>Ga0210394_10007459_pt1 | contig 11516 bp, 9 predicted proteins | sample IncBWC12MmetaG_FD_160121 | JGI IMG/M metagenome (GOLD analysis project Ga0210394, IMG submission 160121) | Forest soil microbial communities from Barre Woods Harvard Forest LTER site, Petersham, Massachusetts, United States - Inc-BW-C-12-M | ecosystem: Environmental > Terrestrial > Soil >... | reverse complement strand
TCAGGGAAATACTGTAGGCGTTTAGCAAGGTGACTGTAGTGGATGCCCCAGAAATATTCGCGGTTAGCGCTTCGGAACTTTTCCCTTTTCAAGCTTTTCAATTAGATTCGGCGGCAATGGATGCAAAAGCTCGAGAAAAACACCGTTGGTCCATCCGAAGCCGATTACGTTCTCCTTGTATCCTACTCGAATACGGGTTTTTGAGGCTCGCGAGACCACATCGTATTTTTCGAACAGGGTCTTGGTGCGCTCGAAATCTTCCAGCACCATATGCAGAAAGTGAAATGCAACACGATCTGCGTCGGTATTGAATCCGTAGCGTTTCATTCCCTCAATAGCGATTAAGTGAATTGGAGCCCAGCCGTAAGGGAAATCCCACTGCGCGCCGGTTTCATGCCGGCTCATGGCTAGGCCGCCAGGATGTTCGAACAATGGAAGGTTGTGCACCACGGCGTCTGCTTGTGCTTTGCTTGCGGCGCCGACCCATAGCGGATAAAACGTAGTCGCATATTCGTACGTCGAGCGCTTGTTGGTGACCACGTCATAGTCAAAGTAAAGACCGCGGCTCTCGTCCCACATATATTTGTTCATACGCTCGAGGCGAGCGACCGCGTTTTGGCGCCATTTTTTGGCATCTTCGTGGTGGCCCAGAATGGTGGCCATCTCTTCCAGGTCTTTTTCCTCTTTGTAGAGAAGGCTATTCAGGCAGACGGGAGCGTAGTGGTGTGTGTCGGCGCTGAAGGGGCCGAAGCGAAATGAGACATCAAATCCCGATTCGCGCATGGTGCGGTCGCCCTCGTAATAATTCGCGGTCAGAGCCACGCGATCTGCCGGGCAATCAGGGGTGGGAGCTGGATGCGACGCGGGATCGCACTCAAATTCAAATACCGGGCCGGCGTGTGGCGCGTCCGGATTCTTTCCCAGGTGCACAACGTAGGAAGCTTCGTCGCCTTCGTGGTGCGTGAGCATGTATCGTGCGACGCCGCGGTAGTAGTCCTTCGGATTGCCCAGAATTTCGGGCACCGGGCCTTCTCCGTGATCGAAGTATCGGGAAAGTCCGGTGTCGCCAGCGAGATGTGGGGGACGTAGCCACTCCTGGTAGTCCGTGACTGCAAATTTGTAGGCTCTTTCGAGCCACGAGGAATCTGTTTGTCCGGCAGCTTTTTGCGCGTTGTAAACAGCAAGGATCATGGACGTCAGGAAAGGAGGTTGAGAGCGCGTAAGATAGTAAGTTCGATTCGCGTTCAGAACCGCTCCGTAGTGCTCGATCTCGAAAAAGAAATTTTCAACCATTCCTTTGGCGATTGGTTCGCGGTGGTCCCGAAGCAAACCGAGAATTATGAAATAGCTGTCCCAGCCGTACATTTCGTTGAACTGTCCGCCGGGAACCACGTAGGGATGAGGGAGAAAGAGAACACCCTCGTTGGGAATGTCGCTGAGATCGACGTCACCGGCGGACGAGATTTTTTTTGGCAAACGCGCCACACGGATGGCGCAGTATTTCTGAAGTTCGGCTATGTCAGCAGGCTCGGGGAACCCCAGCGGTAGATAAAGGTAAGGTTCGCCTTCCGTTTTGATGTCCTCGAATGTCTTGCAAATGGCCAGGGAGCGGGTCAGATATTCCCAGCTTGATAAAATGTATTTTCTAATCTGCTCCAGTGGATACGTGGTGTCGGTCATAGTCGGGAGTTGAGGTGATGGGCGGCTATAAGAGGTCTCGGTCCGTATAGATGTCAAAATTAAAATCCCCGCCACGAAAAGTCCATATAAAACGCCCGTGAATGATTTGGGCCAACGCATGATCACTAGCGCCGAAATCCATTGTCGCAATAGAAGCTGTTCGCTTCAACCGAAACAAAGGACGAAGGCGGCTTCGCGTTTCGACTACGTGAAAACATCCAGGCGCTCAATTAAGCGGGACCGCATTTTCAGAATCGATGGGCGGTTCTTCGGTTGTTATCAGCATGAAGCGACGATAGAATTTCGTCCGACACAGGAACGTCCGGGATGCGACTATTCATGTGGGTGAGATGGAAAAAAGGCGCGTTAATTCTCGCAATATTGCCTCTTTTTCCCCTGGTCCGCCCGCGGGCGGCGAAAAACTCTTTTGATGTTTATACGCAGCGGGTTGATAACCAGCGTAGCGGATTGAACCTGAGTGAGACGGAACTTAGCCAAGCGAACGTCAAAACTGGTTTCGGAAAATTGTGGACTCTACACTCTGACGCCAAAATAATGGCGCAGCCTCTGTACCTATCTCATCTCGTAAGCGCCAAATGCCCCCAAGGTTGCAACACGGTAATCTTCGCTTCGATGAATAACACAGTTTATGCATATGTGGCCGATCAGAAGCCGGCGAGCTCGAACGACACTCTCATCTGGTCGAGGAATCTCGGACCGGCACGTCCGGGTGCGCACGACATAGACGAGTGGGCCGTTGACGACCCATCGTGGGGCATCTTGGGGACCCCGGCAATCGATATCGATAACAATCTACTCTATGCTGTCGCGTGGAACGCCGACGAAATGTATCGGCTTTACGCACTGGATCTTAGGACCGGCACGATAAGCCGTGGGCCCGTACTTGTGGAGGGGTCGATTGAAGGAGAGCCGTTTAGCGAGAACAAGGCTAAGTGGCACCAGACCCGCAAGCAACGCGCTGGTTTATTGTTGGACCGTGGAGAGCTCTATGTGGCGTTCGGGTTCGACAATCCCAAGGGAATTGCTGGCTGGTTGTTCGTCTACGATGCCGCGAACTTGAAACTTCGGACGGTATGGAGTCCAGAACCGAAGGGAAAGGGTGGCGGCATTTGGATGTCCGGAATCGGCACAGTGGCGGATGGCGCGGGCAATATTTATCTTGAAACGGCAAACGGTAATTTCGAAGTGTCGCGCAACCAATATGGAAACAGCATGCTCAAGCTTCGTCTCGAAGACGATAAGCTTGTAGTCGCGGACTCCTTCACGCCGTGCAATCAGTCGTATCTGAATCACAAGGATCTGGACATGGGTTCAATCGCACCTGTGTTGTTGCCCGGCAATTTGATTCTTGGCGGAGGAAAATTCGGTACGCTTTACTTGATGAGCCGTGATCGTTTCGGAGGCTATGAAGCGACGGGCGCGGATCGGCGGCCTGCATGTGAGGATTCGGAGCAAGTCTTACAGAAAATCGATGTGAATCGCGCGCATATTCACGGGATGCCAATTTATTGGAAAGGTCCCGACGGCACACAGTGGATCTACGTGATGCCCGAAACGCAGAGTCTGGTGGCGTATCCCTTTGTCGATGGGCGATTCAAGACTACCAGCGCAGATATCAAGCACAGCTGCTGGAAACCGCTAGGTCCGGCGCCACCGTCTTGCCATAGACCCCCGCATGATTGGATGCCGGGAGGGATTCTGGCGGTTTCCAGCGATGCAGATCGACCGGGCACCGGTATCGTATGGGCCTTGGTGCCTGCGGATGGAGATTCGAACAGCTATCGCGGCGTGAAGGGAATGCTGCTGGCGCTGAATGCGGAAGATGTCTCGCAGGAATTATGGCGCAGCCAAGGTTTGGACGGAGAAACGGACACGCCTGACAGTCTTGGCCTGCTTGCCCGTTTTGTGCCGCCCACCGTGGCGAATGGAAAAGTCTTTGTGGCAAACGCGGGCGATCGCGAGGAACTCAAACGATATTGCGGGACTCGTCCAACTGTATTTCCAAACAACTACGCCGTGGTCGTATATGGCTTGAAAAACTAGCATGTCGAGTGAAAGCAGCCTACGTCCAGGTCGTCGCGCGTGGGCGGTAGATACGAGCGATCGGCTGGTTCTCGGACTCTTCTCGATATTTGCGCTAATCACGGCGATCCATCCCGTCGTCCGCGCGTTTTACCATTTTGAAGTGAATTATAAAGAGGGGTGGATGGTGTACAACGCGGTAGCGGTGACGCGGCACCTGCCTCTTTACGCTACAAAATACGGTTGGACCACGGTCGATTACCCGGCGCTATCATTTTACATCATGGCTTATCTGTCTCACTTCTCTCACGACTACCTTTTGACTGGGAGGCTCGTATCGCTGGGCTCGTTTGGAATCTGTTGTGCCCTGGTCGGCATAATCGTTCGGAAGTTGACAGGACATTTTGCGCCGGCAATCTTCGGAGCTGCCTTCTGCGCGGCGCTCTTTTTTACGGCAGCGCCGCAGTATATGGGCCTGGACGATCCTCAAATGCTTGCGGAAGTATTTTTTCTAAGCGGCTTGCTCCTGTACATTTCGAAACCACCCACGCTGCAGCGTATCGCATTGATTGTATTTCTGTTCGTGTTGGGCGGGAATATTAAACACAACCTTCTCGATTTGCCTTTGGCTGTATTCATAGACCAGTGGTTAAGTTCCCGTCAAAAAGCGTTGCAGTTTTTATTTTTTTCCGCAGTCTTTGTGACCTGCTCGATTGTGGTCAGCATCAAGGCCGCGGGCCCTTTTTTCGTACAGAACATGCTAAGTGTCCGGCCTTATTCGCTGCTCGGCGCTTTAGGTGACTTTGCCTATTACTACTATCTGATTGTGGTGCCTTTCGTGGCTGCCTTAATTTGGGCTTTCAAGGAGCGGAAAAATACACCGAGCCGTGTCATCTCCATCTTTTTTTTCGCGTCTTTGTTCACTGGAATGTTTTTTTCGGGCGGTACGGGCATATCCATTAACGTTTATTTTGGCAACTTCTTTGCCATCTCGATCATCATGGGTATGTTTCTTTGCGCCGCTTGGCGTGTTCCTGCGACTTTTGTTAAGTACAAGTTTCTGGGGCGGCATAGCCCTCCTCTTATTTTGTTTGCCTCTCTACTCCTAACCTTTGTCCTGTCGGGTTATTCCAATATATGGACTCAAGTAGCGGAGCTTGCGGACAAGCAAAGACGATTCGACGCAGAAGTGTCTTTCGTAAAGGACCAACCTGGCCCGGCAATTTGCGAGAGCCTGCTGCGATGCTACGACGCGGGAAAACCGTACGTCTATGACCCCTACAGCGCCACACGGCTGGTCGATCTCAAGAAACTTTCTAGCGCACAGTTGGTGGGCGAGATCGAGACATCACAGTACGGAGCTATTCAACTGCATCGCACACTGCCGTCCTTAGAGCGGCCAAACGAACGTTTTCCCAACGACGTCCTCGATGCCATAGGACATTATTACAATCTTGCATCTCAGGATCAGGACTGCGCCATTTATGTCCCGAAGACAAGCCGGTGAACTATCCAGCAAGCGCTCGGCCGAACAAACTGCGTGATTTCTTCTACCTTGGCATGGTGACGTGCGCCGCCGTGCTGGTGAACGGCTATCACTATGGCATCGAAGACATGGGGATCTACCTGCCGGCCATCCAAAAAATAATTAATCCAAGCCTGTACCCTTATGATGCCAATTTTTTTCTGCTGTTCATTCGATGGACAACGTTTCACCAGACGGTAGCGGCCGCATCCCGTATTTCACATATTTCTCTCGAATCACTTTTATTCTGTTTGCACATGATAGGTGTCTTTTTTGTGCTGCTGGCATGTTTGCAGCTCGTTCGAAAATGTTTTTACGAGGCGGCTGCCGAATGGTGCGGCGTCGCGTTGGTTGCCACTTTACTGACTATGCCGGTGGCCGGTACGTACCTCTTCCTAGTGGACCAGCATCTGCATCCGCGGACATTTGCAACCGCCTTTTTACTATTTGCGGCGGTGGCCGTGCTCGAAAAAAGGGCTATCGTGTTGCTATGGATTTTTTTTGCGGCCCTTTGCCATCCCACGATGGCCGTATACGGGATGTTTCACTTATTCTTTCTGGCGTGGCCCGAAAAAATTGCGGCGCAATCGCCCGGCGTCTTCACCGGCATCCCGTTTGGAGCGCCTCCGAATCCGATCTGGAGGCAGGTAATGGCTGAGCGTTACTACCATTATCCGTTTTTGTGGACTTGGTATGAATGGCTGGGAGCACTCGCACCGATCGCTTTGCTGGAATATTTTGCGCGGCTGGCGGGGCGCCACGAAATGTCGGTGTGCGAACGCGTTTGCCGGCGGCTAGTGATTTCTACTTCGCTAGGCATCGTAATCGCCATGATTGTCTCTCAATACTTGCAAACACACACGCAAACTTGGGCGCGTTTGGAACCCATGCGTATTCTTCATTTCACTTACGTAGTTTTCATTCTGTTTTCTGGCGCCCTGTTGGGGAAATTCGTGCTGCGTGAGCAGCCTTTGCGATGGCTCGCTCTATTCGTGCCGCTGGCTTCCATCATGTTTTATGCGCAGCGACAAGAATTTCCGTCGAGCTGTCATATCGAATGGCCTGGAAGACCTCCGCGCAACCAATGGGTAAAAGCGTTCGATTGGGTGCGCTACAACACTCCGCAGGATGCACTGTTTGCGCTGGACCCCGACTACGCCAAACAGCCGGGAGAAGACTACTTCGGCTTTCGTGCGTATGCGGAGCGCAGCATGCTGGCTGACGGTGACAAAGACGCCTCAGTGGTGGCGCTATTTCCCGACCTCGCTTGGCAATGGAAGCTGGAAGTCAGCGACCGCAAAAACTGGCAGCATTTCACTCTGTCGGATTTCGAATCTTTGAAAAAGAAATACCAGGTGACTTGGGTAATCGTCACAAACGGCAGTTCGGCGGGGATGCCATGTCCCTATGAGAATTCTGCGGTAACGGTCTGCCAGATTCCTTGATCGTCTGAATTCCAGTGGGCACTATTTCTTAGTTGCCCAGTAGAGACCAATTCCGCCAAAAATATAAGAACGCGCCGTTACGACCGAATATCCGGATTCGTCCAACAACGCCGTGAACTGCGGCATGGTGAGAAAATTTCGCAGCGAATCTGGGAGATAGGTGTACACGCGAGCGCGTCCATGGAGTAGTAATCCCCACAGGGCTCCTTGCGCAAACAAATATCCAAGATACATGCGCCGCAAAATCAAATTGGAAGGCAAAAAGAAATCAATGTTCACCATGGACCCGCCCGGCTTGGTGACGCGCTGAATTTCGCCGATGGCTTTTTTAACGTCGGGACAATTTCGCAAGCCATACCCAATAAAGACACAGTCAAAGGAATCGGCGGCGAAAGGCAGAGCTGCGGCATCGCTACACACTGCGTCCTTCAGCCCGGATGCGCGTGCGAGTTGAAGCATTCGCTCGGTGATATCCGCCGCAATAGGTGTTGAGTGCGGAAGACGCTCGAGTACAAGTTGGGAGAAATCTCCCGTGCCGCAAGCCAAATCCAACACCACGGCGTTTTCCCTTAGCGAAGCTTTAGCTACCCCAAGCCGTTTCCAACGGCGGTCCATCCCGAAGGAAAGAACGCGGCTAATAAAATCGTAACGCGGCGCAATGGTGTGAAACATCTCGCGCATCAGGCGAGAGTCTTGGCGTTCTGCGGGAGCTTTCATTCGTGAGCATGAATCTTATCATCCATGTGCAAAAACATTTCGTAAGTTTGCGAGGTTTATTGTATTTTCGCATCGAAAGGTGATTTTGTAGCGGACGTAATCGCCTGTTGTATTCTGTCTCAATCGGGCTGCATTGCTATCGAACGCAAGTTCTCGAGGAGTGTAATGGCCATCCTTGTCACAGGCGGAGCAGGCTACATCGGCAGCGTAACCGTTGAGCGATTGCGTGCGAACAACGAAGAGGTCGTAGTGTTGGACGATCTTCTCTACGGCCACCGTGGCGCCGTTGATAAAGACGTGCCTTTATATCAGGGGAAAGTGGGCGATACCAAGCTGTTAGCACGCATCGCAAAGGACATAAACTGGATGCCTGCGTTCATTTCGCGGCGCTAACTTCGGTGGGCGAGTCTGTAGCCGACCCCGCAAGATATTTCGAAAATAATGTGGCGCAAGGAATCGCGCTGATGGGATTTCTGGTGCACGCTGGAGTCCGCTTGGTGGTCTTCTCCTCTACTTGCGCCACTTATGGCGATCCGAAAGAAATCCCGATTTCAGAGAAATGTCCTCAATGGCCGAAGAATCCGTACGGTTGGTCCAAGTTTTGCATGGAACGGCTGTTGGAAAGTTACGACCTGGCGCACGATTTCAGGTTTATCTCGCTGCGATATTTCAACGCGGCAGGAGCAACAGAAAAGTGCGGCGAGGACCACCACCCCGAAACGCATCTGATTCCGAACGTGTTGGCAGCCGCAGCCGGCAAAAAACCCGAACTTGCGGTATTTGGAAATAGTTATCAAACGCCTGATGGGACGCCTGTTCGCGACTACATTCACGTTTCGGACCTTGCGGATTCTCACATCCTGGCGCTCGGCCATCTCCGGCGCGGAGGGAAATCAGAAGCGTTAAACGTTGGGAGTGGGCATGGCTATTCCGTGCTGGAAGTAATCGAGTGCGCGCGTCAGGTGACCAAGCGCGAAATACGTACTCGCATAGAAGCTCCACGCGCGGGCGATGCCATCACGTTGGTTGCCGACTCGTCGAGGCTTCAGAGCGTTCTGGGATGGAAGCCCGTGGTATCCGATCTGCGCACGGTCGTTCAGTCCGCGTGGAGCTGGCAGCAGCAACATCCCAAGGGTTATTCAAGTTGAATCGCTATTTTGCGTCGCGCACACCAAAGCATAACCATGCCGCTTCCATTTGGTGATTTCGGCATCCAATTGATGGTGGGATGCGTATCATATACGGGTAGTGATGTTCGCTCGCCGAGCCGACAATGCTGATCAAGAAAGCTCCAGACCTAACCTACGCGGACGTTACGCCAAAACGCCTTTACAGGGGCCGGCGAAATTTTCTGTTCGGACTCGCTGTGACCGGAGGGGCCGTCTGGGGCTACAAGAATATTCCGCGTTTATTAGCTGGTCCAGCGACGGGTTCCACGCCTGTCAAGCTGAACGGTGTCATCAAGGGCCCGTACAGCACGGATGAGAAGCAGACCTCGTTCAACGATGTGACTCACTACAACAACTACTACGAGTTTGGCACGGGCAAGGAAGATCCGGCGAAAAACGCGCAAAACTTTCAGACTTCGCCGTGGAGCGTTTCCGTTGAAGGCGAAGTGAACAAGCCGCGCAAGTTCAGCATGGACGAAATTATGAGACTTGCTCCGCTGGAGGAGCGCATTTACAGGCATCGTTGTGTCGAAGCTTGGTCTATCGTGGTGCCTTGGATCGGTTATTCTTTCAAAACACTGGCGGACATTGTGCAGCCTAAGCCTTCGACGAAATTCGTCGCATTTCAAAGTTACTATGACGTGAAGCAGATGCCGGAAGGGCCGTATGCTGGTATCGAACTTCCTTATGTAGAGGGTTTGCGATTGGACGAAGCGATGAATCCTCTGACGCTGCTGACGGTGGGAATGTATGGCGAAACTCTGCCGAATCAAGACGGCGCGCCGGTGCGCATGGTGATGCCCTGGAAATACGGTTTCAAAAGCATCAAATCCATTGTGAAAATACGTTTCGTGAAAGACCAACCGCCCACCACCTGGAATATTGCGAACTCACATGAGTATGGATTTTATTCCAACGTGAATCCCACGGTGGACCATCCTCGATGGAGTCAAGCCAAAGAACGGCGGCTGGGAGAGTTTTTGCGTAGGGATACGCTGATGTTCAACGGATACGGGGACCAAGTGACCAGCATGTACTCTGGAATGGATCTGCGCAAGTATTACTAGCCCGCGAGCCTTGGCGTGAACTCCTTTTTAACCGGCAAATGGACCAAAGTTTTCGTGTTTGTGCTTTGCCTGGCACCGCTGGCAATACTGGTATGGCGAGCGTTGCACGGCGACCTCACCGCAAATCCCATCGAGTTCATCACGCACACCACCGGCGATTGGACCCTGCGTTTTCTGATCATTACTTTGGCCGTGACTCCGCTAAGAAAGATTTTGCATATACCGCAGCTCATACGATTCCGCAGGATGTTTGGGCTTTTTGCCTTTTTTTACGCTTGCCTGCATTTTTCCACCTGGATTGGGCTGGATAAATTCTTCGCCTGGTCAGAAATGTGGAAGGACGTGGAAAAACGCCGGTTCATCACTATGGGTTTCGCGGGATTCGTGCTGATGATTCCGCTGGCGATCACGTCCACTGCAGGATGGATCCGCAGGCTGGGCGGAAGGCGCTGGCAGCTACTGCATCGACTTATTTACCTAAGCGCGCTTGCGGGTGTGATTCATTATTACTGGCTGGTGAAATCGGACGAGCGCAAGCCGTTAGCTTACGGATTCGTGCTTGCGATATTGCTGGCTTGGCGTTTGGGAAACTGGCTTTACAACAAGCCTCAGCATGCGTCGATGCCGTCTGCTGCTCATGAAGAGCCGGTGACAACCGAAACCGCTCAGCAACACATCTAAACCTTCTCCCGTAAGTTGGTGTGGAAGAAAAAGAGAAGCCTCTCAAAACGCGAGTCTCTGTGCCATCGCGATACGCGTGTGGCACGCGTTTTTCGCCAGACCGGTCGGAATCTGGCCGGTAGGGCAGGTGCCAACAAACCGACGGAGCGATAAGATTCTAAGCTGGTGCAAAATACTTTTCCGGGCGACTCCCGTTGTCGTCGATCGGAGTGTTTTCGCGGAGGCGGCTTTGAGATTTAGAGCCAAGCTGCAATTGTCCGTGCTTCTCTTGGCTGTCACGGCATGCCTTTGTGCTTGCGGCTCGACCTCGAACGGCGGAAACACTCCGCCGACTGCGCCGGCGATTTCTTCCGAGCCCACCAGCCTCACGGTTTCGACGGGCCAAACTGCGACGTTCACGGTAAGCGCTACCGGCACGGCTCCTCTGGCGTACCAGTGGTACATGAATACAACCGCCGTGGGAACGAATTCGAGCACGTTGACGATTATGCAAACGCCGATCTCGGACAACGCGGCGCAAATCTACGTAACCGTTAGCAACACCGCCGGCACAATCAGCAGCAATACAGTGACGCTCAAGGTGAATTCAGCTCCCCCGCCTAGCAATGTGAATGTGCTTACATATCACAACGATCTCGCTCGCTCGGGGCAAAATTTGAATGAGACGATCCTGACTCCCGCTAATCTTAACTCCTCGAGTTTCGGAAAAATTGGATTTTTATCCGTCGATGGTCTGGTGGATGCCGAGCCTCTTTACGCTTCAGGTTTGACCGTGTCCGGGGCCACCCACAACGTCGTGTTTGTTGTTACGGAGAACGACTCAGCCTACGCTTTCGATGCCGACACATTCGCGCAGCTTTGGAAGGTCTCGGTGCTAGGCGCAAACGAGACGGCGAGCGACGATCGAGGGTGCGGACAAGTGACGCCGGAGATCGGTATTACTTCGACGCCGGTAATCGATCTCAGCGCGGGTTCGCATGGCGTGATTTATATGGTGGGGATGTCCAAGGACGGCAACGGCAATTATTTCCAGAGACTGCACGCCTTGGACATTACGACCGGAGCGGAAATAACCGGCAGTCCGGTCACCATCCAGGCGACCTATCCGAATCAAAGCGGGCAGACCACGTTTGATCCGAAACAATATAAGGAAAGAGCAGCGCTGCTCCTGCTCAACGGTGTGATTTAC
>Ga0210394_10007458_pt1 | contig 11517 bp, 11 predicted proteins | sample IncBWC12MmetaG_FD_160121 | JGI IMG/M metagenome (GOLD analysis project Ga0210394, IMG submission 160121) | Forest soil microbial communities from Barre Woods Harvard Forest LTER site, Petersham, Massachusetts, United States - Inc-BW-C-12-M | ecosystem: Environmental > Terrestrial > Soil >... | reverse complement strand
CCCTGGTGTACTGCCGAGTTGACGGTTATCAAGTCACGGACTGCCAGACCTGCGAAGACCGGGTCCGATTGGCGAGAGCCCGCGCTCAGCCTTCTTGCTTCTTGCTTCTTGCTTCTTGCTTCTTGCTTCTTGCTTCTTGCTTCTTGCACTTTGTATTTGTCCGGCCTGTCGGTGCGGTTCGCCCCCGATTGCCCGGCGAACCGCCTCACACGGCTTGCGCAAAATCGACCATGCGGTCCAGATAAATCAATAGCCTAGCCGACTCTGCTGACCGCGGCCCTGATGCCCTCTGGGCATCGGAGATCGCCAACTTGACGCCGCGCAGCCCGCGGCGCTGGAGCGTGCACGGCGCAAGCTTGCCGGCGTCGATGACGGAAATCGACAGACGGTCTACATCCTCGACGCGGTGCTGCGCGATGGACTCCCAGCTGTGGAGGTCGCCGGGGCTGAAGCGCCCCCCTCCTCCGACTAACATCCGCCCCCGTCCGCGCTGACGCTTCGGCAAGCGCCGATTGTCCCGTTACGACAACCTTCGGAGGACCATCTGACGGAACGAACCCACCCCATGGTTGGGCTTCAAATGCCGCGACGACGATCACACAACCCGCGCTCGCATCGTCTCCTTAGCTGCAATCGCTAAGCGTACAGCTGGGGGTCTGGTGCGCGCCGCGCCGCGGGGTTGGGATTCGAATTGACGGTGATCAACTCAGGCTTGGCGGCTTCGCATAGGTTTTAGTTCGAGAGTCGCGCGCGGCAGTCCCGGTCAACGCCAGAGCAATAACAAGAGAGGAGGAGAAGCGAATGAAAGTACTCATCCTCGCCGACGGCCATGGGACGCAGCCCAACGAACACGATTCTGTCGTCCCGAAGCCGTTGGTTGAGATCGGCGGCCGGCCGATCCTCTGGCACGTCATGCGACTATATTCTCACTACGGCCTGAACGAATTTGTTATTTGCGGGGGCTCCAACGGGTCGTCCATCAAGAACTACTTTCTAAACTACATGCCCTATCCGCGCCATTTTACGCTCGACCTCCAAAGCAACTCTATCGCATTTCATCGAAGCGAAAGTGAGCCTTGGAAGGTCACGCTGCTTGAGACCGGCCAAACGACAATGACCGCCGAGCGGCTCAAAGATTATATTGCCGGCTCGACGTTCTGCCTCACCTACGGCGAAAGTCTCAGCGATGTAAACATTCGCGAACTGATCCGTTTTCATCGTCAACAAGGCGCGCTGGCGACCGTCACTGCGGTTCAGGAACCCGGCCGTTTCGCCGCAATCAATCTATCTTCCGAGCGGCCGCGGGCCGCTCGCCTCCTTGAGAAGGACGTCCGTGGCCGACCGGTGATCAACGGTGGATTTTTCGTTTTGGAACCGGAATCCCTCGATGTGGTCGAGGGCGACAGCACGAGCTGGGAGACCGACTTGCTTGCGCGTTTGATCCAGCAGGATCAACTCGCGGTGTATCGGCACCATGGCTACTTGCAGAAAATGGATACGCTGCGGGACCAAGAAGCTTTGCAGAAAGAGTGGGACAGCGGCAAACCACCCTGGTGCGTTTGGAATAGCGAACACGCGAATTTGCCAAAGGATCTTTCAAGGGGCGCCCAACCTCTCATGACCGCTGAGGCCCGGATCTGAAAAGGAACAGCAACGCGTATTCGGGACGCGGACGAAGGCGATATCGGCGCAGTGCTCGGTGCCGAACCGCTCCAACACGGCCGCCGTCATCGTGCTCACTCTGGCCCACGTACTGATGTTGCCCGTCGCTGGACTCTCAATGTTGGGGCCGCCATCCCGCTAACCTTTTCAACGATGCCGTATGCGGTACGAAGGACTAATCCAAACGGCCCATCGGTACCCCCAAAGAGTGCGGCGACATGATTGATTATTCGTGTATCAAACCGTTCAGCAAGCGTAGTGGAGGGTTGGGTAAATGGGTATTCCGCAAATCGGCACTTGCGGCGCTGAGCCTCTGGCTTACGGGTCGTCCCGTCGAGAGGTCGTGGAGCTACGTCACCAATCGACACCATCGCTTGTACCGCGCGGACGCGCGCTCTTTTGGGAAGGCGAGCATCAGGCTCAGAAAATAAAGATCGTAAAGGGTGTGGTTCGGGCAGTTCATCTGCTCGAAAATGGGAACCGGCAAATCTTGACTTTCTTTTGGCCCGGCTACGTTGTCATGCCTACTCATTCGTCATGTCAGCGAATAACGGCCGAGGCAGTCACCAATTGCTGGGTGCAACGTTCGGCGGCTTCGGGCATCTGCCAGCAGAACGAACCCTGCGGCGCCCATCAGGTTCTTGTCGACACGTTGGCGCTCGTCGTCACCAGGAACCAAAAGAGCAGCGTCGCCCGAATCGCGGAATTTCTTTTGCGCATCCGGAGTCACCTGCCCAACGACCCGAAACGGCCGTTGGCGCTATCGCTATTGCTTCCGCGTGCGGATATCGCGGATCACTTGGGCACGTCGATCGAAACGGTCTGCCGTACCCTCGCGGAGTTCAAGATGAAGGGGCTGATTGATTTGCCAAACCGCAAGACAATTCGGTATCTCAATTTGCAGGGTCTCCTGGACATAGCCGGCGATTAGCTCACAACAGCAATATTTCAATTCTTGCGATCAAAATCCATTCTCGCGATCAAGAGGTGTTGCATGTCTCTAGCGCGTGAGACCAGCATCGTATCTGATCTGGCCCATTCGAATTACCGCGGCCAGCCTGCCGCCCCGATCTCGCTCAACGTCATGTCGCCACTGGTTGCGATATTCGACCTAATCTGGATCGTAGTATTAGGCGTCGTTGCGGGCCTTCTATACGACCACGTGGCCCTTGGGGGAAATGGCGAAGCACAAAACTATCTCGGTTCATCGATCGCCGTGGCCACGCTCTATTCGGCGTTTGGTCACGCCGCCAAAATCTATCGTGGGCCGAATCTCCGTCGGCTCAAATGGCAGGTGGAACGCTCCGCGCTTATCTGGCTGATGGCATTTGTATTTCTTGCATCCATCGCGTTCCTGTTGAAGACGGGAGCGGCATTTTCACGTGGCGAGATGCTCTTGTTCTTTGCCAGCGGGATCTTTGCCGTCGCGGTGATGCGGTTGATCGTTGCGCACGTTTGTGCCTTTGTTATCTCGTCAGGCGCGCTGAAGCCCACCCGGGTAATTCTGGTCGGATCAGCAGACGAGCTTGCTGCCAATGATGCGTTATTCGCATTGGAACGATATGGTTATGCCGTGGTAGACGTTTTCTCGCTGCCTACGGACGGGAATCTGGCCTCCGACCGGGACTCATTGACGGCACGCTTGCGGGAAGTGACCCGCTACGTCAGAGACGTGGATATCGACGAAATAATCGTAGCGATACCGTGGCGTTTAACGGACCTTCTCGGCAAGGTCGAAAACGAGCTGCGCGTACTCCCGGTACCAGTCACACTTGTGCCGGACACAATGACCGGCCGTGTACTGGATCACCCATTGTCCGAACTGGGCCCGACGAAGGCGGTACAACTCCAGCGCGCTCCGCTAAATGCGGTGCAGCGTAATTTGAAGCAATGCATAGATCGAATATTAGCCGCCACCTCCCTGGTTCTCCTGTGGCCGTTCCTGGCCGTGATCACCGCGGCGATACGTCTGGAGTCGCCAGGACCGGCGTTTTTTCTTCAAACGCGGGTCGGCTTCAATGGACGACCGTTCAAGATTTACAAGTTCAGGACGATGTCCACGCTTGACGACGGTCCGGTCATCGTTCAGGCCACAAAACACGACCGCCGCGTAACTCATCTCGGTGCACTGTTGCGCAAACTCAGTATCGATGAGTTACCGCAACTGCTAAATGTGCTGCGCGGCGAGATGTCGTTGGTCGGTCCACGTCCGCACGCACTTGCGCACGACAATGAATACGATCGGCTGATCGCGACTTACGCTATTCGGCATAAAATGAAACCCGGCATCACCGGCTGGGCGCAGGTCAATGGATTCCGCGGTGAAACCCCGGAACTTGGAATGATGAAACGACGGGTGGAGAGCGACCTGTGGTACATTGAGTCCTGGTCGCCGTGGCTCGACATCCGCATCATGCTGCTAACCGTGATCCGAGTCTTGCGATCGGATAACGCCTGTTGATCCAGGCGACTGCCCGTTTGGCGTGCGCATTTTGGCTTGCGAAAGCCATGGAACAAATGGAGTCACCCGCGGATATGGGAGTCTGGCCTTTCACCATATTCGTCAGTTATTGAAAGGATCGGGCGCCAGACTTGGTCGCGACGACCGTGCATGATCCGGCTCGGGCCATTGTGATTGAGCTCATCGGTCCGATTGTTCTCGATTCGCGTACCGTTATTGAGATTCCTCAGATTGACGCGACCCACGGCAGATATGCTGCGTGCTCTCCTCCGACAGGGAACGAGCAAATGTCGCAGACAGATGAGCTGGGCTCCGCGCACCAGCGTCGTGTTGACGCCGCTGTTCCGACGGATTTCCGTAGGAAGAGCCTTGATTGGGCAGTTCTCGTAGTCTTGTTCGCCTTTGGCTGCACATTGGGGTGGATTTCCCTTTTGTTATGGGGCGCCGTGCGCGCGTTTCGGATCGCCCTCCTCTGAACGCAAGGCCCGATGCCACACTCGCCTACAAAAAAGACGTCAGCGACATTCAACACCAACGCGGGCGCTTATTGACGAATCGCAACTCAGCTTCAAACCCCTGGTCTAAAGATTGCCCTTGGGTCGTCGCCTTGAAAGGGTAGCTGCGATGAAAACAGTTCTGTTCTGCGGCGGTCTCGGCACGCGCATCCGGGACGTATCCGAAAACATCCCGAAACCGATGGTCCCGGTCGGCGACAAGCCGATCCTTTGGCACCTGATGCACTACTACAGCCAGTTCGGCCACAAGGACTTCGTCCTCTGCCTTGGCTACAAGGCCAACGTCATCAAGGAATACTTCCTGAACCACAAACCGCAGACCTACGCCGATTGCGTCGTTTCTGGTTTCGGCAGCCAGGTCGAGATCCTCGGCGATCCGCAGCAGGACTGGCGCATTGCGATGATCGACACCGGGGTCTGGCGCAATATCGGCCAACGGCTATGGGCCGTCCGCGAGCATGTCGCAGGTGAGGAGATGTTTCTCGCCAACTACAGTGACGGCCTTTCCAACGTCAATCTGACTGAAATGATTGAGGCCTTCCGCGCGAGCAAAAAGATCGCCTGCTTCACGGCGGTGCGGCCGTCGTTCAGCCTGCATCTGGTTGATATGCAGCCGAGCGGGAAGGTCAAGCGGATCCGCGCCAGTCAGGACGCCGATCTCTGGATCAACGGCGGCTTCTTCATCTTCCGAAAAGAGATATTCGACTATATGCGCGATGGCGATGAACTCGTCGAGGCACCATTTCAACGATTGATCGAAGCCGACCAGCTCATGGCATTCCGGCACGAAGGCTTCTGGCGTCCGATGGATACGCTGAAGGACAAGCAGGTACTCGAGGACCTGGTCGAGAAAGGCACGATGCCTTGGCTTCTCAATTGGAATTCCGGGGCCACCTCAGCGGGTGCCGAAAGGAAGACTGGATGAGGCTCGTTAGATTTGCAGGTTCTGGTGAGCGCCTGTCCGTTCTTTGTATCGGTGCTCATTCGGATGACATCGAAATCGGCGCCGGCGCAACCATCCTCGGCTGGATTGATCGCGGCGTGCGCTTGGACGTCCACTGGGTAGTGCTCAGCGCCCACGGCCCACGTGCCGACGAGGCGCGTGCATCCGCCAAGGCATTTCTCGCCGATTCGGAACGGACGGTGATCGAGTTGGCAGAGTTCAAGGACGGCTTCTTCCCGTACCAGGGAGCCGACATCAAAACCTGGTTCGAGGGGCTGAAACGGCGCGCGTCGCCCGACGTGATCCTGTGCCACTCGCGCAACGATGCGCATCAGGATCATCGCGAAGTGTCCATGCTGACGTGGAACACATTTCGCGACCACGCGATCCTTGAATACGAGATCCCGAAATGGGACGGCGATCTGGGCCAGCCTAATGTCTTCATTCCAGCCAGCAGGGCGCTGATGGAGCGCAAGGCAAGGCTGCTGCACGACCATTTCGGCACACAACGCTCAAAGGACTGGTTCGACGCGCAAACCTTCATGGGTCTTGCGCGGCTGCGGGGCGCGGAATGCCGTGCGCCGGACGGATTAGCGGAAGCCTTCCACGGACGGAAGATCTCGTTGCAGTGAACGGGGGAAACGACCATGCGTGTAATGGTGACAGGACATTTAGGCTATATCGGAACCGTGATGGTCCCGATGCTGCTGAGGTCTGGCCACGAAGTGGTCGGACTCGACAGCAATCTCTATGAGCGCTGCACCTTTGAGGCGGGAGGCCGCATCGCGCCTGTGCCGCATATCCGCAAGGACATCCGCGATGTCGCGCGCGAAGATCTCAAAGGGCTCGACGCCATCATCCATCTGTGCGCTCTATCGAACGACCCGCTCGGAAATTTCCGCCCGCAACTTACCTACGAGATCAACCACCACGGCAGCGTGCGCCTGGCCACGCTTGCTAAAGAGGCGGGCGTCAAGCGGTTCCTGCTGGCGTCCTCGTGCAGCAATTACGGACAGGCCGGCGCGGCTATGCTCGATGAAACCGGTGCGCTCAACCCGGTCACAGCCTATGGCGAATCCAAGGTCAGATCAGAGCGCGATATTTCTCCGCTCGCCGGTGACGGCTTCTGCCCGACCTATCTGCGTCCGGCGACCGCCTATGGCGTCTCGCCACGCATCCGCTTCGATATCGTGCTCAATAATTTGGTCGCCTGGGCGGTTACCAACGGTCTCATCTATTTGAAGTCGGATGGATCGCCCTGGCGGCCGATCGTCCACATTGAAGACATTTCGCGCGCTTTCATCGCGGCGCTCGAAGCACCGGTAGACTTGGTCTTCAATCAGGCATTCAATGTTGGCCAGACGGCGCACAATTACCGCATCAGCGATATCGCCGCGATCGTCGCCGATGTGGTTCCAGGCTGCCGGCTCGAGTACGCTCCTGATGCGAGCCCCGACACGCGCTCCTACCGTGTCAACTTCGACAAGATCTCACGTGTGCTGCCCGCCTTCAAGCCACAATGGGATGCGCGGCGCGGCGCCGAGCAGCTCTATAGCGCCTATCTCCAATCGAAGCTGACGCTCGAGGAATTCGAGGGGCCGCGCTACCAGCGCATCGGCCACATCCGGAAACTGATTGCTGACGGCATCCTCGCCGACGATCTGAGACATCGCCAGGCCGCCGAGTTCGGACCCGACCGCAGGCTTGCCGTCGCGAAGGGCTAGACCGGACGCAAGTCATGATCTTCACCGAAACAAAACTTAAGGGCGCGTTCATCATCGATCTCGACCGCAAGACGGACGAGCGAGGCTTCTTCGCGCGCGCCTTCTGCCAGCACGAGTTCCGCGACCATGGGCTCAAGTCTGTGATCGCCCAGGCCAACGTCGCCCTGAGCGCAAAAAAGGGTACGCTACGGGGCATGCATTTCCAGTATCCACCGGCCGCCGAAAGCAAGCTGGTGCGCTGCACGCGCGGCGCCATGCTCGACATCATCGTCGATCTGCGGCCCGAGAGCCCGACCTATCTCGAGCACATCGCCGTCGAACTCAACGAGGACAATATGACGGCGCTGTACGTGCCGGAGCGCTTCGCGCACGGTTTTCAGGTGCTCCGTGACAACACCGAGACGAGCTACCAGATGGGAGAGTTTTACAAACCAAACGCCGAAAGCGGGCTCCGCTACGACGATCCGCGGCTGAGGCTCAAATGGCCGCTGCCGGTTTCGATGGTGTCACCGAAGGATCAGGCGCTCCGCACGTGGCATGAGATCGAGGACGAAGTGAACCGCAGGATGTCGCCGGCAGCGGTGGCCGCATGACGACTGCTGCAGGCAAAAGCGCCTTGGCCTTGGCGGCGCCGCATGATGTCAAATTGATCACGGAGCAGTTATGAGCCTAAGTTCGTTGCCAATCCTCGCGGCTGCATCCAGCTGCCGCCATTGCGGGTCCGAGCTTACGTTAACGCTCGTCGACCTCGGCCTCTCCCCGGTCGCCAATGATTATGTCGATCCGGCGGATTGCGCGAAGGCCGAACCGTTCTATCCGCTGAAGGCATTGGTCTGCCGCAACTGCCGCCTAGTCCAGACCTGCGATATGTTGGCGGCAGGCGATATATTTCGCGCCGACTACGCCTACTTCTCCTCGCATTCGAGTTCGTGGCTCAACCATGCCCGAATCTATGTTGAGAACATGACAACGCGCTTCGGCCTTACCGCGGCCTCCCGCCATGTCGAAATCGCGTCGAACGATGGCTATCTGCTGCAATATTCGATGGCAAAAGGCCTCAAGTGCCTGGGTATCGAACCATGCGAAAGTGTCGCGCTGGCCGGCCGGGCCAAAGGCATCGACACGCGCATGGAGTTTTTCGGCGTGCAATACGCGCAGGAACTGGTCAGTGAGGGTTGGACCGCGGATTTGATCACCGCCAATAATGTGCTGGCCCACGTGCCGGACATTAACGATTTCGTGTCCGGTGTAAAAATATTGCTCGCCCCGGAGGGCGTCGCTACCTTCGAAGTGCAGCATCTCCTTAAGCTGATGCAGCTACATCAATTCGACACCATCTATCATGAGCATTTTTCCTATTTGTCGTTGATTGCCGGACAGCGCATCTTCGCCAAGGCAGGCTTGCGCGTCTTCGATGTTGAATTGCCCAGGACACATGGTGGCTCCATTCGTTTTTTTGTGTGCCATGCACAGTCCAATCATCCGCAAAGTCCTCGCGTGGCGCAGCCTCTGGCGGATGAGCGGGCGTATGGCCTTGACGGCGATGCCGCCTACGTCGCCTGGAATGATTCAGTCAAAGAAACCAAACGTGATCTTCTCAAGCTCCTCATTGACCTGAAGCGTGAGGGCAAGAAAGTCGTGGGGTATGGCGCCCCCGCCAAAGCCGCGACACTCCTCAATTATTGCGGAATCGGGAGCGACTTCCTTGACTTCACGGTGGATCGTGCGCCGTCAAAACAGGGGCGTTATGTGCCCGGAGTTCGCATTCCAATCTTTCCTCCCGAAGCTATCCTTGAGGCAAAACCTGATTTCGTGCTGATTTTACCCTGGAATCTGAAAGACGAGATCAAAGCTCAGATGAGGGAAATCAATTCATGGGGCGGCCGATTCATTGTGCCGGTGCCGAAGGCAACTATTGAGGATTAGCCACTGCAGCGTCGTTCCAAGACAGGAATTCAGGTATCTGGGACGCGGGAAACGCACTGTGCAAAGTCTGGAAGGATCAATGGAAGCCGAATCTTCGTTCCTCGAGTTTTAAGTTCAGAGATATCGAATATGGCTTCCGGGCGAGGTCCATGAACCAAGCAAATAGGGACTGGGAGGCCGCGCTTTTGAACCAGCTGTTTGGAGGTGCGGCGATGTCCAGGGAAGATTTTGGCGTTTTTGATGTCTAGAACCCTGCAGAACGTAACGGCCTTGGTCACAGGCGCAAGTTCCGGCATCGGGCGCGCGACGGCCTCAATTCTTGCTCGTTCTAAAGCAAGGGTCGCTCTGGTCGGGCGGCGCCAGTCAGTTCTTGAAGAACTTGCGATGGAGTGTGGATCTCTCGCATCCGCCTATCCGTGCGATATGACAGACGATGCGCAGCTCAAGAGGCTCGCCACCAGGATACAAGCCGATTTTGCCGGGATCGATATTTTGGTCCAATCTTCAGGAATAATAAAATTAGGTAAGACAGAAACATCGCCCGTGGCTGACTTGGACGCGCAATATGCGGCCAACGTTCGCGGGCCTTACATCCTGACGCAACTGTTGCTGCCCCTCCTGCGCGCAGCATCCGGACAAATTGTTTTTGTGAACTCTTCGATAACCCGCGCACACAATACCGCCGGCCGCGGCTCTTACGCAGCCACCCAGCAAGCAGTGCATTCGATGGCGAACGCTTTACGGGATGAGGTCAATGAAGCCGGAGTGAGGGTGACGACGATCTTTCCCGGCACCACAGCAACTCAACGGCAAATCGACCTTCACGAAATCTCCGGCAAGCGATATGATCCAGATCGAATGTTGCAACCAGAGGACGTCGCTGAGGCGGTGTTATTCGCACTCACGATTGGAAGAACGGCAGAAATTACCGATCTGTACCTGCGGCCCATGCTTAAGCCTCTGGTCTAGGAGAGGGCGCGCAGCCCCGCAGTTGACGAGCTGAACTAACTCGCGGGAGATTTTATGAAGAACGCAACTCACACGATCGCGGCTTGCTGACCGATCGGAAGTTCTTGCCAGGGAAGCGAGGCATCTAGTGTCAGGCAGGAAGGGCGTTTCCAACTCGAAGGCGGTTCCCCCGATCGATCTTCATGGGTTGGTTCGGGAGCTTTTTCCTATCAACCGAAGTCTTACCGGTGCCGGCGTTCGCGAAACGCTGGCGATCCTGGCTCGACATATCCAATTAGAGGTCAGAGAGGTTCCTAGTGGGACTGCGGTGCTCGATTGGTACGTCCCGCTGGAATGGAACATTCGTAGCGCTACGGTTAGGGCGCTCGACGGTCGTTGTCTGGTTGATTTTGCAAAAAACAATCTGCACGTCGTAGGATATAGCAAGCCGATTCACAGAGAGGTGAGCCGCGCTGAACTTGCGCAGCATGTCCACACCCTTCCCGATCAACCCGAACTCATTCCCTATCGTACGGGTTACTTCGCCGACGATTGGGGTTTCTGCATGACGGACAATCTTTGGCGAACGATGCAAGACGAATCTTACCGCGTCAACATCGACAGCGATCTTTCGCCGGGGTCACTTGCTTACGGGGAATTTTTTCTCCCCGGCGAGCTGTCGGACGAGGTGCTGATTACGGCTCACATCTGCCATCCGAGCTTGGCGAACGACAATCTTTCCGGAATTGCGGTGGCTGTCGCGCTGGCAATGCGACAGGCGCAGCGCCAGCGACAATTGGGTTTCCGCGTCTTATTCATTCCAGCAACGATAGGCGCAATCGCCTGGCTCGCACACAACGAGAACCATCTCGCTAGAATTCGACATGGCCTGGTACTAACGTGTATCGGCGACGGCGGTCGCTTCCACTACAAACAGAGCCGGAGCGGCGCATCCATAGACGGTGCCGTGGCGCATGTTCTGCGCCATTCCGGTCATCCACACGAAATCATGGCATTCAATCCATATGGCTACGACGAGCGACAATTTTGTTCGCCGGCCTTTGACCTTCCGATGGGCTGCTTGATGCGCAGCGTTCATGGGACTTTCCCCGAGTACCACACGTCGGCAGACAATCCCGATTTTGTGAAACCCGAAGCACTCGATCAGTCCTATGTTATGGTGGCTACGTTGCTCGACCTGCTGGACGCGAACCGCACCTATGTACGAACCGACGGAAGAGGTGAGCCCCAACTTGGACGGCGCGGGCTATATCGGGCGATCGCAGGGCAAAAGGAGGCAGGCGGCGCCAGTCAAATGGATCTTTTGTGGGTTCTGAA
>Ga0210394_10007457_pt1 | contig 11519 bp, 7 predicted proteins | sample IncBWC12MmetaG_FD_160121 | JGI IMG/M metagenome (GOLD analysis project Ga0210394, IMG submission 160121) | Forest soil microbial communities from Barre Woods Harvard Forest LTER site, Petersham, Massachusetts, United States - Inc-BW-C-12-M | ecosystem: Environmental > Terrestrial > Soil >... | reverse complement strand
TTTCATGCTTCCTCTCTTTGCATTGCGACATGGAAACAACTGACGGTCGCGATCAGGAGAACGAGCGATGCGAATTGCCAGGGTTTGGCAGAAAGCACTGAGAAACTCTCCAGCTCGCGTAGAAGGCTTCCCCACGATGGAAGGGGTTCCGCGACGCCGAGTCCGAGAATGCTCAGATTGGTTTCGGCAAGGATGAATACCGGTATCGAGATCCAGAATTGAGCGAAAAGAACCGGTTTCAAGTTGGGAAGAAGATGATGGAACAGGAGCCGAGTGCCGGTGCTGCCCGAGGCGCGCGCCTGCAGCATGAAGTCGGAGTTACATAGCCTCCGCGTATCGGCGCATACGACCCGCGCTGCACCGGCCCATCCCAAGCAGCCCAGGAGCGCAAACGTGATTCCTACTGACGTCAGGGGCGCGACGTTGAGAGGCAATAGTGCACGTATCGTGATGAGAAGAAATAGCCAGGGTAGTGAGAGGAACAAGTCGGTCGCCGACATGACGAAATCTTCTACCCACCCGGCGGCAAACCCCGCGGTTCCACCGATGAGTGCCGCCAGGATGGAGGAAACGAGGGCGGCGGCTGGCGCGAGAAGAAGCGACACCCGAGTGCCATAGAGCAATCTCGAAAAGCGATCGCGTCCCAGATCGTCAGTACCCAATGGATGCTGCCTGGAAGACGCAGCGTCGGGTATATCCCGGAACTGCTTCGCATAGGGGGCCGGCGCCAGTACAGGTGCGAGGAGAGCCGCAAGGCTCACCAGTCCCAGGAACAAAATTGCGATGAAGCGGGGCCGGTTCATCATGTCGTCCTGGGAGTAGCGGCTTTGCCAAGCAGTTCTGCGACGGAGTTGGCCAGAATCGTCGCTGTTGTGACGATCATGGTCAGCACGACGAGAAGTTCCAGATCGCGAGCGAGTGCGGCCTTCCATGCGAGTTGCCCTATGCCTGGCATGTCGCAGAGCGCCTCGACCGGAATTGCAGCCGCAAAAGCCGTGCTCACAGTGACACCCGCCACGGCGAGCAGTTGCGGAACTGCAACGGGCAAGATGTGCCACACGAAAATCCGTGCCCCATGAAGACCTCTGGCGGTAGCCGCCAGGACGTGGGGAAGAGCTGCGCTCCTCAAAAGCAGGTTGCGGGCGTATTGAAAAACCTTCGGAAAGATGATGGCGGCAATCACCAGCCGCCCCGGCGCCTGCGCAATCACGCAAAGCAGAGCCAAAACGGCTGCCGGCGTACAAAGCGCAATGGTTGCCACCAGACTCATTCCAAAATCCACCGTTGCTGAGCGTGTTGTAACACTGATGATCGCGAGACTCAGGCCCACAGCCCACCCAAGAGCCAAGCCGAACCCAACAGATTTCATCGTCTCGGGCAATCTCTCCGCGATCAGTTGTCGAACTGGCTCGCGCATCGCATTTGAATACCCCAGGTCGCCATGCAGGGCCTTGCCGCCATATTGAAGATAAAAACTCAAGAGGTCGCGAGGAGGCGCATGGGAAAGGCGTAGTGCACGGAGGCTGTCCCCGCTAAGCCGGCTGTCCAATTCTTCTTCTGACACTCCGTAACCGGGAGCAAATCGCACCAGTGTCGCTCCCACGAATCCGCCGATGAACACAATGATGATCGTCTTCGCCACGCATTTGAATATGCTGTTCATCAACCCAATTTGTTATTCGTACTTCATCTGGCGGTTTCCATGCGCAACCCGAACTCCAAGGGAAGTTGTCCTTCGACATTCGGATCTACTGGTCTAACTTTCGAGATTTCTCGTTGCCTCTTTTTGGCTGCATACATCTTTCGGTCGGCTTCAGCGAGGAGTTGCTCTGCCGTAATGCCATCTGCCGGATAGAACGCCGCCCCCACACTCAAGGAAAGGAATTCCGCTCCACACACGTCACGGCCGGCCTGTTTGGCCAGGGCATTCAGCAGATTGGACCTTTCAATCAATGCCGTCTCGGTCATGCCGGGAGCCACGATTACAAACTCGTCCCCTCCCATGCGGGCCGCATAATCGTATTCGCGGCAGACTACTCTCATTGATGCTGCAAACGACTTCAACACCTTATCTCCGGCGAGATGTCCGTAATGATCGTTGACCTCCTTGAATCCGTCTAAATCGCACACCATAATCGCCACCGAGGAGTTCTCTCGCATACAGCGGGCCAGTTCCTTCTCCAGGTGCACTGACAGTGCTCTTGCATTGGCCATCCCTGTCAGGTAATCAATGGTGGCCGATGACTCGGCTTCGCGATACTTGAAGGCGTTCTCAATGAACATCGCGACGCGAGAGGTGATGACCTGAAGCACTCGCAAGTGGTCGTTCGTAAATGCGTCCGGATCGGTTCTGTAAAGGGTCAACACGCCCACCAGGCCATTGACACTCTCGAATGGAACGGCCAAAGCGGAGCGAAGCCCGATCGATGCATTTGGCGTCAGAGCAATTCCTGTTTCGACACAGGGATTGCCGTTCATGATCGGCCGTAGGTGAGCAGCGACCCACCCGCACAGACCCGTTCCAATCGGGACTCTCAGGGAGCCCAGGACTCTGGAATAGTCTCCGCTGACAAATTCCGGGATGAGCAGATCTTTTTCGCGGACAAATACCGCGATCGAGTCGTACGGAACCAGCTTTTGAAGCCGCATCGCGACCAGAGATAGTGTCTCCGTCAAGCTCAGGGAGTTTCCGATGTCCTGGCTCAACTCGAACAAAGTGTAGGCTTCTTGACGAGCCGATGCGATGGAAGACAGAAAGTCCTTCTGGTCTCCGCATCGGTCGGAGCCGCTTTCGAATCCTGCGGCGGGCCGCAATCCTCGCTCCACGGTTGCGCTCAGGTCCAACGCATCAATCGGATTCTCCTGTCCATTCTTTATCGTCAGGTCTTCGAACTCCAGATAGCGGCGCTGAAGAACCTCAACAACCTTCGGGTCGAACGAAGTACCAGCTTCCTTCGCAACTTCTGCCATCGCCTCGTTTAGAGGGAGTGCCTTGCGATACTGGCGGTCCGAAGTCAAGGCATCCAGGCAGTCGACAACTGTCAAAATGCGCGCGCCAATAGGAATTTCCTCTCCCTTTAGACCGTCGGGATAGCCCTCCCCGTTCCACTTTTCGTGATGGGATCGCACAATGGGCGCCACTGGGTATGGGAAAGCGACCTTCTCGATGATCTCCGCTCCCACGATGGTATGGGTTTTGACCTTCTCGAATTCTTCCGGGGTAAGCCGGCCGGGTTTGTTGATGATGTGGTCCGGAACGCCAAGCTTGCCAATGTCGTGTAACAGAGCCGCAGCGCGTAAAGCATCCAGTTCATCTCCACCTAGTCCAAGGTCCTTAGCAATCTCAATGGCGTAAGTTCGTACTCGTTGAAGGTGGGAATGAGTGGTGTGGTCCTTGGCATCAATCGCAAGTGCAAGGCCCTCGATCGTACGCAGGTGCAGTGCGCAAACCTGTTGCACATGGTTTTTTTCGGCTTCGGCGTGCAGGGCCTCGAGCTCGGCGCGCTTCTTTTCCTCTTCCAGACGAGCCAGATAGATAGAGTACGTGCGGAAGATCCAATACATGAGCGGCACAATCAGGAGGGCGGTCTCCCAGCCAACAAATCGATTACAGACATCGACCAGCCCCACAATGGCAGCGCCTGCCAGGTAATAAGGGAACGACCAGAAGTAGGTCAGCGACCAGATATTGCGGATCGAACTCCGCTGGCTAAGCGCAATGGCGATCGATACCGGCCCCGTGTTCATAACGAAGTACGAAGTACCGACGACCAGTAGCAGAAAGGGAATACTGCTGTTTAGAAGCCTCGCCGCTGACCAGTACGCCTGATAAGTTACCCACACCGCGTTCGCGGTCATTCCAACATTGAAGATGACCTTCAAAGTCTCAGGCTTCTTTTTCGTGTTCCAAACGCTTTGCAGAAGCGCCGCCCCGCAAGCGAGGACCATCGTCTCCGATGGTGAGAGCTCCAATATTCCCAGCAATATGAAGAGAAAGTGCACCGACATTGTGCTTTCAATCCCGGGCAGCCTCACCTTCAGAGTCGAGGCGAACATGGCGATCGCCAGATAACACCAGAACTGCAACAGGCTGTGTGAGTGCCAATGCAGCAAGGCCGACCCCAATGCCCAGGAGCCTAACGCCGCAGTCATAAAAACGTATGCGATAGCTCTTTTGGGAAGAGAAAAAGCCATTCCGGGATACTCCACTTTCTTGCGCGATTGGCCCAGAGGATTCGATTCATGGCCGTCGCGTACTTCCGGCACACGCACCCGATCATTAGCATGCAGGTACCGTTACCTTGGTCACTGAGGGGTTTTGCTACGGTTACTACTAAAGTGCGCCCACCTCTTCGGTACCCGCGTAATCTCTGTAGCGATTCCTAAATTATCTTGTCTGAAACTGTGACATATATGGAGCAACTAGAAGATAGCACTAATGTGTGAGGCACACTCGGTCTCAGGGACCGGCCGGCAGGACAATAACACGAAAGCGTAATGCGGTCATGCCCATAGTCATCTAGTCAAACCCTCAATAGACGTTCAGAATCTGGACATGTTGTTCCATTAGTGACCGTGTCTTGGTCAGGATAGTAACCAGGTGCTCCCGCAGGCCAGGTCTAGTTTAGGGAATCCAGCGGTGATTTCGGCATAGCTTAAACATGAATTACAGCCGGACTTCTCCCTGCTTCCGGGAGTCCAACGATTTTGAACGATGCTCTTATTTATAGGGGACAAATAATGAAGAGAGACCCGTTGCGCACGACCGCAAAGAGAGGCTCGTTTATCATCTTCGGCGCATTGGTTCTTTTTGCGGATTGTGTCGCCCATGCCACTCCCTCAAAAATCTCCAATGACTTGGTCGGCCGAGACATGAGCAGCCAGGTTGATGTCATCGTGCAGTACAGGCACGCGCCAACGCCACAACAACATCAAAAGCTCGTTCAGCGCGGCGGCATGCTGAGACAGGAGCTCTGGTCATTACGGGGCGGGGTTTACCGCCTGCCTGCATCAGCGTTGGCAGAGTTGGAATCCGATCCCGAAGTAGTGTATGTGTCCCCTGACCGCGCGGTGCGCAGCACTACCGTCAGTTCTCCTCTCCCCATGCTCGACTACCACACCGATGCGGCGAACGCGCAAGCTGCGTGGGCCCAGGGACTGGATGGTTCCGGCACAGGCGTGGCGGTGATCGACAGTGGTATCCAGGACATTCCCGACCTCCACGGGAAGAGGTTCGGGGTTGGTTATTCCCAAGATTTCGTGCATAGCGCACCTGCCAATGGGAGCGACTTATATGGGCACGGGAGCCATGTCGCGGGCATCATCGCGGGCAGCGGGAACAAATCAAATGGGGCCAACTACCTCTACACTTTCAAAGGTGTCGCGCCCGGCGTAGATTTGATCAATTTGCGCGTGCTTGATGAGAACGGTCAGGGCACCGATAGCCAGGTGATTGCGGCCATCGAGACGGCAATCCAGCTCAAGAGCATCTATAACATCCGCGTGATCAATCTTTCCATCGGTAGGGGCGTATTTGAGAGCTACCGGCTCGATCCGCTTTGCCAGGCGGTGGAACAGGCCTGGGCCGCCGGTATCGTCGTCGTGGTTGCAGCGGGTAACGAAGGCCGAAATAACTCGCTGGGAACCGACGGATATGGGACGATCACCGCCCCAGGCAACGATCCGTATGTGATCACGGTTGGCGCAATGAATACAATGGGAACGCCCGACCGTACCGATGATATTCCCACTAGTTATACGTCTAAGGGGCCGACGCTTTGGGATCACATCATCAAGCCGGACCTGGTGGCACCCGGCAACAGGACGATCTCTCTCTACTCGGCCAATGAAGCACTGGCCCGCGAGTTACCCGATAATCCAGTGCCCAACTCCGCCTACACCAAGAATGGCAACGGCGGCCGGTCCGATACGTATTTCTACCTGAGCGGCACGAGCATGGCGGCTCCCATGGTCAGCGGGGCTGCGGCTTTGCTTCTCGAAAAGAATCCATTGCTGACGCCCGACCAGGTAAAGGCACGCTTGATGCGGACGGCGTTCAAGAATCTGATTCCCGCTGCGATTGCTACTGATCCAACGAGCGGCCACACGTACCGCCTCCAGGCAGACATCTTTACCGTAGGAGCAGGCTATCTGGACATCAAGGCGGCCTTGGCCAGCACCGAGCTGGCTCCGGCGGCGATGGGTAGTGCGATCTCCCCAACGGCGGCGTTGGATCGCAGGGGGAATGTAGTTATAGTGCCAAATGAGCTGTCGTTGCTCGGTGCTCGGTCGATAGGTTGGGGCGCCAGCTCAGTGTTTGGGGAGTCAGTTTTGTGGGGCACCAACGTAAACGGGCAGTCCATTTTGTGGGGCACATATACGCTTGCCGGGGCGAGCATTCTGTGGGGCACGAATGCCACCAGCGCCTCGAGCATTCTTTGGGGTACCAGCGTTCTCTGGGGTACATCAACGGAACAAGATTCGACCGGGCAGGGAGATAATTTCTGACATCGTGGTCGGCGAGTACAAGAAGGAGTTTTTATATGTCTATTGAACGAATTAAGTTGTTGCCTTTGAGAAGCCTCTCTGTTGCTCTATTCGTGTTGCTGACGAGCCTTGGCACCCTCGCTGCCCAGTCTGAGAAGACCTCGAGCGACCTTGATAAGGCATCTGGTCAGGTTGATGTGATCGTGCAGTTCAATCGGCCGATTGCGGCGGACCTCCATCAGAAGGTAGCCAGCCACGGAGGCAAGCTCAAGCGCGAACTCGGGCTGGTGCAGAGCAGCGTTTACACCATGCCGGCCTCGGCGATTCCCAGCCTTGCCTCAGACCCCGAGGTGACATACATTTCTCCCGATCGTCCGCTTGTCCCGACCGGGCTGATCGGCGGCGATTGGGTCAATGACTATCACACAGATTCCATCAATGCGCCCGCAGCTTGGGAAGCGGGTCTAAGTGGAAGCGGCGTCGGCGTTGCCATCATCGACAGCGGAATCTCGACGGAAGAAGACCTATCAAGACACTCGGTTGTCTACAGCGCAACCTTTGCGCCTGACACCACAGACGCCGTCGATGAGTACGGCCACGGAACCCACATTGCCGGCATCATCGCCGGCGATGGTCAAGACTCCTCCAACCGGCATAGCTTCTACACGTTTCGCGGTATCGCCGGCGGCGCGAGCCTCATCAACCTGCGTGTACTCGACAGGAACGGAGCGGGTAACGAAAGCGCCGTTATCGCAGCCATCCAAGCTGCAATTGCACTCAAAGACACTTACAACATCCGCGTGATCAATCTGTCGCTGGGCCGGCCGGTTTACGAGAGCTACACGCTCGATCCGCTCTGCCAGGCTGTAGAACGGGCATGGCGGGCGGGAATCGTGGTGGTGGTCGCCGCAGGAAACGGTGGACGCGGTAATTCGGCAAATCCAAGTGGTTACGGCACCATCACCGCCCCTGGGAATGACCCCTATGTCATCACCGTCGGAGCAATGAACACCAAGGGCAGCCGCGATCGCACCGGCGTGGTTCCCGCCAGCTACAGTTCCAAGGGGCCGACCGCGTTCGATCACTTTGTCAAGCCGGACGTCGTGGCTCCCGGCAATCTCGTGATATCGCTCTACAATTCCCAATTGTTATTGAACCAGCAGAGTCCATCCAACGAGATTCAGCGCGGTCTCTATGAAGACAACGGCAATCCTATCAGGGCATCCGAAGCATACTTCGTTTTGAGCGGTACGAGCACCGCTGCGCCCATGGTGAGCGCCACCGCGGCGCTAATGCTGCAGCGGGATCCGTACCTGACGCCCGACGAAATCAAGGCGCGGCTGATGAATACGGCATTCAAGAACCTGGTGCCGTTCAGTACCGCCATCGACCAGGTCACAGGCGCGAGCTTCATTCTGTCGGCCGACGCATTTACTGTCGGAGCGGGTTATCTCGACATTCAGGGAGCATTGAGCAGCACGGATTACTCCTTCTCGCAGCTCGGCAGTGCGTTGTCTCCAGCTGTAGTTGTTGACCCTGCCGGACAAGTGTCCCTTGTCAATGCAAGTAGCGCTATGTGGGGTACTAGCGCCATGTGGGGTACCAGTGCCATGTGGGGCACAAGCGCCATGTGGGGCACCAGTGCCATGTGGGGTACCAGTGCCATGTGGGGTACCAGTGCCATGTGGGGCACAAGTGCGATGTGGGGTACCAGTGCCATGTGGGGTACCAGTGCCATGTGGGGTACCAGTGCGATGTGGGGCACAAGTGCCATGTGGGGCACATCGTCTTGGGTGATTGATATTGTCAACCCCATCGTCACAACGGGAGCATCCGGAAACAACGCCCTCTTTCTGGGAGACACAACGCACTAGACCATTTCGATTGCGATGCACCTGTCAGCAAACCGCAAGTCTCTACGTCGAGCTCCAGGGATAATTGACCTTGGAGCGGAGGCTAACGTCGAACCCAGCTGCAAGTCCAAAACAGGTCCCTGCAACTAGATCTTGGCCCATTCGAGTCAGGCGCGGGATCGAAGAAGAGATCGGTTCAGCGGGTTGATCTAGCTTCTACGGCCGAAGCTTTTGGGTCAGCTCACTCATGACCGCTGGGTACGCCCTCGCGAGATCCAGTTTGCCTGCGGGCGCGCGCCTTGGCGCATGCTTGGCCAACCCCGGTTTGACCTTCAAGAGCAGCCAACTCGATGGCGGAGCCGTCTCCCTGCCAGCTGCGAATTTCTCGCCTTGAGCCCCCCCCCCGCGCAAATATCCGTCGTGACCAGAAGCAGCAGCAGGATATATTGGTTGATTGACCGGAAAGAAACGGCAGGAACCTTCTGCGTTTGGGACGAGCCTGCGCGAATCCTGTCGCAGCTCTCATCCCCGCACAATGTCTCTGGAGAGACCCGATGCTGGAAATCAACCCGCCCCGCAAGGTCTACGACGTTTGCATCGTCGGCTCCGGTGCAGGAGGAGGCACCGCCGCCAAGGTACTCACCGCAGGCGGCCTCAACGTTGTGATGCTCGAGGCGGGTCCGCGCCTCAACCCCGACAAGGACTTCAAAGAACATGTATGGCCCTACCAATTGCCCCATCGCGGCGTTGGTATCGGTGGCAAGCAGCGCGGCATCGGCGACGAATTCATGGCGCCTAATGGATTCTGGGAGATCGCAGATGAGCCATATACCACCGCGCCGGGTTCGTCGTTTCGATGGTTCCGCTCCCGCATCGAGGGCGGCCGCACCAACCACTGGGGCCGCATCGCTCTTCGCTTCGGGCCGGCCGACTTCCGGCCACACTCTACTGATGGTGTGGGAGATGACTGGCCCATCAAATATGAAGAACTCGCGCCTCATTACGACAAGGTCGAGTCCTATATCGGCGTCTTCGGGTCTAGGGAAAATGTTCCTAATGCGCCGGACGGGGTCTTCATGCCGCCGCCCAAGCCGCGCTGCACCGAGACCCTCATCAAGAAGGCCTGCGATCAGCTCCAGATAACCTGCATTCCATCACGGCTGGCCATTCTCACCAAGGCGCTGAACGACCGCGATGCGTGCCACTACTGCGCCCAGTGCGGCCGGGGATGCAGAACCGCCTCCAACTTCAGTTCCAGCCAGGTCATGATTCCACCGGCGGCTGCCACCGGCCGCCTCACCATGATCGCCAACGCCATGGCCCGCGAGATTGTCGTCGGGACCAGCGGAAAAGCCGAGGCCGTCTCCTATGTCGACAAGACCACCGGCAGCGAACAGCGTGTGTACACTAAGGCCGTTGTGGTGGCAGCCAGTGCCTGCGAATCCGCGCGCCTGCTTCTGAATTCGCGCTCAACTAGCTTTCCCAACGGCCTGGCAAACTCCTCGGGAGTCGTCGGCCGCTATCTCACCGATTCTGTTGGCAGTCACCTGGCTGGACACTTTCCCCAGTTGGAAGCCATGCCCGTCCACAATCACGACGGCGTCGGCGGCATGCACATGTACATGCCGTGGTGGCGGTTCGGAAAAGAGAACGACTTCCTCCGCGGCTACCACATCGAGTTCGGCGGCGGACGCGACATGCCCGGAGTGGGCGGATTCGAGTACGTCTGCGAGGAGCATGAGGGATATGGCGTCAGCCTGAAGCAAAAATGCCGCAGCGCCTACGGCACGCTCATCGGTTTCAGCGGGCGCGGTGAGATGATTCCCAACGAAAAGTCCTTCTGCGAACTCGATCCCGAAGTGAAGGATAAGTGGGGTATCCCCGTCCTGCGCTTCCACTGGCAATGGGGCGAGAACGAAATCAAGATGGCCGCCGATATGCAGCAGACTTTCCGCTCCATCATTGAAGCCGCGGGTGGAACCGTCATTGCCGGCACCAGGCGCCATCCCCTGAAAATCGCCACCGAAGAACATCCACAAGCCGCGCACATCTCGCAAGGTGGCGAGATCATCCATGAGCTGGGCACCGTGCGCATGGGCAGCAATCCAAAGACATCGGCCTTGAACGGCAATTGCCAGGCCCACGATGTCAAAAATCTATTTGTCGCCGACGCCGCTCCCTTTGTCTCCAACCCCGATAAGAACCCCACCCTCACCATCATGGCTCTCTCGTGGCGAACCTCGGAATATCTCCTCGACCAGGCAAATAAAGGAGAGCTGTAGAGCGCTTATGCCTTCTGACCATGTATCGCGACGATCCATCTTGAAGTCGCTGACCATCACTGCCGCCGTAGGATCGGTCCTGCGCGTTATCCCGCTTCAGGCCGCCGAATATGCCCACAACGTTATCGAGTCTGAAAAGTCCGATGACAAAACCACCGGCTACACGCCGAAGTTCTTCAACCCGCATCAGTACAAGACACTGCAGTCGCTCTGCGAAACCATTCTTCCCGCTGACACCGACTCCGGCGGAGCCATTGAAGCAGGCGCTCCGGAGTTCATTGACCTGCTGACCAGCGAAAACACGGAATATCAATCGCAGTTAGGAGATGGGCTGAAATGGCTCGACTCCACCTGCGCCAGCCGCTATGGCAAGGCCTTTATCGATTGCACGCCGCAGCAACAGACGGAGATCGTTGATCTCATCGCATACCGCAAGAACGCAGGCCAGGACGAAGGCCTGAGTCGCGCCGTGGAGTTCTTCTCTTTCCTGCGCAACTTTACCGCCGACGGCTTCTTCACCAGCAAAATAGGCATCAAGTACCTGGGTTATAAAGGCAACACCTACTTGACTGAGTTCCCCGGCTGCCCGCCCGTGCCCGGCGTTTAGCTTAGGCTCCAGCAGACAAACAACTTGCCGAAACCACCCACCCGCCGGCGCCAATGCGAACTGGTTGCCATAAATATGAGAAGATGTCTGCCTGCGCCCACCCCAAGCCGTCGTCGCCAGCATCAATGCAGCAACTACACCCCGCCGTAGACTCATAATTTTCCTTTAGCCTTTGAGGAGCGTAAACCTCCGTCCTTCAGGGCGGAGATATAAGCCCAGGGATGGGATCCGACGAGCGCCCGGCGTTGTTGAGGATCACATCGGAAAAGCGTAGAATAGGCGAAGATGCCA
>Ga0210394_10007456_pt1 | contig 11521 bp, 11 predicted proteins | sample IncBWC12MmetaG_FD_160121 | JGI IMG/M metagenome (GOLD analysis project Ga0210394, IMG submission 160121) | Forest soil microbial communities from Barre Woods Harvard Forest LTER site, Petersham, Massachusetts, United States - Inc-BW-C-12-M | ecosystem: Environmental > Terrestrial > Soil >... | reverse complement strand
AGCGGCGAGCCGAAATGCGCCTGCGTAAACAGGCAGCCCGACTCGGCTTCCAACTCCTGCCCATCCTAGCAACAGGAGAATGACAGTTAGTTCCTCAGGAGCCCGTTTGTGGATAACCTCCGATTGGAAGACAAACCAACCGGAACGCCTCTAGGGCCGTTTTGGGGCTCACTAAGCGCATTGGTCTGCTAGCACCATGCGTCTTGCTGGCCTCGTGACCCCGGACACGGTGTGCGCTTTGGAATCGGCAGGGCTTCTTCTCTTTAAGCAAGCGAGTGTGATCTAATTGGCGGGCGTTAATCGAGTGTCAAAGGAGTCCGTATGCCTACTATTACCACCAAGGACGGCGTTGAGATTTTTTACAAGGACTGGGGTTCGGGGCAGCCGATCGTGTTCAGCCACGGGTGGCCGCTTTCGGCGGATGACTGGGATAACCAGATGATGTTCTTTCTGGGCAAGGGGTATCGGGTGATCGCGCATGACCGGCGTGGGCATGGGCGCTCGACGCAGGTGGCCAATGGGCACGATATGGACCATTATGCGGATGACCTGGCGGCGCTTACGGCGCATCTGGATTTGAAAGATGCGATCCATGTTGGGCACTCGACTGGCGGTGGTGAGGTAGTGCACTATCTGGCCCGGCGTGGGCAACAGGACGTGTACAAGGCTGCGATTATTAGCGCGGTACCGCCGCTCATGTTGAAGACGGATGCCAATCCGGAGGGCCTGCCGAAGTCAGTGTTTGACGATCTGCAAGCGCAGCTTGCGGCGAATCGGTCGAAGTTCTATCGCGACCTGCCGGAGGGGCCTTTCTATGGGTTTAACCGTCCAGGGGTGAAATCTGTTGAGGCTACCATTGCAAATTGGTGGCGGCAGGGGATGATGGGCGGCGCCAAGGCTCACTATGACGGGATTGTGGCCTTCTCGCAGACGGACTTTACGGAGGACCTAAAGAAGATCACGATTCCGGTTCTAGTGATGCATAGCGAGGACGACCAGATCGTTCCGTATGTGGCTGCGGGGCCGAAGTCGGCAAAGCTGCTGAAGAATGGGACGCTGATTACGTATAAGAACTTTCCGCATGGCATGCCTACTACGCAGGCGGAGAAGATCAACGCCGACCTGCTGGCATTCCTCAAGCGCTGAAAATATAGCTTCTAGATTGATCTCAAACGCCCTGGTACACGAGCGCAACAAAGTCACTCGGGTTCTGGAACAAGTTGCCCCATACCGCGTCATATCGCGCTCCGGGCTTCGCCGCGACAACGTCAGGCAAGGACTTACCCTGTTTTTTGAGGGCCGCGACCTTATCGCGGATTTCAACCAGCACGTCAAGGAATAGAATCAGGTCGGCCTTATTTCCCACGGCTCCGTGTCCGGGAATGATGATCGTCTTATCGGTCACGTTTGCGATGTTCGCTTCTGCCGCGCGTATCTGGCCGTCGATGCTGCCTCCCGTCCAGTAGTCGATAAAGGGGTAATCGCGGTTCCAGAAGGTGTCTCCAGTATGGAGAATGTCGGCCTCAACAAAGTGCACGGAGATATCAGAGTCCGTGTGGGCAGGCTGGTAGTGCTTCAGCATCAGAGTGGTGTTGTTGGCATGTAGAGTGTGTTCGTCTTTAAAGACGGTGGAGGGAATGGCAGCCGCCGCTGCGGCTGGGAAAGTGTACCTAAAGTTGCCTTCGACGCGCGTGGCCTGGGAAAGATGTTTACGCGTGTTCTCGTGCGCCAGGATACTGGCTCCGGCTTCATGGACCCACTCGTTGCCGCCGGTATGATCGAAGTGCCAGTGGGTGTTGATCAATTGTTTGAGGGGATTTGCATCGATGCTCGCAAGGGCTTCAGAGACGTGCGGACCGGCGGTAATGATTTCCGCATCGACCAGCAGCTTTCCGTCAGGGCCGGTGAGAACGGCTATATTTCCACCAGGACCCAAGAGAACGCTGATGTCGCGGCGAAGTTTTTGAACCGTGACTTTCGCTGTGGCGGCTTCCTTGAACGCTCCGACAACGATGCCCTCTGTCTCGGCCATCAGGTAACTTGGAGCAAAACAAGCTGCGGCGACCGTCAGGCCTCCGGCAGCGAGAAACTGACGACGCGAAATGTCGAGTGATGATTCGTGAACCATCCTAAGATCTCCTGTCGCTTTCGCGTTAAGTCTTAGTCAACATCTTTAGGCTTTGCGTTTAAATCCAGAACAAAATCATTCCTCGATCCCTTAGCAAATGGCGAAGTGATAACTCTTGTCCTCGGTGACCGTCCACAATTTGAAAAGGCCTCCACGCATTCAAACGCGGCAGGCCTCGTAACCCAAGCGGGGATGCTGAATTCTTACTTCGGCTGATCCATCGTGATGCCCTGCGCTCCAGGCTGTTTTTCGGCTTTGGCCTTCTTGGTTGACAGAGTCTGGTCCACCCAGTGATCGGCGGTCTTCAGATCTTCCTGGCGGGCATTGAGGTCATCGCACTCGATATCGGCCTTCTCACGGTACATCAGATTCAAGTAGGCCATGGCGTCGTCGTAATCGGGACGAAGTTGGATCGCTCTGTTAAGACTGTCAATGCCTTCCTGAACCAGCGGCCCATTCTTATCTTTCAGTTCGCCGCAAACCTTCTTCTGATCTTTATTCTTGGGATTCAGGTTCTCGTCCGGCTTCAGTCCGAGCTTGGCGCGCTCTTCCATGCGAGGCTGATAGCAAGCCGTCCAGTCGATCACGCCCACGGAGTAGTAAGGTTCGGGGTCGTTGGGATCGAGGTCACCGGCCATGCGGTAATACTTTTTGGCTTGGTCGAACTTCTTCATGTTCAGGTAAAGATAGGCGATGCCCTTGGCTGAGTTTACTTTCTGATCGCGCGCGGCATTCATATCGAGGACGTGTTGATATTGCTCGATTGCCTGCTCCGCCATCTTGTTGTTGTCCGGGGTGTCGGCGCCGGGAATGTATTGCTGAGCGAAGGCGGTGGCCAGATACATCTTGGCGTTAATGAGGCTCGGGTCCAAGGCAACGGCCTGCTGGAAGTGGTCGATCGCCTCTTCATACTTGGCGTTCTTATAGGCGGTGACGCCTTTGTTGAGCTGATCGCGGGCGCGCAGCTTGGCGCACCCTACCGATGAGAGGATTGCCAGCATCGCGGCCGCCAGCGTTAGCAGTCGTGTGTATTTATTCATCGCGGTATAAGTCTCCCTTGCCACACAGCATCCTAGGCCCAGAGACAGCGAGTTGACAAGTGTGGGCCGGGCGTTTTCTGGCAGACTCGGCACAGGACCAAGGCGTCCCGTGCCGCGAACAGAATGCGATGCTCGACCTTTTCCGGGCGTTATTTACGTAAAGGCGCGATTAACCGCCGGCTTCAATCTTGGCTGTAATCAGACCGACTTTATCCACTCCCGCGGCGTGCGCGATATCGATCACATTCGCCACGTCGGCAAATGGAATCGCATCGTCGCCTTTCACGAACATCACTTTTTCAGCGCGGGTCTTGTAGATATCCGCGAGACGCCCCTGCAGGTTATCCCAGGTCGCATCTTCCTGATTGATCTTGAGGCCGGGATCCTGTCCAGCGCCGCGATCGATTAACTGCACCACAATCGTGCGGTCGGGAGTGTTGTTTTTAGGGGCGTTCGGCGGAGGCGGCTGGGGAACCAGCGCGTCCAAGCCTTTCGGCGTCAACGGTGTGATCACCATGAAAATAATGAGCAGCACCAGCAGCACGTCAATGAGCGGAGTGACGTTAATGTTTGCGCTTTGGCCTCCGCTCGGGCCAACTGCCATACTCATGGTCGATTCTCCTCTATTGCCCACCCGCCGGAGCGGGGGGTGGAGCGTTTGGTGTACTCTTACGCTGCTCTGTGAGCAGGCCAAGATCGTCAACGCCAGCGGCGCGCACTGCGTCCACCACTTGCACTACGTTGCCGAAGTGGGCGCGGGCATCTGCCTTGACGTACACTTCCTTGTTTGTTCGATTGGTAAGGCGATCCTTCACCTTGCCGGTCAAACTATCTGCGGTAGTCTTATCGGCACCGAAGTAGACCGTCCCGTCGCGCATCACCGAAACCAGCAGTGCATCTTCTTTGTCGGCGTCCTGCATCGGAGTGGGATTGTTTACCTTCGCCATATCCACGCTGATACCTTTCTGCAGCATGGGCGTGATCACCATGAAGATGATCAGCAGCACCAGCATCACGTCCACCATCGGCGTTACATTGATGTCGGAGTTGACATTGGCGCCTTCATTTCGTTTCGCAAGTGACATAGCGTAAATCTCCAGTACTTCCGGGCTTCCGCCGAGGGTCGGGAAGCCGGCGCCGGATGTATTCCGGCGCCGACAAGCAACTCAGGGCTGGGATGCAACCTGATGGTCAAAATGACCCTCAGGCCCGATCCGGCCAACCTCGATCCGGCAAACTTAGGAACGGCGAACTTCCCGGCGCTTCAGGAAGTAATCGATCAATTCGCTCGATGAATTGTCCATCTCCACATCGAACGCTTCTACGCGGCCGGTGAGGTAGTTGAACATCATCACAGCGGGGATCGCGACCAGAAGTCCGAAAGCCGTGGTGACCAGCGCTTCCGAAATGCCGCCTGCGACCGCGCCCAGACCGGTAGCCTTCTGCTCCGAAATACCCTTGAAGGCATTCAGAATGCCCATCACGGTTCCGAACAAGCCCACGAACGGGGCCGTCGATCCGATGGTAGCCAGACCACCTAATCCGCGCTTCAGTTCGGCGTGGACAATGGCTTCAGTGCGCTCAAGGGCGCGCTTCGAGGCTTCAATGGTCTCGCCGGGGATGGCGCCGGGGCTATCCTGGTGGGCCTTGAATTCCATCAAGCCAGCAGTAACAACCTTGGCCAGGTGGCTCTTCTTGTTGCGCTCGGCGACCTTGATGGCTTCGTCGATGCGGCCATCGCGCAGGGCTCCCGCAACGGCGGGGGCGAAAGCGCGAGACTGCTTGCGAGCTGCGCTATACGCCATGGCGCGATCAATCATGACGCCGATTGACCAGCCCGACATGATGAACAGGATGACGACCACGATTTTCGCGATGATACCCATCTGCTTCCATAGCGAGATCGGATCCCAACCCACTGCGCCGCCCTCTTGCATAACCCAAGCGGCCATCCTAGGAACATGACTGAGAACTGCGGTTGCGACGTTAGCTGCGAACATGAGTTGCTTTCCCTCCTCGGAACTTCTGTAAACTTTGATGCGAAATCTGCGGCACCCTGCAAACTTTGACGACAGAAAGACACTTATAGTTCCTGGCTTTCCGCCTGCGACACAAGCCGCGGACTTGGCCCGCACCGCACTCGCGCGCCGAATCGTAACCTTAAATACTGTGAAGCAAGGTGACGGCGCCGCGCCGGTTAAACAAACTCTCCCGGCCACCGTCCTAGGTGGGAGGGGGAGGATCATAACGGCCTTTACTTCCTAACGTCAACACTTCCTAGCGTCGACGTCCTGACGTCAAACCACGCTGCACGGGAGCGTTTAGCCTCCGGCGAGGGTAAAGTTGACCTGTACTTCCGTATCGACTTCGACTGGTTCGCCGTTGAGAAGATACGGCTTGTACTTCCACTGCTTCACCGCATCGATAGCTGCGGGAGCCAGCATTGGATGCCCACTGACCAAAGTAAGGTTTTCTATGGAGCCATCCTTGCTGATAACAGCTCTCAACACCACCGTGCCAGAGATGCGGGCCTGCCGCGCCAACGGCGGATAATTAGGCTGCACGCGCCTCACAAGCAGTCCTTGAGAAACGCCCTGGGATACGCGTACGCGTTGCGGAGTTGCAACTTTTGGCACAGCCATCGGCGTAGAGCTGATGATTCCGCCGATGACGCCGCCCATCTGACCGCCCGGAATCCCGCCCGGGACGCCGCCAACCACGCCGCTCGAGGCCATTGTCGGAGGTGGGGCTTCGTCTTCTTTAATCATCTGTACTTTTTGAGGAATCTTGGTGGGAGTGCGAAGTTCACCGTTCACGATATCGGTCTGAACCTGCTTTACGATCTTGACAGGGGCGGCTGCCGGCGGTGGAGGTGGTGGAGGTGGCGGAGGCGCCACCAGAAATGTCATTAACTGTTGCTTTGGCAGGGCTTCGGTGAAGATCAAGGGCATCAGAACCATGAGGCCGATCAACCCAATCTCAAGAATGATTGCGAAGGTCGTGGTCCGTCCCCGCTTTGTCCTCAGCCTGCCGCCGGATTCCAGAAGGCTATCTTCAAACATATGAGTTTCTCCCTACTTCAGAACCTACGTTAGCTTAGACACCGACCGCCTAAACTTTGCTCCCGGATAGGGTCATAATTCCTGCTTCAGTCCGCTGGCAACCCTCCGTCTTGGCAACTCCCTACAAACAAAGGTTCAATCCAGCCATCCGAAATCATTTGGTCCGGACAGGCATTGCCGCCGGCCGCTTGCCCTTGCTGATTCTCCAATCCTGGTATGCCACCAGAATCGGCGCAGCAATGGCGATCGACGAATAAGTCCCGATTAAGATGCCAATTACCAGCGCGAGGCTAAACCCACGTAGCACCTCGCCACCGAATAAATAGAGTGCAAGCACAGTAAGGAAGGTTAACCCGGCTGTCAAGATGGTTCTGCTTAAGGTTTGGTTAATGCTCCGGTTAACGATCTCCGAGAGCTTCTCGCGACGCATGAGTTTAATGTTTTCGCGGATACGGTCAAATACCACGATCGTGTCGTTATTAGAGTAACCAATCAGGGTGAGGATGGCCGCGATCACCGTCAACGAAATGTCTTTGTTAAGCAGCGAAAATGCGCCCACGGTGATCAGAGTGTCGTGAAATACCGTGACCACGGCCGCAACGCCGTAAATCCATTCGAAGCGGAAGCCCAGATAAACCAGCATTCCAGCCAGCGAATAAGCGGTAGCCAGCAAAGCCTGTTTTCGCAACTGCGCGCCAACCTGCGGCCCAACGATTTCAACGTTACGAACTCCGAAGTCCGATAGGAAAAAGCCATCGGGAAGGGAAGCGACTACGGCTTGATCGACCGTGCTCTTCAATTGATCGAACGCGGTGAGCACGCCTCCTTGCCCTTTGTCGCGGGCATCGACGATCGCCTGCGCCTGCTGGGTGTATTTCTGGTCGGCGTCCGATCCCAGGCGCATCGGGTCTTTGTCCATCAGGTAGTTCTTGATGGCTAAAGAGCTGGAGTTGTTCAAGTCTTGTTTGCCGGCGGGAGCGTTGGTCTCAAGGGTCTTGATGATCTGATTCTTGCCGTTGTCGAGCGCCTTCTCGCTCGTCTCCTGGACGTCGAGGTCGATCAAAACCTCATTGTTCGAGGGAATGTCGTAAGTCTGGATCTTCGCATTGTGCAGGCCCGCGCGGTCCATCGCAGCACGCAGCGCGTTGTCGTCCGGCGTGTGCGAGAATTTCACATACACCAGCGTGCCACCGCGGAAGTCCACGCCATAAGGAATGCCATGCCAGAACAACATGGAAAACAATCCTGCGACGCTAAATACCAGCGAAAAGGCGAGAAAATACCATTTCTTGCCCAGGAAATCGATGTTCGTATTGCGAAAGAACTCCACCGAGCTTACCCCTTATCAGATCTATGATTTCGTTGAAATTGAGAGATTGAGCCATTGAGTGATTGAAAACCCTCCAACGGGATGCACTGCGGTTTTTTAATCACTCAACGACCCGATCACTCAATGACTCAATTCCTAAATGCTCAACGCTTCGCCGCGCTGCTTGCGGCTCAAAACCCAGTCAAAAATCACTCGCGAAACGAAGACTGCGGTGAACAGGTTTGCCAACAGACCAAAAGTCAGTGTCACCGCAAATCCCTTTACCGGACCGGTTCCGAAGAGAAACAGAATTGCTGCCGAGACAATCGTCGTTACGTGCGTGTCCACAATCGTGATCCAGGCGTGACTGAACCCTTGATCCACCGCCGATGGCGGCGTTTTGCCGTTGCGCAACTCTTCCCGAATGCGCTCGAAGATCAGCACATTGGAATCCACGCCCATACCGACGGTAAGAATCACTCCAGCAATTCCAGGCAACGTCAGCACCGCTTCGAAGTAGCCCATGAACCCGAGCAGGATGATCAGGTTCAGCAGCAACGCAATGTCCGCATTGATGCCCGCCGCGCGGTAGTAAACCAGCATGAAAATTAGCACCGCAAGCATGCCGATAATGGCGGCATTCACGCCGTGACGAATGGAATCGGTGCCGAGCGACGGTCCCACCGTGCGCTCCTCTAAATACTTGATGCCCGCTGGCAGCGCGCCCGAGCGCAGGATCATCGACAGGTCCTTGGCTTGCTGCTGGCTCATGCTGCCGCCGCTGATTTCGCCGGTATCGCGAATCGCTTCTTTGATGTTGGCGACTTCCTGAACTTTGTTATCGAGGACCACGCCGAGGCTTTCGCCAACGTGCGCGGAGGTGAAATTGTAGAAGCGTTGCCCACCTTCGCCGGTTAGCTGGAAGCGAACGTTCGGCTGGCCGTTCTGGTCGGTGCTGGGCTGCGCGTCGCGCAAATCTTTGCCTCGAACCGCCGACACGCGCGACAACAGGTACCACGACTGATCGCCCGCAGCAGCGCCGGGTGCTCCATGTCCCGGCAGCAGGATCGCATCCGCCGGCAGAACCCCGCCTTTATCTTGTAAGGCTGCTTGCTCGCTGGGAAAAGGTCCGCCCAGCACCTGCTTGATCTCGAGCATGGCGGTGGACTGCATAATATCTTTCACGCGGCCGGGATCGTCCACGCCGGGCAACTGCACCAGAATCTGATACTGCCCAAGGCCGTGCTCTTGAATGGTAGGTTCGCTCACGCCGAGCGAATCAATTCGATTTCGGATGGTCTCGATTGCCTGAGTGACTGCCTTATTCTTCACGTCGTTCAACATCTCAGGCTTCATGGTCAGCGCGAAGGTATTCTCCGCGCCTGAAGTGAGGTTGTACTCAGGAAGACGCTCAGACGTGATCTCCAGCAGATCTTTGCGCGCATCCGGCGGAACTCCCTTGAGCACAACCCGGTCGGGATTATTTTGTGGATCGGGCTTAGAGATATCGGAGAAAGCAATTTTGCGCTTGTTGAGCTGCTCTTTGAGCACTTCGACCGCATTGTCGGAGTCAATGTTCACAGCGTCATTGACCTGCACCTGCAGAATCAAGTGCGTTCCACCCCGTAAATCCAGCCCAAGATGGATGTGGTTGGTGAGGGCTGTCAGCAGGCCCTGGCCGGAAAAGCTTTGAGGAATGCCGAAGATTCCGAACAGAAAAACGACAAGAATTCCGAGGATAAGCGCCAGTTTCGAGAGCAGATTCTTATTCATAAAAATGGTCCAAATTAATAAACATTCAGCTATTTGGCTTTTGCTTCTTCGTCCGCAGTCGTGACCTGTGTGACGGACGCCTTGGTGACTTCCACGACGATATTGTTCGGCGGAACCCGCAGGTGTATCGAGTCGTCCTTGAGCGCCATGATCGTTCCTCGCAGACCGCCGCTGGTGGTGACTTTGTCGCCGGTCTTCAGAGACTCCAGCATCGCCGCCCATTTTTTCTGGCGACGCTGCTGCGGCAGAATCAACAGAAAGTAAAAGATTCCGAAGATGAAAACGAGCGGCGCGACGCTCAACCAGCCCATGCTGCCACCACCCGCCTGAACCGCCAAGAAGAGTGCCATATTTAAGCTACGCTCGCCACAATCCGTTCACCAGACTTAGCTCTAAAGACCAGGCTCTAATCCGCGAACAACCGCCCAAGCCTGCCTCACTACGGTCCTGTCATTTCACGACGGGAGTTCTATCGATTCCGGCCGGATCCTCGTACAGCCTAAATACTAAACACGATCCGGGGAGGTTTCGCAGCGAGGTCTACGGTTTCGCTTGAGACCAGTCGCTAGAAAGAATAGGGGACTTCCCCAAGTCGAATAGAATGACGCACCCGCCGCATAGTGTCAAGGTAGAAACTCAGGTTGTGGAGAGTATTTAAGACTTGAGCCAGAACCTCATTAGAAGCATAGAGATGACGCAAGTAGGCGCGCGAATAGCGCTGGCACACCCGGCAACCGCATTTTGGATCGAGTGGACCCGCATCCTGGGCGTAGCGCGCTTGCTTGATTGAGATTTTTCCCTCAGAAGTGAACAGCAATCCATGGCGCGCCGCACGCGTGGGGAGAACGCAATCCATCATATCGACGCCGAGCGCGGCGTACTGCGCGATCTCCCCCGGCGTGCCCACTCCCATCACATAGCGTGGCTTGCCAGCAGGAAGATGTTCGAGCGTCGCTTCAATCATTTCCCGCGTGCACTCCCGGGACTCGCCAACGCTAAGCCCGCCAATCGCATATCCAGGGAAGCCGATCTCAACCGTGCGTTGGGCCGATTCTTTTCTTAGTTCGAGATCCATCCCCCCCTGCACGATGCCAAAGAGAGATTGCGTCAAGTACCCAGTACCCAGTACCCGGTTGCTAGCCCCTGCAATTCCTTGGTCGGCCCCCATGCCTTTCTCTGGGTACTGGGTACTAGGTACTAGTTCCTGACAACCCCACGGCACCTCGAATTTATGCTCCTCAAAATATTTCTTGCTGCGCTCGGCCCAGCGCAGGGTCAATTCCATCGATGCTCTTGTGCGCGCCCGGTCGGCGGGATACTCAGTGCACTCATCGAACGCCATCATGATGTCAGCGCCCAAGCCGATCTGCGCCGCCACGGAACTCTCTGGACTGAAGAAGTGTGACGAGCCGTCGAGGTGTGAGCGAAAGGTCACACCTTCCTCGCTGACTTTGCGGAGTTCGTTCAAGCTGAAAACCTGAAAGCCTCCAGAATCGGTGAGGATGGCCCGCGGCCAGGCCATGAAGCCATGCAGTCCTCCAAACCTGCGCACGGTTTCAACTCCGGGACGCAAGTAAAGATGGTAGGTGTTGCCGAGAAGAATCTGCACGCCTAGGTCTTCGAGAATATCCTGCGGCACGCCTTTCACCGTCGCGACCGTGCCGACCGGCATGAACACAGGGGTTTCGATCTCGCCATGAGGCGTGACGAGCCGGCCCGTCCGCGCTGAACCAGACCGTTCTTGCAGGTGAAATTCCATTGACATCGTGGTGAATTGTTACATAGTTGTGCCGCAGAACGCTGGAAGTGAGTTCCAAAGCAAGCTTCGGATAGTCCCAAAAACACGAACTCGATAGGTTCGATTCATGGACAAAATCACTCACAAGACAATCGATCCTACGATCCTATACTTCGGAACACCGGTCGCTCTTATTAGCACGCTGAACCCCGATGGCTCGCCGAATCTGGCGCCCATGTCTTCGGCGTGGTGGCTCGGTTGGAGTTGCATGTTGGGGCTTGGAGGGATGGGCCAGACCTCGGACAATCTGATTCGCACGCGCGAGTGCGTCATCAATCTTCCTTCCGAAGAACAGGTGACGCAGGTCGATCTGCTTGCTCTCACCACCGGCAAAAACCCTGTTCCGGAGAAAAAGCTGGAATGGGGCTACCGCCACGAGAAAGATAAATTTGGGCTCGCTGGATTCACTCC
>Ga0210394_10007454_pt1 | contig 11523 bp, 12 predicted proteins | sample IncBWC12MmetaG_FD_160121 | JGI IMG/M metagenome (GOLD analysis project Ga0210394, IMG submission 160121) | Forest soil microbial communities from Barre Woods Harvard Forest LTER site, Petersham, Massachusetts, United States - Inc-BW-C-12-M | ecosystem: Environmental > Terrestrial > Soil >... | reverse complement strand
GACGATCGCGCTCCTGCACAGCGTCGAGGAGGTACTGGACCTCCCGGTACCGCTGGGTGAGCTACCCCAGCAGGCCGACGAATGGCAGAAGCTGGTGGACGAGATGGCCGCCGAGGACGACGAGGTCACCGAGTACATCCGCAACCTCGAGGCACGCGACGAGGAGGGTGAACTCCGCGAGACATCCGGCGATGTGATCGCACGGGAGTTCGAACGGTACCTACGCCGACGTGATCGGGGCGGCGGCTTCGGTGGCGGGTCAACTGGGCCGGGCGGGCCGACCACCCACTGATTCACCGAGAATCACCGGCTGATCGAGCCGGTCAGACCGACGATCAGATCTGGACGAGCTACAGAGCAATTCCGAGCAGCGCGTCCACCAGGTCTGCTAGCAGCCGCGGAGCTGACTCGTCCGGTGCGGGTACCGCCGACCGCTCGGCCTGCTCGACCCAGGCGTCCACCGCGGCAATCGCGGCGACCGTGTCGAGATCATCGGCCAGCGCGGCCCGCACCTGCGCGAGCAGGTCCGTCGCATCCGGACCGGCAAGGGCACTGGCCGCGGCGCGCCAGCGGACGAGCCTGGCCTCGGCGGTGGGCAGCCGGCCACCGGTCCATTCACGATCGGCGCGATAGTGGCCGTCCAGCAGGGCGAGCCGGATCGCCATCGGATCGACGCCGGCGCCGCGCAGCTTGGACACGAACACCAGGTTGCCGCGTGACTTGCTCATCTTCTCGCCGTCCAGACCGATCATTCCGGTGTGCACGTAATGGCGGGCGAACGGGTGCTGGCCGCTGAGCGCCTCGGCGTGCGCGGCTGAATGCTCGTGGTGCGGGAAGATCAGGTCCGAGCCGCCGCCCTGGACGTCGAAGCCCATTCCCAACCGGTTCAGCGCGATGACCGAGCATTCGATATGCCAGCCGGGGCGGCCACGACCGATCGCGGTGTCCCAGAACGGCTCCCCCTCGCGGTGCCCGCGCCATAGCAGCGAATCCAGCGGATCCCGCTTCCCGGCATGCTCGGGATCCCCGCCGCGCTCGGCGAACAGGCGCAGCATCGTGTCCGGATCGTAGTTGGACTCGTAGCCGAATCGCTTCGCGGCAGCGATCGGGAAGTAGATGTCGTCCTCGACCTGGTACGCGTCGCCGGATTCGAGCAGCCTGCCAATCGCCGTCGTGATTTCCATCACAGATTCGACGGCCCCGATGTAGTCATCCGGCGGCAGAACCCGAAGTGCCGTCATATCCTCGCGAAAGAGCTGGATCTCGCGTCCGGCGAGGCTCATCCAGTTCTCGCCGGTGTGGGTGGCGCGCTCCAGCAACGGATCATCGACATCGGTGACGTTCTGCACGTAGTGGACGCTATGGCCGGCGTCCCGCCAGACACGCTGCACCAGGTCGAAGGCCAGGTAGGTCGCCGCGTGCCCGAGGTGGGTGGCGTCGTAAGGCGTGATGCCGCAGACGTACATTCGCGCCGTGCTGGCGGGCTTCGTCTCGCGGATCTCGGCCGCCGCGGTATCGAAAAGCCGAAGTGGAAGTCCCTGACCTGGCAACGCGGGAATGGTGGGCGACGGCCAGGATTCCATGAGGCCACCGTATCGGGCACACTGCACGCCATGAGCGCCTACCTCGTCTCGGAGAGTCGCACCATCAACGCGGACCCACAATCGCTGTTCGATGTCGTCGCCGACCCGGCCAAGCATCCGCTGATCGACGGGTCGGGCAGCGTGCGGGCACTTCGGACCGGCGGCCCAGAGCGGCTGTCGAAGGGGGCGAAGTTCTCCATGGACATGCACCTCGCGGCCAATTACAAGATCGTTAACACTGTGGTCGAGTTCGAGGACGGTCGCCAGCTCGCCTGGCGCCACTTCAACGGCCACATCTGGCGCTATATCTTCGAGCCGGTCGAGGGCGGCACTCTCGTAACGGAGCAGTGGGACGCCCGGAACGCGCACAACCGGATCGGCCTGCGGCTGATGGGCTTCCCCGGGCGCAACCGGGCGGGGATCATCGCGACCCTCGAGCGCCTGGACGACGTCGCCGTCGGCGGCCAGCTCGACGGTTAGATCGGCGGCCAGGGCACCGCGGGCCAATCGCCGGACGGCTCGGGATGGCACCCTGAGTTCAGTAACGAGTCGACCCGGCGCAGCGTCCGGCGCACTTCGCGACCGGTGAGCAGATCACCGAGCCGCTGACCCAGCTCGCCGCCGAGCGTGGCGCGCAACCGGCCCAGGCACTCGATGCAGTCCGCCGGCATCGGCTGGCCGGCCCATTGCCACAGCAGCGTGCGCAGCTTCGGCTCGGCATGGAATGACACACCATGATCGATGCCGTAGATGTGGCCTGCCGCGGTGGGCAGTAGGTGCCCACCCTTGCGGTCGGCGTTATTGATCACCGCGTCGAAGACCGCGATCCGCCGCAGCACGTCGGAGGCACCGCGGCGCACCAGCGGAACGATACTGACGGCCTCGTCGGTGTCGATCCAGAGCTGCACCATGCCCGGCCCGGCCGGGCCGTCCCGGTAGACCGTCGGTGGCACGACCACCCAGCCGGTCGCGACGGACACCTCGTAGGCGGCGACCTCCCGTTCGGCCAGCGTGCCGTCAGGGAAATCCCAGAGTGGCCGCTCCCCGGACACCGGCTTGTAGACACATGCCGCATCGACCCCGTCGAGCCTCACCGAGCAGTACAGGGTGGCGTTCGAGGCGTCCATCAATCGGCCTTCGATCCCCAACTCGCCGTGGGCGAGCAGGGTGATCGCCTCGTCGACGGGCAGCTCCCGTCCCGGCGTGAGTCCGTCCGGCTCGGCCAACGCCTACCGTCCCAGTACGGAACCGCGGTGATAGCCGTTCTGGCGCGGGCACACATGCCCGGCCGGATCCAGCGGCAGCGCGCACAGCGGGCATGGGGGCCGGCCGGCAGCGACCAGGAGCCGGGCGCGGTTGACGAACTCCCGGGCGTGCCCCGGCTCGAGCCGTACCCGCAGCGCGTCGGGCCCGTCCGCGACATCTTCGAGCAGGGTCTGCTCGGCGATGCTGGTGTCCTCGGTCGGGGCCTGCGCCTCGATGATGACCAGCCCCTCGTCGCCGTCCCAGGCCAGGCCCATCGCGCCGACCCGGAATTCCTCCTCTACCGGCTGTTCGAGCGCTTCGGTGTCCGGTTCACCGGAGGCGGGCAGAGCAGTGCCCGTCCGGCTCACGACCTCCTCCAGGAGCTGCTCGATGCGGTCGGCCAGCACGACGACCTGGGCCTTCTCGAGCGAGACGGAGACGATCCGGTTGCCCTCAGCGGCCTGCAGGTAAAACGTACGGTCGCCGGGCGCGCCGACGGTACCCGCCACGAAGCGTCGCGGGCGCTCGAATAGGTGCAACTGGCGCGGCATAGTGATCCCAAGCCTAGTCGAGGACCGATTGCTCAGATGCTGCCGCCGCCCGCGCCGCCACCGACGGTGGCATCGCTGCCGCGCTTGCGTCGCGTCCGCTTGGGGGGCACGAACTGCGCCAGGTCGCCGCCGGTGTCATTGGCGCGCAGCACGTACGGCCGCGTCTGCGTATAGCGGACCACTGACACTGAGCACGGATCCACGACGATCCGCTGGAACTGGTCCAGATGCAGACCGAGCGCGTCGGCCACGATTGCTTTGATCACGTCGCCGTGGCTGCACGCCACCCAGATCTCGTCCGGGCCGAGACTGGCGTCCCAGTCCCGCACCGCGGCAACGGCCCGCCCGGCCACCTCGGCCAGGCTCTCCCCGCCCGGGAAGCGCGCCGCCGACGGCTGCGCCTGGACGACCTTCCACATCGGATCCTTGGTCAAGTCCTTGATCGGTTTGCCGGTCCAGTCGCCATAGCGGCACTCCACCAATCGCTCGTCGAGGTGGCGAACGGGCTCGCGCCCGGCCGCCCGCTGAGCCTCCATGATCGCGTCCGCGGTGTCGACACAGCGCTCCAGCGGGCTGCTCACGATCGCGCTCAGCGGTAACGCGGCAATCCGGGTGGCGACGGCCGCAGCCTGAGCCTGGCCGCGGTCGTCGAGATGCAACCCCGGAGTGTGGCCGGCGAGCACCGGGCCCGTCATCGAGGTGAGCCCGTGCCGGACGAGCAGGACAGTTGCCATGGTGGCGCGCTCAGGTCGCCGCGAGGGCGCCGGTCGACAGCAGCACCACCAGCAGCGCGCCGAGGGTGAGCCGGTAGCCGATGAAGAGGTAGGTGGTGTGGTTGCTGAGATACCGCAGTAGCCAGCCGATCGAGGCAAGGCCGATGACGAAGGAGAGGACGAGCGCGACGCCGGTCAGTCCGGCTCCCGGCGCCCCGTCCGCGCCGAACTTACGGGCGTTGTACCCGGCGGAGAGCACTACCGCGGGGATGGAGAGCAGGAACGAGAAGCGGGCCGCGGCCTCACGGGTCATTCCACGAAACAGGCCGGCCGTGATCGTGACGCCGGAGCGCGAGACGCCGGGAACGAGCGCCACCACCTGCGCGGCGCCGACGACGACGGCGTCGACCCGGCTGATGTCCTCCTCCTCGCGGGCCCGGCTACCCGTGAACTCGGCCACCAACAGCAGCAGCGCCAGCCCGATCAGCGACCCGGCGATGAGCCAGAGGTTTCGTCCGCCGGTCTCGATGCGGGGGTCGACAGCCAGACCGATGACCGCCACCGGGATCGTGGCCAGGATCAGGTACCAGCCGAGCCGGTATTCCAGCGATCGGCGGACCGATGGATCCAGCAGGCCACGCGCCCAGGCCACCGAGATATGGAGTAGCTCCCGCCAGAAGTAGAGGACGAGCGCCAGCGCGGTGCCGAGCTGGATGACGTCGGTGAAGGCCGTAAAGCCGGCCCGGTTGGCCCGGTCCGTGTAGTGCGGATCGATCAGCGCCTGGATGATGCGCAGGTGCGCGGTGGAGGAGACCGGCAGGAAGCTGGTCAGCCCCTGCGCGACCCCATAGATCACGGCGTGAAATAGCGTCACCCGACCACCAAAGCTACCCCGGCCGGCCGCTGCCGCTGGGCCGGTCCACGGAAGCTGGAGAGTCCTTCGTCGTGTTCCACGCGGCTCACCATAGCGACCCCGAGAGTGCCAGCCGATAGGTTCGTCGCCGTGGAGCAGCGAAATATCGGCCGTAGCGGCCTGAAGGTGTCGTCCCTGGGCCTCGGCACACTGACCTGGGGACGGGAGACCGATGTCGACGAGGCGGCGGCGCAACTGGTCGCCTTCCGCAACGCGGGTGGCACCCTGGTCGACACCGCCGTCTCGTATGCGGCCGGCGGCTCGGAGGCGGTGCTCGGCCAGCTGATCGCGGAGGTGGTGCCCCGCGACGAGCTGGTGATCGCGACGAAGGCCGGCTTCACCCGCGTCGAGGACAGTGACGAGCGGGTCGTCGATGCCTCCCGGCGGGCGCTGCTGGGCAGCCTCGACCTGTCGCTGCGCCGGCTCGGTGTCGATCACATCGACCTCTGGCAACTGCACACACCGGACGACACGGTTCCGATCGAGGAGACGCTGGCGGCGATGGACTGGGCAGTCAGTGCGGGCAAGGCGCGCTACGTCGGCGTGTCGAACTTCTGCGGCTGGCGCACCGCGCAGGCAGCCACCTGGCAGCAGGGTGCCGGCGGCCGGGCGCCGATCGTGTCGAATCAGGTCAGCTACTCGCTGCTCGAGCGCGGCATCGAGCGCGAGGTGTTACCGGCGTGCCAGGCCCTCGGCGTCGGAATCCTGCCGTACTCCCCGCTCGGTGGCGGCGTCCTCAGCGGGAAGTATCGCTCCGGGGTACCGGCCGATTCACGCGCGGCCGGCGGCAGCCGCAACGTAGCCGAGTTCCGCCGTGCCGAACTTGCCGGGATCGTGGAGTCCGTCGCCACCGCGGCCGAGGGCCTGGCGACATCGCCGATCGCCGTCGCGCTGGCCTGGCTGCGCGATCGGCCCGGGGTGACCGCACCAATCCTCGGCGCCCGCACGCTCGGGCAACTGGGTGCCGCGCTCGCCTCCGAGGCACTGACGCTCCCGATCGAGATTCGCGACGCGCTCGACGACGTGTCGATGCCGTCGTCCGGATACCCGGAGAACGTCCGCTGAGCTCGCCTGATCCCGTATTCGAGGCATTCTGCGCGGCCGGCCTGTGGCCGGGCATGGGGCGCGCGTTGAGTGCGGCGCTGGCCGAGGTCGGCATCCACGGTCCCGGCGACGTCACCGTCACGAAGCTCGGCGAGCTGCCCAAGGTCGGGCCGACCCGCGCCGGCCGGCTGCGATCGGCGTTCATAGCCGCCGAGCCGGTCTACGAGCTGGCCAGGCTCGCCTGCGCCGCCGGGCTCGACATCCGGCTCGCCCGGCGGGTCGTCGATGCGGTCGGGCCGGCCGCGCCGCGACTGCTCCGCGACGATCCGTGGCTGCTGCTCGGCATCGGGTTGACCCCGGAGGACGCCGACCGCTTCGCCCGGCTTGCCATCCCCGGAGTACGACGAGACGATCCCCGCAGATCCCGGGCACTGGTCGGCTACCTGCTGGCGCGCCAGGCCCGTGAGGGCCACACCGTCACGCCGGTCCCCGTCGTGCTGGACGGGCTCGGCGAGTACGGGGTAGCCGAGCCGCAGTCCGCGATACGCGCCGCCCTCGAGTCCGAACTGGTCCGCGGCGTGGACGACGGCGGAGCCATGCTCGCGCTGGCCCAACTGGCCGACGCTGAGCAGTCCGTCGCCCGAGCGATCGCACGGCTGACCGACACCGCCGTCAAGATTGAGGTTGATCCGGGCAAGGCACCGGTACCCGAACTGGACGACGCGCAGTTGCGGGCCGTGCATGCCGCGCTGGAGGCCGGCGTCAGCATTCTCACCGGCGGGCCGGGAACCGGTAAGAGCCGCAGCGTGGCCTCGATCGTGCTGCTGGCCGAGCGGGCCGGCAAGACAGTCGCACTGGCCGCGCCGACCGGCCGCGCGGCGAAGCGACTGGAAGAGCTCTGTGGCGCGCCGGCTTCCACGATTCACCGATTGCTGGGAGCCCAGGCACGGCAGGACGGCGACGAACTCTCCTTCTCCGGCGGGTTCGCCAAGGGCGCGGACGACCAGCTGGAATTCGATCTCATCGTGGTCGACGAGGCGTCGATGCTGGATGTCGAGCTGGCACAGGCGCTGCTGAAGGCGTGCCGGGACGGTACGCATCTGGTGCTCGTCGGCGATGCCGCGCAGCTACCGTCGATCGGCCCCGGGCGGGTGCTCGGCGATCTGATCGATTCGGCGGCGGTGCCGACCACCGAGCTCAAGACGCTGTATCGGCAGGCCGAGGGAGGAACCATCGCCCGCCTGGCCGCCGAAGTCCGCGAGGGGATCCTGCCCCCGGTGGACGATCCGACCCGAGAGGTGGTGCTGGTGCCGGCCCGGGACTCTGCCGAAGCAGCGCACCGGGTGGTGCAGCTGGTTACCGATTCGATCCCACGAGCGTTGGGCATTGCCTCCGACCAGGTGCAGGTGGTGACGCCGGTACACCGTGGCGGGGCGGGGACGCTGGCGCTCAATGCCGCCCTGAAGGCGAAGTTGAACCCCGGTGGGCGCGGCGGGCGCTTCGATCCGGGCGACCGAGTGGTCGCCACGGCCAACCATCTGGAAGCCGAGCCGTTCGGCTACGCCAACGGCGAGATCGGGACCGTCACCGCGGTCGAGCGGGACGGGAAGGTGACTGTCGAGTTCGCTTCCGGCACGGCGCAGGTGCGTGGCAAGGCGCTGGCCGATCTGACCCACGGCTGGGCGATCACGGTCCATCGCGCGCAGGGCTCTGAGTTCCCCGCCGTCGTCGTCGTGCTGCCGGCCGAGGCAGGCGGCATGCTCTCGCGGCCGTTGGTCTACACCGCGCTGACCCGCCCGCAGCGGCACCTGTCGATCGTCCATGCGGTTGGCCCGCGGCTGGCACAGGCGGTTCGGCATGCCGGTTCGCGCCCGCGCCGAACCTGGTTGGTTCAGGCGCTGCGCGGCGCAGGCGATGGTACGAGCACGGTGCCAGCGGTTAAATAGCATGCCATGACAGCTGAAGCGGTCGCCGACCCCGACTGGGAGTACGTACCGCTGCGCATTCCGGCGGACGTCACCCGGGTGGCGGCGACGGTCCAGCTCGCCCTGCACGCCGAGTACGGCGGCTGGGAACTGGCGCGGGTGCTGCGATACACCGACGGCACCCGGCGGATCTGGCTCCGCCGAAAACGCAAGCCGGGCAATCTCGTCGGCTCGCTGCCGCTGCCTGGTCTGCCGCGCTGACCCTTATCCCCGAGATCGTGGAGTGTTTCCCCCGGAATTCGACGGAAACACTCCACGATTTCCGCCTCAGCAGCCGCCGAGGAAGCGTTCCAGCACCCGGACGCCGAACTGCAGCCCCGAGACCGGCACCCGCTCGTCGATCCCGTGGAACAGCGAGCTGAAGTCGAGGTCCGGTGGCAGCCGCAGCGGGGAGAAGCCGAAGCAGCGGATGCCGAGGGTTGAGAACGACTTCGCGTCGGTACCGCCGCTCATCAGGTACGGCAACGGGCGGGCACCCGAGTCCTCGGCCCGCAACGCCGCCGACATCGCATCCACTAGCGCTCCGTCGAAGGTGGTCTCGACCGCGATATCGCGGGCGACCCACTCGCGGGTGACCCCCTCGCCGATCAACCTGTCAATGTCGGCTAGGAGTTCCTCCTCGTATCCGGGCAGGAACCGGGTGTCGATGACGGCCTCCGCCCTGGACGGGATCACGTTCGCCTTGTAGCCGGCGTCCAACATGGTCGGATTCGCGGTGTTGCGGATGGTGGCGCCGATCATCCGGGACATGGCGCCGAGCTTGCTCAGACCCGGCTCGGGATTGTCGGGATCGATCTCGAGGCCGGTGAGTTCGGCGATCTCGTCGAGGAAACGGCGGACGGTATCGGTGATCGCGAGTGGGAACTGGTGCTGACCGATTCTGGTGACCGCCGCGGCCAGCCGGGTGACGGCGTTGTCGTCGTGCAGCATCGAGCCGTGGCCGGGGCGCCCCTCGGCTCTGAGCCGAAGCCAGCCGAGTCCCTTCTCTGCGGTCTGGATCAAGTACAGGCGAAGGTCGTTGCCCATCGAGACGCTGAAACCGCCTACTTCGCTGATCGCCTCGGTGCAGTCGGCGAACAGGCCGGGATGGTTGTCCACCAGCCAGTGCGCGCCCTTGCGTCCGCCCGCCTCCTCGTCGGCAACGAAGGCCAGCACGATGTCACGCGGCGGCTTACGGCCATTGCGGGCCCAGTCACGAACGACGGCAAGCGTCATCGCGTCCATGTCTTTCATATCGACCGCACCCCGGCCCCAGACGAAGCCGTCGCGGACCTCGCCACCGAACGGGTCGGCCGTCCACTCGGCGGCGTCGGCCGGCACGACGTCGAGGTGGCCGTGGATCAGCAGCGGCGGCCGGGAGGAGTCGGCGCCCTCGATCCGGGCGATCGTCGAGGCCCGTCCGGGTTCGGATTCGTAGATCCTCGACTCGATGCCGACCTCGTCCAGGCGCTCGGCGACCCACTCCGCGGCGGGGCGTTCCGGATGAGTCGGGTTGGACGTATTGATCCGGATGAGCCCTTGGAGTAGCTCGACGACCTCATTCTGGGCGGTTGAAACGGCGCCATCGCTCATGTGATGTTCCTACCACCACGGGTCCGACGGGTCGTGTCCCGCGTGGCCCGATTCGGGCTGACCACTCCCGCGAAAAAGATCATCCTCCAGGTAAGGACCTCCTGGAGGATGTTCACACCGTGTCCGAGGGGGGACTTGAACCCCCACGCCCCGTAAAGGGCACTAGCACCTCAAGCTAGCGCGTCTGCCATTCCGCCACCCGGACGAGCGAATCGAAAGTCTAGCTGGTCATCGGGGGTTGCCTTCACAGTGACCTCCCCCGCTGACCTCCCCGCGACGCGCCGCCTCCCGCCGGGCCCGATTCGGGGCCTGGGCCGACATCGACCGGTACTCCGTCCCGGATCGCCGCCGCGGCATTTCCGGCACGCAGATCGCATACCTCATTGAGCACGTGCCCGGCATGCCCCTTGACATGCCGCCAACTCACATCCCTACCTTGCAACAAGCCGTCGATCGCCAAGATCGCGGCCTTGTTGGCGACCGGCTTCTTGGCCGAGTTCAGCCAGCCGTTGCGCTTCCATCCGGCAAGCCACTCGGTCAGCGCCTTGATCGCGTACTGGCTGTCCGTCTCGATCAGCAGCGGTACATGCGCAGGGGTCGCCGCCAGAGCTTCGTAGACCGCCCGGAGCTCCATCTTGTTGTTGGTCGTAGTGGCGTGGCCACCGGCCCGCCAACTTGCTGGTGATGTCGCCCAGGCCCACCCGCCCGCTCCCCCTGGGTTGTTCAGGCACGAGCCATCAGTGGCGACGACGAGGCGCTCTGGTTCTGGCACCGCGCCACGATAGCGACGCCTCGCCACAGCCGCTGCGGACAGGTCGCGGAGACCTTTCGCAGCCTGCCGATTTGGACCGGACGCACCCTTCCGCATATAGTTGCTTGCCGCAAGCAAATACACTGGGGGTATCAGTGGTTCAGATCGACGACTCCGATCTCCCAGCCCGGCTGGAACTGACCTTCCGGCTGCTCGGCAAACGGATCTACGCGCCGAGCGTGCGCCAACTGCGCTCACTCGGGCCCGGCCTGGACCGCGCCAGCATCGTCCTGCTGGCCGCTCTCGAGGAGCGCGACGACCTCCGTCCGTCCGACATCGCGACCGCCGTCGAACTGGATCTCTCGACGGTCAGCCGGCAACTGAGCCGGCTCGAACACCTTGGACTCGTCTCACGCCGCCCTGACGGCGAGGACGGCCGAGCACGGCGAATCAGCCTCACCGAAGCCGGGCGGTCGGAGCTGGCAACAGTCCGACTCAACCGGGCCGCGGCACTTGATGAGGTATTCGGCCACTGGCCGGACGCCGACCGCGGCGAACTGCTGCGCCTACTCGACGAGTTGCTGCGCAGCCTTACCGCACTGCCTTCTGCCACGTCACCATCCATCGCCACCACAAGTCCGAACGCGGAGAACCCCCGATGAGCGCAATGATCACGAAAACCGAGACTCCGCCAGGGGAAGGCGGATTCAGTCACCGGCAAATCCTCGTGATCATGTCTGGCTTGATGCTCGGCATGTTCCTGGCCTCCCTCGACCAGACAATCGTGTCGACCGCGCTGCCGACCATCGTCGGAGACTTCCACCGCAGTGACCTGCTGTCGTGGGTCATCACGGCCTACCTGCTGTCGAGTACCGCGTCTACCCCGTTGTGGGGCAAGGCAGGCGACCTCTACGGGCGCAAACGAGTCTTCCAACTCGCGATTGTCGTGTTCTTGATCGGCAGCGCATTGTGCGGCGCCTCGCAGAACATGTACGAACTCATCGGATTCCGCGGTCTGCAAGGCATCGGCGGCGGCGGGTTGATCTCGCTGGTATTCGCGATCATCGGCGACGTGATCCCACCCCGCCAGCGTGGCAAGTATCAGGGCTACTTCGGGGCCGTGTTCGGTGTCTCCAGCGTGGTCGGCCCACTGGCAGGCGGCTTCG
>Ga0210394_10007453_pt1 | contig 11523 bp, 10 predicted proteins | sample IncBWC12MmetaG_FD_160121 | JGI IMG/M metagenome (GOLD analysis project Ga0210394, IMG submission 160121) | Forest soil microbial communities from Barre Woods Harvard Forest LTER site, Petersham, Massachusetts, United States - Inc-BW-C-12-M | ecosystem: Environmental > Terrestrial > Soil >... | reverse complement strand
TGTTGGGCTGCACCATGGCGACTAGCGCGCCGTACACGATTCCGATCAAAGCCAGCACCATAATCCACCAGGCATTGCTGCGCGACTGCTCGGGAAACAGCCCGAGATTGAAGCGGAACAAGCCGTAGGTGCCCATCTTGAGCAGAACCCCGGCCAGCAGCACAGAGCCCGCTGTTGGCGCCTCTACGTGAGCGTCCGGCAGCCACGTATGAAACGGAAAAATCGGAACCTTCACCGCAAACGCAATAAAGAATCCGAGAAAAAGCCAAAGCGCCGCGCCAGCAAAATTCTCCACCTGGCCGTTGCGAATTGCGGCCTGAACAGTTACGAAATCAAATGAACCCGTCTTAGCGTAAAGCCACAGAATTGCCGCCAGCATGAACATCGACGCGATCATCGTATAGAGGAAGAATTTGACGGCCGCGTACACTTTGCGTCCATGGCCGTAAATTCCGATCAGCAAAGCCATTGGGATCAAAGTGGCTTCCCAGAAGAAATAAAAGAGAAACAGATCGAGCGCGACAAAAACCCCGATCAGCGCAGTTTGAAGAACCAGCAAGAGAATGAAAAATTCCTTTACCCGCTCCTGAATCGAATTCCACGAAATCAGCACGCAGAGTGGCGTAAGAAAAGTAGTCAGCACCACCAGCCACATGGATACTCCGTCCACGCCCATGTGGTAATGAATGTTCGGATTCGAAATCCACTGATGGTTAACCTCGTACTGAAATCCGGTCTGCCCGCGCTGAAAATGTACCGGCAGGTGCAGCGAAAGAACGAAATCGAACAGCGAGACCACGAGAGCAAATACGCGAATGTCGCGGTCACGGCGCGGAAATAACACAAGCAAGAGCGCGCCCGCCAGCGGGATGAACGTCACCAGCGTGAGCATCGAATTGCCCAAAGCGTTGCTCATCGCATTCCCATCCAAATCATGTAAGCGATTAACACCGCGGCGCCGGCTGCGATCCATCCAGCGTAGGAGCGAAGATTGCCGGATTGCATGTGGCGCACGACATCCGAAACCTCGCGTGCACCCTCGGCGCTGTTATCCAGCGTCGCGTCGATCACGCCTTGATCGATACCCTGCCACAGAACCCGCGTCGATCCGTCGATGAGCGGCTTCACGAACACCGCTGCATAGATTTCGTCCACATAATATTTGTGTACAACCGCTTCGTAGAAACCGCCCAAAGCTTTGGCGATTTCCTGCGGCAATTGCGGCCGTCGGTAGTACAACAGCCACGCAAGAAACAATCCCAATGCGGCAGCAACAACCGAAATGCCGGTAAACAGCTCTTCCGAGCTACCTTGCTCTTTTGGCTGGGGCGCCGGAGTGGCGACCGCCACTTCTTCCGAGTATGCAGTCGCGCCCGCATGAAACGTGGGTGAGAGGAACTTGTCAAACCGCTCGATACCCACCCATCCGCCGCAAACCGAAAGTACCGCCAGGATTACAAGCGGCACAAGCATGATCTTCGGACTTTCATGAATACTGCCGTGCCCGTGTGGCGCAGGCGCCCCCGCCCGCGAATCCTTGGCCGCATGCGAATGCTCGTCACCATGGCTCAGTGCAGCTTCACCGCGATACTCGCCAAAGAAAGTCAGAAACCACAGCCGGAACATGTAGAACGAAGTCAAAAATGCGGTGAACACGCCAATCGCCCAATACACCGAGCTGCCGTAAGGACTCGAGTACGCCCGCCACAAAATCGCATCCTTGCTGAAGAAGCCGGCGAACGGAGGAAAGCCGGCAATGGCAAAAGTGCCGGCTGTCATCGTCCAAAAGGTCCACGGAATATGGTGCCTCAATCCGCCCATGCGACGCATGTCCTGCTCACCGCCCACTGCGTGAATCACAGATCCGGCGGCCAGGAAGAGCAACCCTTTGAAGAACGCATGCGTCATGAGGTGGAAAATCCCGGCAGAATACGCGGCCACGCCACAAGCCATGAACATGTATCCGAGTTGCGAAATCGTCGAGTAAGCGAGAACCTTCTTAATGTCGGTTTGGCAGATTCCAATCGTCGCAGCAAACAACGCCGTCAGCGTGCCAATAATCGCAACTACCATCAAAGCCTGCGGCGCGCGGTCGAAAATCGCATGTGACCGCGCCACCATATACACGCCCGCTGTTACCATGGTCGCCGCATGGATCAGTGCGGAAACCGGCGTCGGGCCCTCCATTGCGTCTGGCAACCATACATAAAGAGGAATCTGGGCTGATTTTCCCGCTGCTCCCACCATCAGCAGAAGACCGATCGAGGTCAGCAAACTCGCGCTTGCGACCTCGGCTGGCAATCCGGACACAACCCGAAAGACCTGCACAAAATTCAAAGAGCCGAAGTGCTTGATCATCAGAAAAAGCGCGATCAGGAACCCAAAGTCGCCAATCCGATTAACGATGAATGCTTTCTTCCCGGCGGACGCGGCCGAGTCTTTTGTAAACCAGAATCCGATCAGCAGATAAGATGCAAGGCCTACGCCCTCCCAGCCAATAAACATCACCAAATAGTTACTTGCCAGCACCAGCGTCAGCATGAAAAACATAAACAAGTTGAGATAGGCGAAAAAGCGGTAGAACCCACCTTCTTCCCACATGTAACCGACGGAATAAATGTGAATGAGAAAACCGACACCCGTCACCACCAGCAGCATTACCAATGAAAGTTGATCAAGGTAGAACGCAAAGTCGACCTGGAAATCGCCGGCGCGAATCCATGGGGCCAGATTTTCTACAACGGGCAGAAAAGAAGAAACCAGGGCTGCGATCCAAAGCGCCATCACAAGCGCTGCGCCGCTAAATCCGAGCGCAATTGCTGCGACAGTCTGCCGGGAAAAGTGCTTGCCGAACAGACCATTGATGGCAGCGCCCACTAGCGGCAGCACGGGAATCAGCCAGAGATGCAGGTTGGGCGTCATAATTTGAGCAAGTCCACCTGATCGACGTTCAATGTTCCGCGCGTGCGGTAGACCGCGATGATAATTGCCAGTCCTACAGCCGATTCCGCCGCCGCTACGACCATGACGAAGAATACAAACACCTGCCCGCTGAGTGCGTGCCACTGCGCAGCGAATGCGACGAATGACAAATTCACCCCATTCAGCATCAACTCAATCGACATAAAAATCGTGATGATGTTGCGCTTTATCAGAAACCCGGTGACGCCGCACGCAAACAAAATGCCGCTAAGGACCAGGTAATAAGAAAGCGGTACCATTAGCCCTCCCTCTCGTCTGGCTGCGCCGATTGCTGCATTTCCGCCGGATGACTAGCCAGAACGACCGCGCCCATAATCGCGATCAGGACGAGCACCGACGTGACTTCAAAGGGTAAGAGGAAATCGTGAAAGAGCAGCCAGCCAATTACCTTCGGAGGTCCAGGAAGCGCGCCGACTGCAACGCTTCCTGTACCGGAATGTTGCAGCAGAACCCAGGCGACCAGCACGCTGCCAATCAGTACTCCCGGAATTCCAAACAGCATTGCCACCCGGCTGCCTTTGGTGCGGTCTTCTACGCCGGCGTTCAAGAGCATGATCACGAAGACGAACAAAACCATGATTGCTCCGGCATAGACAATTACCTGCACCGCCGCCACAAATTCCGCGCCGAGCAGCAGATATTCCACCGCCAGCGAGCCCATCACCACTACCAGCGACAGCGCGCTGTTGATGGGATGCCGCTGCACCAGCAGATTTATTGCCCCGGCAACGCACACCAACCCGAACACCGAAAATACAATCAGATGAAGCATATCGATTATTTCGCTACGCTCTCAACGCCACAATTAAAGCCGTGATTACCAGATTCGCAATCGCCAGCGGCAGCAGGAATTTCCATCCGAATGCCATTAGCTGGTCGTAGCGAAAGCGCGGCAACGTGCCGCGCACCCATATATAAAGGAACAAAAACGCAAATACTTTCAACACAAACCAGAAAATTGGCAGAATCGCTTGCACAAATGGAGGCCCGAAACGATGCGGCCCATGCCACCCGCCCAGAAATAACAATGTCGCCAGGCAAGCTACGGTGATCATGTTCGCGTATTCCGCCATGAAGAACATGGCGAATTTCATTGCGCTGTACTCGGTGTGATATCCCGCCACCAGTTCAGTCTCCGCCTCGGGCAAATCAAACGGTACGCGATTGGTTTCCGCGTACGCCGCCATCAGGTAAATAAAGAACGCCACGATTTGTCCCTGAAAAATATTCCATCGCGGAATGAATCCCCAAAAAGTTCCTCCTTGCGCATCGACGATGTCTCGCAAACTGAAACTACCAGCCAGGATCAGCACGCCTACCAGCGAAAGCCCCAGCGAGATTTCGTAGCTCACCATTTGCGCGCTGGCGCGCAATCCGCCCAATAGCGAATACTTACTGTTGGAAGACCAGCCGGCAAGCGCAACGCCGTACACGCCCAGCGAAGTAACTCCCAGCACGATCAGCAGTCCGATGTTCACGTCTGTAATCTCCAACGGCGTGTGAATTCCGAACACCGTCACCCAGTTGCCGATGGGGATGACTGAAATCGAGGTCAAGGCAAAAATCAACGCAATCATCGGGGCGGCGATGAAGAGCGGTTTGAACACGTGCGGCGGCAGCAGGTCTTCTTTGAAAATAAACTTTATTCCGTCCGCCAGCGGCTGCAGCAGGCCGAACGGGCCGACCCGCGTGGGTCCCCAACGGTTTTGAATATGGCCCACAACCTTGCGTTCCAGCCAAACCGTATAGGCGACCGCAGTCATCAATATGGCGAGTGCGATTACGATCTTAATTATGGAAACGAGAATAAATTCGCCAAGACTCAATGAGATTGGTTTCCTGACTTTCGAAAACTGTTTGTGTGGCTATAGCGCCGCTGTTATGGATTTTCACCGCAAACCCGTTCGGAATAGCATTCAACTAAAATCTAGTCAGCGGCAACGTCTTCCGCCGGCTGCTTGTCACGATTCTCGATTACCGAATTTAGAGTACGGGAATACCGTCCCAGCGTGCCCGAACTAAACAGATTGTCCTGAGCGGGCACGATCAGTTCGGGATTTTGTAAAGCTCCAGGCCCGATTCCCACCAGAGTCGTGTGCTGATCATTGCCCGAGACCAGATTCATTCGCGAAACATCGTAACCCGGCACCAGGCGTTGGATCTCATCCAGAATGGCGATGGGATCGAACGGGCTCATCTTCGGTTCGAGTCCATGAGCCTCGAGCCACACCGCATGCCGATCCGCTTCTCCCGATTGCGCGCCGCGCGATTGACCCATGTCCGCAGTAGTTCCGCGTCCAAACGGAACCAGTTGGCGGACGTCAAAACCCATCGCGCCAGCGATCCGCACCATCATTTCAAAATCCGATTTCGTCCCGGTAACCTCGCCCGCTTTTTTCACCAACTGCAAATCGCCGCAGGTATTGGTAAACGTTCCCGCCTTCTCATACGCATTTGCCGCCGGCAACACCACATCCGCAATAACTGCGGTTTCGGTGAGGAACATGTCCTGCACTACTACGAAGGCGTTTGTGAACGCATAGGGATCAATACCCGATTGCTCAATTGGATTAGCACCTACGACGTAAAACGCCTGCAGCTTCCCCGCTTTAGCGCTCTCGACCATTTCCGGCAAAGCGAGGCCGGGCGCTTGCGGCACGCTGCCCCACTCTTCGTGAAACTTGCCGACATCCCTAACGCGGTGGTAGCCAGGCAGCAGATCAGGATAAAGACCCAAGTCGGCTGCCCCGCGCGAGTTAGCGTAGTCGCCGAGACAGACAAGCTTGGCGCCTGGAACAGCGGAAGCAAATTTCACCAGCGAAGTGATGTCTTTGCCCCGGACTTCGGAGCCGAAAATAATAACCAGGTTGGCTTCGCCTCGTAGTTTCTCTCTTAATGACAGCCACGCATCCCGGCCAGTGTCAGAGCTGGCAATCGCATCAGCCGCCGCGTCGTCGCCTGACAAAAACTCCGCCAGTTTTCCTTCCGATCCGGCAGCAATGTGAGTGAAGCTGGCGGCTTGTCGACGCAGTTTAATAGACTGAGAATTAATCACGTAAAGCCGCGCCTTATGCAGGCGAATGTTGTTTCGGATCTGCCATGCGAGCAGCGGATGCTGCTCGGTCGGATCATTCCCGACCAGCAAAATCGCGGATGCGTTGAATACGTCCCTCATGCTGGCCGTTGCGTCTGGTTTGCCCGCAAGCGCGGCCGCAAAAGCTGGGAAGTCAGCCGTGCGGTGATGGTCGATGTTGTTGGTTTGCAGCACCACGCGAGCTAACTTCTGCAGCAGGTAGCTCTCCTCGTTGGTCGTCCGGTTCGAACCGTAAACCCCAATTGCCTGCCCGCCATGCATGGTGCGGATCGCCGCGAAGCGGTTGCCGATAAGTTCAAATGCTTCCTCCCACGTGGCTGGCGTTAAGCGGCCGTTCTTGCGAATCAAGGGCTGCGTCAGGCGATCTGCATGATGCGCGAAATCGAAAGCGTAGCGTCCTTTGATACAAAGGAAGTCACCGTTGATGCCGCTCTTGTCGCGATTGTCGCCGCGCACAATTTCCAGGCCAGTATCGGACCGGCGCACGCCCAGCGTGGTTTTGCAGCCATCGCCACAGTGTGTGCAGGTCGTGCTGACGTGCCTCATTTCCCAGGGCCGCGTCTTGTAGCGATAGGCGCCCGAAGTCAGCGCGCCCACGGGGCAAATGTCGATGCACATGCCGCACTCTTCGCATTCAAGATGGTCGTGCTTGTTGGGCGCGATGATCGAACTCACGCCCCGGTTCTGCACGCCCAGAGCCCAAACGTCCATACCCTCGCCGCAAACTCTCACGCAGCGATAGCAGAGAATGCAGCGGGGCCGATCGAAGAAAACTACCGGCGACCACTGCTGTTCTTCCTTATGATTTTTCGCGTCAATGTATTTGGATTCCGCGGCGCCGTAGGAAAAAGTCATATCCTGCAGTTCGCATTCGCCGCCGGCATCACACACCGGACAGTCGAGCGGATGGTTGCCCAGCAGCAACTCCACCATGCTCTTGCGCGCCTGCCGAATCTCATCGCTCTCGGTGATGACAATCATGCCTTCGCTGATCACCGTGGTGCAGGCGGTTTGCAGCTTGGGCATCTTCTCGACTTTGACGAGGCACATGCGGCATGCACCCTGCAACGAGAGATTCGGGTAGTAGCAAAATGAGGGTACTTCGATGCCCACGGTTTTGCAGGCCTCGATCAGCAGCGTGCCCGCGGGAGCCGCGACCTTCTTGCCATCGACAGTTATGTTTACGTCAGCCATAAAAATCGTCGTTCGTCATTGGTCGTTCGTCGTTGGCGGACCTTATCGTCGATTGCCTTAGCTACCGGCCGACGACGCACGACCGACGACAGATATCTACGCTAATACCGGTTCGCCCACGCCAGCCGTTTCAAACGGACACGGCCTGCCTTCCAGATGATCTTCGAACTCCTTGCGGAATTTCTTCACGATGGAAATCGTGGGCATTGCCGCAGCGTCGCCCAGCGGACAGAAAGTGCGTCCCAACATGTTTTCCGAGAGGTAGCGAATGTTGTCGATATCTTTGTTTACACCGCCGCCAGCGTGAAACCGGGTAAGCGTTTTCTTTAACCAGTCCGTACCTTCGCGGCACGGTATACACCATCCGCAACTTTCGTGTTGATAAAACCTCATGATGCGCAAGGCAAATTTCACCATGCAGGTAGTTTCATCCACGATTACGACGCCGCCGGAGCCCAGCATCGTTCCCGCCTTCATCATCGAATCGAAATCCATGGAGACATCGATTTCATCCGCCGTCAAAACTGGACAGCTCGAACCGCCCGGGACCACCGCTTTAAGCGCGCGGCCATTGGCAATGCCGCCGCCGACGTCATAAATCACCTTCTTGAGGTTGTAGCCCATGGGCAGCTCGTACACTCCGGGGCGCTTCAAGTGCCCACTCAAACAGAAAAGCCGCGTTCCGCCATTTTTCGGCGGCCCCAGTTTTGCAAACCACTCCGCGCCGCCGAGCAAGATATGGGGTACGCTGGCCAGGGTCTCCGCATTATTGATAACCGTCGGGCCGCCCCAAAGCCCGACCACAGCCGGAAACGGAGGCCGGATGCGCGGAATGCCGCGCTTCCCTTCGAGCGATTCCATCAGCGCCGACTCTTCACCTACTTCGTAGGCGCCGGCTCCACCATGCCAATACACGTCGAAATCGTAACCGCTGCCGAAAATGTTTTTGCCGAGAAATCCGCGCGTATAGGCATCTTTAATTGCTTTCTGCATGATGTTCAGCAGATAACGGTACTCACCTCGAACGTAGATGTAGCCAGTGTGCGAGCCAGTGGCGATTCCGGCGATGACCACCCCTTCAATCACCGCGTGGGGGTCATGCTCAAAAATGAGGCGATCCTTGCAAGTGCCCGGTTCGCTCTCGTCGCCGTTGCACAAAATGTATTTCGGCTTCGCGGACTGTTTGGGAACGAACGACCACTTCATTCCGGTATTGAATCCAGCACCGCCGCGCCCGCGCAGGCCGGAGTCTTTCACCAGATTCACAATCGCGTCCGGTTGCATCCCCAGCGCTTTTTGCACCGCTTTGTATCCGTCGAGCTCCAGATAGCAATCAATGTCAGCCGCACCTTTGCCAAAGCGCTTGGAGACGACTTTTACTTCGTCGGGATGGGACACTAAGTCAGCCATTTTTGTAATTGAGCGATTGAGTAATCGGGCAATTGCAAAATTACCCGATTACCGAATTTCTCAATTCTTCTTGTATCCGTCCAGCACCTTGTCGATTTTCTCTATCGTCAGGTTCTCGTGGAAATCGTAATTCACTTGCACGGCCGGAGCCCAACTGCAGGCCCCGATGCACTCCACTTCCTCGAGCGAGAACATTCCATCCGGCGTCGTACCTTTGTGCCCGATGCCCAACCTCTTCTCGCAGTGATCCAGAATCTCTTCCCCGCCGCGCAGCATGCACGCGATGTTGGTGCAAACCTGCACGTTGAATTTTCCCCGAGGTTTCGTCGTCAGCATCGAGTAATAGCTGATCACATTGCTCACCTCTAGATCGGTCAAATCCAAGCGCTGCGCGATTTCATGAATGACGTCGTCGTTGAGATAACCGACTTCGTCCTGCGCATAGAGCAAAGTCGGCACCAGGACAGAACGCTTCGTCGGATAATGCGTGAGCATCTCTGCGAAGCGCGATTCGAATTGATCAGAAAACTTCATTGCGTAAGAAAAATGTCGATTGTCATTCCGAGCGAAGCGAGGAATCTCGGTTTGCGCCGGCGAGAACCTAGATCCCTCGCTTCGCTCGGGATGACAAATTTAAAGTTCGTTGTCGACCTCGTCTTGGGCAGCGCCTTTCTATTCCCGATTACCGGTCAATTTCCCCTAACACAATGTCTATGCTGCCAATCGCGGCCACCACATCCGCGAGCAAGCGGCCCTCGCACATCTTGGGCAGCAGTTGAAGATTCGCCAGACACGCCGCCCGCATATGTACGCGATACGGCTTGGCGGTTCCATCGCTGACCACGTAATATCCCATTTCCCCGCGCGGCGATTCCACTGCCTGATAAACCTCGCCCGCCGGAACCGCGAAGCCCTCAGTAATAATCTTGAAGTGGTAAATCATGGCTTCCATCTGCGTTTTCATCTTTTCGCGATCAGGCAAAACAACCTTCGGCGCATCAGCTTTGATTGGACCTTCCGGCATTCCATCGAGCGCCTGCTGCACGATCGCGATCGACTCACGCAATTCCTGGACCCGGCAAATGTACCGCGCGAATACGTCGCCTTCCTGCGACACCGGCACTTTGAACTTGAACTTCTCGTAACTCGAATACGGCATATCGCGGCGCAAATCGAAGTCGACACCGCTTCCCCGCAGCGTGGGTCCGCTCGCCCCGAGAGCGATAGCATCTTCCGCCGTAATCCGCGCCACGCCTTTGGTTCGCATTACCCAGATGGGATTTCCCGTCAGCAGATTCTCGTATTCATCGACCTTCGAAGGAAAGCGATTGGCGAAATCCCGCACCCGGTCGAAGAATCCCAACGGCGGTTCCAGCGCTACTCCGCCAATACGGAAATAAGAAGTCATCATGCGCTGGCCGCTGATTGCTTCGAACAACCGCAAAACATCTTCACGCTCGCGGAAGCAGTAAAGAAAAACCGTGAGCGCGCCAATATCCATGGCGTGCGTCCCGAGCCAGACCAGATGCGAGTTGATGCGCGTCAACTCGTTCATCATCACTCGCAACCATTGCGCCTTCGGAGGAATCTCCAGCCCCAGCAGTTTCTCAACTGCCAGCGCATAACAGAGATTGTTGGTCATGGGGCACAGATAGTCGATGCGATCAGTAAGCGGCACCACCTGCTGATAAAACTTCGCCTCGCACGTCTTTTCGATCCCGGTGTGCAGATAACCGATATCCGGCATAAGCCGCACCACGGTCTCGCCATCGATTTCGAGAATCAGGCGCAACACCCCATGCGTAGACGGGTGCTGCGGCCCCATATTCAGGATCATGGTCCGATCCTGACCGGGATCAAGCACGGGCGTGGGAGTCATGTGGGCCATAGCGAACTAGCGATAGCCCTCCACCGGATAGTCTTTGCGCAGCGGATGGCCTTCCCAGTCTTCCGGCATTTGAATGCGCCGTAAATACGGATGCCCGGTAAAACGAATTCCGAACAGGTCGAAAACTTCTCGCTCAAAATAATTCGCTGCGGGCCAAACCGACGTAACGGTCTCAACGACCGGACTGTCCGCGGTCAAACGAACTTTCAGCCGCACCCGTTCTTTGTTGGGAATCGACAGCAATTGGTAAACCACCTCGAACCGCGGTTGCGAAGGATACCAATCCACGCAGGTCACATCGGACAGAAAATTGAAGAGACAACGGACGTCATCGCGAAGGATGACGCATGCGTCGCGGATGCAGGAGCGTTCAACGTAAATCGTCATCTCATCACGATCGAATTTCGCTCCTTCAACCGCCGCCGGATTCCACCCACGCAGGCGTGCTACTGCCGGATGTTCCTTGAGCGCTTCCAGGTCTGTGATGGCGGGGGTAAACGGCATTAAACCTCACCCCTTCTGGTAGAGGTAATACTCCAGTCCAGCACGCCTTTTTTCCAGATGTAGAACAGCCCGACCAGCACAATGCCGATATAAACCAGCATCTCCCAGAAGCCAAACATCTTGAGCTCGCGCAGAATTACCGCCCAGGGATAGAGGAAAACCGCTTCTACGTCGAACAAAATAAAAAGCATTGCCACCATGTAAAACTTCACTGAAAAGCGCTCGCGCGCGTCTCCAATTGGCACCATTCCGCATTCATAAGGCGAAAGTTTGGCTCGCGTCGGCCGGCGGTAGCCGATAAACCAGGAAAGCAACACAATCGCAGTAGCCAACCCACCTGCTACGATGAGGTGGATCAATAATGGCAGGTAACGAGCGAAGTAATTGTCCGGCATAGGAGAGCTATATATAATTCGCAGCCAAGCATTAAACTAAACATTCTAGAGTAGAT
>Ga0210394_10007450_pt1 | contig 11525 bp, 10 predicted proteins | sample IncBWC12MmetaG_FD_160121 | JGI IMG/M metagenome (GOLD analysis project Ga0210394, IMG submission 160121) | Forest soil microbial communities from Barre Woods Harvard Forest LTER site, Petersham, Massachusetts, United States - Inc-BW-C-12-M | ecosystem: Environmental > Terrestrial > Soil >... | reverse complement strand
AAGGCTTCAGCCACTTCGTTACCTCCATGACTGCTCCGATTGCTTCCGGCTGGAGCGGTTGCCGGGTGGGGCTTGCACCCACTGGAAAGCGCCGCCTTTGCACGGCGCACGCCAACAGCGGAAGTCGCGGGCCTCATTCGATCACCTCGTCGGCACGGGCGAGCAACGATGGCGGGATTGTGAGGCCGAGCACCTTCGCAGTCTTCAGATTAAGAACGAAGTCGAACCTGGCCGATTGCACGACCGGCAGGTCTGCCGGCTTTGCACCTTTGAGAATCTGGCCGGTATAGACGCCTATCTGATGATAGGAATCCGTAAGGCGGGTTCCATAGCTCATCAACCCCCCAGATACGGCGAACTGCCGGAACTGATAAATCGCGGGCACCGCGTGGCGCGCCGCCAGCGCTACTAACTGATCGCGCCGGCTAAAAAAGAACGGATCGGTGGCTACGAGGAGCGCGCCGGCCCGCTGTTGGACGAGGGTTGCGAACGCCCTGTCGAAGTCGCTTTCACTGCTGACCTTCAGGACATGCACTTGTAGGCCGAGAGTGCGCGCGGCCTCTTGCACCTCTGTTACCTGACTCTCCGCATCCGGATAGTTAGGGTTTACGAGCGCGGCGACCGTGGTGGCGTTGGGAACCAGCTCATGCAGCAGCCCAAGCCGCTTCGCCTCCAGGCCGCTCGATAACTGGTAGATGCCTGTAACGTTGCCGCCCGGCCGGTTGAGGCTGGCGACGAGACCGTTTTTGACCGGGTCGCCGTCGCTGATAAAGACAATCGGAATGATCGCGGTTGCCGCCTTGGCTGCAATTACCACCACCGAGCCGCCGCCCGCCGCGATCACGGCAACCTGACGCCGGACCAGATCAGACGCCAACCCCGGCAGTCGATCATAGTGACCTTCTGCCCAGCGATATTCGATCGCGACGTTTTGTCCCTCGACAAATCCAGCTTCGCGCAATCCTTGGTGAAATTCGGCGACCACGCCGGCGGCCTCGCCAGCCGAACGGCTGTTGAGAAATCCGATTACCGGCATTGCGGACCGTTGCGCCCGCGCAGCATGCGGCCATACCGCCGCCGCACCACCGAGTAGCTTGATGAAATCGCGGCGCTTCATGTCCACCCCTCAACAGCCTCAGGAGACGCATACTAGCTGCTAAGACGAGTGCATTGATAGGGACAGAAACCGGCATCGGAGGCTCTACGGCAATGCGCGGCCAATGTCTCAAATGGGTCAAAAGCTGACCTAACGCTGGGCGCGAACGATGTCGGCTTTTACCCCAACAACAGACATGGCATGCGCCAATCGAATATTATGGAAAATTGTTGCGCCTTCGATCCTTTCGCCAATCTATTGTTACGGAGTTTTATCTGAAGGCCCGCATGGGCATCCTTGGCTAGCTATTTTGTCCGGCGACGTTCCGACCCCAGCCCGGCGTTGCCGTCGGCCGACCATCTTGCGCAACGGTCTTTCCGCGGACGAGCGTTCGGACAGGCATCCCGACGACCTCGAAACCCTCGAATGGCGTGGCGTTCCCGATCGAGTGGAGCCCCTGCGCCTTGATGGTGCCGCGCCTGGTTATATCGACCATGACGATATCCGCATCGGCTCCCTGGGCGAGTACGCCCTTGCGAGGGTATAAGCCGAAAGCCTTGGCCGGCATCGCGCAGGCAATGCGCACATAGTCGGGCAGCGTCAGACGCCCCCGCGAGACCTCCGTCAGCATAAGCCTCATCGAGGTCTCGACACCTGGAAACCCCGGTGCACAATCCCAAATCGAGGGGCGGCGCTTTTCCTCCGGCAGATGCGGTGCGTGATCGGTCGACAGGATGTCGATGGTTCCATCGATCAGAGCCTGCCAAAGAAATTCCTTGTGTCCGGGCTCGCGCACCGGAGGCTTGACCCGCAGGAAATTGGGACCAAGTCGCGCGCCGTCCTCGGTCGTGAGGAAGAGATAATGTGGGCAAGTTTCGACGGTCAGATCGACCCCACGTTGCTTCGCGAAACGAATATGCGGCAGCGAAAAACGCGTGCTTTCATGGGCAATGTGAACCTTGCAGCCGGTCCATTCGGAAAATATCGCAACGCGGCTGACCGCCTCAACAGTAGCGATATCACTGTGTTGTTCCAGATGCGCCGCGGCGTCGCACCGGCCTGAGCGCATCAGCCGTTCGCCGCGCCATTTGAGGATCGGCGTATTCTCGGCATGCACGGTGCAGCGCATGCCGAGCTCTGCCAGAATCTCGAATGCGTCGAGAATGGCGCCGTCCGGTGGACAGGGCACCAACGGATTTTCGCTGCCCATATAGAGCTTGAACGATATGGCCCCAGCCTGCGCCATCGGCTTCAACTCGTCGAGATTGTGCTCGCCAATGTTGCCGTAGATTCCGAAATCGACGGTGGCCTGGCGCTGTGCAATCTCCAGCTTCTGCAGCAGCGCCTCCACATTTGACGTTGGAGGATTGGTATTGGGCATGTCGAAGACCGTCGTCACACCACCGACGGCCGCGGCCTGGGTGGCGCTCGTCCAGCTCTCCTTGTGCGAAAAGCCGGGCTCACGAAAGTGAACGTGGACATCGATGGCGCCCGGCAGCAGATGCAATCCGCTGGCATCGATCCGCTCTCGCGCAGGCGGCATCTGATCTGGTGCGCCGATACTGACAATTTTCCCGGCATCCACGGCGATTGCCTGCGTGACGATGCGTTCCGGGCTGACGATTTGCCCTCCAGTGACGACGAGATCCACTTCGTTCACGGGTCGGCTCATGGCACGTATTCCGCGATGTCATGCGCCACGTCAAACAAGTCGGCGTTGCGCTTTCTCAGGCTCACGGACATCGACCTCACTTCCCGCAGCAGCGTGTCGACATCGAATGTCGTCACCACACCGTTTGCCACAACGGCGCGTCCATCGATCAACACGGTGTCGACGCTGGCTCCAGTCTCGGCAAATACCATTTGGTTCACGATGTCGTTCAAGGGTACCCACCATGGTGCATCGAGACGATAGACCACCAGATCGGCAGCAAAACCGGGGGAAATCTTGCCGAGCTTTTTGTGTCGCAGAGCAGCCGCTCCGCCTGCTGTCGCCATGTGCAGGACATCGCCTGCGGTAATCCAGAGCGACCGGTCGGGTTCGCTTGAACGATGTGCCATTGCGACCACGCGCATCGCCTCGTGCATGACGAGGTTGTCGTTCGCGCCGGAACCGTCGGTGCCCAACGCCAGCGGCACTCCTCGTTGGAGCAGGTCCGGGGCCCGCGCCAGACCTGTCCCGAGGCGATCGTTGCTCTCGGGGTTGAGCACGGCGATGGCTTTGCGGGCAGCCATGAGTTCGATATCGTCATTCGTCAGCCAGATGCTATGTGCACACGACCAGCGGTCCGAAAGCACGCCAAGCGCATCCAGGTGTCCGACCATCGTCGTCCCGTAGCGCGCCCGCGCGAGCTCGGCCTGCTTCCTTGTTTCAAGCAAATGCGTATGGATACCGGTGTCGTGACGGTCGGCCAATTTGGCGCAGAGCAGTAGAGCTTCGTCACTGCAGCGGTCTGGATTGGACGGCGCCGGAAATACCGAAAGACGCGGCCGGCAATGCCATTTTTTTATCGTCGCATCCATTAGGTCAGATAGTTCGGCGATCGGCTGCGGCTTGAGCAATTCGATCTGTTCCATGCGTGCTTTCAGCGCTTCGGGCAGCGGCGCCGCCGGGAAAATGTCGCTGAACGATCCGTCGAAAAATCGCATGCCAAGCGCGATCCGCATGCCACTTTCGCTCCAGGCCGACAGCACAGCATCCATGTCAGCCAGCGTGAAGCGCTGGCCGGGAAAGTGATCGATCGCAGCCGTGGTGCCGCTGGTCATCATGCCGTAAGCGGTCAGCAGCACGCTCAAGCGAATTTCGTCCGGTGTCCGGCGGGAGGTATGGGCCTGGGTCAACCACATGAAGGCGGGGTGACTGAGCCGATCACCGAAGCCAGACATCGTGCTCGACTGGGAGTGCGTGTGGGCGTTAACAAGGCCCGGAGCAATGAGCCTGTCACGGCAATCGATCCGCAGATCGGGAGTCTCGTCGCCGGCATAAGATCCTGCACCAACCTCAGCTATGTAGTGATCGCGAACAAGGACGTATCCACCATCGATCACTTGGCTTTCCGCATCGCACATGAGAATCAGCGCGTCGTGCAGCAGTGTGAGACTCATGTCAGATGCTCCGCTGGCAGATCCTCCACGAGCAGTTCCACAGGCGCCGATGGCCCTGGATCGTTCGCCGGTCGGCAAAGTCCGGTGTTGGGGTCGAATTCGATGCCGATGCCCTCCTTTGCGGCGCGGGTCATGATCAATTCCGCCAACGCGAGGTCCTGCGCGATGATTCCAATCGATTTAAATACGGCAACGTCCTCCGGCCCGTGCAGCGGCTGCGGCGGGTATGCCAGCAGGCTCCCTATCTCGCCGGCGATCTGCTCTAGCCGCAGGTGACCGGACCGCAGCGGAATACAGAGGTCGCCGGCCCGCTCGATGCAGCCGCTGCGATGATCGACGGTGATGCTGGCGCGCGCGATCAGTTCGTCGTCGGCCTCGCGGGCGTGCGGCCGATTCGCGCCCGCGAGAATGACGAGAGCGCCCGACTTGACCATCCGCCCTGGAAACACTGGCATATCAGCCGTCGTGATCGTGACGATTACGTCCGCATCTCGCACAGCGGCGCTCGCATCGGTGACCCCCTCGACCTGCCGTCCGGCAAACTCCGATGAGTTCCGGATCGCCAGCGCAAGTTCACCGGACCTCTGAGTCTCCCGCCCGATAATCAAAATTCGTTCGAACGGACGGGCATGCATCAGATAGCGTATCACGGCTGGCGCGATCTTCCCTGCGCCGAACACGGCCAGCGTCTTGGCCTTTAGCGGCGCCAAATGCTGGGCGGCCGCGGCCAGGCCAGCGGCGGTGCGATGATTGTTGAACAGCGTCGTAGCGAGCAGGGCCGTGGGCACACACCGCACCGCGTCCCACAGCAGCATCATGCTTGCTGCCTTGCGAGACCTCGATTCCGGCTCGGGATAGACGTGCATGTTCGCCTTGATCGCGAAGGATTGGTTATCGGAATGCCCGGCCAGGATCAGCACGTTGCTCTTGGGCGTATCGCGCCCCATGTCCAGCCGTCCCGGCACCGGCATGTGGCCGCCGGCGTGCCGCCGATAGCCGTCAGCCATCGCCGCGATGGCTGCGGCAGGCTCGATCAGTCGTTCGACGTCTGTTTCGGAGAGAATTCGCATGTCTCGCAGTCTTGGCCCTGAGGTTGAATTGCGCGTTCGATCGGCGGCGATGTCATCGATTGGTCCAGCGGAGCAATCGCTTCTCGCCGGCCGAGGTGGTCCAGAACACGACCAGCGCGATCGCAACCGACGTCAGCACTGCCGCCCACAACAGTTCGATCTCGCGCATCTCGCCGGCATCGAGGATGAGATTGCCGAGCCCTTTCGATCCCGTGATCCATTCCGACAGCATCGCTCCCAGGATTGCGCTCGATCCCGCGACGCGAAGACCGGTGAAAAGATAGGGTAGAGCGAAAGGAATGCGGACAAAACGAAGCTGCTGCCAGCGCGAGGCGCCGTAGACGTGCAGCAGCTCGGTGGCATTTCGATCGGCACTTTCCAGGCCCCGCATCATATTCACCAGCATCGGGAAGAAGGACACCACCGTGACTACCGCCGTGCTGGTGCTGATGCCGCGGCCAAAGATCAGCATCATGATCGGTGCGACGGCGGCCACCGGCGTCGAGCGGAACACCATCACCACCGGCAGCGATGCCTGCGCCAGATTGCGGCTCATCGAAAAGGAAAGCGCCACCCCGACCGCAAACATCGTGCTGGTCGCAAGGCCGAGTCCCGCGGCGGTCAGCGTAAAGCCGGCCTGCGTGGCGATGACGGCCCAGTTTTCCCGAACCGAGTTGGCTACATCCAGGGGCAGCGGTACGAGATATTTCGGAATCCGAAAGCCAATGACCGTTAGTTGCCAGAGCGCAATGAAAATCGCTACGCCGAGAGCGATTTGCAGCAAGCGCTTGAGCAGCAACCGTTGGGTTTCCGAAGTCATCGGGGTTAATCCGCGAGGTCGACGTCGTGACGCCAATACACCGCAACTCCTTCGATCGCCGCCCAGAAGCCGAAGCCGGCGCCAGCCAGAAGACAGGTCAGCACCACCGAGAGCCACACCTTGGGCGTGTCGTAGGAAAATAGCGCATACAGCATCATGGCGCCGACGCCCTGATCGGCGCCGGCCCATTCGGCGGTTACAGTCCCGAGCACTGCGGACGGCGCTGCGATCTTGAGGCCGGCGAATAGATAGGGCAGCGCGCTCGGGATCAGCAGATAGCGCAAGGTCTGCGACCGCGACGCCGACAGGACATGCATCAATTCGCGCTGGCGCGAGTCGGCGGCCTGCAACCCCTGCATGGTTCCCACCAGCATCGGAAACTGGCTCGCCAATGCGGCGATGGCAATCTGCACCTGCGTCCCGGTACCGAGCCAGAGTGCAAGCAACGGCGCCGTGGCGATGATCGGCACGCTGTTGATCGTGACGCTGATATTGTAGATCGGACCGTAAAGCGCCCGCAACGATACGGCGATGGAGGCGGCGGCGATGGCGACGGTTGCGGCGATGCTATAGCCGGCGGCAGCTTTCCACGCCGTCGGCACCAGATTGGCGGTCACCAGCCGCGGCGTCTTCCAGATCTCCCACACCACCTCGGACGGGGCCGGAACGAAGATCGGAAGCAGATGAAAGCGCTTGGCCGCTTCCAGCAACGCAATGAGCATCATGCCGGTCGCCAGCGGCCTCCAGCTGGCCCGAAAAATCGCGAGGGAAGGCGTCGACGCCATCAATAGGCCTCGACCGGTTCGCTCGCCGTCGCGACTTGGGACTGCTGATGGCCGAACAGGCCGTCCCGGACGCGGTTGACGCAATCGAAAAACTCCGGGCTTCGCATCATGTCGAGGCGCCGTGGCCGCTCCAACGGTACGTCGACGATCGAGGTAATGCGGCCGGGTCTGGCGCTCATCACATAGATCTGGTCCGACATGAACACCGCCTCGGCGATGGAGTGGGTCACAAGCAACGCGGTGGCCCCGGACTCCGACCAGATGCGAAGCAGTTCAAGATTCATCCGCTGCCTCGTGATCTCGTCCAGCGCGCCAAACGGCTCGTCGAGCAACAGAATGTCGGGTGTCAGGACCAGCGCCCGTGCGATGGCGACCCGCTGCTGCATGCCGCCGGACAATTGATGCGGCAAGGCGTCGGCAAATCCTGTCAGCCCGACCAATTCGATCAATTCGGCGCCGCTGCGCGTCGACCGCTTGGCGCTGTTGCGACCGACGACATCAAGCGGCAGTTCGATGTTCTGCTTGACCGAGCGCCAAGGCAGCAGGGTTGGGGCCTGGAACACGAAGCCAAGCGAGTGCGCGTGCCTGGCCGCGCGCGGCGTATCGCCGCCGAGCGTAATGGTGCCGGCGTGCGGTTCGGTGACATCGGCCACCAGACGCAGCAGTGTCGACTTTCCGCAGCCGCTGGGGCCGATGATCGATGCGAACTGGCCGGCCGGCACGCGCATGTCGACTTTTTCGAGAGCAATCACAGGTTCTCCACTGCCATAAAACACCATGGACACCTTCTCGACTTGGATATCGCGGGACATGCGATGAGCGCTGCTGGTTCAAGCCGACAGCGCGGCGTCGACATAGGATGGATCGCAGAGATCTTCCGCCTTCATGTCTGTTTTCACGATACCGACCTTGCGATAGACTTCGATGATCCTGCCGAACAACGGAACGTCGAGCGCGAGCAAGCCTTTCGCCGTTCCGCGCCCGAACTCGATGTATGGCTTGCTTTCGTTTATCTCCGTCAGCTGCGCCTGATAGTCGAGTCCCGGCGCGCCGTATTTCTCGACCATGAGCTTTGCCGTCTGTTCCGGATTTTTCAATGCCCAGCCATGCGCGTCGATCGCGCCTTTAAGGAATCTCACAACCAGGTCCTTGTTGGCGGCAAGAAAATCTTCCCTGCCGTAGATGGTGCCGGTGGTTTCAGGGAGCCCGAGGTCTTGCGCGTTCAGGGCATAGATCTCGATGCCGCGAGTCTTCAACATCACGCCCTGATTGGTCACGTAGCCGCAATATCCGTCGATCTGGCCGCTCACCAGCCCAGAGGGGTCGGGCGACGCCGGCACGATGTTGACATCCTCGGGCTTCAACCCCGCCTGCGATATCATGTACAGAACGAGAGGCCGCCCCGACGTGGGAACCGCGATCGTCCTGCCCTTCATCTCCTGCGGCGTCTTGATCGGCGACTTCGCCAGACTGATGATACTGTAAGGGCTCTTCTGAAACACGGTGCCGATCACCTTGATCGGAATGCCCTTCTCCTTCGCGACGATGAGCGGACCAATGGGCCGGTCGCCGAGTTGCGACTGCCCGCTTGCGACGTTGGCCACAGGGTCAACGTTGGGGCCGCCCGAGACGAACGTCGGCTCGATGCCGTATTTCTTGAAGCTGCCCTGCTCGACACCGGCGAAGAAGCCGCCATACTGGATGCTCTTGATCCAGGACAGTTGGAACGACAGCGGCTTTGCCTGCTGGGCCAAGGCCGCGCCGAGACCCATCCATGAGGACGATGCGAGCGTGGTGACCACGGCCGCAGACGCGCCGGCTTTCAGCACGCGGCGCCGGGTGGGATCGCCATTAAACTCCATCACTGCTCTCCGTTCGGGAATGGCTTGCCAGAACAGCTAGCAAGCAATGTGCCACCTCACTCCACGCCTGCGGAAAGCCGAGCCAGTCCGTCGGCTCCGAGCAGCAACGCGAATTGTGCCGCGCTTTCACGGATGTGGGCGGCGAGCAGATCTTCGGCACGCTGGATGTCCTTGGCCAGCGCCGCCTTGACGATAGCGCCATGACTGGACTTCAGGATCGGGTGCCGTGCGCCGTGAAGAACGGCGAGCCGTCGATAGCGGTCGAAATGATCGTGCAGGATGGTGCAGAACCCGAGCAGGCGCGGCAAGCCGCAGGCCGCGATCAGCGCCATGTGGTAGCCGCGATGCAACTCCTCCCACGCCTCGTCGATCAGCAGTTTTTCGCTGCGCGGCCGGCGGCTCAGGCGATGATGAGCGCCAAGAACACCAGCTTCCCAGGCATCATCGCCGCGCTCAATTGAAAGGCGCAGCGCCGTGGTTTCGATGCTGATCCGCGTCTGGGTGATGTCGCGCAGGTCGTCGGCCGAGGCTTGCGCGACGCTGAAGCCACGTTGCCCCTCCTGAACGACGAGACCGCGCCCCGCCAGGCAGGCCAACGCTTCCCGCAGCGGGCTCATGCTCACCTGATAAGCGTCGCACATCGTCTGCAGGCGCAGCTTGGTTCCTGGAGCCAGATGGCCATTCAGAATATCGGTTGCCAGGCGGGCATGAACCGCTTGGGCGAACGTGCGCGATTCATCCATGGGATCGGCTTTCGGTGGGCATGGTCATTGGGGACGCGGGACACGAGGACCGGACATTGCTGAAAGAATAGGCAATAATTTGTGCATAATGCCGATATTTGTGCAAAAGGCAAAAATTACGAAATTTTTTCCGATGGGTCATGGCACGATTTCTTCCATCCGAGCGGCCCACTTTTGCAGCTCGGGAGCGCGATTGCGTTGCCTCTGCACAAGGCCCCGAACTTCCGCAAGAATGGGCTCCATATCGAAGGCCACGATCCGACCGCCCGCGACGATCAGCCTGCCGTCCACGATCACAGTATCGACCGTAGCGCCGGTTCCCCCGAACACCAGCTGGGTCGCCGGATCGTTCAGCGGAATCCATGATGGTGCGCGGAGATCATGGAGAACAAGATCTGCCGGGGCACCTGGTGCCAGTGTGCCGAGCCCCGCGCAACGCATCGCCTTGCCACCGGAGACTGTCGCCATGGCGATGGCATCACCGGCCTTGGGCCACTTGCTGCGGTCCGGCTCGCCGGGTCGCTGAAGCATGAGCGCAAGCCGCATCACCTCATGCATGTCAAGATTGTCGTTCGTGCTCGCCCCGTCGGTGCCGAGCGCAACGGTGACACCTGCGTGCAGCATCTTCGCGATCGGCGAAATGCCGGTGCCGAGTTTCAGATTGCTCTCGGGATTGTGTACCGGGATCGAGCCGCGAGCGGCCATCAAGGCAATGTCGTCATCGTCGAGCCAGATCGTGTGGGCGGTCGAGAGCCGGTCGGTGAGCAGACCCAACGTGTCAAGGTGCTGCACCATGCTTCGTCCATAGCGCTTTTTGGCGATGCTGGCCTGAACCGCGGTTTCCAGCAGATGCATATGCACCGCAGTGTCGTAGCGCTGCGCGATTCCCGCGACCGCCGACAGCAGGTCGTCGCTGCACCGCATCGGGTTCGACGGCGCCGGACAAATCCGGATTCGTCCGTCGGCGCTGCCGTTGTGGCGTTTGATGGATGCTTCAACCAGCGCAACGGTTTGATCCAGCGGTGGCGGCAATAGTGGATTGTCGGCCGTAAAGCCGGACGGGTAGCCGTCCGGCGGCTCGATATCGGTGTAGGCCTCGTCGAAAATGCGCAGCGCGACCATCGCGCGCATGCCCGTCATTCGATAGGCGTCGACGACAGCATCCACATCGGCCTGGCAAAAACCTTGTTCCGGAAAGTGATCGATGACGGCGGTGGTGCCTCCCAGCAGGTGCTCGATACATCCCATCAGCGCCGATAGCCTGATTTCGGCGGGCGTGCGGCCAGCGGTGTCAGCCTGATTGCGCCACATGAAAGCGGGATGACTGAGACGATCCCCGGTTCCCTTCAACACGTTGGTGGGCGAGTGGGTGTGCGCATTCACCAGGCCAGGCATCAGTAGCCGTTCGCGGGCATCGATGACGGTCGCCCCGGCCGTCGGTGCGGTTCCGGCATCGACCACAGCCGAGATACGGCCATGCTCCACCACGACATCCGTGCGGGAGCAATTTTGGTCGGAATCGGCCGATACCACCCGCGCATCCTTGATCACCAACTTCGAAGTCATGTTCCTACTTTCAACATTGTGCCCCTCGGACCTAAGCAACGGCCGTGCCAAGACGCTATCAAGCTGACCAGGACACGGACGTGCTCGATATCGGCGGCAGTTTGGTGCGGCAACGGAGTGATCCACGCGCACTCCGCCGAACTCGACCTCAGATCACGAAAGCTGGTCAGCGCGCCGGCAGCCATGACCGGCGGCAAGAAAGCCGTCAAGATAAATAGAGGCAGCAGTTACAAATGAAGTCGCAGATCGTGGGGGACGCTGTATTATAGCCGCTTATCACGCCAATGGACTTCGCAGGGTTGCCTTCGATCAATGTCAGGTGGCAGTTCAAGTCCTCATGGGCAGATTCGTCCATCGATTGTTATGGAACAACAAGTCAGCTTCACCCCCAAAAGCAGATGAGGTGGATGGCTCCCGCTCACGGCATCTGGGTGCCAAGGTGTGAAGGCCATCAGGCGTTCACGAGCAAAAGGGAGCC
>Ga0210394_10007449_pt1 | contig 11526 bp, 11 predicted proteins | sample IncBWC12MmetaG_FD_160121 | JGI IMG/M metagenome (GOLD analysis project Ga0210394, IMG submission 160121) | Forest soil microbial communities from Barre Woods Harvard Forest LTER site, Petersham, Massachusetts, United States - Inc-BW-C-12-M | ecosystem: Environmental > Terrestrial > Soil >... | reverse complement strand
TGCGATGTCGAGCAGTCGCAGCTGTCGTACAGTAAGTCTTGACTCCTTCCGCTGATCCTATGCCGACCGAACTGCTGTTCAGAGACGACGCCTACCTGAGGACCGCGAGCGCACGCGTCGTCGCGCTGCACGAACGCGGCATCGAGCTCGACCGCACGATCTTCTATCCGCTGGGCGGCGGCCAGCTGGGAGATGCGGGCGCGCTGATCCGCGCAGGGGGCGAGCGCATCGCTATCGTCGACACGCGCAAGGGGGATTCGATCGACAGCGTGCTGCACCTCCCGGCGTTGGGATCGGCCCTGCCCGAGGTCGGCGAGACCTTGACGCTGGAAATCGACTGGCCGCGCCGCTACGCGCTGATGCGGCTGCACACCGCGCTGCACGTAATGTCGTGCGTCATCGTTGCGCCGGTGACCGGCGGCAATATCGCCCCCGACAAGGCCCGCCTCGATTTCGACATCGACATCAGCCTGCTCGACGCGGCCAGGATCGAGCACGAAACGAACGCGCTGATCGAACGCGCGGTCGAGACTAAGACGGTCTGGATCACCGACGAGGAAATGGACGCGCGCCCCGAGCTTGTCAAGACGATGAGCGTGCAGCCGCCGCGCGGCGCCGGGCGCGTCCGGCTGCTGGAGATCCCGGGCATCGACCTGCAGCCGTGCGGCGGTACGCACGTGAAGAACATCGCCGAGATCGGCGCGATCCGCGTAATGAAGATCCGCAGCGAAGGCAAGCGCAACAAGCGCGTCGAAATCGCGCTCGCGGTCTGAGGCCATCGCGCGGCTACTTCCCGACGACCTGTTCCTCGATTCTCGTACGGCGAACCACCGTTCATACCGCCTTGCCTGCTAGCTGAATGCGCGCCGTTTTCCTCTGCCTTGTGCCCTGAGCGGCCGGAGACACGGGTGACAGAACGTACCGCCGGACACATGGGTAACACTGATAGCGTTACGCGCGTCCCGGCCAGGAGCACGATCCATGCTGTCCAGCACCGGCACGGCCTGGTGAAGGTACCTGGCCGTCCCCGCCGACGCGCGGTGGGAACCGCGCTGTCGGCGGGGATGGCTCCCAATGACCTCTGGTGCGCCGACTACAAAGGTGAGTTCAAGCTCGGCAACGGCCGCTGTTGCTAACTGCTATCCGCTATCCGTCACCGACCACGCCTCCCGTTACCTGCTGCTGTGCGAGGCCCGATCGGACGGCCTCCCCCTTGGCCCTGTGCGAGCAGCAACCGATCACCGGGCGCCTGGCAGCGGCGGGTTCGGCGGGATCTCGCCGGTCCAACGCAGCGCGGTCACTCCACCGCCATTGCCGTCGGTAATCCAGATCAATCCGGTCGTCTGATCTTGCCAAACCTCTCGCGTCGCACGCCCGGCCTCGCCAGCAGCCGTCGCGAAATAGTTCGGAGATATGTAGTAGCCGACTTCCCGTGGAGTGTATGGATTGGAAAGGTCCCAGGCCCGCAAGCCCTGCGTGTACCAGGCTTGATGCAAAAGACTCGCGGATCGGTAATCAAACCAGGGGTGATGGCTGGTCTGCTGCCCCGCTGGACAAGTGAAGGTTCCCGTCGCAGGGTCATAGTTATCATCCGCGATCGGAATCCGATAGGTCGAGAGAAGCTGTGGATTTCCCAAGTCCGATATATCCATGATGCGTCCGAATCCCGGCGGGCAGCTGAAATTCTCGTCGGTATTGATCGCTACCGTCGGCGACTGGGTCGGTACCGGAGCGGATTCGAAATCCTTGTACCCCACCGGAATAAAGGTGTGCGATGCACCTAGGCTTCCGCCGTTGTACGGAGGCACGTAGTCGTAACGCGAGATTTGCACGGGATTGGCGCGATCAGTGACGTCAAGAATGATCATTCCCGCATCGCGATAGGCGAGGTAAACACGGTTCTGGTAATAGTTCACCTCGTGGCAGTAAGGATGCTGCGCCGTGCCGTCCGGATTGAGGTGGTCTTGCGGGGCGAACGTCTCTCCGGTGTGCTGGCCCATCACGTGGAAATCGCTCACCAGGACCGGCGCCGTCGGATCTTGATAGTCGACGATCAATAAATCGTGATCGAGTGCGTTTTCAGGCAGTTTCGACGCCGGGACCTCGGCGCACGCATACACATAGCGGCCATCAAGGCTCAGCCCGTGCGTGGCTCTACCATCCGCCGTTTTGAGAAAGCCGAGTAATTGCGGGTGCGCCGGATCCGAAACATCGTAAAAAGACAGTCCGGTTTGTGAGGGGGTGCCGGCCGGGGGTTGGCTGGGATTCTGTGCATTATTGTCGTTGCCGTACACCAAAATGTGCTTGATCGGATCGACCCGATGATACGGGCAGCGCGTACCGACATTGCACGGAATGAAGCTCAGTGGCTGCATGTTGGCGGGGTCGTGCACATCGGCGATCAGGACCCCGAAAACGGTCGGTGGGTAACCTCCGAAATAGCCAATACCGTTATAGACCCGCGGGGTGTTGAAACCGGCGCCCTGCCCGTTGGCGACGGCCGACGGCGTCAGCCAAGGCCCCTTGAAATAGCTGTGTCCGACGACTTGATAGTTATGCCTGTAGGAGAACTCCCGTGTCTGCTCCAGAGTAAGGTCGAAAACGTTGAGGCCCGCGGGAAAAGGCGGTTGCGGAATGGTCGCTCCACCGCCGTAGCCATTGTGTTTTATGAAGTTGGGCCCGTTGTCTCCGTCCCCTCCTTCCTCTTCTGCGAACACGGGTGTCGAACCCAGCAGCATGGCGACCGACCACAGCAGCGCCGGGGCAATCGCCGACTTTTTGAAATGATCGTGTGTGGACATACGTTCCTCCCTTGGCTTGTGCACTCAAGCAGCTAGCGAACAGTAACTTGAATCGTCGCGCTCATATCGGGGCCGTGTGAGCGCTCAAGGCCGTCGGCGAATTGCAGCGTCAGGTGGTATTTGCCCGGGCTCAGGTTGAGTTGAGCGCGGGTCTGCCCCTGATCAAAGTGCAGGTGCTGGGCGTCGGCCGGGATGACGTCGCTCAGCGGAACCTTGTCGAGGTTGACCAGCAGGTCGTGATGCCCGATATTCTCGGGCACTCTGCCGGCAGGAACCGCCTGCACGTCGACCAGCTCGGCCCCGAAGATAACGGTGAACGGGCTCGTGACGGTGGCGCCGTTGAAAGGTTTGATGAAAAAGACGCGCGCCCCCGGGTCGCACGAGTCGGCGACCACGGGCGCAAGGGTCAGGGCCAGCCCGAGCAAGCCAACTCCTGTCGTCCGAGCGACCACGATGCGCCTCACCGCGTCGACCTGATCGAAACTCGCCCCATGGGATCCTCCTTTGCCGTCACGGTCTTTTGTTGTTGTTTAACGGTCCGCGTTGGGTCTAGCAGGCGCGTATGGGCGTGTCAATGCGTGCCGCACAAAACGAAGTGCGTCACGCGCCCTTTCGATCCTCGATGACCGAGGGGCAACGAAATTTCAACAATCCGTAAACAAGCGCCGCGGACCCTCAGCGGTTCGCGGGCGCTTCTAGGGCGCGCAACGGCCAAATGCTGCTACGGAATTTGAGTACCACGAAACCGTTATCTTGGCAGTCATCATCAGCGTCCCCGTCGCGCCGTCCAGGCGGATCTGCGCCGAGCAGTGATCGGGGCGTCCCATAGCGGAAGTACGGTTGTTCCAGGATCCGGGACTGGGCGTCGTGACCGAGGGCGGCGCGAAATAGGCGATCTCGCGCGGACGCAAGGCAACGCGGATGTCGAACACGCGCACGCCGGATTCGAAGTCTACGCAGGTAAGCGTCGTAGCTCCAGGCGACCGCGGGCCCAGCGGGCGAGTTCGCGGCGCAACATTCGCAGCCGGCAGCCGGAATTGGCCGACAAGCCTTCCGGCATGCGCAAAATGTCACTGAACGGGGTCTGGCCGTGTCCGACATAGTTGAATATCCGGGTAGTGTTCAGGCGCCAATTTCGAGGATGATCTCCACCACGACGCACACTCCCAGCGGGAGGCTCGCCATGCCTGACACCAGGCGAGTCGATGTCTTGTTAGTTCCGAATACGCTGACGAGCAACTCCGAAGCCGCGTCTGCGACCCTTGGATGCTCGCGGAAGTCGGGAGTCGTGACGAGTGAAACCCCGAGACGGACTACACGCGTCACTTTGTCCAACGACCCCAAATGATCCTTGACCAGGGCAAGCGCATTCAACGCCGCGAGACGAGTCGCGCGTCGTCCCTCGTCCAGGCTCAACTCGCCTCCGATACGTCCCAGGAACTTGGGGGCCCCTCCCTCTACTGGTAACGTGCCACTCAAAAAAAGGAGGTTTCCGGTTTGCACCGCTTCGACATAGGCGCCGAGCGGGATAGGGGGCCGAGGCAGATTTATGCCGAGGTCTTTCAGCCGTTGTTCGGCGTTCGCGTTTGTTGAGTTGACGGTCATTGCCGATGTCCCCATTCGATACTTTGTATCAGCAGATGATGTGCGACTGGCGACGCAGGCTCACAGCGGGGTTGGAACCAATGTTCCGGCCCCGGCTTAGGAGGTCAGCGGCCGGCGCTGAATCCCCCGTCCACCGGCAGTACGGTACCGGTGACGAATTCGGCCTTCGCCAGGTAAAGCACGGCCGCGGCGATCTCGTCAACGCGGGCAATACGGTTCAGCGGGTGCAGGCTGCCGAGCGCTGAGTGGGTCTCAGGCGCATGCATCGGCGTGTCGACCACGCTGGGAGCGACGGCGTTGACGGTGACGCCGTACGGCGCCAGTTCCAGGGCAAGGGCATAGGTCGCCTGATTGATTCCGCCCTTGAGCGCGACCGCCAGCAGTGCTGGTACGCGAGCGTCCGGCCGGATGCCGAGCGAAGCGGTGATGTTGATGATCTTGCCGTGCTTGCGCTGGCTCATGTGCTTCGCCGCCTCCTGCGAGGGATACAACACGCCTTTCAGATTGGTGGATATCTGCTCTTCCACTTCGGCCGGCGTGAATTGGACGAAGGGCTTGGCGGTGAAAATGCCGGCATTGTTGACCAGCACGTCGACCTTGCCGTACTTGGCGACCGCCTGCTCGAACACCTTCGTGGCGGACTCGGGCTTGCCGATGTCGCCTGCGACACCGAGGAAGCGGTCGCCCGCATTCAGCTTTGCCGCCGTGGCCTGCAGGCGTTCGGTGGAACGGCCGGTACCGACGACGTTGTAGCCCTCCTTGAGGAAGGCCTCGGCCAAGCCTAGGCCGATGCCGCTGGTGGCGCCGGTGATGACGACGGTTTTGTCTGACTTGCTCATGGATGCGCCTCGCGAATTGGGTTTACAGCTCCTGATCGGGCTCCGGTGCCGAGCGGTGCTCCCACCGGCTCGGGACTGACTCTATTGGCGCATCGGCATGCAATAAATGGGGTTTGCTACACTTGTTTTGATACACGGTGTAATGAATATGCACAGGCAATTCGACGACATCTTGCTGGGGAGCATCGAGTTGTTCTGCTTGGCCGGCGAAGCCGGCAGCTTTACCGCGGCCGCCAACACGGCGGGGGTGACGCCGGCTGCGGTCAGCCGTTCAGTCGCGCGCCTGGAGAAGCGCCTGGGGGTGCGCCTGTTCGTGCGCTCGACGCGTAGCATCCGGCTCACCGAAGGCGGCAAGACTTATTTCGAGCAATGTCGCGGGGCACTCAATCAGCTGGTTGAGGCCGAGCGAAAAGTCACCGGCGAGCAGGTGCAGCCCTCAGGCACCATCCGAATCAGCGCGCCGACGACCTATGGGCATCACCGCCTGCTGCCGATGCTGCCGCTGTTTCGCGCGAAATACCCATTGATAAAGCTGGAAGTGCATATCAGCAACCGCAACGTCGATTTCCATGAAGAGAATTTCGACCTGGCGATTCGGTTTCGCACCCAACCCGACTCGACGATGGTGGCGCGGCAAATCGAGGACGCCAGCTTGGTGATCGTTGCAAGCCCTGCCTATCTCAAGCGCGCCGGCCTGCCGCGGAGGCTCGCCGATCTGGAGCACCACGAGTGCATCCAATTCGATCTGCCGAGCAGCGGCCGGCAGATCTCCTGGCTGTTCAACGAGGACGGTCATGAGAAGGAGATTTCCTCGGTCGGCAACTATTGTTGCGCGGAGGATGTGCTCGCCGGCGTGACGCTGGCGAAAGCTGGAGCGGGGCTGTTCCAGACCTATAAGTTCATCGTCGCGAAGGATTTGGCCGACGGCACCCTGGTGGAGGTGCTGCAAGCTTTCGGCGGGCGCTCACGGCCGGTCAGCCTGTTGTATCCGCATGGCCGGCTCTTACCGTCGCGTGTGCGTGCGTTCATTGATTTCATGATCGAGCAGACCGAATTGGTGAAGGCGAAAGAAATCCAAACTCGCCCGCGAAGGTTCAAGCCCGACTGAACGAAGTTCGCAACCAATCGACGAGCGCCGCTACATCGACGGGCTTTTCGCCTGATTCGCGCCATACGACGTACCAGGCGTAGCGGTCGGTGACTGCAACATCGAAGAGTCGCACCAACCGCCGTTCTCGCAAGTCGTCTTCCACCATCGTCGATCGCGCCAACGCAATGCCAAGGCCTTGCGCGGCGGCTTGCAGCAGCCCGGCCGCTTCGTTGAAGCTCAAGCCACGCGATGGCTCGGCGAGCTTGAGTCCGGCGGCGCGGAACCACGGCGTCCAGGGTTGACGGCTGTGGCGCAGCAGCGGCGCCTTGGCCAGATCGCGGGGCGTAGACGGCAGGCGACCGCCGTTGAAGCCCGGGCTGCACACGGGAAACAGCTGTTCGTCACGCAGCTTTACCTGCGACAGGCCGGGCCAGCCGCCGAGGCCGTAGCGGATGGCAACGTCGACGCCGTCGCGATCGAGATCGACCACTTCCTGCGTGGCGCGCAGGTTCACGTCGACACCCGGATGGCGGCGCTGAAAATCGTTCAGGCGCGGGATCAGCCAGCGCGCTGCAAATGCCGGCAGCACGCTGACCGTCAACGTGCGCCAGCGCTTGCGTTGGTGGGCCTCGGCGAAGGCCTGTTCGATCAGCGCCAGGCCCAGCGCCAGCTTGGCGTGCAGCGCCTGCCCGGCCTCTGTCAGCGCTACGCCGCGGCCCGCGCGCACGAACAGCTTGGCGTGCAGACGCGACTCGAGGCCCTTCATGTGATGACTGACTGCACTGGCGGTCAGGGCCAGTTCACCGGCCGCGCGCGCGAAGCTGCCCAGCCGCGCGGCAGCCTCGAAGGCACGAACAGTCTGCAGTGGCGGCAGTTGCATAGTTGAGCTTCACTCATGAATCAGATGAGCAGTCTACAACCTACGACGGCCGCTCACGCCGATACTCGCTACATCGCTCAGCAATTGCGCCATCGACCATGAAGCTCTACTACAGCAAGCCGTCCCCGTTCGCCCGCCGGGTTCGGGTGTTGTTGCGTGAGCGCGGACTGCTGAGCCAAATTGATGAAATCGCCACCGCGCCCTGGGATTCACCGGTTGAATTGCTGGCGGTGAGCCCGGCGTCGAAGGTACCGACATTGGTGCTGGATGACGGCGCCACGTTGACCGAGAGCGCGCTAATTGCCACCCACCTGGACGGCTTGGGCGACGCGGCGCCGCTGTTGCCCGGTGCCGACATGGTGCGCCTACTTCACGTCTGGGGTCTCGCGGAAGGGTTGACGGCTGCCGCGTGGTTGATCGTAGTGGAGACGCGGCGCGACGAGGCACAGCGTTCGCCGACCTGGTTGACACGGCAGCGCGACGCGATTGATCGTTGCCTGGCGGCGCTGGAGAGCGTGGCGCCGTTGCCATCGGCGCCCAGCTATACACACGTCGTACTGGGCGTGGCGCTCGGCTACCTCGATTTTCGCCTGTCGTCGATCGATTGGCGCAGCGGCCAGCCGCACCTGGCGCAGTGGTACGCGACCTTCGCGCAGCGCGACGCGATGCGGGCCACCGCGCCACATTGAGATGCGTGCCGACGACCCTTTCCACGGTGACGAACGCGCGCTGCAGGAATTCATGGGCGTGCGCGAACGGGCGCGGCAACGCGGGGCGGTGTCGATCCGTCCCTTCATGCTCGAGCAGCACCGACGCTTCTTCGAGTCCCTGCGGTTGGCCTTCGTCGCGACACTGGATCACGTCGGCCGCCCGCAAGCTGATGCGCTCGTCGGGCGCCCCGGGATGCTGCGCGCGGTCGCTCCCACGCTGCTCGTCGTGCACAACACACCCAGAGGGCACGCGCTTCATTCGCTGCGACCCGGCGCGCCACTGGGCCTGCTCGGCATCGACTTCGTCAACGGCCGGCGCAACCGTGCCAACGGCGTGGTCGAGCGACATGACGGCGACGGCCTCGCGCTGCGCGTGACCGATAGCTTCGGCAATTGCTCACGTCACGTCCATGTGCGTCGCCCCGACCCGGTCGTGGCGATGGCCAAGACGGCGCTCGATCCGCGTACCTTGGTCGAGACCGCCGCGACCTTCTTCATCGCCTCGCGCAGCGCCGACCTCGAGCCTTCATGCGGCGGTGGCGTTGACATCTCCCAGCGGGGCGGCGCCCCGGGCTTTGTCCGTTGGGCCGACGGCGATACCTTGGTCTTCGACGATGTTGCCGGCAACAACTTCTTCAACACGCTCGGCAATATCGTCAGCGATCCTCGTGTGAGTCTGCTGTTCATCGATTTCGACAGCGGCCGTCAGCTACGCATCTGCGGCGACGCGGCGCTCGTCGCGCCGGTGGCCGGAATGAAGGTTCGAGTGCGTGTACGTGTACGAGGCGCCGCGCTCATCTCCGAGATGCCCGAATTGCGTTGGCCGCTGGTGGTACCGGCCTCGCCTTGCTCGTCCTGCGCTACCGGCGAAACCTCTCCGGAAGCGCAGTCTCCCGTCCCCCACCCATCCACCGAGGAATCCAAATGACTTTGCTTCGCCTTGCCTCTATCGTTGCACTTGCATTCTGTGCATCGCTCGCGCAGGCCCAGTTGGCTGCGCCCAAGGAACTCACCGCTTTCCTGGCATTGCAGGCAGCAGCCGAGGCTCTGACCAGTTGCGACAAGCTTGGCCACAAGGTGAGCGTGACTGTGCTCGACCGCAATGGTCTCACGCGCGCTGTGCTCAAACACGAACGCGCCACTCCGCACACGCTGGACTCGAGCCGTGGAAAAGCCTATACCATCGTCACGCTCGGGCCGATTTTCAAGAAGGATCTGCAGAGCGAACTGGTGGCGCAATTCGCCGCCAACCCCGCCGCCGCCGCGCTGACCAGCGTGCCGGGGATCCTGTTGCTTCCCGGCGCCGTGTTGATCAAGTCCGGTGACGAGGTGATCGGCAGCATTGGCGTTGGCGGCGCACCTAGCGGCTTGGTCGACGAAGGCTGCGCCAAGGCGGGTCTCGAGAAGATTGCCTCTTCGCTGAAGTAGCAGCGTTGCGCGCCGAACGCCGGCCAATCCAGCCACGCTGCAGCTTGATCCAGTTGGCGGCGGGTGCAGACGTGACGGTAAAGCGTGACTGGCGTCAGGGCATCCGGCGAACGTTCTCGCATCCGAGATGCCGGTCCCCCTACTCTACGGAGCCGAGCATGTCCGCAGCCGTTTCATCCACGTTCTCCCGCCGCTTCCGCCGAGTTGCGGTCGGCCTGGCCGCCAGCCTGGCGCTGGGCGCCCTGTCGGCGCACGCCGCGCCCACGCCCTTCCCGGCCGACTTCCGCAGCTCGCGGGTGGTGAACGCTGATGCGACGATCAACGTTCGCGTCGGCGGCCACGGGCCCGCGGTCGTACTGATCCACGGCTTCGGCGAGACCGGCGACATGTGGTCGCCGATGGCCGCCGAACTCGCGAAGGACCACACCATCGTCGTGCCCGACCTGCGCGGCATGGGCCTGTCCTCGCACCCCGCCGGCGGCTACGACAAGTGGACGCAGGCCGGCGACATCCGCGCCGTCCTCGACAAGCTCGGCATCGACCGCGCCGACATCGTGGGCCACGACATCGGCGTGATGGTCGCGTATGCCTACGCGGCGCGCTATCCGGACAAGACCAGCCGCCTGGTCGTGATCGATTCGCCGATACCCGGCATCCCGCCGTGGAACCAGATCGTGCGCCTGCCCGCGTTGTGGCACTTCAACTTCGGCGGCCCGGATGCTGAGCGCCTGGTCGCCGGTCGCGAGCGCATCTACCTCGACCGCTTCTGGAACGAGTTCTCCGGTGACCCGTCGAAGATCGACGAAGCGACCCGCCGCCACTACGCCGCGATCTACGCCAGGCCCGGCGCGATGCATTACGCGTTCGCCCAGTTCCTCGCGATCGACCAGAAGGATGAGGCCGACAACCTCAAGGCAATGGAGACGAAGCTGGCGATGCCGGTGCTCGCCATCGGCGCCGAGAAGGCCTTCGGCGCCACCGTCGCGGTCGTCATGCGCAACGCGGCGACCAACGTGCAGGAAATCGTCGTGCCGAACGCCGGCCACTGGGTGATGGAGGAAGCGCCCGCAGCGACGATCCTCGCGGTGCAGGACTTCCTCGCAGCGCACTGAGTCCGGCGAGCGCTCCTTCGCTCAGGCCACCGCCTCTTTTCAGTGGGCTGGCCGTGGCACTCCGCGGCAGCGGGGGACCCGCGCGCGATCCGGGTTCGAAGCACGCGGCATGGCACAGGTGGCGAAGGACGCCGGGCTGGGTCGCGAGAGCCTTTACTAGGCGCTTGCTCCGGGCGCAAAGCCGCGGTTCGACACCGTCATGAAGGTGGCGCACGCATTGGGAGTCCACTTCACTGCGCGGGTTCGGTAAATTTGGAACCGCGGCAGATCGCTAGTGGACTGGAAACCGATCTCGAAAGCTGCGGTTCAGGCGCGGATCGCCCAAGGTGTTGCGCGCATGACTTCGCGGTCGCGAGATGGACTTACTGAAACCCGGCGCCATCCCCGCCTGCGATCATCGCGCTCTTCTAACCGCGGTCAGACTAATCGGGTATTGGCGTGATCGTCCCGAACAAGCCATGGGTTTCTCCGTTGGGGCCGGCAGTGAAGTACAGCGTGTCGGAGCTCGATGTGCGGCCGCCCCCAAGGGTCAACATCCACAAACCGTGCCGAACGTTGTAGTTATTCGACGCTCCACGATATCTCCAGTACGTGGTGCATTGGTCGCGAGTGCTGACGACGACCATCGGCTTCGGCAAAGATGACGGTGATTTCTCCTCGACGTCGTTTATGCACTCTTCGATTAAGAAACCGGCCCATGGAACGGAAGCGGTCGAAAAATCAGGACGCGCAAAAAGAGGGCGCAGTCCCCCTTTTGAGACTTGCAGTATGCGATCACGACTCACGGTGTGCTCTCCCGTGTGCTGGATACTCATGGCGGATTCAGTGCCTCATCGCGGCAGAACTCTAGCCAAGTTGGCTTGGGTTGGTCACAGGTGTGACTTAGGCAGTGGCCAAAACCGGAGTCGCCCTGGCGGCAGTTTGCCTCGGCGGCAGCGGGGCCTGATCGGCGCTGTGGCGCCTTCGACCATTGGGGAAAGGCGATTCTCTTGGTCGACTTCACATCGTCGAGGATCGTCGCTAAAGAATCTGGCGGATCCCGGTGTCCGACGCCTTCTGAA
>Ga0210394_10007447_pt1 | contig 11526 bp, 27 predicted proteins | sample IncBWC12MmetaG_FD_160121 | JGI IMG/M metagenome (GOLD analysis project Ga0210394, IMG submission 160121) | Forest soil microbial communities from Barre Woods Harvard Forest LTER site, Petersham, Massachusetts, United States - Inc-BW-C-12-M | ecosystem: Environmental > Terrestrial > Soil >... | reverse complement strand
GTGATGCGTGGTCTGTTTGGCGCCGCGGGCGCGTGGGGACAGTGTGCGCCCGCCTCGCCTGTCCGGCGTGGGTGCCCGGCCCCTCAACTTCACCGTTAGGCGGCGCGTTGGCCTAACGTCGGCGCACTGGGGGGCACCGTGTTCGGGTTAGTTTTCTCGTTGGCATCCTTCTACGTTTTCGTTTCGATATTTTCAGATGGCGTCGAGTCCAAGGCTCGGTGGAAGATCTTTGCGGTGTCGCTTGTTGCAACCGGGCTGTTGTACGGTCTTGGCGCTACACAGTCGTTGCTCTCATTGGCAATTGCCTGCCTTGCGGCGGCGGCTGTCTCACTTGTGGGGCTGATATTTTTGATTAAAGTAACCAAGTTACAGGCTCTTAAAATCACGGGGTCATACATCGGTTTTGTTATTGGGTACTCAATCGTCGTGGATCTCATATTCCGCGCCTTGGGCTATCGCGCCGCCTAACAATCGTTGGAGGGGACCGTGATGTGTCGCCGCGGGCGCTGGGAGACAGTGTGCGCCCGCGGCGCCCTTCCGGCGTGGTCGTGCGGCCCCCTCAACTTCACCGTTAGGCGGGACTTGAGACACCTGTAGGTGACGTGATGCCCAACAAGATTCAACGCTATCTCTGGCTTGCTGCTCGGCTAATTTTCGCAGCGTGGTACTTCGGTGTCGGAGTACTTGGCTTCATTCTCAATGACCAGGCGAAAGATATAGCTAAAGCCACTACAGATCTGGAGCGGGTGATGGCGCAGAGCGGCTTCCTAAATCCGCTCCTATGCCTATGTTGTACGGTCGGAGGCGCAGCGCTCTTTCTGCGGCGCACCAGCCCGCTGGGGCTTGTGGTTTTGGCACCTCTGGTAACCATAATTTTCTGCTTCCACATAGTCATCACCAAGGACTACTGGTGGGGAGCCCTGAATCTCGCGTTGCTTCTTGCCCTAAGCTGGCACTTTCGTCAGGGGCTCAAGCCCCTGTGGACCTATGGCAGATCCGAGAGCTGACGTGCCGCAATTGTGCCTTCACTGGACGGTCACCTTGATTGAGGGGCTGACACCCAAAGTCCCGCCTAACAATCGTTGGAGGGGTCCGTGAACGGTCTGTGCTTACGCGCCGCGGGCGCGGGAAGACAGTGTGCGCCCGCGACGCTCATCAGGCGCTTCTGGGCGGCCCCTCAACTTCACCGTTAGGAGACCCAGGTTGCGTTGGTGGACGGGCTTTGCGTCGGTGGTTTTCATTCCCATCGCCTGTAGCGCTGATATGGACGAATTGCCGGACAACGACGCGGCGTTTCAGCAGAGGGTCGATGCCCTCGTTAAGCCAGGAGACCGCAGCCCCGACGCAGTGGCGCTTTTGACGAAACTTCATTTCACGTGCAAGCCTCTCTCGGATACGCAGACTTGGTGCAGCCGCTCGGACCTGCGGGCGCTGATTGCACATCGTTATCAGATTGTGCTGACGGTGCATGAGGGACGCGTGGTTGCGACGAGAGCGACAACTGGCCTGGTGGGGCCGTAGGTGTGTGGGTCTCCTAACAATCGTTGGGGGGGTCCGTGAGAGTCGGTAGTGTCGCCGCGGGCGCGGGGAGAGATTGTGCGCCCGCGGCTCCAATCGGGCGCTTCTGCGCGGCCCCTCAACTTCACCGTTAGGGGACAACTAGATGTTCAGTGTCTCCGTTCGCCACTTTCGCATTATCTGCGCAGTTGCTCTCCTGCTTCTTGCACTGACGCAGTTGCCAGTACTGGGATTGACTCACTTTAGCGAGGGGGTTACCAACGCTCGCATGTGGAGGTACTTTGAAGCGACGGCCCCGTACTGGGTGCTCTTCGTATACCCCTTTGCGGTGTTAGCGCTATTTCTCATCGGTTTGGTGGGAATGATCAACTTCTGGCCGGTCCCGCGCTGGTGCTTGGCAATTGCGTTGGTGGGGTCTCTCGCCGTGCGACCGTTCTTTGGTTTGACTGTCTACTCTCCCTATGAGGGGTTCATAAACAGCGCCCTAGGTCTATCGGGGACCTGGCTGGTCACTGTCAGCTTCTGGTCACCCCTCGCTCAACACTTTCGGGGGACCAGGAGTGGGCGCGTTGTCCCCTAACAATCGTTGGAGGGGTCCGTGACGCGCTTGCGGCTTGGCGCCTCGGGCGCTGATAGATTGTGCGCCCTCGGCGCCATCGGGCGCTTCTGTGCGGCCCCTCAACTTCACCGTTAGAGGCCATGGTCTCAAGACCTCCGCGCCCTTGGCACTCCACCGCGCTCGCAGCAGTGCTCTGGTTTTGGGCACTTTGGATGCTCGGGGTTTGCTTAAGGGCAACACGGTACTTTCCGATTGGCTTAACGCCACTGTTCTTCTCACTCCCTGTTCTCGCGGGCCTGGGCGCGTACCTGCTCTTTACGGGTAATAAGTTCCGGTTCGTACCGTTCCTGATCCTGCCGATCATGCAGTTGTGGGTTGCAATCGTGCTCTTTCCCGATCAGCTAACCCCACGCGACTGGCAGCTGAGCATCGATTACCTCGCGCACTTCCCTTTGGGCACTCGAATCGCCGCCGCGTTCTTTGCCGCGTGTGCCGTCTACTGTCTTATGCTGAACCGGCGCGGTATCTTCATGGCCTCTAACAATCGTTGGAGGGGTCCGTGATGCGCTTGCGGCTTGGCGCCTCGGGCGGTGAGAAATTGTGCGCCCTCGGCGCCATCGGGCGCTTCTCTGCGGCCCCTCAACTTCACCGTTAGAGGCCACGGGTGCCGGAATCGTGAACTCAGCGGACTCCCTTAAAGGGCATCGCTATCCCCGGGAAGGCGCCGTCACAACCGCGGCCTTCCTGTGTGCATCCTTAGTTCCTCCAATCGCAATGACAGCGATAGACCCCTTTAACACGGTACGACCGGGCCAAGATCTTGTACCGATCCTTATGTGGTCAGGCGTTCTGTACCTCTACACACTATCGTTCACGATGCTGTTGGGGCTGCCTGGATTTCTGGTCGTACGCCATTTCCGCGCCGTTAACATTTGGTCAACTTCAATCGGGGGCGGACTCGTCGGAATCGCGGTGGCCGCTTTGACTTCCACGGGCATGTCCGTGCCTTTTGCTCGCGCTTTTTGGTACGCGTTTCCGCTATACGCCTCCCTTGGTGCGATTTCCGGAACAATCTTCTGGGCACTCCTCAAGTACGGGCGGTGGGTCGTCGAAGTAAGCCGTCGTGGGCTCTAACAAATCGCTGGAGCGGTCCGTGACGCGCTCGTGGTGGCCCGCCGCGAGCACGCTTCGCTATATTGCGCTCGCGCCGGGCTCGATGGGCCTGCGCGCAGCTGCTCAGCTTCACCGTTAGCTGCCTATGCAGCTCAGTACCAAGGCCAGATTGATCTCCGCGGTTCTACTTGGCCTGCTTGGCGGCGTTGCTCTACGACTCAGCAACCTCAAGCAGTTTCATATGAGTCGTGACGATTTCTTGGCGGCGCAGGGGGCCCGGTATGATCGACTGATTGCCGTGCATCCACCAACCTTCGCCGCGATAGTCGTAGGTATTCTGATGACCGTCGCCGCGGTTGGGTTATACGGGGCCGTGCCGAAGGCAGCTAACAATCGTTGGAGGGGGCCATGAACGTCGGTAGTGTCGCCGCGGGCGCTAGAAGAGATTGTGCGCCCCCGTCGCCTCGCCGGCGTGGCCTATGGTGAGCGCCGATTCCTCACCTTGGGTCTGCTGCAGGACCAGGTCGTGTCCGTTACGCATACTGAGCGTGGTGAAGACATTCGCATAATTTCCATTCGCAAGGCCACAAAACATGAAGCGCGCTACTACTTCTCGCAGATCTTCGACCGACCTCCGTCGAGTTCGAAAGATGATTGACACCGACATTGTGCGCGACGGCGATGCGCCGGAGTGGAGTCCCGAGATGTTCGCTCGCGCAGTCGCGCGCAAGGGCTTGAAGGTTGTTCCAAGGAAGGCACTTCTTTCGTTGCGCATTGATTCCGACGTTATCGAATGGTTCAAGAAGCAGGGTGCCGGGTATCAGTCGAGGATGAATGCGCTATTGCGCGCCTATATGGAAGCGCACAAGTGATCCCGCGCTCTAACAATCGTTGGAGGGGTCCGTGATGCGTGGTCTGTTTGGCGCCTCGGGCGCGGAGAAATTGTTCGCCCTCGGCGCCATGGGACGCTTCTGGGCGGCCTCTCAACTTCAACTTCACCGTTAGACGCCAGCATGCAGCACTCCTTCGCCAACCTCCTCCCTGAACTCGCCTCCGATCTGGCCTCGGAGCTTCGCGCAACAGGTCGCGCCGAGCTCGCCGTGGAGTTGGAATCCGCCACGGTGAGGGCCGTCACTTTCGACCCTGACGCCGACGCTGGCAGCATCGCCTTGGAGCCATCTCGGGAATTAAACGTCGTTGAACGAAACGTTATCGGCGAGAAGGTTGGTGGGGAAGTTCCGCTCTCAGGCTCGCACGATGCTTACTTGGAAATGGATAACTTCGGGCGCTTGATTGGTGTGGAGGTGGTAACGCCGTCGCCAGAATTGAGATCAGCGCTGCAGTGGCTGGCGTCTAACAATCGCTGGAGCGGGCCGTGATGTGCCTGCAGTTGCGTGCCGCCGACGCTGGAAGACAGTGTGCGCCGGCGGCGCCTGTCAGACGGCGGTGGCCGGCCGCTCAGCTTCACCGTTAGACGTCGTGGTGAGTTCAGTGCCGCCCTTTCGAACGTCGTCTCGCACTGTCGCCGCGATTCAGGAACGAATTTGGAAGCGGTTCGCGGTATCTGATGAGGGCACCGATAGGTGGGAGAGTCTGCTGCGCAACAGCAGATTGGCCTAAGGTTGCATTGCCTCTCGCCTGGAGTAGTGTGCGTCGTGAGTGTCGACAAACTCGTGGGGAGACCATGTATAAGAAGTTGCTTGGCATCGCCCCGCTCGCGCTTCTAACACTCAACGGTTTCGCCGTGGCGGATAGCGCCGCGCAGCACGAGGTGCTCGCGAGCGCAGCTGCTGTCAAATGGGGTCCGCCGCCGCCGATGTTTCCGGCGGGCGCGAGGTTCGCAGTGATCGATGGGGATCCGACCGCCAAAGGTCTGGTCACGGTGCGCTTCCAAATGCCCGCGGGCTACAAGATCGCGCCGCACTGGCACCCGGCGGATGAGCACATCACGGTCCTGTCCGGGACGTTCGGCGTCGGGATGGGCGATACGTTCGACATCGCTCACGGCAAGACGTTGAGAGCGGGCGGCTTTGCAGTGGCACCTGCGACTATGCATCACTTTGCGTGGACGAAGACCGGAGCGACCATTCAGGTACAGTTGATTGGACCGTTTGCCATCACGTACGTGAACCCCGCCGACGATCCAAGCCAGAACGCGAAGAAGTAACGGCTGCGGGTTGTGCTGTGCACGACGTCTAAGAATCGTTGGTGGGGGCCGTGATGCGCCTGTGGTTGTGCCACGGGCGCTGACCGTTAGGCCGCCTGTGTCCATCGCAGTAGTCGTCGCAGTTTTGATTGCAGCCGGGGTCGTCTTTATTGCGCGCAGTAAGCGTCGCAAACCGTCGGTGATTCATTCTCCTCGGCTTGGGATTCTGAACCTAAAAGGCGAGGTCGCTGAACAGCTGATCGCCGCGGACGTGGACGCGCTCATGCCCGTATTGGGGAGTCCCGTGCGCGGCTCAACGGCCTCACCCTTCTGTGACGTACTGTTCATCTATTGCGACATAGGCCCTGACGGCCGAATTAGTAACTTTCCAGGAACCCTCCGTGACCTGATCAACAGGCTGCGCGCACCCCTAGTGGTTGTCGCCTCCGAAAACTCCAGCGACGCTTACATATCAACCACGAAAGGGCAGAGGCACGGCCGCGCGAATCTTGTGATGACACTGTCGCGCCGGGGAGGCGCATTTCCGGCATTCTTTGCTCGACTATTTACTGACATGAAACGCGGGGTTTCGATGCCGGTAGCGTGGATCAACCTCGCTCCCCAGGGCCCCGTCAAAGAGCAGGAGAATCTGCCATCGACTATCTTTGCCTGTGAGGCCGGGCAAATTGCGTTCGGATGAGGCGGCCTCGTGCCGTCGAATACGTCCCGCGCCTGCGGAGGACACATGACGCTCAGCAGGAATGCCCGAGTCGCAGGGCTCCTATACCTTTTGGGGTCGCTGTTCGGCATCGTGCGGCTCCTATACGTTCCCAACAAATTGTTCGTGTACGGGAACGCGGCAGCGACGGCCAACAACATCGCGGGGCACGTGTGACACCGCCGTCTAACAATCGTCGGAGGGGGCCGTGATGCGCTTGTGGTTGGGCGCCGCGGGCGCCAGAAGAGATTGTGCGGCCGCGGCGCCTCGCCGGCATGGGTGCCCGGCCCCTCGACTTCACCGTTAGGCCGCAGAGACAGGCTGTCGTATCGTTGGGGCACTCGTGGCCATTGGAGATGACGCATGGAACCCTGGCAGGTCGGACTTATCGCCGCGGCTGTTAGTCTGTGTCTTTTACTTCCGCGTCTGTGGTACACGCGCGGTGGCGGTGACTACGGACAGATCGCACGGGTAGAACGCAAACTGGATCTAATCCTGAAACACTTAGGATTGGACACCAAGCTTAGCGTCGAAACACCGGCGCGCGTGCAAGAACTAGCACTCATGGGCCGGAAAATCGAGGCCATAAAGGTGCTACGTGAAACCAACCCATGGATGGGCCTTAAGGAAGCAAAAGACTATGTTGAGCGCCTCATTGGGCACCAGTAAACCGCACTGCGGCCTAACGATCGTTGGAGGGGGCCGACGTTGCGCTGGCGGTTAGGCCCCGCAGGCGCGGGAGGAAATTGTGCGCCTGCGGCGCTTGTTGAGCTCGGCAGGCCGGCCACTCAGCTTCACCCTTAGGTGCCCTCGCATGGTTCGCGCTCTCTGGCGTCTCTATAGTTTGCGTGTGGCACTTGGTTTGAGCGCAGGCCTCATCGGTGGGTGCGCAGAGCTCCCGGGCATCTATTACGACGTGTTGTTTAATGAGCGGCCGTCCGAGAGCGATTGCGTCAACCTGACAGACGCGCTGACCGCAAAGCTAGATCTACAGTTACAGCCGAGTCCGTATCAATGCGCCGTGACGCTCGACAATGACGGGCGCAACCCGGCACGAAATGTGGTTATTTTCGCGTCCTTTCGTCGGGGACGCATCCTAGTGGAGATTAACGAATTGCGTTTCGGGAGCCCGACAGCGCCGTCACCGAGCACCCAACAGTTCGCGCAGCAAGTCATGCAGATCGTTCATGAGCAGTTTCCCGCGGCTCAACTTGTGCGCTTCACAGCAATGCGGGGACCAATCGCCCCATAGGCCATAGGGATCTGCCATGGCGCGTCGCGTCTGCTCAGACCCCGCCGGACCCCGCCTTGATAGATATTGCAGCGAATTTAGAACCCGGACAGTCTATCGTTAGGGGTGACTCGAAAAGTCACCCTTCAGCAACACGATGCGAGCACCAAGGCAAGTAGTTGTGTCAGTTTTCAGTAGGACTCCTACAGTCCATTCGAGGGCATTACACCCGACATTCGCTCGTCATTTGCATCCTTTCGAGGACGGGAACAAGTAATGATTCAATTGAGAGGTCGCGTGCATCATCTAACCGCAGGAGCACCCACATGAGGTTGAATACTTTGATTCGGTTCCTCGCCGGAGCCTTGTTGTTCGGCATTGGTGTCGCGACGGGTCAGCTTGCGCAAACTTCAACCGACTCACCGCAGCGCGTGGAGCAGAAGCGGACCGACCTAACGGGTGCGCCTGGCATGGAAGTCATTGCTTCTGTGGCTGAGTACAAGCCAGGTGACTCCATACGTCTGCACATCCACCACGGCGTAGAGGCCGCATACGTCCTGCAGGGCGCCAGCGTGCAACTCCCGGGAAAGGATCCGATGGCTCTGGCCACCGGGACTACGATCTTGAACCTCCGCGACGTGAAACACGCTGGCTTCAAGGTAGTTGGGGATACGTCGCTCAAGCTGTTCACGGTTCACATCGTCGACAAGGGTAAACCGTTGTATGACTACGTGCAGTAGCGCAGCGTGCCCGTCAGCGACGGAGCAGGAGCGGTGCCTGAACAAACGCTCCGAGCATCGCGCCGGCACTGGATGCCAAACGATGGTTGCGGCGCCAGGGGCCACTAGCGTGAAGATCACTCGAGATCCCGCCGATGTGGCCGGATGCACACCTGTCGGAAACATTGACAATGTAACTATGAGGAACCCTGATCCTCTGCCGCAGAACAAAGCGGTCGGATTAGGCGGTAACATTATTCTTAGTACCGGAAGTCGAGGAATTGCCTACCACTGCCAAACCTCCGCTGGCAGGTAGGCGAATGTTGTCTGACAATTATTGGAGGGAGCCGTGATGCGCTTGTGGTTGGCTGCCTCGCCGGCATGGGTGCCCGGCCCCTCAACTTCACCGTCAGAGCTCACGCAGGGCATCACTACCGTGATTGTCTCCCATGTTTCAGAGCGAGGGCTTTCCATATGAATTACGTCCGACTGGGTCTTGCCTCGGTCGGGGCATTTGTTGCGTACATGGCTATCGGCGCACTCACATTTGCCGCACTACCGTTCCTCAGGAAGGAGTTCTTGAAGTATCCGGCGGTATACGGCTCGCATGAAGGACAGATGAGCCACTTCCCTATAGCAATGGTGACGATGCTGTTGTCCATAGTTGTGTTTACGGTCCTATGCGCGAAACTCTACAGAGACGGGTCGGGAGTAGCTCAGGGCGCGAGTTTTGGAGTATTGAGTGGGCTATTTGTCGTTGGCGCGTTTGTGCTGCACAACTATGCAAACCTCAACATTGGCTTAAGGCTCACGACATTTTCGGCGATCATCTGTGCGGCCCCTCAACTTCACCGTTAGGCATCGGCAATCCCATAACTACTCCCATCGCCAGACAAGGGGGCAATGTGACAAAGCGAGTCTCGCGAATCGCACCGTGGCAAGCCGGCAAGCTCTTTGCGCTCATCTACTTCTTCCTCAGTTTGCTGTTTGTGATTCCACTGGTGCTCGTCAGCGCCGTTGTGCCAATTCCTGCTGGGCCAGGGCATCGACTGGGCACAGGCTTTCTTATATTTGTTCCATTTCTATACGCATTGGCTGGACTGATATTCGTTCCCTTAGGCTGCTGGATATACAACATGGCAGCGAAGGTTGTTGGCGGCTTACAGGTATCGGTAACGGACGATGCTGATGCCTAACAATAGTTGGAGGGGGCTGTGACGCGGGGGTGGTTGTGCGCCGCGGGCGCGGGAAGACAGTGTGCGCCCGCGGCGCTCGCGTCGCGCTGGATGCACCTGCGCTCGGCCGCTCAACCTCATCGTCAGACGGTTAACTGCGCCAAGTTATAACGCCATCGCTCGGCTCGAGGCAGTTCAGCTTCGCTTGGGGCAGCGGTCACTTGCTCATGGCTTCATCGTGCGAGTTTTTGGCGTCTTGGAGGTACGCGACATGCTTACGGATATAGCGCATGAACAGGATCGCCCTGTCCTCGGCCAAAAAGGTACCATCACCGCAGTCGGTGATAGGCACCGGAAACTCAAAGCCGGTTGCGGTGATGTACCAGAGTTCGCCTAGCTTGTAGCGCAGGAAGCGCACGTTGCGCCCTTCTGCGACCATTTCTTTGATGTTCATCGCAGCAGTTTACCCTGGGCGGCGTTGCGTCCGACGAGGGGCTTCGTTTAGCGCGACAGATAACGGGGTCCTGATGCCATCTAACAATCGCTGGAGCGGTCCGTGAAGCCCGGTAGTGTCGCCGCGGGCGCGGCAAGACAGTGTGCCTCCGCGGCGCTGATCGGGCCTGAGCGCTCGGCCCGTCAACTTCACCGTTAGGTGCTCCTTGAACGGCACGCGCGGTTCCTGCGCCCACGCTTGGAGGGAGCGATGGCACCATTGAGGCACATGCAATGACTTACGGGTCCGATGGTAAAACCCCGTCAGTGTGGATTCGCGTTGTAGGGATGATTGGGGCCGTGTACATCGTTGTGTACGGCGCTATGGGCTTGTGGCGCGACGACCTATTGGTGTCCTTATCGAAATCCAGCAGCAACGGCGTGCACCTTCACGGACCTCTCGCTTGGCTATGTTTTGCTGGATTCGTGATGTTTTCCATCGGACTCGTTGGCCTTGTCGCACCGGAGTTTGGCGATGGCGAATACGATATTGCCGCGCGTCGGCGCCGATTCGGCCCGATACTGCTGGTCGGGCTGGCGTTCTACGTTGGTTCGACGGTAATTGCTGGCTTGCGGTCGTGAACGAGCGCCTAACTCTCGTTTGGGGCGGGCCGTGAGGCGTGGGTGGGTGCGCGCCGCGAGCGCGCTTCGCTATTTGGCGCTCGCGCCGCGCTGGATGCGCCTGCGCGCGACGGTTCAAAGCTCCTCGTTAGACGTCGCAAACACACTATGCTCCAACTTGGTTGCACTTCGGAGGCTCAAATGAAGAGGGTCATAGGTATCGGAGGAATCTTCTTCCACGCGAACGACCCTGTCGCACTGCGAGCTTGGTACAAGCAGCACCTCGGAATCGACGTCCAGGAATGGGGAGGCACGGCGTTCACCTGGGCCGACGCATCGGGCAATCCGACAAAGGGAACGACCGCGTGGTCCATCGGCGCCGCTGATGGTGAGCACTTCGCACCCAGCAAGGCAACCTTCATGATCAACTATCGAGTCGAGGACTTGGCCGCTTTGCTTCAAGCACTGCGCAAAGAAGGCTGCAGGGTGCTTGAAAAGACAGACGACTCCGAGTACGGGAAGTTCGGTTGGGTCATGGATCCTGAGGGCAACAAGGTCGAACTTTGGCAGCCACCTCCGGGACAGTGAGTTCCATGCCTGACAACCAAATGCCGACGCCTGACAATCGTCGGAGGGGCCGTGAAAGGCGGTAGTGTCGCTGCGGGCGCCGGAAGACAGCGTCTGCCCGCGGCGTTGATCGGGCGCTTCTGGGCGGCCCCTCCGCTTCACCGTTAGGCGGCGTAGACACCCCCTGCACCTGCGAGCGCGACACGATGGCACACGTAACCGACCGCTCTCATTTTCAGCCCCAGGGCTGGCACACGGTAACACCGAGAATCATTGTTTCCGATGCGGAACGTCTTGTTGCCTTCGTCAAACAGGTTTTCAGCGCCTCTGGAGACTACAGGCGCGATGCGCCAACGGAGCTGCGAATTGGTGACTCTATAGTCATGATTAGCGATGCCGGGATCCGCGATCCGATGCTCTCGTGCCTTTACGTATACGTCGAGAACGCTGACGAAACATGGCGACGGGCGGTAGCAGCGGGAGCACGCTCGATCGAAACGCCGTCGGACATGCCTTACGGCGACCGCCGTGCAATGGTGAAGGATCAGTGGGGGAACACTTGGCAGATTGCCACACGGCTGAAGGGGCGCGGCTCCGCCTAACGACCGTACATGGACGCCCCCAACCTTGCCAGGCTTTCAGCTCTTGATGGCTTGCAGGGCAAGCTTGCACCCGTACATCCGGACTCTTGCTGCGGCGCGTGCCGCTGTCCCTGATGGGATCGGCT
>Ga0210394_10007446_pt1 | contig 11527 bp, 8 predicted proteins | sample IncBWC12MmetaG_FD_160121 | JGI IMG/M metagenome (GOLD analysis project Ga0210394, IMG submission 160121) | Forest soil microbial communities from Barre Woods Harvard Forest LTER site, Petersham, Massachusetts, United States - Inc-BW-C-12-M | ecosystem: Environmental > Terrestrial > Soil >... | reverse complement strand
ATGCGCGTGTACGCGGAAAAGGGAATGAAATGCGCCTCGCGCTCGGAAACTTCGCGGCCACGCAAGCCGTATTTTTCCTTGGCCAGAACAACAATCGAGCGGCCCTCGGGTGTTTCATCCGCCAAACTGGAGAGCTGCGCAGCGTCGGCCAGTTCGCTATCGCTCACTCCCTCGACCGTGATGAATTCGACTGCCTGCCGATTGCCGAGCGTGATGGTTCCGGTTTTGTCGAGGAGCAGCGTGTTCACGTCGCCCGAAGCCTCCACCGCTTTTCCGCTCATGGCTAGGACGTTGTGCTGCATGACGCGGTCCATTCCTGCGATGCCGATCGCGGAAAGCAATCCTCCGATGGTTGTCGGGATCAGGCAGACCAGCAGTGAAATGAGAACGGCCACGCTGGGAGCGGTGCCGCTGCCGGCGGCTTGAATTGCATAACTCGAATAAGGAGGCAGCGTGGCGACGGCCAGCAGGAAGATCAAGGTCAGACCGGCAATCAAAATGTTGAGGGCGATTTCATTCGGTGTTTTCTGGCGCACGGCGCCTTCCACGAGCGCAATCATGCGGTCCAGAAAAGTTTCACCCGGATTGGAGGTGATTTGCACTTTGATGTGGTCCGACAATACTTTCGTGCCGCCCGTGACGGCGCTGCGGTCTCCTCCGGATTCGCGAATCACGGGAGCGCTCTCTCCTGTGATCACCGATTCGTCTACGCTAGCGATGCCTTCGATGACTTCGCCGTCTCCGGGAATCAGATTGCCTGCTTCGCAGTACACGACGTCTCCGCACCGCAGCTTCGAAGCCGCCACCATCTCAAACTTTTCATTCGGCAGAAGCTTCCGCGCGATTGTGTCTGTCTTGGTCTTGCGCAGCGCGTCGGCTTGCGCTTTTCCGCGTGCTTCCGCCATCGCCTCCGCGAAATTGGCGAATACGACGGTGAACCACAGCCACAGAGCGATTTGAACGCCGAAAAGAAGGCCGCCAACTCCCGTGATCGCATCCTTGATCACATAAATCGTCGTTAAGGCCGCCCCGACTTCAACGACAAACATCACCGGGTTCTTCGCAACTTTCATCGGGTTGAGCTTCACGAACGACTCTTGGGTCGCACGTTTCACGATTTCCGCATCGAACAGCGGGCGAGATCGCGCGCCCCTCGAAATGAGCCGCGAGGCATGCTGCTTGGTTTCCGGCTTGCTCTCCACCGGAGGGGCGCTTATGGTCGCCATTTTCAACTCCTCTTTCGCCATGGTCAGAACAATTTCCCATTCAGCATCTGAAAGTGCTCAACGATCGGACCTAGCGAGAGCGCCGGGAAATAGGTGAGCGCTCCCACGATAATGACGGTTCCGACGAGCAAAATTACAAAGAGCGAGCCATTCGTCGGCAGGGTACCGCTGGTTACGGGAATCAGTTTCTTGGAAGCCAGACTTCCGGCGATGGCCAGCGCCGGGATAATGAACAGGAATCTTCCCACCAACATATCGAGGCCAATCATCAGGTTGTACCACGGTGTATTGACGTTGATGCCGGCAAACGCACTACCGTTATTACCGGCGCCGCTCGTGAATGCGTACAGAATTTCGGAAAATCCGTGCGCGCCGTTGTTGCCCAAGTTCGCCGTGGACGGCCCGGGCGGGTTCCAATAGCCGCCCTTCGCAAACGAGGCGACCGAAGTGAGCGCGGTGAACGCCAGGATCACAAAAGAAGTCGCAATCACGGCGATAATGGCCATCTTGACTTCCTTTTGTTCGATCTTCTTGCCCACGTACTCCGGTGTCCTGCCAACCATCAGTCCGCCGATGAACACAGCGACGATCGCATAAATCAACATGCTGTAAAGGCCGGCCCCATCACCTCCAAAAATCACTTCGTCGGTCTGTATGTTGAACAATGGAACGAGCCCGCCGATCGGCGTGAAGCTGTCGTGCCAGCCGACGATGGCGCCGCAACTCGCGTCCGTCGTAACAGTGGCAAACAGTGCAGTCATGGGATTGCCAAACCGGACTTCCTTGCCTTCCATGTTGCCGCCCGGCTGGCTTCCTGTATACGCGCTCTGGACGCCCATGCTGCTCAGCATCGGATTTCCACGCTGCTCGGCCCAGTAGCAAATGAAGCTGCCAGCGAGAAACATCACGGACATCGCAGCGAATAGCGCCCAGCCTTGTCGTGGATCTTTAACCATCCTGCCGAACGTGTAGGTGAGTCCCGCTCCCAGGACGAAGATCAAGAACATCTGGAACATGTTTGTAAGAGGCGTGGGATTTTCGTATGGATGCGCGGAGTTGGCATTGAAGTATCCGCCGCCGTTGGTTCCAAGCATCTTGATGGCTTCTTGTGAAGCGAGCGGTCCCTGCTCGATGACCTGCGGGACGCCTTCGAGGGTTTGAACAGTGACGGGCTGTTTGAAGTTCTGGATGGTGCCTTGCGACACCAGGAGCAACGTGGCCACCATACAAATGGGAAGCAGAATGTAAATACAACTCCGCGTCATGTCCACCCAGAAATTTCCGATGGTCTTCGTCGTATGGCGCGCAAATCCGCGAATCAAGGCGATGGCGACAGCGATTCCCACCGCAGCGGACACGAAGTTCTGGACTGCGAGGGCGGCCATCTGAGTGAGATAACTTACTGTGGTGTCAGGAGAATAGGCCTGCCAATTTGTGTTGGTCACGAAACTGACGGCAGTGTTGAACGCCAGGTCCGGCGTCAGCGGAGTGGCGCCGGATGGCGCCTGCCCGGTCGAAAAATGCATCGGGTTCAGCGGCAGATGCCCTTGCAGCCGTTGGAACAGATACGCGAACAAGAAACAGAAGACACTGAACGAGATCATGGATGCCGAGTAGTGAATCCACGACTGCTCCTCGTCTTCCCGGACCCCACCCAGCCGGTAAATCAGGCGTTCCAGCGGCCGAAATACCGGATGAAGGAACGTCCGTTCGCCTTCAAATACCCGGCACATGAAAACGCCGACCGGTTTGGTTACGGCCAGGACGATTACGAAAAAAACAACGATTTGCGCGATCCCGACTAATGTCATCTCAACACCTCAAAATTTTTCCGGTCGAAGCAACGCGTACATCAGATAAACGAACAGAAACGCTGCTACGATTCCCGCAATAATGTATTCCATCGGGTTCTCCTAAAGGCGCTCGGACGCCTTGGTAAAGCCCCACAACAGGACAAAAAAGACAATCACTATACCGACATAAAAAAGATCCAACATGTTTCACCTCGCAGATAGCTCAACGAACTGCGTGTTTGACTGTTTCATCGCCACGCAGCGGTCCCCTCTGCTCTCGAACCGGGAAACGGATGAGGCGCCCATCCACGCGGGGCTGCTGTGCAGCGATTGTAGCATTGACAACATAATTTCTCTGCTCCTGGCCATACACGGAAAGCTGGCCCGGTGGACGACTGACCCCTTTTGACCTGTGCCCCTCTTTCCAGAATTGCACAAGCACGTAAAGAAGGAAACCAACGCCCAGGACGTTTAACACCGTGAAGATGACCAAACCAATTGATTTCCCTTCAATCATACGGATACCCTCTTTAACTCCTGAAATCTGTGCGCGTCGTCACACTCTTACCCATCTCGTTTCGCGGGAGGGTGAACCGGGAAAGACGGTCAAACCTGGTAGACCTCACTCGCGGTGTATCGCCTGCCACACAAATATCAATAGGAAGGCTAGTCTTCCGGTCATAAAGAAGTCGCTAACGAAGGGCTAAGAACTTCCAGCAGCGGAATTGGCCTATAAGGCTGTTCTGGCAAATAGCGGCGGCCTGAGGGACGCGACCCGCCGCCGGAAATACCGCTATTTCGGTGGTGGGTTGAAGCGGTAGCCCATCCAGGGTTCCGTCAGGATGTACTGTGGCTTGGCGGGATTGCGCTCAATTTTCTTGCGAAGATGCGTGATGAACACTCGCAAGTAATCCGTTTGGTCGCCGTAGTCGGGCCCCCAAACGGCCTGGAGCAATTCCCGATGAGGTACCGGCTTGCCCGCTTGCGAGACCAGATAGCGGAGAAGGTCGAACTCCTTCGGCGTCAGGCGAACGTTTTTCTTGCCGGCGCGAATCTTCCGCGCGTCGAAGTCAATCTCCAGATCGCTCGAAACAAATGTGTGAGGCCCGGATACGCTGGAAGACGGGGATCTGCGCATGGCGGCGCGGATGCGGGCCAGCAGTTCTTTCTTGCTGAACGGTTTGGTGATGTAGTCGTCAGCGCCGGCGTCCAGCAATTCCACTTTTCCTTGTTCCTCATTGCGCACTGTCAGGATAATGATGGGGACGTCCGACGTCTCACGAATCTCACGGCACGTCTCAAGCCCACCCATTCCCGGCATATTCAAATCGAGAAGCACCAGATCCGGAAGGAACTCACGAAACCGTTCGAGAGCCGTCTCTCCGGACCGGGCCTCGACAACTTCATACCGCTCACCGACCAGAATTACTTTCATGACCCGCCGAATTTGCGGTTCATCGTCAACCACTAAGATTTTGCCTGCACTCATGATTTTCCTTCCGCCTCACTCTTCACGGCGGGAAGCGTGAAAAAAAATTCCGACCCCTGGCCGGGCGCGCTCTCCACCCACATGTCACCGCCATGAGCCACGACAATATCGCGCGCAATGGTCAAACCCATCCCCGTTCCTGGAACCCGATCGGCGATTTCCGCAACCCGATAGTATCTCTCGAAGATGTGCGCGCGCTCCTTCTCGGAAATTCCGGGCCCGGAGTCTTTCACGCTGATCTTGACGAAGTGATCTTCCATAGACGCCCGAACGCTAATTGGGGAGTCCGGACTTGAATATTTCAGGGCGTTGGTAATCAACTGCCGCATCGCCAGGCCCGCGAGCTCGGCGTCCACGAGAACTTCCGGAAGATTTGGCGAAACCTCGATTTTGATCTCGCGATCCTCCAGCAGAATCCGGAGTTTTGCCAGCGCCGATTCGATCAACTCACCAATGTTTTCCGGGCGTTTCTGCAGATGAAGCTCGCCCGCTTCGATGCGAGCCATGCGTATCGTTTCCGTCACCAGTGAATCCAGGCGGTCCGTTTCCTCTTCAATCACGGTGACCAGTTCCTGCTGCGCAGGCGGTTCTTCGTCCAGAATGGATGAGGCTGCGGCCTTGATGGAAGTCAGTGGTGTTTTGAATTCGTGGGCCAGGGCATCCAGAAGCATGGATTTCATGGCCTCGTTCTGGCGCGCCGCCTCCATGCGATTGGCCGCTTCTTCGGCGTGGGCGCGCACCATTGTGATGGCAGCCAGGTTTCCAATCGCGTGTAACGCAGTTTCGGAGATCGCCGGCCCGCAGATCGCCAGGCTGCCTACTGCTTCGCCTCCAAGATTGAGAGGCAGAACCCATACGTCCGCCGAAGCATCATGAAACGTCGCGCGCTCGATCGCGGCGCTGCGCAGTTTACTGTCGGAAATCGATTGCTCCGTCTGGCCTGTCCTGTACACGTGGTCGTTTCGGCGATCAAAAATTGCAACGCCCGGCAAATCAAATACCTGGGCCGTGCGATGCGATACTTGCCCCGCAATCGAAGAATTTTTGTCCACCAGCATTAATCCACGGCTCAGTTCATAAAGCCGCTCCATTTCCTGCTGGCGCCGCGTCGCTTCGAGGGCTCTTTTCTTGACGCTGGTCGAAAGCTGACTGGCAACCACCGCTGTCACCAGGAATGCAAACAGGGCAACCCAGTTCTGCGGGTCCGCGATTGTGAACGTCCCGACCGGAGGAAGGAAAAAAAAATTAAAACACAACATGCCGGTCACAGAAGCCACGATGGCTTCGAGCAGTCCCCATTTCGTCGCGATTCCCAGGATGGCCAATAAATAGGTCAAGGCAACCGTCGTGGTGTTCACATTGGTGACCATGCGGACATACACCAGGGTGACTCCGGCCACGATCAAGAGGCTTCCCAGGAGCTGGGCCGGGATGCGGATTTGGTTTCGGTTCATCGGGAAAGTTCCCGCGACCACGTTACCATCATTCCGCACAGAAAATCATGGTCGCCTCGTGGGTCGGCGCGGGTGCAGCCACGCTGCCGTTACTATTGAGAATACTAATGGCGCGGTACTATTGCCCTCTCATAGCCGGATTTGGTTTCATAGAGATGTGACCCCTCCGACCCAGGCATCCCCGCCGCGGGCGCCTCACGAGCCGTCTCTCTGGCGCCGCTTCAAGGATGTCGAGAAGCTTCAATGGTGGCTTTGGGCTTGCGCCATCATCGTTACCTTGTTGCTCACGGCGGGAATGGCTTCTTTTTCCTTTCTATTCCAGGAGTCTGATCCGCAATATTCAGTTACCCTTCGGGATTCCGTTCGCGGTCTCGTGGGCCTCGTATTTTTGTTCGACCTCTACATTATTTACCAGCAACTGCAAATTCATCGCATCCGCGGAGAATTGACCGAGCAGGAAGAAATATCCCAACTGATCAATGAAAATGCTGATGATCTCATCACCGTCATTGGGAGGGATGGCAACAGGCTTTTTAACAGTCCCGGGTACGAGAGGACATTTGGTTATTCAAGTACGGAACTCCTGGGGAAGCCCGTTGTAGATCAAATTCATCCCGATGATCATCCGGCGATTCTCACGGCGAGGAGGGATGTCTTCGAAAAAGGCTTGAGTTCCAGCGTCACGTATCGCTTCCGGACCAAGCAGGGAGAGTGGCGCATCATGGAATCGAACGGAAGGCCGATGCGCAACGGCCGGGGCGAAATCGAGAAGATCGTAGTCGTCAGCCGCGATATCACCGAACGCAAGCAGGCCGAAGAAATATTGCGGCAGCGCGAAGAACAACTCCGCCAGGCCCAGAAGATGGAGGCCGTGGGCCGGCTTTCCGGAGGCATCGCTCACGATTTCAACAACCTGTTGGGAGTCATCCTCGGCTATAGCGAGGCTATGGAAATTCGCCTGGCGCCCGATGATCCGCTGCGCAAGAACACGAAGGAAATCCGAAAGGCCGGCGAGCGCGCCGCGGCCTTGACTCATCAATTGCTGGCATTCAGCCGCCAGCAGGTTCTCCAACCCAAAATTCTGGATCTGAATGCCGTGGTCACCGACATTGGCACGATGCTGCGCCGGCTGATTGGTGCGGACATTGAGTTAACCAACAGATTGGCCTCGCAGTTGGGCCGCGTAAGAGCGGATCAAAGCCAGATTGAGCAAGTGATCGTAAACCTCGTTGTCAATGCACGCGACGCCATGCCGGATGGAGGGAAACTGCTGATCGAAACGTCCAACGTGGACATCAGCGAAAGTCTTGCACGCAGCCTTCCTTTTCTCCGTCCAGGTCCTCATGTTCTCCTGACCGTCGTGGACACAGGAGTGGGCATAGATCCTGAAACGAAACAGCACATCTTCGAGCCCTTCTTCACCACCAAGGGGCTCGGGAGGGGCACGGGGTTGGGGCTTGCAACGGTCTATGGAGTTGTAAAGCAGAGCGGCGGGGTCGTGGGAATCGATTCCGAACCAGGAAGAGGCGCAACATTCAAAATTTTCTTGCCGCAGGCGCAGGAAACTGCCGTTGCCCCCGCGCCAGACGTCACGGATGAAAAAAGTTCAACGGGAACGGGCACGATTTTATTAGTCGAGGATGAAGAAGCCCTCCTGAATCTGACGGCCGACTTCCTGGCCGACAGTGGATACAAAATCCTGTCGGCCCGCGACGGAATTCAGGCGCTTGATATTGTGCGATCGTACGACGGGCCTATTCATCTTCTATTGACCGATGTCATGATGCCAAAACTGGGCGGGCCTGCTTTGGCGCGGAAAATTTCCCAACTGCAGCCGGAAACCCGCATCTTGTTCATGACGGGTCACGCGCAACGCGGCACTGCCTTGCAAGCATCCTTGCCCCCTGGCGCCGAGTCTCTCCAAAAACCGTTTACCAGGGATGCCTTGATTCGCCAGGTGCGTCAGATTTTGGATGCAGCTCCGATGCAGGTGTCTGACTGACGCGTCTTCTGAATTCCCTCTCGATCTCTCAGCCATAGCTGCATAGCATGACCTTCTTCATTCCTTGCGCATCGCCGGCCGCGTGCCGGAACTTTTTATGGCCTGATCCAGGGCGGCCTTTTCTCCCGCCGTGAGCGCGCGAAATTTGCCCTTCGCTAGTGGACCTAAAGGGAGCGGACCCACTGCGACACGAACAATCCGCAGCACTTCGATTCCTAGAAGCTCGAACATGCGCCGGATCTGGCGATTTTTCCCTTCGTCGAGCACCATTTCCAGCCACGCGTTGCGTTCGCCTGTGCGCAATACGCGCGCCTGTTTCGCGCGCAGCCACTCGCTGCCTGCAGCGCGCACGCCTCGCGTTAGCGCAGCCTCCAATGCATCATCGGCCAGGGCGCCCACTTGAACGTGATAGATTTTGTCCAAATGCGTGCGGGGATCGGAAATTTGAGCGGCCCATTCGGAATCGTTCGTGAGCAGCAACAAACCTTCGCTCGCTTTGTCCAACCGCCCCACCGGGCCCACCCACGGCTGTCCATCTCCCAAACAGGAGTACACGGTCTCGCGATCCTTTTCGTCCGATGCCGTGGTGACCACGCCGCGCGGCTTGTTCAGCATCAAGTAAATTTTCGATTCTGCCTGCACGGCGTCCCGGTCCACCTCGATGCGATCGCCATGCAAGCGCACGGGCGTTTCGGGATCCTTCCGGGTCGTACCGTTAAGTCGGACACGTCCTGCCCGAATCAGCGCCGCTGCTTGCGACCGCGAGCAATATCCCAGTTTCGAGAGCGCCCGCGCCAGGCCTACACGCTTGGAATTCATGGCTCGTTCCATCTTTTGTTCCCCGGCCTCCTTCCGCAGGAAGATAGTGCCATGACGTGTGTTTCCGTTAATAGTAAACGTGGCGCCAGGCACATTGAAAGCTTGGCATCTTCCCTGGTCAGTTGAGCGCGCCGGCGTACAATCGCTGCCAGGTATTTATTCCCGTTTTCAGAACCAGTCTTGAGCTAATTCGTGCCTTGCGGTCCTCCATGAAAACGTGTATCCATTTTCAATCATGCATCTCACTTTGATCCCTTGGGATTTTTTTCTGATTCTGATCTTTCTCGGCACCTTCGTTCCATGGCGAGGTGCCGTGCGCATCAAACGCCTGCTTCACCAGCCAATCCTGGGGTCGGCGGAGCGGGTGTCCTTATATTGCTCCACCCTCCTCTATCAATGGCTAATTGTGGCGGTGGTCGCTTGGAGGGCTTTTTCCAGAAAATTAAGTTTGGCGGAGCTCGGCCTGACGGCCTCTCATCCCATGCGAACCGCATGGATTGCCGTCGCGCTGACGGCCCTTCTTTGCGCTAATCAGTGGGCCAGCCTCCAACGAATGACACGGGTGCCGGAGGCCGAGCGCGGGCTCTTGTTTCGAATCGCGGAAAGAATCATGCCGCGGACTTCGACCGAAACCTTAGTCTTTGCTGCCCTTGCATGTACTGCTGGGCTATCGGAAGAATTCCTGTACCGCGGATTTGTGTTCACCCTATTCGCGCGCATGTTTGCAGGCTCAGCCGAACCTATTATGATCGCGGCCGTTCTATCTTCAGGTTGGTTTGCGGTTGGACACTTGTACCAAGGGAAGCGGGGAATGATAACTACATTCGTAGTTGTAATTATATTTTCCATAGTCCGCATCTGGAGCGTGAGCTTGATACCATCCATCGCGGCCCATGCGGGAATTGACCTATTTGCCGGGATTTGTCTCTCAAATTTCTTCCGAACGGTTAAGGCCTGATGCCAACTAACGAAAATCAGGAAATCACTTCTGACCAAATTGCTGCCTTGTTGTCACCCTTTGCCGTCCATCTCTCCGCTGACCAGGCCTCCCAAGTGCGCGAATATATGCGTATGTTAATGAAATGGAATAAGTTAATTGGCTTGACTGCAATTCTAAACCCCGCAGAGATTGTCGCGCGGCATTTTGGAGAATCAATGTACCTCCCGTCAATTCTACCTGTGGAAAATGGTCGGCTGGCCGACGTTGGTTCCGGAGCTGGATTTCCGGGTCTCGCCATAAAGATACTGTGTCCTGCCCTTCAAGTCATTTTAATAGAATCCAACAAGAAAAAGTGCGCTTTCTTGGCCGAGGTGGTTACAGCCTTAGGGTTAAGCGGCGCTGAGATTATTCCTGTGCGGTTTGAGGAGATTCGATCCGAGCCAGGCTTCGCTAATTTCGTGGCCGCGCGTGCCCTCGGCGGTTTTCCCAAGCTGCTTCGATGGTCAAGGAGCTCCCTGTCCGATCGTGGTCACATTGCCTTATGGGTCGGCAGTGATGATTCTACAAGAATATCGAATACCGCAGGTTGGATTTGGCAACCACCCGTCCGAATACCGGAATCGCAGCGAAGATTCATCCTGATAGGGCGACCTCGTCCGTAAAATGCCTTCCTGCCATAGCCCGAGCCCGAAAATGTTCCACGTGGAACAATTCAACGTCACAATCGGTCCCCACGCCCAGGCACATGGAGGGCGTAAATCCGTCCAACCGTTTCAGGTTCTCAATCGAAAAAGCAAAGTTTCTTTTGACGAGTGATTTGTTCCACGTGAAACAATTTGCACACGGCATCCAATTCATGGTACCTTTCCGGCCCTGGGGGATCGAAATTGGGTCGAATTATTGCCATCGCCAACCAGAAAGGCGGGGTTGGAAAGACAACAACCGCGATTAACCTCGCCGCTTCCCTCGCGCTTTCCGAACGGCGTACACTCCTGATTGATTGCGATCCGCAAGGAAACACCACTGCGGGAATAGGCTTTAGCAAGGATCCCTCCAGGCGAACGCTGTACCAGGCGCTGATTCTTGGTGAGCCTATCGAAAGAATTATACTAAAAACTCAAATTGAAGGTCTGGAACTCATCCCCGCGGACAAGAATCTGGTTGGCGCGGCCGTCGAGCTCGTTTCCGCTGAAAACAGAGAGTATCAACTTAAGAAGGTGATTCAACAAGTAAGAGAAAATTACGCTTACGTTATTATGGATTGCCCACCCGCATTAGACTTGCTCACTTTGAATGCGCTGACTGCCGCCGACTCAGTGCTCGTCCCTATCCAATGCGAGTACCTAGCTCTTGAGGGCGTTTCCGAGCTGCTCGATACACTTATGAGGATTCGCCGGACTCTGAATCCTGACCTTGCCATCGAAGGCATCGTTTTGACAATGTACGATGAGCGAACGACGTTGTCCAAGCAAGTTGCTTCCGATCTTCGCAGCTTCTTCGGAGCGCAGGTTTTTCAGTCCGTGATCCCTAGAAATGTGCGCTTGGCTGAAGCGCCAAGCCATGGGAAGCCAATACACTTCTACGACATTCATAGTAGAGGTGCGGAAGCCTACATCAACCTTGCGAAGGAGGTAATCTCCAGTGGCGAGAAACGCATTGGGAAGGGGGCTGGGAGCTCTGATTCGTGAACCTGAGGTGCTAGCTCCTCAGGTGATTCCAGCCACTACATTTGCACCAGCATCTTCTGCGGCACCCGCGCCGGCTGTTTCCGGAGGTTTGCTGCAGATTGACATCGACTTGATCG
>Ga0210394_10007445_pt1 | contig 11527 bp, 11 predicted proteins | sample IncBWC12MmetaG_FD_160121 | JGI IMG/M metagenome (GOLD analysis project Ga0210394, IMG submission 160121) | Forest soil microbial communities from Barre Woods Harvard Forest LTER site, Petersham, Massachusetts, United States - Inc-BW-C-12-M | ecosystem: Environmental > Terrestrial > Soil >... | reverse complement strand
TCGTTAGGTAGGAGAGCCCCTCGGCCTCGTCGCGGCTGACGACGTCGATCATCACGTTGGTGGCAAGGTGCTTGGTCAGCAACGTCTTGGGTCGCGTCAACAGGGCGGCACGAATGCTCTCCCGACCCTGAATGACCTGTTTGGGCGCCATCGGCCTGGCCATCGAGCCGTTCTCGGCAAAGAAATCCGCTGCCGCGCTCATGTCTCCCAAATCAAGGGCGCGCGAATAGGCATGGACGACGCGCTCACAGGCACGCTCGATTTCAATGCGTTCCGCGGTGCTGAGTACTTGGGTCATGGCGAGCTCCAATTGCAGGTTTATCCCGTGACTTCGAAGGTCTCCGGCGCTGGCGGCGGGCGTCCCAGGATCAGGTCGCAGGCCTTCTCGGCAATCATGACGATCGCCGCATTGGTGTTGCCGCCAATGATGGACGGGAAAATGGAGGCGTCCGCGACGCGCAGGTTATCCAGGCCGACGACCTGCAATCGCGGGTCCACCACCGCATCCGCATCGTTGCCCATGCGGCAGGTTCCGACCGGATGATGGACCGTGTAGGCCTCGGCGCGAATATAGTCGGCAAGTTCGGCGTCGCTGTCGGCGGCGCTGCCGGGAGCGATCTCCAGGGCTCGGTACCTCGCGAAAGCGGCCGAGGCGAAAATCCGGCGCGCCAGGCGCATGCCGTTGATGAGCGGCGGCAGATCCTCCGGCGCCGACAGCAGATTCGGGTCGATCAGGGGCGCATCGAATGGGTCCGGACTTGCCAGAGTCACGCGTCCGCGGCTGCGTGGATACAGGCCGACAGGACTGATCGCAAAGCCATGACCCAGCGGGTACGGGAAGGATGGACCCGGTCGCTTGGCCGGCTGGAACACGAGTTGTACATCGGGCTTGTCCAGTCCCGGAGTCGACTTCACGAACGCCGCGGATTCGAACACGTTGTTGGCCAATGGGCCGCGACGGAACAACAGATACTCGGCGGCATTCCACAGATTTCGCGGCATCGCGCGCAGCGAAACGCCGTAGGACGCGGAATTCCGCGTGTGCATGTGCACCGGACTTGCCAGGTGGTCGTGAAGATTGCGCCCGACGCCGGGAAGCTCATGCCGGACCGTAACGCCCAGAGTCCGGAGGTGTTCGCCGTCGCCGATTCCGGAGAGCATCAGAAGCTGTGGCGACTGGATAGCGCCGGCGGTGAGCACGATTTCCCGATGCGCCTTCACAGTGAGGCTGTTGCCTGCGGCGCGTGCCTCGACCGCCACTGCGCGCCGGCCATCAAGGACGATGCGGGTGGCTTGCGTATCGGTCAGCACCGAAAGATTGGCACGTCCGAGTGCCGGCTGCAAAAAGGCCTTGGCCGTGGTCTCGCGCGTACCGCCGCGGATCGACAGCTGGCGCAGCGCCATCCCCTCGCTGTCGGCGCCATTCAAGTCATCGCGGTATGAGTAGCCCAGACTGGCGAGCGCGTCGAAAAAAGAGAAGTTCAACGGATTCGGACGCGTGACGCTGCGGACATTCATCGGGCCACCGCGGCCGTGGTACACGCTGGCGCCGAAATTCTCGTTGTGTTCGCTCCTGCGGAAGTACGGCAGGATCTCCCGGTAGCTCCAGCCGGTGGCTCCCGCGGCGGCCCACGCGTCATAGTCCCGCGGGTTGCCCCTGAAATACACCATCCCATTGATGAGCGCCGAGCCGCCCAAGCCGCGTCCGCGAGGTACCGATATGCGGCGACCGCCAAGCTCACGCTGCGCCACGGTCTGAAAGCGCCAGTTCAGCGGGGCCGAGCGCTGCGCCATCACGATCGTGCCTGGTACATTGATGAACCAGCGCATGGCGGAACCGCCCGCCTCGAGCAGACAGACCGTCCGACCGGCATCCTCCGACAAACGGGCGGCCAGTGCGCAGCCGGCGGTCCCGCCGCCGACCACGATGTAGTCGAACCCCTGTTCCACATCTGCCATCTTTGCCTCGTCGTAGCGGTGCGCGATGATGATACCGCGCCGTCCAAGACTTATTCACGCGACTCGCGCTATGAGAGGATGGACACACAAACTTGGGAGCGTTCATGAAGCGAAACCTGGGCAAGCTCGAAATCAAGAGCGTTCGCGAAGGCGACGGCAGCATGCCTATGCAGTTCGCCCTGCCGGGCGTGAGCGGCGAAGACCTGTCCGCGCTGCAGGGCTGGTACTGGAGCGATGAACTCTCGGCGGATTCCGAGGCTGCGATCTTTCGCATCGAAGTACGCAGCTATCTGCTGAACGTCGACGGCCTCAACGTGCTCATCGACACCTGCTGCGGCAACGACAAGGAGCGCAGTGTCCCCTGGGCGCATCGACTACAGTCCCAATGGCTGCAAAATCTTAGGCTTGCGGGCTGCGACCCTGCCGATATCCAGCTCGTGCTGTGCACGCATCTGCACGCAGATCATGTCGGGTGGAACACGCGTCTCGAGGAGGGACGCTGGGTCCCGACCTTTCCGCATGCCCGTTACGTGTTCAGCCGCGCGGACTTTGAGTTCTTTGGCCGGCAGACGCGTGAAGCCCACAATCGAGAGGCCTATGTCGATTCGGTGCTGCCGGTGGTGGCGGCGGGGCTCGCGGACATAGTGGACAGCAGCGCCTGCGTGCATCGGGAGATCGAGGACGGCATTTGGCTCGAGGATGCCGCCGGCCACTCGCCGGGCAACGTCGTTGTGAACGCCCAACGCGGCGGATCGCGGGTAGTGTTCATGGGCGACGTTATCCACCATCCGATTCAGCTCGTACGGCCGGACATCCCGTTCTTCGCCGACGAGGATCCCGCCGCAGCCTGCGCCACGCGACAGCGCCTGCTCGCGCAGTGCGCGGATAACGACGCGGTGCTGTTTCCGGCGCATTTTCCCGATCCACCCGCCGGGCGTGTGCGCCGCGCCGAGCGGCATTTCTCCTACGGTTTTCTCTAGATTGGACAGAACATGACTGAGCGTCAAAAAAAATACTCGAAAAACAGGCAAATAAACTTGTTGGTGGCGGCGCTGCGATTCGCATCGCTGATCAGCCGCCCGATGCGCGACGGAGTCGCCGACCCGACCGGCTTTTCCGCCAACGAGCTGAAGATCCTGATGGCGCTTTCCGGCGAGGGTGAATCGGCGGGCCATGATTTGGCCGAGTTGATGGGGATGCATGCGATGAATGTCAGTCGGGCGCTCGCGTCGCTCCTCGAGATGGGGCATGTTGAGCCGGTCAAAAACACCAAGAACCGGCGTCGCAAGCCGTATCGGATCAGTGCCCGGGGCGCAACCGCCCGCGCCGCCCTGGAGCCCTATATTGCCAAGGTTGCCCGTTATCTGTTCGGAGTGCTGACGTCGGATGAACGCCGGTCTCTGAAGAAAATTTTGTCGAAGCTCGACCGTCGCGTGCGAGCGTGGCAGCCAACCGAGCGGCACACCCATGTCCCGCGAGCCTGACGCAATGCCGCGCGGCCCGACTCGCCGCGGTGGCTGAGGTAGGGTTCAGGTCTGCGTGGCGAGAAGCGCACCGAAGCGCGGATGCGCGAAATGCATCGGCACGTCCTGACGATGCGGCCAGGTCTTGCGCACCTGGTCCGCCGGCAGAAGCACGTCGGGTCCAAGCGGATTCGTGGGATACGTCTGGGTCGCCGGCTGCAGATGCGCGACGGTCTTGGACCATCCCTTTTCATAATCGGCCTGCCATTGCATCATGTAGTCGAGGCGCTTGATCTTCCATACCGCGCCCTCGCGGACATAGTCATTCTCATATAGGCCGGCTTCGTAGAACTGCAGCGGCAGTCCTTCGGGCTTGTATTCGCGGCTCTCGTGGCTGCCGCCCATCAGCAGGCCGCGGAAGCGGCCCTTCGCGGTTTGCCGATCCGGCGCCACCGTGATGATGTCCTGCATTTGGAAATGATCCAGCAGAAATCCATGAACCGGGCCATTCACACCCCGCGTAAAGAAGTTCTGAAACCAAGTGCCGTAGAGCCTGCGCACGCCTTCATGGCCGCGGTATTCTCCCGACAGGAACACCACCGCGCCGTCCTTTGCGAACAACTGCACGACGTCCTCGGCACGGTTAAAATCTATGTAATACCCATAGGCCCAGTGCAGTCGCCGAATGGCATTGATGTCCTCGAGTTCGCCAACGCGGTGCTCCAGGGCTGACAGACGTGCTGCGAGATCGGACATTGGACTCCTCCTCAAGCATGATTTGCGCGTAACGCTAACAAATGTTAGGAATGGAAGCGAGGGGGAACTTATGGAATGGTACGGCAGGACTGCGCTGATCACCGGCGGCGTGTCGGGCATCGGCTTTGGCATCGCCCGCGCCTTCAGCGCCGCGGGCATCGATCTGATTTTGACATACCGCAACAATGACTATCGGGACCGGGCGGAGGCCTGGTTCAGGCAACACGCTCGCACCGTGCCGCGGTTCGTCTCTCTGGATGTCACCGACCGCCGCCGCTGGGCGCAGATCGCCGAACAGGCGGGTCCCGTCCATATCCTGGTGAACAACGCCGGGGTGAGCGTGTTCGGCCCCACTGACGAGGCAAGCTTCGCCGATTACGACTGGATCATGAGCGTCAATTTCGGCGGCGTGGTCAATGGCCTCGTGACCTTCATCCCGCGCATGAAGGCGCACGGACTCGGCGGGCATATCGTGAACATCGCCTCGATGGCCGCCTACCTGCCGGGGCCGCAGGCGGGAATTTACACCGCGAGCAAATTTGCCGTTCGCGGCTTGACCGAGTGCCTGCGCTTCAATCTGGCGCCCCACGGTATAGGCGTTTCGCTGATGTGTCCCGGCCTGACCAAGACGAACGCCTGGGATTCGGCGCTGCGACGGCCCGCCGATTTCGCCGCGTCCGGCTTTGCCCCACCCGACCGGGATTTGCTCGCGCAATTTGCCACAGCATTCGACGCCGGCATGGATCCTCTCGAAGTGGGCGAAAAGACCCTGGCCGGCATGACCGAGAACCGCGCGATCATCTTCACTCATCCGGAATTCGTGGAGGACTTCGGGGAAATCCACCGCGCCAGTGTCGAGGCCCTGCCCAAGGAGCCAGCCCCCGACGCACGCCTGCATATCGAGCGCCTGCGCCGCGAGGCCAATCGCGCTGCGGCAGCCGGCAAGGTGATCGGCCTGGAAGACCTGACATGAGTGCGCGCGCTCAGAACATGCCGTTGGAATTGGCGGACTTCTCCGGAACCGCCTGCACCACGTCCCAATGCTCCATCACCTTGCAGCCCTCGACACGCAGAATATCGACCACGGCGATGCCGCGATCGTCCGCACTGAACTTGCCGTGGGAATGCACGGCAACGAGGTTCCCGTCCGCGATGATGCGCGCGATCGAATACTGGATGTCCGGGTGCTGTGCAAAAAACGGCTCGAGGAAGTTGATCGCGGCAGCGCGTCCGGTCGCCGCCATGGGGTTGTGCTGCACATAGCCGGGATCAACCCACGTCTCGAAGGCTTCCCGCACCTTCTTGTCGACGTAAAACTGGGTCATGAAACGGGTCACCACCTCCTTGGGCTTCAAGCGGCAGGCGGCCGCCTTCGCATCCGCCGTCGTCAGCGCCAGCGCCAGCGAAACGATCAGCAGGGACAGCAAAGTTCGCATGGGAATCTCCTGTTTAGAATGTGCCGTTGGGATTGATCCTTAGCCGGAATTTCTTGTATATGACGGATTAGCCGGTGCACATCATCTGCCTCTTGATTTTAGTACGCAATACATACAGATTTGATCGCCGAGAGCCCAATGGAGAATGCCATGAGTGATATCGCTGCATTGACCGCGCGCATCGAAAAGTTGGAACAGCAACTGGCGATCCAGCAAGACATCCACCTGATCCGCCGCCTTCAGTACACCTACGGCTACTTCATCGACAAGTCGCAATACAACGAAGTGGTCGATCTATTTGCCGATGACGGCGACGTATGGTTTCTCGGCGGCATCTACCGGGGCATTGCAGGCGTGCGACGGCTGTACATCGAGCGCTTCCAGAAGAATTTCACGCAGGGCCACAATGGTCCCCGCTATGGCTGGCTGCTCGACCATCCGCAATTGCAGATGGTCATCGACGTCGCGCCGGATCGCAACACCGCGCAGGCGCGCGGCCGCTCGATGATGCAAGCAGGCCTGCACCAGACGGCGAAAGGCGAGCCGCGCGCATGGTGGGAAGGCGGCATCTACGAGAACGACTACGTGCGCGATAAAGGCATCTGGAAAATAAAGGTATTGCGCTACTTCCCGTTCTGGCACGGCAGTTTCGCCGAGGGCTGGCAGAAGACGCCCATTGATTTCATCCCGACGTCCAAGACGCTGTATCCCCAGGATCCGCTGGGGCCGGATGCGCTGATCAGTCCGGCACCGCGTCTATGGCCGGCAACCGACACCGTACCCTTCCATTTTCCACATCCCGTGACCGGTCGTCCCGTCCAAATTGACAACAGCCGCGCCCGCGAAGGCTTCAAATCATGAGCCCCGCCAGCGCCGAAGTGAAATCGACGATCGACTATCTGGTTCCGACATCGCGGATAAACCGCCGCTTCTGGGCGCCCGGCAAGGAGTACAACACCGGCATCTACGCGCCGCATGAGGTCACGATACGCAACGCGCGGCTGGCCGGCCCGTTCACGCTCGATGCGCATGGCTTCTGCCTCGGGCACGACCCCACCGACATCACGGACTGGGAGCGCAACTATGGTCCCGAGAGCCGCTATGCCGCGCAGGTCTGTGAGGTGGCGAAGCGTCTTTCCGAAGCCGATGTCGCGATACCGATGGGCGGCATGCTCCGCACGTCGGGGGAGACCTGCGCGACCATGCAGCCGCCCGCCGCCGAGGCCCATGTCGATTTCACCGCGCGATGCGCGGAGCGCATTGCCCAGACCCTTTATCGCAAGGCTTATGCCGACGGACCCGGTTACAGCCGCTTCATCGCCTTCAGTCTGTGGCGCGCGCTGTCGCCGCCGCCACAGGACATGCCGTTGGCGCTGTGCGACGGCCGCACGGTCCGCGATGATGAAGGCACCCACAACACCAAAGTCGACGTCGCTGAGATTCCGGCGGGCGACGCCTTGTTTGCGCCGATCCCGAATGAGGAGAACATGGCCGCAGCAACCATTTTTCACCATTCACCGGATCACCGCTGGTGGTACTTTCCCGACATGATCCCGGAGGAGGTCATCTTCATAAAATTCTACGATTCCGATCATCGCCGCGCGTGGCGCTGTCCGCATACGGCGTTCCGCGACACGACGCGTCCCGACGCCAGGCAGCGCCGCTCGATCGAGTTTCGCGCGATCGCCTATTTTACAGGGAGCTAGAGCGCAATCCTGCTCACCGGGCCGCCGCGAGCTCGGCGGCGCTTACCCACCATCCATGCACCTGGGGACGTAATCTATGGGGTATGCCGATCCTGGCAGCCGGCCCGGCGCTTAGGTTCGCGGCATCGATAATCCACAAGGCATGCTCGAAGTCCGCAGGTCCCACTTGCTGGTCCACCATGGTGAGCAGCCAGCCCTCATGTCCCGGCGCCGGCGAAGGCACGTGCACCGGCTCGTTGAAGCACTGTCCCGGGGGCAGCGCGAGGGCCAAGGTAGGCTTGCCGGTGAAATCCAGACGCAGCAGCAGATTGAACATTGCGCCCACCGGGCCGCCGGCAACCGGCGGGCCTTGCAGGCCCTGGTTCATGGTCAGCATCCAGCCGTGGGTGTAGGGACGCCCCTGCGAGGAAGCGGGAATCACCGGAAGATCGCCCGGCGGTCCGATGGTTGTTTCCGTCATGCCGTCGGCGCCGGCCTGTAGATCGATGCTCCAACGCGCCAGGCGACCACCCAAGTTCGCAGGTGCCACATTGAGCCCGGAGGCCCGCTGGATGAAGGGGAAGGCGTTGACGCTGGACAGGCACTGATCGAACTGGATGCGGCCCTGCGCATCCTCGAACGCATTCATCATGTGATAGCAGGACACGCCCTTCGGCCCACGAAACCAGCGCAATTCCGCGACATCGCCATAACGCGGCATCACTCCCACCCAGCTGTCGCGCTGCATCTCGTGCACCCAGTGATCGCCGCCTGCCTTCAAGCGCGCCAGATCGCAGGTCGTGGGGTAGATCGGAAACAGCACGAAATGCTCGGTGATCGCGAAATCGTGCATCATCGAACAATAGGGTGCATCGAACCATTGTTCGCGGCTGAGATTGCCCTGCCTGTCGACGATGCAATAGGCGACCTTGGTCGACGCCAGGCCGTCGGCTTCGTAGCCGAATAGAAACATTTCGCCGCTTTGCGCATCGATGCGCACATGGGCGGTCACCGTCTCGGATTTAAGTTTGCCGCCGAAGTCATAGCGGCCGGCCGTCGCCAGCGTGTGCGGATCGACTCGATAGGGACGGCCGTCCTCCTTGGTCATCAGCAGCCGGCCGGCGTGCCACACGGGCGTCGTGTTGGCGACCGTGCGGTCGAGACCCGTTGCCTCCGGCTTGTCGGTAAAGGGATTGCGATACTTGCCGAACAGCGCCCGCCCGGCGGTCACCTCGGCACGATGCCGTTCGGTTTGCACGTAACGGATGGCGAAACCCGCCTTGCCGCCGCCGATGCGCAGCGCGGAAATCATGCCGTCACCGGACAGAACGGCGCCGCCATCCTCCATGAACGGCGGGAACTTAGGATCAGGCACCGCGCGAAAGAACGTCCCCTCGACATCGCCGGGAACCCGGCCGTCGATCGCGAGACCTTGCAGTTCATATTCCTCGCCGATCGGAGCATTCAGGCCCGTGTACTCGAGCGTGTCCGGAAAGCCTTCCATGCGGGCCCATCATTGTAACATTTGTTAGGATGATATTGCCCGCAGCGGCTGCTTTTGGCAAGCCAGGCCTCAGGCAAACCACAGCGCGATGGCGCGCATTTCGATGCTGGCGCGCGGTGGGGTCTGCGGCCCGCAAGCAGGGTCGTTGAAAGCCACGTGCGGAACGCAATGCGCTCGGGCCGCATCGCTGTCGTTCGTCTTGAAGATCAGAACTTCGTCCCGCGTCATGTCGGAAAACCAATGCCAGCGGTGCGCAGAATCATGGGCAACGACGATCCCCTCGAACGACCATTCCGGCTGAGCCGGCGAGTCGAATACCGCGTCAGCCTTGATCAGATCATTCGCGCGGATGCTGCGGGCATCGCACACCGCGAGCGGCACATCCTGAGGCGGGGCCGAGATGGCCCGCCAGACATTGTAGTGGACGAAGCGCGCGAGGCTCCGGTCGGGTGCGGCGCGCTGAGCGAAGGCGGCGGCGGTGGCATCGCTGATGTCCACATGCGCAAAACGAGCGGGCCTGGAATTATCCAGCGCGCCGGATTTTGCCGACTTTTCACTGAAGCGCAGCACGCCCGGGCTGTTGACCACCACGAGATCAGCTCCCGACAGCGCACTGATCAGATCGACGATTTCCCGCCGATGCAAAGCGCTGACGGCCTCGCGGTCGCCGAAGTCGGCCACCGCACTGCGATGCGAAACGAGGCGAAAGCCTTCCTGATCCAGCGTCGTGCCGGCTCCGCGGGCATCGGCAATGTCCATGACGACGGGCGCGATGTCCAGCAGATCGCGGCTCGAATCGTTCGCATGATAGCGCGGCCGCGCAATGCCGCGGCCGGCGTAGGCGATCGCTGCGCGCACGTTCATGCCTGTACCTCCGCTAAGACCTCGCCGCATTGCCCGGGGCTCCGCCCTCGGGTCTTCATTCATGGATGCGCGTCAATAATTCGATCAGCTTGGCCGTTTCCCGTTTGGTAAAGCGCGACTTCAGCCAGTGCTCATTCTGACGGATGGCACTCTTGGCGATTTTCAGCGTCTTGCGCCCGGCGTCGGTGAGATTCAGCGTTTGCTTGCGTCCGTCGGTCCGGCACTGGCCGCGGACCAGATACCCTCTGGACTGCAACCGGTTGATGATGGCCATGGTTGTGGCGCGATCCATTCTTATGCGCCGCGCAAGATCGGTCTGGGCAATGCCGGGGTGATCGTCCACCAGCCACAGCACCGAGACCTGTTTTTGGGTCAAGTCCAGATGCGCGAAGCTCTCGGTGAACTGCCGGTATACCGCGCCGTACGCCAAGCGGATATGGAACCCGACGATGTTGCGGATCTCACCGATATCCTCGTCGCCCTCCACGTGGGGCGTGGTAATGGCGATAATTTCCCTTTGTTTCGGCATCACGGCGCTCTTGATATAATTGTGAGTGTAACGTACAAACTAGCGAAATGGCCCGCTTCCCCGACACGCCAAGCTTCACCGGCTTCAATACCCCGTCGCGGATTGAAGCCGATATTGTAAATCTAGTTCACCAGGGCACAATTCCGCCTGAACTTGACGGCGCGTTTTTTCGTGTTCAACCCGATCCGCAGTTCCCGCCGCGCCTCAGCGATGACATTGCGTTCAATGGCGACGGGATGATCTCTCGATTCCATCTTCACGGCGGCCAGTGCGACTTTCGGCAACGCTGGGCCCGGACCGACAAGTGGAAGCTCGAAAAGGCGTCGGGCAAGGCTTTGTTCGGGGCTTATCGTAATCCCTTGACGGATGACGAATCGGTCAAGGGCCGGATCCGCGGCACCGCCAACACCAATGCCTGGATTCACGGCGGCAAGCTTTACGCATTGAAAGAGGATTCCCCGGCGCTGGTGATGAATCCGGTGACCATGGAGACGGAAGGCTACACCTGGTTCAACGGCAAAATGACCGGACAAACCTTCACGGCTCACCCGAAGATCGATCCGCACACGGGCAATATGCTTGCATTCGGCTACGCCTCATCCGGTCTGTGCACCGACGATTGTACCTACTACGAAGTGAACACCGCCGGCGAACTGATCCGCGAACTGTGGTTCAAGGCGCCCTACTACTGCATGATGCATGACTTCGCAATCACCGAGGATTACGCCCTATTTCACATTGTGCCGTCGGTCGGCAGCTGGGCGCGGCTGCAAAAGGGACTGCCGCATTTCGGATTCGATACGACGCTGCCCGTATATCTTGGCGTCCTGCCGCGGCATGAAGGCGCGACGGCCGCAGACATCCGCTGGTTCAAGCGCGGCAATTGTTTTGCCAGTCACGTGCTCAATGCGTTCCAGGAAGACAAGAAGATCCATTTCGACACCGCCGAAGCCAAAAACAACATGTTCCCGTTCTTCCCCGACGTGCGCGGAGCGCCCTTCAATGGGCAGGAGGCGATGAGCTATCTCACGCGCTGGACTGTGGATATGGGATCCCACTCCCCGGATTTCTCGAGCATCGAGAAGCTGACGCAAACCGCTGCGGAATTCCCGCGCATCGACGACCGATTCGCGGGGCTCCGCTACCGCCACGGTTGGCTGCTGGAAATGGATATGCGCCGTCCCGTGGAAATCCGCGGCGGCAGCGCCGGCGGCCTGTTGATGAACTGCCTGTTCCACAAAGATTTGGCAACCGGCGCGGAACAACATTGGTGGTGCGGGCCCGTCTCGAGCCTGCAGGAAGCCTGCTTCATCCCGCGCAGCAAGGCGGCG
>Ga0210394_10007444_pt1 | contig 11527 bp, 11 predicted proteins | sample IncBWC12MmetaG_FD_160121 | JGI IMG/M metagenome (GOLD analysis project Ga0210394, IMG submission 160121) | Forest soil microbial communities from Barre Woods Harvard Forest LTER site, Petersham, Massachusetts, United States - Inc-BW-C-12-M | ecosystem: Environmental > Terrestrial > Soil >... | reverse complement strand
TACGATGCGAAGACGCCGCCCGTGCTGCGAATCAAATCGGGCGATACCGTAGAAATTCAGACGCTTATCGCGTCAAATCCCGAGCGCTTTGAAAGCGCCGGCATCGCATCGGACCAAATCGAGCCGGCGATGCGCGACATTTTCCGTGAGGTCAAAGAAAAGGGCCCCGGCCCCCACATCCTGACCGGCCCCATTTTTATCGAAGGCGCCGAGCCGGGCGATGCCCTGGAGGTGCGCATCCAGCAGATTCGGCTAGCCATTCCCTATGCCATCAACGCCTTTCTGCCCGGACGCGGCTTTCTGCCCGATGACTTCCCGTATGCGCGTACCAAGGTGATTCCACTGGATGAGAAACGGATGGTGGCGCATTTCGCTAATGGGATCGAGATACCGATTCGTCCCTTTTTCGGCAGCATGGGTGTGGCGCCACCGGAGGTCACGGGTCGCATCAGCAGCGGTCCGCCCTGGATTCATGCGGGAAATCTGGACGACAAAGATTTGGTCGCGGGCACGACGCTTTTCATCCCAGTACACGCGCGTGGGGCGCTCTTCGAGGTCGGCGATGGCCATGCAGGCCAGGGCGGCGGTGAGGTGGATCTCAGCGCGCTGGAAACTTCCCTGATCGGGACCTTCCAATTTATCGTGCGAAGGGACATGCACCTGCTGTGGCCTCGCGCTGAAACGCCGACACGGTACATCACAATGGGTCTGAATGCAGACCTGACCGAGGCCACGAAAATGGCCGTGCGCGAGATGATTGATTTTCTGGTGCAGGAAAAGCATCTGAGCCGTGACGACGCTTATATGCTGGCCAGCGTCTCCGCCGATCTGGAGATAACCGAGGTGGTCGATGGAAATAACGGCGTGCATATGGCTATTCCCAAAGCAATTTTTGTGACCAAGCGATGACTGATCAAGGGCCAAGATGGAAGCGAACCACGTGAGAGACAAAGATTGTCTGCTGTTCAGCTTGGCGATGATCGGCGGACTGCTGGCTGCGGGGCCACACGCAGCGCAGACGGCATCAGCCCAGACTGTTTCGGGAGCCGGCGTCTGCGCAAATTAGTGCCTTGTCAACCCACGCAATTCCCGCCACTTAACTCCCATTTCGGGACACTAAATACAGGAACGGCGAGATTAACGCGGAAGACGGACAACGGCCCTTCTGTAGTTTGAATCTCCGGAAAACTAGCCGATTGGGGTGCTGGCGGCGGCCGCACCCGCACCGGAAGTGTCGAACCGAATCACCCCTGACTGATCTGTGAAATACATGTTCTGTCCGCTCGAACCAAGGATAATGGGCGTGGCGGTGACGGAATAAGACTGGTTGCTCGCGCCGGCCGTGTATACAAAGGTATAGCCGCTCTTGCTTCCCGACGCCAGCACGGAGTCAATCAAATCGGCCGACGTGGAACTGGTGGTCCCGCCAGACCCGATGGGACCCAAGTCTGTGAGGGACGTGGGAAATTGCCCGTAGGTGGTGCTATAGGAAACACAAGCCGTGTTCAAGGAGCGCATAGAGCCAACCGCCGAAGATTGATTGGCTGCGATCTTCGAGTGCAAGAAGTTCGGGATGGCGATGGCGGCAATAATCAGAATAATCGCCACCACAATCAATAGCTCAATGAGCGAGAAACCTTTCTGTGCGTTGCGCATTTGACTCTCGTTTTCAAGGGGCCGCGGGCTTGTTGACATCGATCAAAGACGCTCGCGACAGTCACGCGCCTCTTTTCCGCGGGGACGGCTTTACTACTTCTAACGGGCTACTGAGGAATACCAAACGCAGACTAATCAGTACTATGCTGCTATTTTTTTGAGAGTCGCGCAACTGGTCAGGGGAGCGGCGTTTCGGGACAGGCCACCTGATCTTGAGGCCAGCTGTCCAGTATCCGTTTGCCTGTACCCATTGCCAGTAACCGCGCTTGCCCAGGGCGATGCGGTTCAGATTGTGCATCGGTAAATGGATTTTGAGGAGACTTCGAGAGAAAGCCGCTAGCGCGGGAAGCGCTTGGCGTGCTAACCTGCACACCCGCATGCCGCACTGCGAACCCTGCAACGATATCCTCTGAAAGGAGTCAGCGAATGGAGCCAAAGGAGCTAAAGAAACCCAACCTGCCAAGCGAGGCCATAGAACTCTACAACCTTTTTATCCATGGCGTGATCGGCCGCCGCGCTTTTATGACCGAAGTGCAGAAGCTTGCGATAGGCGGTCTGACGGCGGCTACGGTTGTCGAAGCCCTGATGCCGAAGTACGCCGAGGCGCAGCAGGTAGCCAAGAATGACGACCGAATCAAGGCCAGCTACGAGACCATTCCTTCGCCACAGGGGAACGGAAGCATCAAGGGATATTTTGTCCGTCCCATCAGCGCCGACACTCGAGATGCCATGCCGGCGAAACTGCCCGGCATTATCGTGATCCACGAGAATCGCGGCCTGAATCCTCATATCGAGGACGTTGCGCGTCGCCTCGCACTCGTTGACTTCATGGCGTTTGCGCCGGACGGACTGACCTCGTTGGGCGGCTTCCCCGGCGATGACTACCGTGGCGGGCAGCTCTTCATGAAGGTGGACGGCAAAAAGATGTTCGAAGATTTCGTGGCTTGCGCGAACTGGCTGAAGTCGCGTCCCGACTCCACAGGCAAGATCGGCATCACGGGTTTCTGCTTCGGCGGCAGCGTGTCGAACAACATGGCCACACGCCTGGGCGCCGATTTGAGCGCCGCGGTGCCATTCTATGGCGGGCCGCCTGCCGATGCGGACATTCCGAAAATCAAGGCGGCGGTTCTCGTCCATCACGGAGAACTCGACACGCGGCTGGCATCGACCTGGCCGGCGTACGACAAGGCCTTGACGGGGATAAACGTGCCGCACGAAGGCTACATCTATCCGAATGCCGTTCACGGCTTCAAGTGCGATGCGACGCCCGAGCGCTACAACAAGGCCGCGGCCGATTTGGCCTGGGGGCGCACGATCGGGTGGTTCAACAAGTACGTGCGCAGCTGATTTCCGAAATTAGCAAAAATTAGACATACTCGAGTCACAGTTGGCGGCGAAGCTGTGTCTTCGCACCGAGTGCCGGGCGACCACGGTCAAACAGGCGAACGCAGTTCGAGTCTACGACAAGCAGTTTAACGTTCAACCAGTGAGGCGTTAGGCGACAATTCTAGGTGAGGTCTCGACTGACCACTGCGGTCACATCGATTTCGACCAACATGCCGGGATGGGCGAGTTGATTTATGTTGAGGAACGTGTGCGCGGGCCGCGGCGCATCGCCCAGGGCCTCGGTGAGACATTGGAAGTAAGCGCCCGCTGACCTGACGTCTGTAACGTAAGTCACTATTTTCACGACGTCCGCGAAGGTCGCTCGGTGCCGCGCCAGAGTTCTATTGATCTTGTCAAAAGCATAGCGGCATTGGCCAAGCACATCTCCAGGGTACAGAATGGTGCCAATGGTTCCGTTTTCGTCTTCCGCACCAACTCCGGCGAGAAAAATCAAGGTGCCCGGTCCGGAAACAGTGACTACTTCCGAAAATCTTGCTTTGGTCCATTCGCTGTAATTGTAATGTCGCTTTTCAAAGTTGGGCATGTTGATTTTCGTCGTACGTTTATCTGCTATGGATTGAGGCCTCGCTGAATTTCAATTGTTATACGCGAAGAGGTCTTTGCCGTTAGGAAGCGTTACCCAGCGCAGGCGGACGGCTAAAGAGCCGCTTCTCGGCATATTTCCGACTACGGAAATACGATCGCCAGGTTTGAGTGTTTCTTTCGTCCATCCGTTTTCGGTCAATTGACTGGGCGAAGGCCCTTCACCGATCCATCGTTCAAGGGCGCCGCCGTGCCCCTTTACGTCGAAAATGATCTGGATGTGCGGATTGGTCCATTTGAACTCGACAACAGTGCCCTTCAGCTTGCTCTGGTGATCGCGATCGTACGCGGCGTTCGAGTGATGCGCGAAAACGGACCCAGGCAAACCGAGCAGCAGGAAAACGATGGAGAACGTTGCCCAGTTCACGCGCACTGCGTTCCCCAGTTCACGCGCACTGCTCCGAAGATGCTGAAAACGTGAAGCGAAGGCTACTTCGGGCGGCCCATGAAGCCCTGGGCGACCATCTCGATCTTATATATAGCCTTGGCGTTATTCCTAACGCCGTCGGGAGTTCTGTATTCAGTGCCATCTGGGTTGCTCATGCCCGCGCCCTTAGCGTAAAGCACCTTTTTGTTGGGGCCGGCAAAGGCTATGCTCGACGAAGACCTTGGTAACGGGATGACACCAAGGAACTTTCCTTCGGGACTGAACACCTGAATGCCGGGGTCTCCCGAGGTAACGTACAGGCGACCCTCGGAGTCGATGGCCGTGCCGTCGCCCGAGCCACCAGCTTCCAACGTGGCGAAGTCGCGCTTATTTGTGACCGTGCCATCCGGCTGGATATCCCAGGCCACAAGCTTCTTCACGTCGGTCACGTATAAGGTTTTTTCATCCCGGCTGAGCATCATCCCGTTCGTGCGCACCTCCTTGCCCGCTACGAGGCTAACTTTGCCGCTGGCGTTGACGAAGTAGGTGCCAAAGTCATCCGAGAAATACACACCACCCTTGGAATCGCAAACGAGTTCGCCCATACGCCAGAACGTCTTGTCCTGATACTTGCTTGCCAGGACCTCCCACTTAGGAGCCAGGGCCACCAGTTCCGCCGGTTCGTGACATTGGTCCGGATGTCCGCCGGGGTCCGAGCAGGTCCTCTCCACGCCGATGAGTCGCTTCTTGTAGTCGATCCCAAGGGCTCCCGTTCCATGGGTGTCGCGGACGAAAATGGAAAATTTGTCGTTTGGGTCGAGCCGCCCAACCGTGCTGGGCTGTTCCTGTGCGAAGTAGATGCCGCCATCCGAAGCGCCGACGAGCCCATCAGCATTGTCGGGGCCTTGCCAGACAAGCTTCCATTTGAGGCCACCGGCAATTACTCCCGGGATCTCTGTAGTGGTCACGTCCTTGGCAGGGGTCGGCTGTCGGAATTCCTGTCCGCCTCCGGCATTTCGCTGCTGTTGTTGCTGTTGTGCGACGGCGATTCCGCTCAGAGCTATAGCCGATGCAACGAAACAGCAAGGGATGGCGTACATTGCTTTCAATTTCATAAGGGCCGTCCAAATGGTTGCGAGTCCGTAAATGAGAATTTTAGTGCGATATTTTTCCTTCAATTCCGGGGCCGCAGTATATACCGTCGCGGTTCCGAAGGGGAGAGTTCAGGTGTAGCGGGCTAAGCGATCTTTAAATCTTCAGGAAGGCGAGCCAGGGGAGTTCGATGACGAGATAAACGGCAAAGAAGATAACGCCGAGCAAAAATCCCAGAAGCCAGAAGTCTTTGCCTTTGACATAGCCGCAACCGTAATAGATGGGGGAAGGTCCGGTGCCGTAGGGCGTGAGAATGCCCATGAGGCCGAGCGGATAGCTGAGCAGCAGGGCCCAGGACAATCGCGACATGCCCGGAATCGTTACCGCGACGACGAGAAAGACTTGAAAGAGGGCGCTGACATGCGCGGTGAGGCTGGCAAAGAGATAGTGCAACAGGAAAAAGGCAGCCACCAAAAGGACGGCAGCCATAGTTACGCCGCGATTAGAGACGATCGGCGCAAAAGATCGTGCGACCCAATCCACGAATTTGGTGTCCACGAGTCCGCCTGCAAGGGTTACGAGCGTGGCGAACCAGATGAAAACGTTCCAGGCCTCGCTATAGCCGAGGATGTCGTTCCAGGTGATTACCCGCAGCACGAGCATGAGAATTACGACGAGCATAGCGGCCATGGTCGCGTCCACGTACTTCGCGCCGACGGTCCACAGGGCCAGAGCGAGCAGAACAAGGCCCAGCAGGATCATCTCTTTGGCTGAAACCGGGCCCATTTTGCGGAGTTCTTCGGCGGCCCAGCGGGGCGCTTCCGGCGCTTCGCGAATTTCGGGCGGATAGATTTTGTAAAGCAGGATCGGAACGAGCGCGAACAGGAGAAAACCGACGGGAGCGAAGCCCCGGAACCAGTCCGTCCACGAGAGCGTCACGTTAACGGTGCGCATAGCCAAATCGGCGGCGAGGACGTTTGGAGCGATCGCCGTTACGAACATGCTACTCGTCACGCAGGTTGCGGCGAGCGCCGTGTACATCAGATAGGCTCCGATCTTTCGCGCGCTCTCATCGTTGGGCCAGGAGCCGTATAGCTCGGGAATGTTGCGGACGATGGGGAAGATCGTTCCGCCGCTGCGGGCGGTGTTTGATGGCATGAAGGGCGCGAGAGCCAAATCGGCCAGGGCGATAGCGTATCCCAGCCCCAAGGTGCGCCTCCCCATTGCGCGGATGAGCAGCAGGGCGATGCGCTTCCCGAAGCCGGTCTTGGCATAGCCGAGCGAGAAGATAAAAGCCGCGAAAATCAGCCAGACCGTCGCGTTGCCGAAGCCGCCGAGCGCCCACGCCGTGGCCTGCGCGGTCGAGGTGCGGACGAGACCTGCAGCGGCGGCAACGATGACGCCGACAAGGCCGAGAGCAGCAGGCGGGATCAGTTCGGTGATCATGCCAACCATCACCGCGGCGAAAAGCGCGAAGTAACGCCAGGCGTTCAGCGGAAGGCCATGAGGAGTCGGCGCAAGAGCGATGGCGGCGCCGACGAGTAGCGGCGCAGCGGCTCGTGCGAACGTGCTGCGGCAGGATTTCTTTTCGAGCGTGCGAGGAGTCTGTGTTGCGGTGACAGACTCTTGCAGCGGCGTTGGATTGTGACGCATGCACACTCTCTAGGCGCTACTCGGTCAGTTCGAGAAGAATTCTTGCGGCGTGCGGGCCGCCTACTCGTCTAAAAGACGGCCAACGGATTGAGCGGCGAGCCGGTGCCGCCTTCGACGGGAAGCGGCGCGAACGTGAGCATGAATTCATAACGATTCAGGCGCCGAGCGGTCTCAACAGCGCGTTCGAGGTCAAGATTTTCCACGATGCCTACCCCCATCCAATTCAGCACGGCCTGGTGAATGGGATTGACGGGAATGCCCTGCGCATCGCCCCATCCGGGCCGCGGCGCCCAATCGATATTGAAGTCATGACCGACAAAGGCGATGTCGCGCTCCTTGATGAAAGGAATGACGTCAGCAAAGTAGCCGGGGATCGCGTCCGGGGAGGGTCCCTTGGCCGCGCGCCTCTTCCAGCGGCCGACGTAGAGCATGACCACGTCGCCTGGGCCGGCTTTGACTCCGGACTTTTGCTCCCATGCTTCGAGGTCGGCGCGAGTAATCGGAGTGCCGGGCTCGATCCAGTCAACGCCTTTTAGTTGCGGGATATCGTAAAGCACGGCGCGCGTGACGACGCCGTCGCGCCAGGCCATGATGTCGTCCTTTTTGCAGCCGGTCTGCGGCGTGATGTTATCGGCCACGGGATAGCCGTTGTAAATCTTGCCTTCGAGGAAGAAATGACAAAAGGCATCCATGTGCGCGGTGGCCAAGCCGTGATAACTCACCTCATAGCGATCAATCGTATTGAAAGTGCCGATATTCTCCGTTACGCGATGGAAGACGCTGCGCTCGGGAACTTCGGAGTCTACTTTTTGCGGGACGGCGTGGGCGAGGGAAATGACAACGCCGTTTTTGACCAGCCTGATCGCGCTCAAACTTTTTTCCGCAGTGATCAGGTTCGAGGCGCCGCGCTGATCATTGGCTCCCCAGCGGCCCCAGTTCTTGAGTTGGTTGCGCCATTTAAGGTAATCCGCCGGTGTAACCGAGGAGGAAGGCTTGCTCTGGGCGGGAGCGCGCCCGATGAAAATCGCGCACAGACCAGACGCAAGAATTCCAACGATTAACCACAATTTGAGGCGATCTGACATGATGTCCTCCGCTCTGGTGGATTCGGTGAGGCCCTAATGGATGTGGAATGTAACACAGAGAGCTGCAAAACGAACTAGCCAGAAGGCGCCGGAGAGCGCTAGAATCCGGCCACTATGAACCAATCTAAAAGTGAATCCGCAAATACTGCACGCCGCGAATTTCTGAAATTTCTAGCCGCCAGCCCTTACGTCGCCGCACTTGGCGGAGTGACCGTATTTCTGGAGCGAAGCGGCCTTGCCTTCGCGCAGAACGGGCGTCCCGCGTCCGAGGTTATTGGGAGCCCCGCGGAGGCGTTGAACGTCTTTGATTTCGAGGAGGCCGCTCATCGCAAGGTGCAGCCGGGGCATTGGGCTTATATGGCGAGCGGGGTGGATGACGATGCCACGCTGCGCGCCAATCGTGATGGATTCAGGCACATCGAGTTGCGCCCGCGCCGGCTGCGCGACGCAACGAAAGTGGATATGCACGTCGAGCTTTTTGGCACGACGTACAACAGCCCAATTTTCACCTGCCCTACGGGCGGCGAGAAATCGTTCTTTCCCGAAGGGGAATTGGCGGTTGCACGGGCGGCCAAAGCCCGCGGGACACTGCAGGTGCTCTCCACGATGACGTCGGTGGCAGTGGAGGAAGTTAACAAGGAGCTGGGCCGTCCTGTTTGGCAACAAATCTATGCGCCGAGCACGTGGGATGCGTGCCGAAAGCTTTTGCAGCGCGTCCAAGACTCGGGCGTCTCGGTGATCGCGCTCACGGTGGACAACACCACCGGCCGCAACAGCGAGACGTTTCTGCGCACGCGTCCAAAAGATCTGAGTCAGTGCAAGACGTGCCACGAAGAAGGGGCCGGCCCCAGCATGAAGGAACGGCCGATGTTCAACGGCATCGACATGACCGGCGTGCGCGCGCCGAATCCTGCGATGGATTGGGCGTTTGCCGATCAGATCCGCAAATTCTGGAAAGGAAAGTTCATTATCAAAGGCGTCGACACGCGCGAGGATACGCGGATGTGCATCGAGCACGGCATCGATGGAATTTTGGTATCCAACCACGGCGGTCGGGCGACCGAGACGCTTCGCGCCACGATTGAGGCGCTGCCGGAAGTCGTGGCGGAAGCGGGCGGCCGAATTCCGATTTTCGTCGATGGGGGATTCCGGCGCGGGACTGATGTTTTCAAGGCGCTGGCGCTCGGCGCCAAAGCTGTTGGCATCGGACGGCCATTCCTGTGGGGCTTGGGCGCATTCGGCCAACCTGGCGTGGATCGCGTGATCGAAATTATGCAGGGCGAACTGAAGCTGGCGATGGGCAACTGCGGCACACGAACCGTGGCGGATATCACGCGCGAATACGTGGCGACCCCTGACTGGAAAACGTAGGCTATCAGGTCCGACGCTCAAAGCCGTCGCGCGTCTGGGATGCCAGTTTCCGCGAGAACGCGACGGCTACAAAATCCGGACACCCGCTAAACCGAAAAGCAGATTCCTCGGGCACACTCCGCCCTCGGAATGAACACCTTCAGAACTCAAGCATTTGGAGGCACGCGCTAGAGCAATTTCCGAGCGCATTCCCACATATCTTTGAGCACTGTTGCAGCGGGCACGGGCTTGGCCATGGCGGCCGATTGTCCCGCCCACACCTGCATGCGGTGATAGTCGTTGGCTTCGGCGCCTGCCGTTTTCATCGGCGCTGTAAGACCACGTTGCACAGGATAGGGAGCTGGGGAAGGCGCGCCCGGTGCGGCTGCAGCTTTGACAAAATTCGTGGCAATGGCGCGGCCTAACCGTCCAGTGAACGCGCGGGTCAATGTGGTGTCTTCGGGTTCGAGTCGATCGAGAGCATCGGCCCAGGCCCGATGCGTTTTTGCTTCGGGGCAGCGCAAGAATGCAGTGCCGACCATCGCAGCACTCGCACCCAGGACCAACGCGGCCGCGACGCCACGACCATCGCCGATTCCTCCCGCAGCAATGATGGGCAGATCGATGTGATCCGCGAGGCGCGGAAGCAGGGCGAAGAGGCTAACGGATTGGCGTTCAGCGGCGGCTTGGTCGAATGATCCCCGGTGGCCGCCGGCCTCATAGCCCTGGGCGATGATGGTGTCCGCGCCGGCAGCTTGGGCTGCGCGTGCCTCGGCGAGTGTGGTGGCGGTGGCAAACCAAGCGATGCTTTTGTCTTTGAGTCGCGTCACAAGTTCCGTCGGGAATAGCCCCATGATCGAGGAAACGACTGTGGGCCGCAGTTCGAGAAAGGCCTCACATTGCGCGCGGAAATCCAGCGGCACAATGTCGCCTGCTCCAGGCGGCACGGCCGGTCCCCAGGCGGCGAGGAACGCCCGGATGCGAGCCTCGGCTGCCGCATCTCGAAAAGGCGCGGGATCGGGTATCCAGGTATTGAGCTGGAGTGGGCCGCTGCTATTCGATCTGAATTCCTGCACCCATCCGCGGATCGCATCTGGTTCGCTTATAAGCGCGCCCAGAGCGCCCATGCTGCCCGCATTCGCCACGGCGATGGAAAGACTCGCGGGACAGGCGCCAGCCATGGGCGCGAGCAGTATCGGGAGTTTCAATCCATATTTTGCGCAAAACGAATCGGCGCGGGCCAGAGGAGCGGAAGGATTGGGCATAAGATAAGCGGGTCTGCGCGGCTGCTGCCGGTCGCCATTACGGTTGGATGTTGAGTCGAACGCCAAGTCACAATCGTAGGCGTAAGGTGACGCGGACTATTTCGCAAAAGCGATTTCTGCGAGATCGGGATCGGTGACGCGCTCTTCGCGTTACGAGATGCGGAAGCGGTGCTTCATTTCAGCGCATCTCTTCGCGCATCCAAGCGTGAAGCCGCACTAAACAGCTCTAGCGTTGACGAGCGCGTTACTCGTTACTTCTTGGAGGAGGAGTCGTCCTTGGTGACGGGCGCGACTTCGTCCTTCGTAGGAGTTGCTACCTCGCTTTCGGCTCCTGGAGCAGATCCGCCGAAGAGGAATTTTCGTCCGTCAGGGAAGGTCATGTTGACGCCGACGCCCTTATGCTCGAACGCTTTGGACTGATAGCCCTGGATGACGAGTTCGGTCCCGGTCGGAATTGTGGCCTTGGTCACACCATGGCGGATCAGGGAATTCGGGCTGCCGCCCTCAAAACCCCAATTGACGACGGTGCCGTCGGTAGCCTTTTCGTCACACCAGAACCAGGAGTGAGGATTGATCAATTCGACTTTCGTAATGGTGCAATGCACGACGACGGGCTTCTGTGTATCGAAGGTCGCCGCGAAGGCGTGATGGGCCTGCGCCGGCATTGCCGTTAGGGACAAACCCAGGGCAAGAACGACCATTGCCATCGCCAAAGCCAATCGCATGTGTATTCCTCCTCTGAAAACCAAAATTGCTGTCCCCGTAGACTATCACCATCTCAATTATTTCTGGGAGATGTTCTTGGCCTTCTCCGCGGCGGCTCGCTCGGTGGCACGAGCGCCCGCGAGGATATTGACTGCATCATTGTTGTTCTCGCTGCAAGCGTACTCGAAGATCGGTCCGTCCATGTGGCTCAGCGGAACGATGGCCGACCACGGCTTCGTCCACGTCGACGGATCATCGATCGTGAACTTGTACTCGATCGTGTTCTGGTCGGTGCGCGTGAAGTACTCGGTAATCTTCAAGGTTTTCGCGTTCGCACCCTGGAAGGTGGCACCAGGTCGGAAATT
>Ga0210394_10007441_pt1 | contig 11533 bp, 12 predicted proteins | sample IncBWC12MmetaG_FD_160121 | JGI IMG/M metagenome (GOLD analysis project Ga0210394, IMG submission 160121) | Forest soil microbial communities from Barre Woods Harvard Forest LTER site, Petersham, Massachusetts, United States - Inc-BW-C-12-M | ecosystem: Environmental > Terrestrial > Soil >... | reverse complement strand
TCCCGGTGTTTTCCGCATGATTTCGGTTCCGTCCCGGGGAGCCAGTAAAATCAATAATTTATGTTTCTTTCCTTAGAATTTACTGCGCTATGCTAGCGTAGGCAACTGACTCCCCGTTCGACATTTCGAATCCGAAGAACGTCCGGAGTCGGACCCAATCCCGCGCTGGGACAGCCAGCAGTCCGCCAGAGCCTCGAATGACCGCAATCCGGGGACCCGCGCTATCAAGCTCGCTGAATCAGCCAGAGTTGTCGCGAGCGCGCGTGAACTTTGCCAGTAGCGTCGAAGATCGCAGTTCCGGCGTGAAGCTTGCGGCCCTCCTGCGCGATGGGCCAGCCGATGACCGTATATCGGTTGCCTGCCTGCAGCGGCCGATCTATCACGGCGGTCATTCGTGCGGTGACAATTGCCGGCCCGGATGCCAGGCGATGCATCCAGGCAATGCCCGCTGAGCAATCCAGAGCCGCCCAGGTCGCCTCGACCGAGAGTTGACCACTGTCGTCCGCTACCCAGGACGGCGGCGTCCAGGTAGTGGCGACCATCCCTTCGTCCCCCACTGGTCCCGGCACGATTCGCAGTCCATCACTGCGCGCGATTCCGCAGCCGAAACAGAGGGCATAAGGCGCGTTTGTCGCTTGTGCGCTCTCCTTTTCGGCCAAAACGCCGGCAGCTTCAGCCTCATCCGGATTCGGCGCCGTAGGTAGGTCCAATTCCAATGGGGCCAAGCCGGCTTCTGCTATGAGAGTACCGTCGTTCACCAAGGTAAGAGTGCCGTCGTCGCGCCAGCTTATCCTCATGGGTACGGCCAGCGGTGCGGGTGCGCGCAAACTGACAGCCACCGACTCTGTGCCCAGCAAGCTCGCCAAGCTACCCGCTACCCAGCCACCATTACCGCTGGAATTCGGGCCGTTGTAGCGCGGATTGATAGTGAGTCTATCGATACGGCTGGATCGAATGTCGCTGGTCATGCGCTCGGAGCGAGTTGATGTTGATTCGCCCGTAGATCTTATGCGCCACCCCCGGGGCAGATCGCGAATTTCGGCAGTCACCGCTGGGCGCTCGGAAAACACTGCCGAGGCTCGCTCTGAAGCCCCAACTCCTTTTGCCCCTCATCCGACGTCGATTGGATTTTCCAATTCGACACATTGAGAAGTGATCAGTGCGTCGGCGATCCCGATCGTTGCGGTGTACCTATGCCGCCTTGCCTGCAGCAAGGGCTTGCACGTCCGAGGTTCGAAGCGGCTTGCCCCCGACCGCCCAGTCCCCGCTTCCAAACTCGTTGATTCGGACCCAGATCGCTGGCCGCAGGCCCGCGCCTGCGACATCGGCCAGGGCCTGAGTCATTTTGGCAAGAAGATCCTTCTTCTGCGCAGGTGTGAGAACCTCCTCGATCAGATCGATGGTAACGAGTGGCATGTGGCGTCCTCCAAAATGTTGGCCGCGGACGATCCGAGGCGATGAGCCAACACTGCCACGGGTGCCTTTGCGACGCTTGCAGGTTCCCAGAAATAGTTGGAGAAAGCTGACGTCGGCTGTGGCCTATCCAAGAGCTACTAGGCTGGGTGCAGCATGTCGCGGGCGTAGGCAAGACCGATTCCGTACCCACCAGCGTTAGACTCGACGACGGCGCGAGACCCATCGTAAGTCTCGTGTCGGGTCCAATCGCGCTGTAGTTCGAGCAAGACTTGGATCCAGGAAGTCATTCGCGCTCCCGCCGCTTCCATTCTTCGCAGTGCCAATTCATGACTGGTCGTCGTCAGGCCGCCGCAGGCATCACCGACAACGAACACTTCGTAGCCTTCGGCAAGCGCGGAAAGCACTGGAAATGAAACACAAGCTTCAGTGAGCAATCCCGAAACCAGCAAACGCCGCCGCTGGGTCTTCAGCACGGCGCTTCGGACCGCTTCGTCCTCCCAAATATTCATGTTGCGGCGTTCGATGGACTGAATGCCCGGAAGCGCGGCCTGGATCGCAGGCATCAACGGTCCGCTATACACTTTGCTCGCCGACGTCGAGACAATTACGGGGAGCTTGAACACCGCGGCCGTCTTCGCAAGCGCTATGGCGTTGTTTAGGAGCACTTGTCGATCAATTGAAGCGACGCCGAATGCGAGACCCGCCTGCTGATCGATCAGCAGCAATGCGCACTCCTCGGGCAGTATTAGGGGCTTTGGGCTATTCACGGGCAAATCTCCTTCATTGTCCTGTGTAAGGGAAAACGTCTATAACCGCGTCGTCGGGCGAACTAGAAACTGAAGGGTTCCCACAATGGGCGGCACCATGAAGCTCTTCACCCCGAAGAGTCTGTACAGAAGCGCCGCGGTGCCGCAGCCGATGGCAAAGATCACGATGGTCGTCAACATCCGCAATTGCCGCGAGCTCGGTTGGCCGTCAGGGCCGTTCGGACGATAGATCCTGTCGGCCAGATCGATCATGACTTGAGTGGTCGTGCCGGTCATGATGGTGGAAGGAGGTGCGCTTCCGAGGTGGACGCGATGGAAGGCGTTCTGTGTGGCCATGGCGCTCACCAGAACCATTCCGGTCAGAACGGCTCGCCAGCTATCGGCGTCACGGAAGGGACCGAACTCAATCGCAAGCGCAGCGCCGATGACCAGGAGCAGAACTTGCAGAAAAAGGAGCGTATCCAATGCGGGCCGTTGACGGTTAGTGAGCAACGTGCTGAGCAATCGTGTCGCAATCACCATGACGCAGAAAACCGGGAGTGCCAGCAGTTTAGCAATTGCACCGGAGGTGCCGAGGGCGAGCGCGGCGCCGAGGGTCACGAAGTTGCCAGTCACGTGAGCCGTGAACAGACCGCTGAGCGCGAGAAATCCGGCGGTGTCGACATAACCCGCGTTGAGGCTCAGCAGCAAAGGAAAGGTCGCGTTGGTGTCAGGAGCTGTCATGGGAATTCTCAGCGGGCATCACACTCACCACGAGAATCGAAGCTCAATGCCCAAGTAGTTGGCATTGAGACCGCCGGCTCGCCGGATCACATCGCCGACTTGATATTGGACGCCCTCAACCGCAGCGGCCCAGTTACGGCTGATCGACCATTCCGCCCGCAGCTGTTCATATTTTCCCGTCCATCGCCCGGGTTGCCCGGCTGTACCCGCGACCGGTCTGTCGGGTATCACATAAACCGCGTCTGATGTTGTCTGACGCCATTGCAGGCCGAGCGCACCGATGATCTTCAGGTTACTTAGTGGATGCACTTCCAATGACGGCCGCACGTGAATGAGGTTTGCATACGTTGGCGTGCTCGCGAGCGTAAAGTAGTAGGCGTTTGGAAACAGTGGATTGAATGTTCCGAGGGTCCCATCTCCGTGCCGCTGATTGCCGGAGGCCAAATCCACCTGCAGGCCGCCTCGTGGACTCCAAGGAGCCTCTTTGAACGTATATCCACCGCGCGAACCCACGGCCCAGGCTCGAATCTCCGTGTTGCCGACTCGACCCGTCTGGCGCATGCCTTCGAGGTCCCAATCAACGGGACCTCGCGCAATGGCATAACGCAAGTCGACGTTGTCGCGCCGCTCGTTCCCGCTTGCATCCAGGAAGTGCGCTGCATCCTGATCGTATCGGGAATAGTAAGCAGACAACTTTCCCGGCCCCACATCGTCGCGTTCGATTCTGAAGCCGCCATACTGCAAAGCGCCGCTCGAGTAATCATCGAAGGTTTCGTCGGGGAGATTTTGTACAAGGTGGCTCCAGAATGTGATGAACCGCCATGAGGATCTTTCCCAGTCCACCCAGACGGCATCGAATGATTGGCGCACATTCGGACCATCTCTTAATCCGATGAACCTCTGCAGATCGAATCCCATCTGCTGGCGTCCGACTCGAACCTTCAGCGTTCCGCCTGCAACGTCGTTGTTGTAAGTCACGAACGCCTGCTCGAGATCCAATGGATCTTTATCTACCGGCGTAATGATGTCCTTGCTATAAGCTTGATCGTCTTGCAGCTGCACGAAGATCTGCCAGTTGGCGTTCGGATGGACATCAGCGAAGAAATCCAGGCGTTGAATCAGGTAGGTATTGGCATGAGGATTGCCGATTCCGAACGGGGCGATCTGAGTGGATTCCACCCGCTCGCGCAGATCGAGTCCGAGCGAGACATAGCTGTTGGGATCTCTGCTCGACAGCGGAATGTACTTCAGGTTATCGAGCGGCTCGGTTCGCAGCTGCGGATCGGCGAGCACGGACCAGTCTTCCTGCCAGCGATTGAGCTGAATCGCCGGTCGTTCATGCACGGCAGGACTGCTCGCGGGATCGCTGTCATCGGCCCGGCTTCCCGGCGCGGTGAGATAGGCAACTGCCACTGCCAGGAGCGAGATCCACCGCGCAGTCCGCCGCTGGGCACCCTGTTCCTGGGGAAGAAAAGCAATTTCTGCACCGGCGGCCAACCGCGTTAGCTCGCCGGCGCGTGAATCTCGGCGATGTACCCACCCGGGAACTGGACGATCGCCGAAGCCCTGTCCTCGGAGGTGAAGGGCTCGACGAGTACGGTTGCTCCGGATGCAGTCGCTTTGGCAACTGTGTCCTTAAGATTGGTCACTTCGTAGCCGGTGAGCTCGCGCCCATAGGGGTATGGGAGGTGACCCCCGGTAACGAACACCGTCATCTTGCCGAAGACGGACTCGATGCGGATTCGGCGAATCGAATCGTTGGGCCGACCCACTTCGATACCCGGAGCATGCGGCTCGTCCGAGACTACTTTTCCGTGCGAGAAGCGAAGAAAGTCGTGTGTGAAGGCGGCTGCTCGCAGCGGCGAGACGTATACGCGATTCTCGGGAATGGTTTCGAACGCAGCATAGGTGGGCTTCGTGGTATGCCAATAGAGTTGCATGTTGATCCCGCCCGGCCATTGAATGACGGCGTCACGGCCGATGGGATCGGGAAAAGCCGCCACCACGACATCCGCCCCAGAGGCCTTGGCGAGTGCGATCGCTTTGTCCAAATCAGTGACAAGATAACCGGTGCGCTCGAAGCCGAAGGGATAGGGGATCGGCGTCTTGAATCCGAACACCGAAATTGTCCCGACCGGGGTCTGTAGGAGCTGCGAGGTCGTGCTACTCGAGGTCGGCGTCACAGTCGCAACGACCTGCTTGGTGCTCTTTCCGCCGAAGGTCGCAAGAAAGCTTGCGACTAGTCTGTCAACGTCCTCCGGTGCCACATAAACGTGAGTGGTGTCGTATTGCGCGCCGACGCCGATTTGCGAAGCGGTCGCCGGCACGGCATCCCGCGCGATGGCGTTCGACGCCACAACGAGCAATGAAAACAGCAGGACTTTTGTCAGGCGATGGTCAGTAATCATGGAAAGCCTCGATGCAAGTTGAGCCATGGAGTACTACGGACGCTGCGTACGCACCGTCATGACCGAAACCATGACGAAACCTGCGATCAAACCCAGGTGTTCGAAGAAAGCGTTCAAGGCGATGAAGCGATCATGTCCGGTCATCGCCCAAAAATTGTTGGCGGTGAGCATGGCGACTGCGGTCAGCACGCCGAGGGCGCCGGCGCCGAGCCACACCCAGCGCCCGAAGATCACCAGCAGGGAACCCGCTAGCTCGACGATGATGGCCGCCATCGCCCAGAGCCATGCCGGCTGCAGGCCAAAATGCGCCTGCTCCGCGACGGCACCGGGAAAGTCGACCAGCTTCTGTACTCCGCCGATCAGGTAGGCCGAAGTGAGGGCGACCCTCGCAACCGGCAGGAGCCCAGGCCAAGAGAGGATCGCTCCAATCCAGCGTGGCGTGTCCGTCTTTGCCAACATCTCACAATGCCCAGCAGGCGCAGCCGAGCGCGCCCCAAAAACTCTTGAGATCCGAAACCGGAATCTTGCCGAGCCACGCGCGGGCATGATCATGCCCATGCACCGCGCAAGGCGCGTGCCCGCCGCACGCATGCATCACCTGTGCTGCTACGCCTTGAGCGTTCTTGCCCGCGTTGGCCCAATTGCCGTAGCCGCCGAAATTGCGAACCGGCGACCAATCCGGCATCGCCGGTGGGGGCTCGCCATGGTCGAGCGATTTGAAGTCTTTCGCGCCATAGACGATGCGGCCGCCCACGACAGTCAAGTCGCTGGTAATGTCGGCGATCTCACTCTCGGCGCACGCGAAGAAGTCCCTATCCGGTACGATGAGATCGGCAAACTTCCCGACCTCGATGCGGCCTTTCTTGGCCTCTTCATTGGAAAACCAGGCGACATTCTCGGTCCACATTCGCAGCGCGGTCTCCCTGTCAAGGCAATTGCGCTGCGGATAGAGGCGCACGCCTCCCACCGTCATGCCGGTGATGAGCCAGGCAAGCGAGACCCAGGGATTGTAGGAGGCGACGCGCGTCGCATCCGTGCCCGCGGAAGTCTTCACGCCTTTTTCCAGTATTTTCTTGACCGGTGGCGTCGCTTCGGCAGCGCCGCGGCCGTAGCGCTCCACAAAATACTCGCCCTGATAAGCCATGCGGTGCTGCACGGCGATGCCGCCGCCGAGCGCGGCGATGCGATCGATCGATTGATCCGAGATGGTCTCGGCGTGGTCGAAGAACCAGTGCAGACCGTCCAAAGGCGTGTCCTGGTGAACCTTCTCATAGACATCGAGTGCGCGCGAGATCGTCTCGTCATAGGTCGCATGCAGTCGCCAAGGCCACTTGTTTTGGACCAGAATGCGGACCACGCCTTCGAGCTCGCTCTCCATTTGCGGCGGCATATCAGGACGTTGCACACGAAAGTCTTCAAAGTCAGCCGCGGAGAACACCAACATCTCGCCGGCACCGTTATGGCGGAAGTAATCGCTGCCCTGCTTGTACTTCGAGATCTGGGTCCAGTTGAGGAAATCGTCCTTCTCGCCCTGCGGCTTCTGCGTGAATAAGTTGTATGCCAGGCGGATGGTGAGCTGCCCTTCGTCCGCCAGGTTCTGGATGACGGCATAGTCTTCGGGATAGTTCTGAAACCCGCCGCCGGCATCGATTGCGCCGGTGAGCCCGAGGCGGTTCAGCTCGCGCATGAAGTGGCGGGTTGAATTGACCTGGTATTCGAAGGGTAGCTTCGGTCCCTTGGCAAGCGTTGCATAGAGAATCGCAGCATTCGGCTTGGCGAGTAGCAGCCCAGTCGGGTTCCCTTTGGCGTCGCGGACGATCTCACCCCCAGGCGGCACGGGCGTGCTCTTCGTGTAGCCCACGGCCCGCAGTGCTGCGGCATTCAAGATGGCGCGGTCGTAAAGGTGCAGCAGGAACACGGGCGTGTCGGGTGCAATCGCGTTGAGCTCTTCGATGCTCGGGAGCCGCTTCTCCACGAACTGATGCTCGGTGAAGCCGCCGACCACGCGCACCCACTGCGGCGGTGGCGTGATTGCGACCTGCTGTTTCAACATGGTCAGGGCGTCGGCAAGTGACCGCACTCCATCCCAACGCAGCTCCATATTGAAATTGAGTCCGCCGCGGATGATGTGCAAGTGGTTGTCAATCAACCCGGGAAGCACGCGGCGGCCCCGCAGATCGATCACTTGGGTCGACGGACCGCGCAGCTTCATCGTCTCGTGTTCGTTTCCGACCGCGGTGATTAACCCATTCTTGATGGCGACCGCGCTTGCCGTCGGATTGGAGCGGTCCAGAGTCGTAAACACACCGCGATATAAAATCACATCGGCGACATTCATGGTGCCTTCTCGACGGCGTGCTCGGTGGTTACAGTAGTTACGGCCTCATCCTGGTGTCGTCCCGGGAGCATGCCGAAGAGGTGCGACGCGCACCGTGCCTCGCGGCAGGCACCAGGTAACGACGAACCCGCGAACATTTGTTTGCCCACAGGGATGATCTGCTCGCCGGCGAGAATGCCGAGCAGACCCACCAGAGCGATCAGAGGAGGCGCGGGCGACCGCACATTCAGCAGACTGTAGATCATGCCAACGAGGACGCCAGCACCGAGCGACACCAGATAGATTTTCATGACGAGCGCCCTGCGTTACGCGACCTTGGAGCCCGCTTCCGATGCGTGCTCACCGAGCGCCCATTTCGAAAAGCGGACCTGGATGCCGTAGGGGGAATGTGCGCGCAGGATGTTCATCACGCCCTCATAGGTTTCAGTGCGCGCCCAGTCCTGCTGCAACTCGAAGACATACTGGAACGTTGTGATCGGCACGGCTCCTGCCTGGGCCGCGCGATCCATTGAGCGGTTGTGCGCCTCCAGGGAGAGATCCCCGCAGGCATCCGCCGGAATGTAGATTTCGTATCCCTCCTTCAACATATCGAGCGTCGGAAACATGACGCACGCTTCGGTCCAAAGCCCCGCGAGGACGAATTTTTTCCGACCGGTCGCCGCCACTGCCTTGCGAAAATTGGCATCGAGCCATGAATTCATGGAGGTGCGGTCTATCACCTTGTGATTGGGAAAGAGTTCGATAACCTCCGGCATGAACGGGCCGGAGAAGCTGTCCTTGGCAACCGTGGAAATAACGGTTGGGATTTTGAAAAGCTTCGCGGCCTTCGCCAGGACCTGGACATTATTAAAGGGGACTAGCCGGTCGTGGGACTGAACGCCCTGGTACATGGCGGGCTGGTAATCGATCAGCGCGATCGCGCTGTTTTCCGGAGTCAACATTTCAACCTTTGACATTTTCACACTCCTCACTCTCGGTTGATTACGCTGTCGAACAGCGAGTGCACAAAACAACATCGCCTTCAGAAGCAAGGTGTCACGAGGCGGTTTCGCGCGATTGAAGGAGTCCGACGTGCGCTAGTAAGATGCTGCGACTACAGAATCAGATGAGGAGATGACTTACGAGCTGGTGCGAGAGTGACAGGTGCACGCAATCACACCCGGGTGACGGTTCCGACTTCCAAGTCGACCATTGCCCCGGCAGCAGCAGCCCCAACTTCCGTTGCGGCATAATTTACCGGAGTTTTCACGGTCTTCACCTGCAAGACCTAACTGACGGCCCGCTCCTGATGAAGCCAGAAGCGCTCGCGCAAAGCCCTCTTGAGAATCTTCCCAGAGCCACTCTTGGGCAGCTCTTGTGGTGAAAACTCGATACGACGCGGAATTTTGTAGCCCGCCAGAAACCGGCGGCAATGCGCGATCAACTCATCCACGCTGACAGTGGCGCCGGGCTTCAACACCACGCAAGCTGTCACGAGTTCTCCCCATTGTGGGTCCGGTATCCAAAATACCGCTGTCTCACGAACGGCCGGATGCTGGTAAATGACGGCTTCAACTTCTCCCGAGTACACATTCTCGCCGCCCGTGACGATCATGTCTTTCGAGCGATCCAGAATATAAACAAAGCCCTCGGCATCCTGATAACCGATGTCGCCGGTGCGAAACATCCCCTCCTGAAATGCGAGCTGGGTCTCATCGAGGCTATTCCAGTAACCGTGCATCACATTCGCACCACGGACGACCAGCTCACCCGGCTGTCCGATGGGGACTTCCTTGCCGGACGCATCTACGACACGCACATCGACTCCGGGACAGGATCGTCCGCAAGACAGCAGCCTGCTCGCAGTGTGTTCGTGGTCTTGAAGACCTGTGAGGAATCCCGTTTCGCTCAAGCCATAAACCTGCACCAGCTTCACATGAGGCAGGGCCTGCCTCGCCCGGTGGATGAGCTCGGGTGCAATTGGGGATCCGCCGTACCCCAACTCCACCAGGCTGCTGAGATCATAGTGGGCAAGGTGATCGAATTGAGTCAGGACATTGATCATCGTCGGCACCAGGACGGTGCGCGTGACGCGCTCCTTTTGGACGGTCTCACAGAAGGCCTGTGGGTTGAACTTCGGAATCGTGACCTGACAAGTGCCGAAGGCCGGCGCGGCAAACATGAATGGCAAGTCCGCGATGTGAAATAGCGGCGCCGCGTGCAAATACACACCACCTTCTCTGTAGGGCAACCAGTAGTTGACGTGGTCCACATCCGCAAGCACGGCCGCGTGCGTGAGCGCAACGCCTTTCGGACGGCCGGTTGTGCCGCTCGTATAGATCAGCGCGAGGATTGCTTCCGGATCGTAAATGGCCGCGGGACCTTCACCGCCGCAAACTCCCAGCGGTTCCGCGTCGAGTACCAGCTCCCACGGAAGCCGCAGCGTCGGGGCTGGCAATAACGAGTGCCGAATCAGACCGCGTGGAGTTGCATCGGCGAGCACTCGATCGATTTCTGTTGCCGAGAACCGAGTGTTCAGCGGAACAGCAGTTACGCCGAGCCAACCGCACGCGTATATCAACTCCAGGTATTCGGGTTCATTCGGCAGGAGCAGCGCCAGGCGGTCCCCCACCGCAAAACCGTGCTGGGCCAGCGCGGCAGCAATGCCTGCGACTCGAGAGTGCAGCTGCTGGAACGTCGGACGCGCAGCGCCTGACACCAGTGCTGTGGCGCCCGCATGGTATCGCGCAGCGCGGCCAAGTGAGTGCGTGTGAATCATGGCAGGTGCTCGTTGCGCTTCACAACGAAGGGTTGGCTGGTCTGGTTGCTACAGGTGCCCGTAGTGAGGCCTCCTCGGACTTGTCCGCAGAGCCGATATCATGCGCTCGGTTGCCGCCGGCGGGATCGAGATTCAAAGCTTTGGCCACACCTGCCCCGTAGGCGGGATCGCACTTCGCAAACAGCCCGATCTGCTTGTACTGGATCATTTCTTGCGCGCCCTGCGTCGCAGCGGCGATGTTCTCGAAAAGACGCTGCTTGTGCCCGGCATCGAACAGGCGAAACAAGTCGCCGGGCTGGCGCTCGTGGTCAGCTGATCGCTGACTGTTCCTGATACGCTTTTGGTCTGTTTGCTCACTGTCGGACTCCGGTGCTTGGATTAAATCCGCGGTGCCTCATCGACCAAACGCGAGCTGCGCTGGCCGGTGAAATAGCTCCAGAACCATTGGTTCTGCACGCGGCGCTGATTCTGCAGCTGCGGCAGAAACATGATGTGAATAAATGCCCAGATGAACCACGGAATAATTCCTGCGAGCTTGATTCGGCCTGACTCCATGATGGCAAAATTCTTGCCAATCACCGCCATGTTGCCTTTGTCGAAGTATCGGAAAGGACGCGGCGGTTTGCCGCCGCCGATCTCTCTGGCGATCCACCCTCCGACGTACCGGCCTTGCTGGATGGCGACCTGCGCCACTCCCGGCAACGGTCGACCGTCCTGTATCAAGGTCGCGGCATCGCCGACCACGAAGATCCCGCGAGAGTCGGCGACGTTCAAAAATGGGCCGACGCATGCCCGGCCGGCGCGGTCGGTTGCTACGCCGAGCATCTTGACGATCGGCGACGGCGAGACGCCCGCTGTCCACAAAACGGTACCGCTATCGATCCGCTTTCCGCCGACCGTCACGCCTTGATCGTCGATGTGTTCGACCATCGCATTGGTGATCACTCTCACGCCAAGCTTGGCCAGGCGTTGGGCCGCCTTTAGTGAGGAGGATTCGGCGAAGCTCGGCAGTACGCGCTTCGCGCCATCGAGCAAAACAACCGACGTCGCGGCAGGATCGATCCGCCGAAAGTTGGCGCGCAAGGTTGTTTTGGCCATTTGCGCAATCGAAGCCGCCAATTCC
>Ga0210394_10007440_pt1 | contig 11533 bp, 9 predicted proteins | sample IncBWC12MmetaG_FD_160121 | JGI IMG/M metagenome (GOLD analysis project Ga0210394, IMG submission 160121) | Forest soil microbial communities from Barre Woods Harvard Forest LTER site, Petersham, Massachusetts, United States - Inc-BW-C-12-M | ecosystem: Environmental > Terrestrial > Soil >... | reverse complement strand
CTTTACCCGCCGTCCCCGCAAAGTTTTGCTGATCTCCGGCCTAGCAACCTCCAATGAATCAACCGCCTTCCAGTCAAGCTTGTAAATGTAGTGTCCGGTCGCATCGCTGATCACTTGCGACACCTCGCCGGGTTGCAGATCGAACACCGAGGCATGTGCGGGCGGCAAGCCCTGGCGTCGCTGTTTGCCGGTCTTCGGATCAGGCGAACTGTTGCCGCTTACCCCCGCGGCATCATATGCCTCTTTCTGAAGCTTGCTGAAATCCTCGCCGGCAGCGGCACGGGTTCGCAAGAGCTCAGCCTCTTTAGCCATCGCATTCTCGCTCCGCTCTTCCCCGCCGTTCCCTTGCGCTTTCACTTGTGAACGGTTGGGGATCACAATACGCTCCAGGCTTGCCGACTCGAACTCGCTGCTGTTTTTCCGATAATAATCTTCGATATCGCTTTCCGGCACCTTCGCCGCTTCTTCTTGAATTTGCGCCAACAGCTCTTGGGAGAGGATCTGCAGTCTGGCAAAATTCAGCCGTTGCTGGAACCGTTCTTGCTTCTCCACGCCGCGTTGTTCAGCCTCATGAGCCATCACCAGATACTGTGGATACGCCTTCGCCAGATCCTGCAAATTCTGGCGATCCTTGCCGACCCGCAAGGCATTGATCAGTTCCTCGAATTGAGCCCGCGTAACTACCGTTTGGCACGCGGATTTCGCGGGCGCTGCTCTCTCAGTCGGCGTGGACGAAGAGCACAAGCCTTTGATGGTGAGCACCGCAGCGTCCTCAGCCACGCCAGTTGCTGCCCGCGATTTCCGCATACCATCATCAGGAGGGTGCTGATTGGTGACGGGTGGGCTGTTCGCAGGAACGGCCGATGCGGGTGGGTTTGCCTGCGCCCACATCAGACACCCAAGCAACAACCAACTCACCCACAGTTCGCGCATCATGAGAACTCCTCCGGTCTGATCGACCGCGCAATATCCTAGCATGGAGAATTCAGCAGGGAGACACTAGACGGCGAATCCGCTTCAGCCTTGGTAGGCAATTTAGCGCGGGTTCACGCCCATAGGCGCGCTAGTCTGCACCCTTGAGGAGTCATTGCCGGTCAAAACAACTCGCTTCATTTCGACCAGAAATTCGCAGGTTATGTGGTGAGCGCGGATGGACTCGAACCATCGACCCATGCCTTAAAAGGGCATTGCTCTGCCAACTGAGCTACGCGCCCACATCAGTGCCCGGGACGCCGCGAAAGATTTGTGCATCGGGCGCTGGTTTCTGGCGCCTGTCCGCTTTTCGCCCCGATGCGGTCAAGAATGGAAAGAACACTGGACGCTTCCCGCATTCGTCGCGTCCTCTAGGAGTTTACCATTGCGCGCTGAAGGATTGAATATTGGACCGGTGAATACTGCGGCTGGAAACAGTCAAATCGGCATTATACCGACTTCCTTTTCTACTTCGACGGTATCGACCATTACAATCGCATCCCAGGGACAGCCGTCGAGGAAGCATCCGTCCGGCCCTTTGCTGAGGCATTTCTTGCAGCCAATACAGAGAATGGGGTCGACCTGAATTCTGCCGAACGGCGGATGATCTTCGTCCGGAACCCAGAACATGCAATCCTCTACCGGACAATATTCCACGCAAGCCGGAGACCCGGCGCAACCGGTACAGCATTCAGTAATGACCGCCAGCTCTTTCGGTTTCTTTTTTCGAGGCGTCAGAAGCCCCTTGGATTTGGGTTCAAATTTGAACTCGTCGGGCACCATTCCCGCGGGTTTCAAGGAGTCCGCTTCAGCAGGCATGCGACCGATTATACCGTAGGCCGTGCGATTTTCATCCACACGGGAGATACCAGCCGTGGCTCATTTGATCTGGGTTATCCCGAAGCCTGGTTTGCTCCAGCGGGGAGAGGGTTTCGCCCGCATCATATAAAGGCTCCACCAGCAGAAAGCCCAGTTTCATTTTGGCTCCGCCTTTCCGACTGCATCGCCTTTGCGGCCAAAGCCGCATTCGTTTCTGATAAGATTGGCTTCCAGCCCTAAATTCTCTACATTCGCCTCTCACCGAGAGGCGCAAGGAGCAGCACTTATGGCAGGAAAAAGCGTCAACAAAGTGATTCTTATCGGAAATCTGGGCAAAGATCCCGAGGTGAAATACACCCCGGCGGGCATGCCGGTCGCCAAGTTTACGCTGGCCACCAACGAGCGCTTCAAGGACAAAGAGGGCCAGTGGCAGGACCGCACCGAGTGGCACAACATCGTTGCCTTTCAACGTCTGGCAGAGATCGTCGGTGAGTATCTGAAAAAGGGTGGCAAATGTTATGTGGAAGGCAGGTTGAGCACCAGTTCCTGGGACGACAAAGAAACCGGCCAAAAGAAGTACAAAACCGAAATCATAGCCAATGACCTGGTGTTGCTAAGCGGACGCGGCGAAGGCGCTGGAGATGATTCCGGCGGACGTTCACGCGGCGCCGCTGCCGGCGGAAACAATTTCGATCAGCGCGCTCCGGAGCCAGAGCATGCCGCAGCCGCAACGCCAATTAGCGACGAAGATATTCCGTTCTAGTATCTGGCTTAAACCGTAGAGACGTTGCTGGCAACGTCTCTACGGTATCGGCGATATGTTCCGTCCCCCATCCCTAACGCATTTTCCCCCGCCTAATTTAATATTGGATTGTCTTGCATCGCGACCATACTCCAAAGCGCATCGTCTCTCTCCAGCCGAGCGCGACCGTAATTCTTGAGGCCATCGGAAGACTCGATCACGTCGTCGCTTGCACGAAATATTGCGCGGATGTTTGTCCAGAAATTAATGATCGCGAGGTAACGATCGTCGCCGACTCCTGGACCGCGAGCACCAGCCAGATCGTCGCCGCACGTCCGGGCTTGGTGATCGCCGCAGTCCCTTACCAGGAAAAAGCAGTAGCGGAAATTCTGAAGTCAGGTGCGCGTTTCCTCGGATTAGCTCCGAAGACGCTTGCCGACATCTACACCGACATTGCCACCATCGCTGGAATCATGGGTGCTTCTGATCGTGCAGAGCCGCTTATCGAGGCGATGCAACGAGAGATTGAAGCCGTTCGCCAGCACACCAGGAGCTCGAGGCGTCCTCGCGTTTTTTGTGAGGAATGGGGCAAGCCTTTGATCTGTTCCCAGCCCTGGGTAGCAGAGTTAGTCGCGGCATCGGGGGGAGACTTTGTTGGCTCTGCCGGAAAACAGATATCGGCTGAAGCCGTTCTTTCGGAGAATCCCGATGTAATCGTAGCCGCCTGGTGCGGCGCCGGCGACCGAGTTCCTTTGGAAAAGATTATTCGCGATCGCGGCTGGACTCAGATGCGCGCAGCCAGAGAAAACCGAGTCTACTGCATTCGAGACGAATTTCTGAACACTCCCGCGCCCACTCTCATTCAAGGTCTGCGGGCACTCGCCGCAGCCATCCATCCTGAAGATTTTCCACAACCTCCGGGACTAAGATGCATTAGCGAGAGACTAATAAGTCAGTGAGCACTGCAGCTCGCTCCACGATTGTCAGAACGTTGGCCTGCCCATGAAGCGAGTCGTCGCAGCTTTAATTTTCCAGGGTGACAAAATTTTGGTATGCCAGCGCACGCGTCATCAAACGATGCCTTTGAAGTGGGAGTTTCCGGGCGGCAAGATTGAGGAAGGCGAACAACCGAGGGACGCGCTTCACCGCGAACTCGAAGAAGAGCTTGGAATCGATGCAAAGATTGGCCAGGAGGTATCGCGAATTATCCACGAGTATCCCGGCGGAGGCTCGGTTGAGTTACGTTTTTTCCTGGTAAACGAATACCGGGGAACAATCGAGAACAAGATTTTTCGCGATCTGCGCTGGGCACGGCGTTCGGAATTGTCGCAATACGACTTTCTCGAGGCAGATCTAACTCTAGTGCGGAGTTTAGCGGAGGGTAAAATTGTCTAGCGCACTTTCGTGGTGTGATCCCGCAGCCATGTTTGTCATCCCGCAGGAATGTTTGTCGTCTCGAGCAGCGCGAGGGATCTCGGTTCTTGCGTACTCCCGATAATCAGATCCTTCCTGGCAGCAGACTTAGCCGTAATTACGGAGACGTATTATCCCGACGCTTGAGGGTGGGCCGCTCATCGGCATCGCCGGAATTGCCAGTGTCGCCCGGATCGGTATGCGTCGCGCGTCGCAGTGTAGGACCATCTCCCCCGTGGTTCCTATCAACCTTGTGGCGATTTTCCAGTTGCGCGAGCCGCTCTCTCACATCCTGGAACTCGGAAGTGTCGACCTTGTATTCCTGCGCTGGCGGCAGCAGCGTATTGATCTCGTCTTGCGTCTTTGTAATGCGATCCGGAGTTTGCGGATGAGTGTCGAAGGTCTTTGCCAGTGTTCCCGGCTTGTGCTTCTCCAGAGATTTCACTTTTTCGAAAAATGAGGTCAACGCTTGCGGATCATAACCCGCCTTGTACAAATACTCTACGCCCAGGAAGTCAGCCTCTGACTCAAAGCTGCGCGTGAACCTCAGAAACCCCATGGGTATGGCAAATCCAGCCAGGCTCTGTGCGGCGTAACCAATTCCGCCGCCCACGAAGATTAGCGGGATGGAAGCCAGTTGCAACAACTGTCCGCGCGTGTTCTCGCGCGCCAGATGACACGCGGCGACGTGTGCAATTTCGTGCGACATTACGCCGGCAAGTTCAGCCTCGTTGTCGGCCGCCAATATCAGCCCGGAGTCCACATAAAAGAAACCGCCGGGCAACGCAAACGCATTCACATCGTCGGTATCGATTACTTTGATCGTGAACGGTACCAGGGCATCGGAGTTCCTCACCAGGTTTTGCCCAATGCGATTGATGTACTCCTCAATGACTGGATCGGCAATCAGTTTGGTGGTCGACTCCACCTGTGCTGCATAGCTGCGGCCCATCTCGATCTGCTTTTCCAGGCTGTACCAGTTGCCCAAGCCGCGATCGCATCCTACTTTGCGGTTACCAATGGCGTCGATATCGCGAAGACTTCCGTCGTGATAAGTTTTGGTCGCCTTGGGCGGACGCGCAGCGGTTGATGGAGGCGTGATCGGTGAAGGATTGGAATCCGCGGAAGATGTGTCCTGCGCAACTCCCAAGGCCGCGGCTATAAACAGAAAACCCACGAGCATCGGGAGAACCGGACGACACATAGCCCCACCACCCTGCGGATTGTTGCACACTTAGAAGCCGAAAAATAGGCCAAAGTTGCCGGTGGCCGAAGTTTTATTTCGTCTTCCAAAAGGCTACCATCGGGCTCACTGGCCGCCTCTCAAAGTCCAGAACCAGGCGATGCTGAGCACGGTCATGATCACGGTTGTCGCCCAAGCGGTAATGTTGTACACGGGCGAGTTGACGTAGTCGCCCATCAACTCCTTCTTATTCACCAACAACAACATGAAAACCAAGACGGGCGGTACAGCCACGCCGTTAACCACCTGGGAAAGAATTGAAATCTTCACCAGCGGCAGGTTCGGCACAAGAATGACGCCCGCGCCCGCGATGATCAAGATAGTGTAGAGCCAATAGAAAACCGGCGCTTCCGCAAATTTCTTTCCCACGCCAGATTCAAATCCCAACCCTTCGCAAACCGTATACGCAGTCGAGAGCGGCAGGATCGAAGCCGCAAACAGCGAAGCATTAAACAGCCCCACGGCAAAGAGGATGTAGGCATAATCTCCGGCCAGGGGACGCAGGGCTTGGGCGGCGTCTTTTGCGTCGGAAATGTTGCGATAGCCGTGCACGTAGAGAGTTGCGGCGCAGGCCACGATAATGAACCACGCTACGACGTCGGTAAAAATGCAGCCGGAAATGACGTCAATGCGCGAGGCTTTGTATTGCCGTTTGGTTACGCCTTTTTCCACAATCGAGGACTGCAGGTAGAACTGCATCCATGGCGCGATTGTGGTTCCGATGACGCCGATCGTCATATACAGATAGCCAGGGAGCCTGAACGCTGCTCTGGGCGGGGGTTTTACGGTGGCTACCAGAGCGTCAATCCAGGCTGGCTTGGCGAAGAATCCCGCCAGGATATAGGTCACGTAAAAAAAAGAAGCGGCCAGAAAAATCTTTTCCACGCTCTTGTACTGGCCTTTGACTACGATGAGCCAGACAATCACGGCGCAAACCGGAACAGTGATGTACTTAGACAATCCGAAAAGCTCGAGGCTACCGGCAATTCCGGCGAATTCACCAACCACGTTGCCGAAGTTGATGATCAGGATTCCGAGCATCATGAAAAACGTGATGCGAAAGCCAAACTCCTCGCGTATCAGGTCGCTGAGGCCCTTGCCGGTGACCGCGCCCATGCGCGCGGAAATTTCCTGAACCACGATCAGCGCCAACGTAATTGGAATTAATGTCCAGAGAAGAAGATGCCCGAACTGCGCGCCGGCAGCCGAGTAGGTGTAGATGCCGTTAGCATCGTTGTCGACGTTCGCCGTGATAAAACCCGGACCAACTACAGCGAAAAACAGCAGGATCCGGGTCTTCGAGCGTTTCAAGAATCTCATGAGTGCAATTCGCAGAGATACGAAGAGACATTGTGAAACGATCAGACAGAATAAATGGAGAAGTGAAATCTGAACAGGTTAAAAGTCAAAACGCTGTTCACCGCAGAGACACAGAGTCACAGAGAAAGAAAATCAGAGGCGCTGCGCTGCACAGATGGGCTGAAAGACGAAGACTAGCTGGCGGCGGCCGCGTGCGCCTTTTGCATCAGGCGGCGGGCGTGCGCAATGAGGTCGGCGACTTCGAACGGTTTCACCAGGCAGGGCACATTTTTTTCCTGGAGGAAGCTGCGCACTTCGGGCTCGGCCACAGTGGAGAACGTAAACAGTAAATGACTTTCCATGCCGGGACAATTCTCTACCAGCCAGCTGTACACTTCGCGCGCGCTGCCTACTCCCTGAGTCTTGCCATCGATGATGACGGCATCAAATGATTGCTGTCGTAACAGGTTTTGCATCTCCTCTGCATTCATAGAGGTCACCACTTCGGCCCCGGCGCCGGTCAGCACATCGCGCTCGAATTCGAGTACGGCTGCTTCGTTTTCGATCAGCAGGACACGTCCTGCGAGCGCCGCCTGGCGACGCGCTGCGGGTGCCGGCGCTTGCGTGCTCGCGCTCTCGCCGGCAGAAGGCAACACAATTTCGATGATACCGCCACCGTTCGGTCCGTTCTGCGCGCTGATTTGTCCGCCATGCTCCTGAATAATTCCGTAACAGATGCTCAAGCCAAGGCCGGTACCTTTGCCAACGCCCTTGGTAGTGTAGAAAGGTTCAAAGATGCGATGCGGCTCCTTGATTCCAGGACCAGAATCGTGAAATTCGGCGTGTACGTTTCCATTTCTCGTGTAGACCCGCACTTTCAGAGTGCCGCCCTGCCCGGCTTCCAGCATGGCGTCTACGGCGTTATTAATGATGTTAAGAAATACCTGCTCCAGTTGATGAGGGTCGGCTGTGACCGCTGGTCCCGGAGCTTCGAATTCGCGCTCCAGTTTAAGGTTGTTCACGCGCAAATCGTAATCGCGCAAGCCCAGGGTCTCATCGAGCACTTTGCAAATATCCACGTGCTCTTTCTGCGGCTTGCGCTGGCGGGCAAATGACAACAGGCTTTGCACCACACGATGAGTTCTCTGCGCCTGTTTGAACAACTTGTTAACAAAATCGGTGGCGCGCTCGTTCAGCCCCTCGCTTTCGAGAAGCTGTGCGTAGCCAAGAATCGCGGTCAGCGGATTATTCAGTTCGTGCGCCACGCCTGCAATCAACTGTCCCACTGCCGACATCTTTTCGCTTTGCAGCAACTGCTCCTGGGTCTTGCGCAAATCTTCGTAGGCACGGCAGGTCTCTTCGTAGAGGCGGACTTTCTCGATGGTCGTAGCCAATTGGCGGCCAATCGCCACCAGCAGGTTTTCATCGTTGCTGCTGTAGACGCGGCTCTCGCGGCTGCTGATTCCCATCATGCCTATGGGCACGTCCTTGCTCCACAGCAACACCCAGATCCAGGAACTGAAGCCGTCGGCGCGGATAAAGTCGGCGACAGGCGGAGGCAGGTGCGGCAGGTATTCCACGCTAATCACTTCGGTACGAGAGCGAGTCACCAGCTCGCCAAAGCCGCCATGGAATTGAACTTCGGCCAGGCGGGCCCGGTCGGCGCTGCGCTGTCCCCAACCGGCGCGGCGGCGGAAGGTGGTCTGGTCCGCGTCGCCAAGATAAATCGATCCGGTCTGGGCGCTAAGCAGTGAAATGACCTGGCGCAAAGTCAGATTCAGGATTTCGTCCAGATCGAACGTCTGGGTCGCGATCACGGCCATCGCGTTCAATGCATTCAACTCGCGATTACGTTTGCGGATTTCATCTTCGGCGCGCTTCTTCTCCGTGATATCAAGCAGAAATCCCTGGTAGCGTTCGATCTTGCCAGCGTCGTCGCGGGTCGCGAAGCTGCTCTGCAGTACAGTGACAAGCGTCCCATCTTTACGCCGTAATGTGACTTCGAAGTTGCGCACGTAATTGTGGGCTTCAATCTCGCGGTGAAACGCGTCCGTCTGTTCCGCAGAGGCGGAGAGTTCAGTGTCGAGATCCATCGCCATCAGTTCGGCGCGGCTGCTGTAGCCGAGCATGCGCACGAAGGCATCGTTGCAGTCGAGCAGCCTGCCTCCAGGCGTGGCCACAAAAACTCCTTCCTGGGCCTGCTCGAAGATCAGCCGGTACTTTTCTTCCGCCGCGTACCGTTCGGTAGTGTCGTGCACCACGTGGATGGTGCCCTTCTGCTGGCTTCCGTGCTCGCTATAGGACGAGGTGGAAATCATGCAATTGCCGCCGAAACACGGGTCCTGCGCCTCCTGAATCCCTTCCTGTGCGATGACGCAGTAGGGGCATCCCAGCCATTGCCCCTGGCGCGGGAGCACGGCTTCACAGGGCTGACCGATCACGTCCGCTGGAGCCTGCCCGAGACGTTGCAGCAGAGCCATGTTCGCTTTCATGACAACGAATTCTGCGTCGTGGACCAGGACGAAATCTTGAATAGAATCAAACGTGTTCGCCCACTGGCGATGGGAACGCAGAATCTGTTCCACCAGCCGGAGATTCTCAACCGCCAGTCCCAGTTGGTGAGCGCTGGTTACCAGGAACTCCATTTCATCCGGCGTGTAAGCAAGCCGGTGACGACTGCCCAGGGATAACGTCCCGATCACGGATTTCTTTCCCAGGACAGGCAGGATGACTATGTGGTGAAACCGTTCCCGCTTTAAGTACGGGCGAACGCTGTCGGAAGCTTTCGAAGTTTCGATGACCACGGGCACGGTGTCAGACAGCATGCCCTTCATAGTTTCATCCAAGGGCATTGAAGCACGGTCGCGCACATAGTCCGCAGAAAGACCGATGTGGCTGGTCAGCACAAGTTTGTCGCCTTCGAGCAGACGGAACCAGGCGGCCTGCACTCCCATTAATGTTTTCAGTTCTCCGAGGGCCGTCTCGGTCATGGGACCATGCTGCTGCGAGCGTGTGATGGTGGTGGTCAGCGCATTGAGCACGCCCAGACGCCGGGTGCGCATTCTGGAGTCGTCGAAAACAATCAGCAGCATGCTCAGGCCGAGCAGTAAATCAACTCCCAGGCTGGATCCCGGCGGCAGATGCACATCCAGAAGCGGCCAGTCGAGGTGCAGCAGCAGCAAGCTGACGCTCAAGAACCACGGGCCTATTTCCCAGCGAGCCCAGCGAAAACGGATCAATTGCAGGACTGCCCCAAAAGTAATAAGCCGGTATGAAACTTCGAGCACCACGCGCAGCGCAAACAAGTTAGGCCAGTACAGGGCCCGTACCACGGCGAAAGCAATTACCGCGATGGAAAATAACAGGACCGGAACCAGCAACTTACGCGCATGGCAATAAACGAAGACTGCAGCGGAAAATAAACAGAAAGCCAGCACAAACTGCGATTGCGAGACTGCGACCGTATAGCGCGCGGCTGACTCCACGCCCGCGTGATGGTTAGTCCAAGTGGCCACGAAGTAAGCCAGCCAGCCCACAATCCAGACCAACAGGTATCGTTCGCGAAAGGTGCGGAATACCAGCAGTCCCGCGGCCAGGATAACCAGCGCGGCGGATTCCACGGCTACGAACCTCGGGACCGGCAGGTCGACAAGGGCGTAGCAAGCGAATAAGGCAGAGCTATTCATCGCGATAACGGGTTAGCGCTCCCTTGTTCTTAACATGCCGAAACCTTGCGGCGATGAGCTTTCCCGTTGCGGGTCGTTACTTTCGGAACCTTCTAAGTTAGGGATTCATAATCTGGGAACTCCGAATCCGGGCACAATTCGCGGTACACTGAAACCCTTATGGCCGCCGAGCGCATTCTGGTTGTCGATGACGAAGACGCCATCCGGGAAATCGTTTGCTCCATGCTAGCCGCTGCCAACTACAAGACAAAGCAGGCTTCGTCCGGCCTCAAAGCATTGGCGATGCTCGATGCCGGGGAAGAATTCGAGCTCATGCTTTCCGACCTGATGATGGCTGACCTGGATGGCATCGGCCTGCTCGAACGCACCAAGGAACAGTATCCGGATATGCCCGTGGTCATGGTCACCGCCGTACACGATATTTCAGTTGCTTTGGCTGCCATCCGCAACGGCGCTTATGACTATCTGTTGAAGCCTTTCGAGCGCGAACAACTGCTGGCGACGGTACGCCGGGCTTTGGAGAATCGCCACCTGAAGATGCAGAACCGGGATTATCAGACCGGACTCGAACGAATGGTCGAGGCTCGCACCGAGCAGTTACAGAAGGCAATGGCCGACCTCGAACGCTCCTATGGCATGACGTTGGAAGCTTTGGGTGGCGCGCTCGACCTTAAAGACGCAGAGACTGAAGGCCACTCGCGACGAGTAACCGTATTCACCATCGCGATCGCCCGAGCTATGGGATTATCGAAAGATCAAATTGATGTGATCGCCCGGGGCGCGTTTCTGCACGACATCGGCAAGATGGCGATTCCCGATGCCATCCTGCGCAAGCCGGGCAAATTGGATCCGGACGAAGTTGCCGTCATGCGGGAGCACTGCTACCACGGATACCAGATACTGAAGAAAATTCCATTCCTCAAAGAAGCGTCCGAGATTGTTTATGCCCACCAGGAGCATTACGACGGAAGCGGCTATCCGCGGCAACTGAAAGGTGACGAAATTCCGTTGGGCGCTCGTATATTTTCTGTGGCCGATACTCTCGATGCCATTACTTCCGACCGCCCTTATCGCGCAGCCCAATCGATTGCCGCAGCACGGGAAGAAATTAAGGTCTGGTCCGGACGCCAGTTTGATCCTGAGGTCGTGGACGTATTCATCTCCATGCCAGAACAGATCTGGAGCGGCCTGCGCAAAGACGTCGATTCGCAAGTGAACCGCTTCGCCTACTCCACGGCCAAAGGCTCTTCCTGAGAGCTTGTCTATTTGGCTCACTCTTGAAGTCACATGACGCTTTCATCTGCAATTTGCCCGGAGTCACGCGTTCCTCTATCAGATCGCGCGCAGGCGTATAACTTT
>Ga0210394_10007439_pt1 | contig 11534 bp, 8 predicted proteins | sample IncBWC12MmetaG_FD_160121 | JGI IMG/M metagenome (GOLD analysis project Ga0210394, IMG submission 160121) | Forest soil microbial communities from Barre Woods Harvard Forest LTER site, Petersham, Massachusetts, United States - Inc-BW-C-12-M | ecosystem: Environmental > Terrestrial > Soil >... | reverse complement strand
CTTCCTACTTATTATGTGTGGCATCTGCGGACCGTTGGGCGCCCGTGGTTAGTTCCTGATTGGATTATGATTCTGGAATACGGATCCGTGGCAGTCGCTGCTGCCATTATCGCTTTGCGTAGGACCATGCGATCGGCCGCACTCCAATGCTCAGCGAACCCGGTAGAGTGAAGGCAGCTGCACCACAGCCGATTTATTGCATCTAGGGCCCATTGCACGCCATCCAAGAAAATGTTCGTCTTACTGAGGAGAACCTTCATGAAAAAGTTGTGCCATTGCATGACGATCTACAGCCTGCTCTCAGGGGCACTGCTACTTGCGAGCACTTCCCAGGCCCAGACGCGCCCACCCATTGTCGAACAACTCGCCAAAACCTATGGCCTTGATTCGTACGGGCAAGTCGATGCAATCCGCTACACCTTCAACATCGAGATCCCGGCCTTCAAGCTGACTCTCTCTCGTTCCTGGGAATGGGAGCCCAAGACCGGAAAAGTCTCCTACGAAGGAAAAGACAAGGACGGCAAGCCGGTCAAGGTTACCTATCTCCGCTCTCAGCTCAACACCGCGCCTGCCAACGTGAAAGATGAAATTGAGCCGGCCTTCGTCAACGACAATTATTGGGTGATCTTCCCTTTCCATGTTTACTGGGACGCTAGCGCGAACGTAGTGGAGAAGGACAAGCAAAAATTGCCGATCGGAACAGGCACCGCAAAGCTCGTGTCCGTGAAATATCCTGCGGAAGTTGGCGGCTACACGCCGGGAGACACTTGGGATCTTTACGTCGGGTCGGATGGGCGAGTGGTGCAATTCATCTATCATCGCGGCGGACCTAAACCACCGAGCAACGTCACAACTACCTGGGCGGGCTACAAGAAGGCTGGCCCTCTGCTCTTCTCGACGGACCACCGCGGAACGGCGGACGGCAAGCCGGCGCGAATTTTCTTTACGAATGTGGCTGTCAAGATAGCGGCGTCGGACACCTGGGTGGACGCGAAATAAGAAACGGGCGAGTTCGCTCCGTCAATCGACATCGATCCTCACGACCCAGACTCTCGGGCAATCACGACGGTGGTGCAGGAGCTACCGAGTTTGGGCAGATCGCGATTTGCGGCCATCCGGATCTCGAGCCGTGGGCGCTCGCCCCGCATGATCGGACAATAAAAATCCGGCTGCCGTAGCGCCCCTTGGAGGCGCCGTCGTCCTGCGCATCCTCCATGACATGTATCTCGAAACTCGCAAGGCTGGCACGCTTCTGGAAGGGTACGGGCCTGCTCAAAAGGCGCAGAGTTCAGAATCCCGGCCCCTGACAAAATCAACTCCGAGAGCGGCTCTCCGAAGCCGGGCCAATAGACGCATGGCTGTGTTGTGGCGCGGGGCGTAACTCGTACCGTGCTGACGCCACATCCTCCTTCAAGTGGCGGCAGGCCGGCCATCGCCCGCACCAAGGGCTCGCCGATGGCGATTACATCGGTGTTCTCGAAAAGCTTATGGAACCCTTGCCAGTATTCTTCGTACGTGAGCGCGTAAAGATCGGACCGCACTGCCTGATAGACGTTCACACGCAAGGGACCGCCAAAGCGTTTCGCGACTCGTGCGACATCCGCCAGCCGCAAGAAGTTTGACTTCATCATGACCGCGATAATCGTCACGGGTACACCTAGACGCACACAACGCTCGGCCTGTTGATGAATCAGTCTCCAGTTACCTAGGCCGCGTTGGGCATCCTGTTCCGCTTGGGTTGGGTAATCGAGTGAAAACTCGATGTCATGGAAGGCACGCAAGTCATGGTCTTCGAGAACGGCAACACTGTGACCATTGGAAGTGATGGTGAGCTTCACCGGTCGAGTTCGCAGGTAAGCCAATATAGTCTTGTAGTCAGGATGCATTCCGTTCTCGCCAGTGCCCAGATTCACGGAGCGAACCGGAAGGCGCTCCATGACGGACTTCACTTGATCCAAGGAGAGCCGATCCGCGCGCGTTGGATCGCGGTAGCAGAAGGCGCACTTGAGGTTGCACTCGTTGGTGAGCCCGAGCCCAAGCGCAATCGCGGCATCAGGCGCCCTCGCGCCGGATGGGATGCCCGAAACTTGGACGGGGACGTTGGTCACGCGCAGTCCTCCGCCACCGAATTTACGCAACGTGCCAGGCAGTGTGTATAGCGGGAGACTGCGGCATACTCTGGCCGGTTCCCCAGCTTCCGCTCCAGTTCATAAATTCGTTCGTAGTCTGCGCTGCGAGAAACCCGTGGCGGCAAATAGTCTGCAAGGACGCGTACACCCCGCTCGGCAATCACTGCCAGCGACGCCGCTTTCAGCATGACTTGCAGGCTATTTGACGGAAATAGTCGTACCCGGCCTCCGTACAAAGACTCCTGTGCCCACTCAGCGGTGAGGTTATTCTCCGCAATTGCCAAATCGCCTGCTTGGATAGCGGCCTTGAATACTTCCCCTGCCTGGTTACGTACGAGAACAGACAAAATCGCCGATGAATCCCGCAAGGCGCGAGCCGCACTGCGCAACACAGCACCCGGCTCGTCGAGATATTCCAGTACGTTGTGGCAAAGAATTACATCGAAAGATCGAGGGTGGAACAAGTTCGCCAATTGGGTAACGTCGCCGTGTCGCAGTACGACCTTTTCCGTAACACCTGCTTCCTGTGCCGTACGCTTCGCGATGTCCAGCATCGCGGGAGAGGAATCCAACAGCGTGACGTGAATGCCGAGTCGCGCCAGGCGAACAGCAGTCACCCCCGTGCCGCATCCGAGATCAAGTGCACACAACGAAGGTTTGGCCTGCTGAGGAAGAAAATGCTGCAGGTTGGCAAAAGCCAAGTCGGAGCGCAACCGGCCCTCGGGCGTCTCGAGGTAGTCGGCGTACTTGTTCGCGCCGCTCTGGAAGCCTTCACTGTCGGCCTTGGCAGTCATCTGCATGCGACCCTCAAGCGAAGTCGTTCGCCGATCAAGTCACTGGTAAAAACCGGAATCAAAAGAATAAGTGTAGCCAGGCGAATCTGCGAGGCTACCCGCATTCTCTGGCCACATCATCCCTCTCAGAACACTAGCACTTTCGTTGCCCTATCCGAAACACTCAACGCCCGATGTCCAGAACCATCCCAAACGCCAGACTGGCAAAGCGAAAGTGTCCAACCAAGGGATTGGAGAGGCGGTAGTTTCTGCTTTGGGATTTCATTGGGGGCGTGGACGCCCGCTGTAGCCCAAGAACCCTGCCTCCAGTATTGTTATACGGGCGGAGTCGGGTGTACGTTATCCGTCAGCAGAGAAATTAAAAGAATTCTCGGGCAGAGGTATTGGCCATGAACCGTCGCAATTTTCTGCAATCAGCGGGCATTGTGTCAGTAAGCCTCGCATTCGCGAAGGCGGGGCGGTTGCTTTCACAGGTCACAACGGCCGACCGTTGGCGCACATTTCAAGTAACGACCCGAGTCGAAGTCCTGAAACCTTCCGGGACGACACGCATATGGGTGCCGGCGGCACTCATTAGTGAAACACCCTTCCAGAAGACGCTCGCGAATACCTTCAACTCCGAGGGGGGTACCGCGAGGATGGTCGAGAGCAAAACCGACGTGCTCGGAATCATCGCTGTGGAATTTCCGGCCGGCGTAAGGCCGATCCTCACAGTCACGAGCCGGATCGCCACTAAGGATTGCGTGGTCGACCTCAACGCGCGCGCTATCGCGCCCAAAGAGAGCCGGGCGGAATTGGAACATTTCTTGCTGCCCACCAAGCTGCTGCCGACCGACGGTATCGTTAAAGCGACAGCGAGCGAAATCACGAAGGGCTCGAAGACAGATGTTGAGAAGGCGCGTGCGATCTACGAGTGGATTGTTGACAATACCTTTCGGAATCCGAGAACCCGCGGCTGCGGCGTCGGCGACATTCGCTTCATGCTGGAGTCCAGAGATCTGGGCGGCAAGTGCGCCGATCTTAACGCGCTCTACGTTGGCCTCGCCCGCGCGGCAGGCCTTCCAGCGCGCGACGTTTATGGCATCCGGGTCGCCAAGTCCGAACTGGGATACAAGAGTCTTGGGGCTTCGTCAGAGAATGTGACGAAAGCGCAGCATTGCCGCGCTGAGGTTTACCTTGGTGAGTACGGCTGGGTGCCAGTTGATCCCGCAGACGTGCGGAAGGTCGTGCTCGAGGAACCACCTGGAAATCGCTCCCTGGACGACAACATGGTGAAGAATGCGCGCGCGCGGCTATTCGGGTCCTGGGAGATGAACTGGATGGCCTACAACTTCGCGCACGACGTCGCTCTGCCCGGGTCGAACGGCGCTCCAGTCGGCTTCTTTATGTATCCGCAGGCGGAAACAACCGACGGCCGGCTCGACAGCCTCGATCCCGATAACTTCAAGTATGAAATTACTTCAAAAGAGACAACAGCTACGAACGTGTGACGGAAACGGACCTAAGCAAGGCCGGCATTACCAGGACTTGAGCGTTACTTCCGGTTTGCCCGTCAACTCGGGCGGAATGGAGTCAACGCCGGGTGCGAAGCGGAAAGACTGTGACATGCTTGTGCAGTCGGCGAAGCTGAGCCAACACTCGCGCAGCAGCAGAAATCGACGTTGAGCAGGGGTGCATTTCGTGTTGGTTACGCCGCCGGAGAGCCTCCGCCTCACGTTCCCGCGGCGGAAGTAGTGCCAAACGGCTGCGCTGCAGCGGCCGTTTTTACAACTTTTTACAATCATTTGCGGCGGCTTGACAACTCGAGCTGAGAGGCTTTTATAGTCTTGCCAGTGGAAGGGCGAGTGAAGAATCTGGCGAGGCTGAGAAATGTCTAAGAAGTGGCGATTGACGGACCGCACGCGAACACTGCTAACGCTGGAGTTGGCCATCGTGCTCCCCGCGGCGGCCTTGATGGGCTTCAGCATCTGGAACCTGAAGCATATTCAGCGTAATAAGGCCATCGAGGCGGCCATCCAGCGCGACTTCTCGCACGTGCTGAAGATCGCGGAAAAGAAAAGCTGGGAGCGGGCGAACGATCTGCTCACTCCGGTACTCAGAGAGTTCCCAAGCCCCGAGGGCGACCCATCCAAGATCAAGGCCAAGCTCGAGCGCATTCTGCTGGAGCACCCGGAGTTTGCATACGCGGTTTTGTACGACAAGAAGAACAACCTGTTGCTGAGCCGCATCCAGCCTGGCCGAGACTGGGACAAGGTCTTCTGCGGCCGCACTCAGGATCAGATTGACGCGGCCGGGAACTGGGTGGCCACGGAGGCATCCGACATGGCGAAACATCTCCGCCTTATGGCGGAAAAGGGGGACCAGCCAGTAACGTTCTCTGGCGGGTGGACGCTCTTTGACAATCATCAACTTACGTATTGGAACGTCGCTCTTTTTATCCCTCCGGATGTTCCAAAGGATCGTGTGACCGTGGCTGTCGTCGCCTTTGACGAGGACTATCTGCGCAAGAACTTCTTGCCAGCAGTGATGAAGGACGTATTAACCAGCAAGAGCGTCGTACTGATGGCCGATGAAAATGCGCCGGTGATGATGATCCATGCACCGAAGGATTCCACGCCCTGGGTAGCTTCTCCGAACTGGGACGGGGAAGAGCCGGAGATGGAGCGCACCTTTGCGGACGTTTTCCCAAGCTTAGTCCTGGCGATCAAGTATCAGGGCACCACGGTCGCGGATATCGGCATGAAGTTCCTCAGATTTCACTACACCGTGTTGGCCGCGCTGGGTGTGCTGATGGTCGGCGGGATTTGGCTTACCTACCGCAACGTTTCCCGAGAGATGAATCTGGCGAGACTGAAGTCCGATTTCGTCGCCAACGTTTCGCACGAATTGCGGACGCCGCTGGCTCTGATCCGGCTCTATGCCGAGACTTTGGAGCTTGGGCGGCTCACGGCAAAGGAAAAATACCAAGAGTATTTCCGCATCATTCGGGAGGAGAGCGAACGCCTGACGGCGCTCATTAATAACATCCTGGACTTCTCCCGAATAGAAGCGGGACGCAAGGAATACGAGTTCAAGGAAACGAACCTGGCCGATCTGGTGAGGTCGACCCTGGATTCCTACCGCTTCCAGATCGAACAAAACGGTTTCGCCTTCGAGGAGAACATCTCGAGCGATGTTCCACCGGTGATCGTGGACCGCGAAGCGATCGCGCGATCGCTGCTCAACCTGGTGAACAACGCGTTGAAGTACTCCAAGGACCAGAAGTACATCGGTGTGAGCTTGTACCGCGCGAACAGCCGCGTGAACCTGGAAGTCCGGGATCACGGAATCGGCATCGCAGCGAACGAGCAGGAGAAAATCTTCGAGAAGTTTTATCGTTGTGGGGATCCGCTGGTGCACAACATAAAGGGGTCGGGATTGGGCCTCTCGCTCGTGCAGCACATCGCGCGGGCGCATGGCGGGGAGGTGTTGGTCGAAAGCACACCCGAGAAAGGGAGCAAATTCACGATCGCGTTGCCGTTGGATCCTGCCTTACGGACGACGGAGGTAGCAGCGTGAGGGGCCACGGAGTGTGGGGTGGTGCCATGCTTCGGATAGCGCCCAAGGGAGAGGTCATGGGAACAAAGAAAATTCTGATAGTCGAGGACGAGCCGAACATGGTTGCGGGGCTCCGCGATAATTTCGAGTATGAAGGCTTTCAAGTGATAACGGCCCTGGACGGCGCAGAAGGACTGGAGCGGGCCCTGAAGGATTCCCCAGACCTGATCGTCCTCGACGTGATGATGCCACGCATGAGCGGGCTGGATGTGTGCAAGCAGCTGAAGGCGAAGCGGCCTTCGATTCCCATCATCATGCTCACGGCGCGCGGCCAGGAAGTGGATAAGGTTGTGGGCCTCGAACTCGGTGCCGATGACTACGTTACCAAGCCCTTCTCGATCCGAGAACTGCTCGCTCGCGTGAAGGCAGTTCTGCGACGGGCAAGGACGCTCCCGCAAGAGCAGGACCGCTATACCTTCGCGGATGTCGAGGTGAACTTCCGTAGCTACCAGGTCCTGCGTGGTGGTAAACCGGTGGAGTTTTCGAGCAAGGAATTTGAGCTGCTGAGGCATTTTCTATGTCATTCGGGGGAGACCCTGAGCCGCGACCGGTTGCTCGACGAGGTATGGGGTTACGAGAACTTTCCCACGACTCGGACTGTGGATGCTCACATCGTCAGGATTCGCCAGAAACTTGAACCGGTTCCGGAGCAGCCCCGTTTCTTTCTGACTGTACACGGGGTGGGCTACAAATTCGTAGGATGAAAACATGATGACATCGACCGAACGAATGCAGGACATCAGGCAGGGCGCGCTCGGGAACCGCCTGGGGCGGGAGACGAAACGCGAACGGAACGCGAGTCTTGGTTTGCCTGCCGCGGCAAAAATCCCTACGCAGAGCATCCAGTCGGTGAAGCAGGAACTGGATGCAGCGCGGCGCGAGCAAGCCAAACTGCAACAGGCTATCTATGAGGCGGCCCAGGTTCAACGGAAGCTCTGCGCCCCACGTGAACTCGTGTGGCGCGAGTTCGAGATCGCAGGTGAAAGTTTCCCTGTCCGCCATCTCTCGGGAGACTTTTTCAAGGTGATGGAACTTGGCTCCGCCCTTGGATTGACCGTGGGCGACATTGCCGGCAAGGGATTGTCGGCGGGAATTTGGCAGGCCCATCTGATGGGTTTGATCCGACGCTCTGCACGAACGCATTCGGACCCAGCTGCTGCTGTTGCCGAAGTCAACGCGGAACTGTGCCAGGATCAGGATGAGCCGCCCATCGTGGCCCTGTTCTTTGCCCGACTCGATCCACAAGAGAATGAACTTGTATACTGCAACGCCGGCCTGCCAGCTCCGCTGCTGCTGAGACACAACAAAACTGTGGAGCGATTGGAAAAAGGCGGACCGATGCTAGGCGCCCTGCAAGAAGCGGTATACGACTCCGGAAGCGTGCGACTGAATCCCGGCGATGTGTTGCTTGCTTACTCCGACGGTGTGACGGAGTGCCGGAATTCCGAAGACGAGGAGTTTGAGATAGGACGACTATCGGCGGCAGCGAATGCGGTCGGCGATGCAAGTGCGAACCAAGTTCTCTTCTCCACGCTTGGTGCGGTGCTCGACTTCGCTGACGCGTGCTCACCGGAGGACGACTTGACACTATTGGTCATCCGCCGACGCGAGGGCACCGTGATCGAGCGGTCCCCTTCACGGAGCAAGGGATTTTCGACGTCTCACAGTGGGCCAACTTCGGTCGTGCTGCCGAAGAAAGCTGAACGGAGAGGAAATCGTTCCAAATAGCTGAACCGAGGTACACCCGAGCTCCCCAAGTTGTCTCCTGCGGGCACGGAAGTCGTGGTGTGCCCAAATTCAGGGCAAAGGACGAGCGATGGCAACGAGATCGACTTCAATGTTCATGGAAGAAACACCGCTCTGCGCGGCGCTGAACCAGCCTCTACAAACCTGCCCCGAAGTATTAAGCACAGTTTACACGGCGCACTATCGCGATGTTTTGCGCGTCTGCCGGCGTTTCTTTCGGCAGCCGGAAGATGCCGAGGATGCGGCGGCAGAAGTCTTTTTGAAGCTGCACAGGGTCCTGGAGACAAGAGATGAGGCGGTGCCCTTTCGCCCTTGGGTGTCGCAGGTGGCAGGCCGGCATTGCATTGATAAACTGCGACGAGGAAAACGCGAGAAAGGTTCGCGGGTGGACGGAGCTGACCTTAGCGAAGTCCCCGACTATTCGACTCCCTCGCCACTCTCTCAAGTCCTGCGCAGGGAAGAACGCATCGAAGTGAGGGAACAGCTGATTCGCTTGCCAAAAAAATACAAGGTGCCGCTCGTGCTGCGCTACTACAAGCAAATGAGTTACTCCGAGATCGCGCACGAACTGAAAAGGCGGCTTCCTGCGGTCAGGATGATGATCTTCCGAGCCAAAGAGCAACTGCGCCACAATTTGCGACGCGAGCAGTCTGGCAATATCAGTGAGCTTTCGCATCTCAAGCCACATCGATGAACAGGGGAAAAGTCCATCCGAAACGCTCTCAGTTTCCGCAAGGAAATGGCGCTGGGAATTGAAAAACGGGATTCTGGCCCGAGTGGTCGACAACTCGGAAGTTATCCTAAGTCCCGATAAATCGAGTTACCGGACATCTTTAACAATGTCGGCCCTGTCAAACTCTTTTTGAACACACTTCTTTCTTTTCACCTAAAAGAGTTTTTCTCTTTCGTTCTCTTTCTTTTCTGCATCGACGACCACGGCTCGTTCGTAATCTTGCGGTCGGCTTCAGTCCGACCCAAACATCTCTTCGATCAAAACTTCGACCACGATTACTCGTTCAAACTCCCTTTGCAGGGAGCGGGATGCCCAATCAAGTGCACAGCGCTCTACTTCGCGCCATGTCCGGTAACGAGCTGTCCCGCGTACGAACCGAGCTCTAACGACCGTGAATACTCACACCCATTCCGCCACATCCAGTACAACCGAATCGCCAGCCTGCGCCCCATCGCTACCTTGGCGATGCTTTTGTGCCGCCGCATCGCCAAGTGGATGTACCGACGTCTCCAGTCTGGATGGTTACGCGCCGCTGCTTGGGCCGCCTCTACCAACAAGAAGCGCAACAAGGAACTGCTCTGCCCTGCTTGCTGATGTGCCCCCAGCCGTTGCTTGCCAGCACTGGACTCCTCACTCGGAATCATCCCCACGTACGTGCCGACCTGCTTGCCACGAAGAAACCGCGTGGCCTATCGTTTGTGGGGTGAAGGACTTCCGCGGCGTTCGCCCGCAAGCCTCGCAGGACAACCCCAAAATCAGCGCGCGAAACCGCGCTCAAAGAATCAAAGAATCGAAGTAGTAGATCATTTTGTTGCGAGGGTCATTCCGCCCTCGTTGTCGAAACGTACTTCGGCAGTCGCGCCTTCCCGTATCTTGAGAAACGTGCGGCTATCTGCGGTGCTGAAAGTTGGATGTCCGTAGCAACCTGCAATCCCGCAAAGGCACGGCTCATCGAAGTGGGGTTTCTCGCTCGGTTCGGACTGCAGCGACGGCAGCTTGCTCTTGCTTGGCGAGTCGATTCATCTAGCACGCTCCTGAATACGTGCATCGCGGGAATGCTCCCATTTTTGCCGGCGCGGACATCGTCACCGCCTCAAACCGGTAACCCCACCAACGCCAGGACTGCATCTCAGATCCCCCAGGCGGGACTCCTCGGTAAACGAGTCTTGCGTTTCCAGTTGCATGGGGCGGCACGGTTGCACTCACACTCAATTTGCTGCTCAATGAGGTTGCACTTCGACCGGGTCGAGCAGCTCCACGGTTCCGCGCATCAGCTCACTTATCGTAAGATTCTGTCCATGCTGCACATATCGCGCGAGGACGTTCGGGTGTAACCATTCCAATCCCCAGGCATCTTCCACGGCTACAATGGTGTAGGAGCCAGGAATCACGCCCCTCAAAGCGAACGTCCCGTCGGAGTCACTCTGGTCTCGCCGGAACAATTCGATGTGCGCCACAGGATCGTTCGGCACCAGCGCAACCATGACGCCGGCCACAGGTTTGTCTTTCTTGTGCACCACTCCTTCAATGCTGACTTTTCCTGCCACGACCGAAGCTGTCACTTCCACGGCAGCACCGGCGGTAACGTTCACGTCGTGGCCAGGAGAATCGCCCCCCGGTGAAGAAGTTTTCACCACAGAAAATGGCAATGTCGCAGAGACAACTAGAATCGCGTATTTACCCGGAGCGAGGTCCGCAAAAGTGAACTGCCCCGTCGGATCGCCCAGTTCGAATGCCACGAACCGCCGCCGCGAATCTTGCAGGCCAACGTTGTATTGTTTGGGTAGCGGCTCTTCCCCCGCCATTTTCACCATCACTTTAAGACTGCCAAGTGGTTCACCCTTGGATTCATTCAGATCCTGTCCATCGCGAACAAGATCGACTTCCGCGGCTTGCTCAAGCTGGCCGGAGTCCGCGCTCCTGATCCTCACCGCGTAGCGGCCGGCCGCAACTCCCGTTATTTCGTACACCCCCGGCGCCACCGGCCGCATGCCATCAGACCGCACGTATTCCTCCGATTCAAAAACATGTTTTTGTAACTCCGGCATTCTGAATCCATTCATCTGGCCCGCCCCATTCTCTGGGACTCGAAAAATGAGGTGCAAAGCAGGCACGGGGTTCAGATGCACATCCACTTCCAGGCGGTCGCCACCCTTCACTTCGATCGGCGTGGCGCTATCCGCTTCCGTCGCCTCGCTGAAGTACGTCGTAGGGTAAGCGACATCCAGCGATGGCGAGACTTGCCCCGCAGCACTCCTCGCTTCGCCCTCCGCCGTCGACGGATGAATTGCGTACCAGGGCTTCGCGCTAACCGAAATGTAGTATTTGCCTGGGCGCAACAGCGAAAAGTCGAAAAATCCTCGATCATCACTGATCGAATTCGCGTAGCGGGTGATCCGGCTCATCCCTCCTGCGTGGTTCTCGAAGTAAAGAGTTACTTGCGCGCTTCGCGCTGGATCGCCGGACTCATCAAACACATGGCCCGTAATAAGCGCCATCGGCGTCAATCGAAGTACTAGGTTTTCGGTTGAGTAC
>Ga0210394_10007438_pt1 | contig 11535 bp, 9 predicted proteins | sample IncBWC12MmetaG_FD_160121 | JGI IMG/M metagenome (GOLD analysis project Ga0210394, IMG submission 160121) | Forest soil microbial communities from Barre Woods Harvard Forest LTER site, Petersham, Massachusetts, United States - Inc-BW-C-12-M | ecosystem: Environmental > Terrestrial > Soil >... | reverse complement strand
AGCTGGATCTTCGCGTTCTGGAGCCAGGGAAAGATTGGTGGCTCTGCGCGGAAACTCGGTGCGATGATCCAGCTTCATTCCTGCCTCACGCAGGAACTCAGCGGAAAAACCCATATCTTCGGCACGGTCCACACCCCAAAACCAGAGTTTCTCCTCATGGCGCTGCAAGAAGTCCAGAGACTCTTCGAGCTTCTTCATGGCGCGGTCAAACGAGGACGCTAGGAAAAACACCCCAAGATTCCAGGCGTGGCGCGGGTAGAAGACCTGAATTCGAACACAATACTTGCCGGACTGATTTTTTTCCATACTGCAGCGGTAGTCATTGCGGACAGTCGATGATGTGCGAGAGGTCGCCTTCTTCGTATTCATAAGGTCCTGAGGTCTTGGCGCTGGGGGGCCATGGGAGATTCAGCTCCGATTTCGGCTGGCTTCCGGCCCGCTCATGCATTCGAACGGGCGCAGACACAGGGTTGAAATCGGCAGCCTGGGAAACACCAATAGGCTACCGAGGTGCGAAGAGAAAGACAAGCTTGGTGCAAATAGTTTGTAAGATATTTATTTTCAATTACTTAGACTAGCCAAGATCGCCGAAACCCTTCAGTTTTTCCGGCATCACTTGTAGCTTGCCCTCTTTTTTCAGGCGGTCTTCAAGGGCCGTCCGGAAGGCCTCAAAGGCGATCGAGCGCTTGTTTTGCAGCACGGCCTCGGTGATTTCCTTCTTTTGTTTCTCCAAATCTGCAGGGTTAGCCTCTTGTTTGTCCACGACTTCGTAGACGAGCCAATTAGCACCAAGGTTGAGCGGAGGGCCGACGTTGCCGGTCTTTAACTGAAACGCGGCGGCGAGCTGTTTGCCGCTGGCAACATTGGGAATGGAGCCTGAACGCGCAAATTCCTCGCTTGTCTTGGCCTCCAAGCCTAGTGCCTTAGCTGCGGCGTCGAACTTTTCTCCCGCCTTTACTCTCTTGGCCAGCTCATCCGCCTTGGTACGGGCTTCGGCCGATGCTTTTTCCTGCTTCAGTTCGGCAACCACTTTGTCCCGGACCTCTTCAAGAGATCCCTGGTGCGCGGGAACTATCTGCTTGATGGAGAGGATCAGGTAGCCGCGATCCGTCTGCACCGGAAGGCTCAACTCGCCTTGGCGCAACCGGAAGATGGAATCGCTGACCTTAGTCTGCGGCGAGTTCCCCAATTCGACCAAGGGGTCAGTCGCGGCGACCGGCCGCGTTTCCCCGACGGAGAGGTGGTACTGCTTGGCCAAGTCGTCGAGCGAAACCTTATTTGACTGTCGGATGGCCTGGGAGAGTTGGTCGGCGATACCGCTCGCCTGTTTATCGGCCTCCGAAAGAAGTAGCGGAGTGCGGATGGAATCCTTTACCTCATCGAAGGGCTTGGTATGGGCCGCTTCCTTGTCGATGATCTTGATGATGTGAAAGCCATACTGCGTCTTGATCAGGTCTGAAATGCTGCCCTTCGGCAGTGAAAACGCCGCCTTCTCGAACTCGGGTACCGTCTGGCCCTGGACGATCCAACCCAGGTCGCCGCCCTTGTCTCTCGAACCGGGATTCCCAGGGGTACCCCCGTCCTCGGAGTATTTCTTGGCGAGATCCTCGAAATTGGCGCCCTTTTTGGCCTGGTCCAGAATGCCCTGGGCCTTCTTCTTTATCTCTTCGACTTCGGCGTCCGGCTTGCCAACAGTCATCAGCAGGATGTGCTCGACGTGTACCCGGTTCGGCACTTGGTAATCCTGGATGTTTTTCTGGTATTGGGCCTTCAATTGATCCTCAGAGACTTGCATACTCTGGCGAATCTGATTCACGTCTACGATGGCGTAGCGCACCACGCGCTTTTCCGGGACTTGATACTTCGCCTTGTTCTTTTCGTAGGCGGTATTCACCTCCGCATCATCCACGGTGATCTTTGCCAGCAGATCTTCCGGCTTGATGTACGCGTAATCCAGTTTTACCTTCTGGTTGCGGTAGACGAATTCTTCCTGCAGCTCTGCCGGGCCCGCGCTGATCCCGTCGGTCACCAGCTTCTGGAACTTTTCCTGGAGCATACCCTGCCGAACCATCTCTTCGAACTGTGGAACAGTCATTTGAGTGCGCGACTGGACCAGGGAAGCGTACTGATCCGGCGCGATGGGCGAATCTCCGTTGAAGGCGGCCGGTAAGATTAGCTTGATACGGTCGGCAATCTCATCGTTGGAAACGCGGATGCCCAGCTGGCCGGCCTCGTATTCCATTTCCTTCTGGAGGAGGAGCTGTTGCAGAATTCGCTGCGCATAGTAAGGCTCAAGCATCGGGGGCACTTGATTGGTCTGCTTAATCTGGTTGAGCTGCTGGCGAATTTCGGCGACCGTGATGGTCTGATCGCCCACTTTGGCCACCGCATCCGTGGACGTCCGGGTGTCACCCGGACCGCTTGGCACAAGATAGAGCAGCATGCCGCCCGACAAAGCCAGCACGACCACACCAAGAAAGATGCGCGAAAAAAGTTTTTGCGTGTTATCTGAGCTGCCAGCCATCTGCTGAATCCCCCGGCTCCTAAGCAAACACACCATTATAGGAGATACAAGCCTCGCGCCTCAAATGGAATCGTGTGGAGGGAGTGTCCGCTTCTTCGGGCGAGTTTCATTCTCTCCCCTCGGCCAGCCCCCTCACACCTCAAAACCCTGCATCGAGACTTCTGGCGCCGAGCCATTGAACTCGCAGCGTTAATCAGGCACAGACCAAATACTTAGGCTGCAGGTCTCGCGATCGTGGGACTACTAGAGGGTGCGGAAGCGCTCTTTGACCTCGCGGACGAAATCAACAAAACTGGGATGAGTGACGATCTGAGGGTGCCAACAGAGGTCGCGCTCTATGAGATCGTAAGTCTCAACGATATGGGACCCGGGGAGGGGATCGCCTTTGGAATCGTGATCGCGGCCCATAAGCCAGAGGTGATCGGAGACGGCGGCAGCGGCGGTGATGTCGTGGGTGACGACAATTATTGTGTTGAGTTCGTCCATGTTGGCGACCTTCTGGATGAGGTCGCTGGTTTTTTCGAGCATGAGCAGGTCGAGGCCGCTAAAGGGCTCGTCCATGAGAAGGAAGTGATCAGAGCACAGGATCTGTTGAATGATGGCACAGCGTTGACGCTGGCCGCCGGAGAGCTGAACGGGATAGAGGCGGGCTTTGTCCAGGAGTTCGAAGTCGTTGAGATATTGGACGACTTTGTCGTGGGCCGCCTTGGAGTCTTTTTCTTTTTGGCCGGCGGCGAGAAGGAGATTGGACATGACGGTGCGGTGCTCGAAGAGGGGATAGTCCTGGGCGACGACGCCGACTTCGCCAGGTTGTACGGGCCGGTTTTCGCCGTTCACGGTGACGCGGCCGGAAGTGGGTTTGTTGAGGCCGGCGATGATGCGAAAGAGCTGGGTTTTTCCGATGCCGCTAGGCCCGAGGAAGCCGACGACCTGGCCCTGAACGCAGTCGGGGCGAATGATGTCTTTGATTTCGGCGGTGACGTGTTTGAGGATTGGACGGCCGTCGTACTCGAGGGAGACGTCATCAACCTTGAGGAGAGTTTTGCCGTAGGTGCACGGGGCGGCCATAAGGATCCTATTTTCGCTCCAGAGTGAGAGTGGCGTAGGGGCAGAAAACTCTTCGAAGGAGGCCTATAACGTAATCCTGGCCGAGGCCGAGGAAGAGAATGCTGATTTGGATTGCAAATACGGCGCTGAGATGGAAGTGCTTATTCTGGTTGAGCAGCATGGCGCCGACGCCACCTTCTGAACGGGAGATGCCTTCGACCATGGTGAGCATCATCCAGCCCATGGCGGCGTTCTGGCGGAGCGTTTCGAAGGCTTTATCGGCCTGGCCGAGAATGACGACCTCATAAACGACGCGCCACTCTCCCATGCGAAGAGTCCGCGCGAGATCGAATTTCTCTTTGGGGATGGCGGCGACCACTTCGGCCATGCCGGTGACGAAGAATACCGAGACGGAGAAAACGAGCAGGTAGAGTTTGAGTCCGTGGCCGCTGGTGGCCATCAGCGTGAAGAAAAACGTAAGGCCGACCAAGGAGAGAAAGCGGAGTTTGCTGAGCAAGGTGACGATGGGACGGAAGAAGGGGATGACAGTGAGATAAGCAAGAAGGAGCGAGAGGATAGTTGAGAGAGCGATGGCCTGGAGATTCAAAAAGAAGCTGGTGATGAGCTCGCCGCCGAGACCTTCCATCCACATTTCACTGAGGGCTTGAAAAACTTCCTTAGGCTTGGGCAGGAAAACAGTGGGAGAAAAAACCCAGATGAAAAAGAGCATCAGGAGCTGGAACCCAATCACCCAGCGGAGCGTTTGCCTGGAGATCACCCGGTTCGGCAACAGGACGTCCAGTGCTTCATTCATCGAGAGTGGCTACCCCCGTCGGTTCGGGAGGATTGAGCGTCCTCCCGGTCACATTGAGATGTCTGGGCTGTTCAGCTGCCCAGCAGAGTAATTTCGACGCGACGATTCGCGGCTTTACCCGCGGCGGTGTCGTTGGTGGCGACGGGATTTTGCGAGCCGTGGCCTGAGATTTTGAAACGGTTGTCCGGGAAGTTTGCGGGCGCGTGCTTTTGGAGCCAGTCCTTTACGGCAGCCGCACGAGCATCGGAGAGGGCTTGATTTACGGCTTCGGCGCCGACGTTATCGGTGTAGCCATCCACTTGAATGAAGAGGCCAGTAATGGCCAGCGAGTCCTTCAACTCTTGCATCGTGCGCACGCCTTCCGTCGTGAAGGTCGCTTTGCCGGTGTCGAAGTTGATGGAGTAGGAGCGCTTCGAGACGACGGGGCCGGTTTTATTGGCGGCGTATTGTGGGGCTTCTGCCTCGGCTCCTCCGCTGCTCATGAGGGCCTGCGCTCCGGTGACGAAAGATTTGTCTTCGATGTCCTTTACGTCGGGGATAGGCGTGTCTTTAAAGAGCGCGGGATACTGTTGGGTGGCGATGGTGGCGAAAACAGTATAGGTAGAGCGGAAATTGTCGTTGGTTCCGGGCTCGAGGCCGAAGAGGATTAAGTTGTCGGCGAGGTTGTTGACGGTGGAACCGCCGAGATCGACCTTGATACCTTGCGAGTCCGTCTCCGTAACGCCTTTGTAGTATTTGTACCAGTAAGCTTCGTCCTGATCGTTATAAACCTTTGCGCTGATGGCCGAGCCTTTGTGCAGCGCTTGATCAAAGGCTTTGATCTGGTCTCCGCCTTCGAACGTAGCTGCGAGCAAGCCTTCGAATTCCGCGCGGTTGCGTTCGAAGAAATTCTTGGGGCCGAGGATGACGGCGGGCATTTGCGAGCGATACTGTTTTGAGCTAACGACTTTGACGAGGCCGCCGCGGCCTTTGGCGATCGTCACGTCGCCGGGAGTCCAGGTTACGACGCCGTTGACGCAAACATGCTTGGTTTCGCCGGTGAGGTGGCCGTCTTTGACGACCTTGCGATCATCGCATTTACTGGCGACGTAATCCGCGGCGGCGACGTTGTAGTCCGATGCGTTGAGCCAATTGACGGCATCAGGATCCCAGGTTTTTTCGTCGGGGTTGTTCTTAATGCCGTTGTCGCCTTCCCACTTCTGAGCGATGTTCCAATCGCCATCACGTAGAACGCCCTCGACGAGCAGGCCCTTAGCGGCTTGCGGATTCGACTTCACTTCCGGCGGAGCCATGAACGAGTCTTCACCGCGGCTGTAGCCGGTGGCGCCGATCACTTTTGCCTGATATTCGGAGCCGAGCTTGGCGAGTTGCGGGTTGACGGCGGCGAGAAACTGGCCCGAACCATCGCCCATGATGACGACGAAGTTTGCGCCAATCGAGCACTGCGGGGAGCCGCTGGAGATTTCACGAGCGCAGGCAATTAAGTCTTCCTGCATTTTGCCGGTATCATCCTGCCGAATCAGAGACAGGTTGACGTTATGCTTTTCCATCAGAGAGCCCTTGGTGGTGGAGGGCCCGCCGTTGGCGTAAATCATATTCATCTGGGCGTTCCATTCCCAGATTTCGCCTCGGATTAAAGGGGCACGGACGCTCGCGGGGGATGAAGAAGGAAGAGGCGCGGGGTCCACGTTCTGCACCAAGGCGTCCTTCACATCCGGCAGGACAGCTTTTTCCGGCACGAGGGCCTTCATCACGCCAGGAGTCGGAATCCAGCCAAGTTCAGCGGCCTTGCGGAGTCCAAACACAAAGCCCACCACAAGCAGAATGATCAGAATGATCTTTGGACCAGTCTTTAGACGTGCCATAGCTTGGAGTTCCTCCCTCGCAGAAACCGTTGCTCAACCGTCCAGACTTGAAGCCGTTACTTGAACATATCTCCGTAATCGCTCGCACTCTTGGCCGGAGCCGGAGCATCGTCGCCTTTTTTGACCGGCACAGGAACGGGCGAAGCCGTGGCTCCCGGCAAGAGGAAAGCCGTATCGGAAGTCCCGTTGGTGAGCAGCTTCTGCTCGTAGGCGTCGAGCTTTTCGAGGGCTTCGGTTTCGACGGCACCGTTTTCGAGATCGATGGTGTCCATAAAGTTCTGGGCAAGGCGCTGGAAATCTTCCATTTCGCCGAGCTTGCGGCCGGCTTGTTCGGCGAGATTCTCCATGGTCTGGTTGTAGAGTTCTTTTTCGTCGCCGGTCCCCTTGATAACGGAAAGGGCGGTGCGGTAGGCGCGGTAGGCTGCATTGATGGTCTTGTATTCGATATCCGCCTGCTTGACTTCGTTTTCCGTGTCCTCGATGTAGAAGTCAATGTGCACGGCCCACTTGCTGAGAAGTTCGTAGATGTTTTGCAGCTTGTTGAGAAGCTGTTGGTAGCTAAGGTTGGACTTTTGGAGCCGGCCGGCCTGATTGGCTTTGGCCTTCATCTGCAGGGCCATGCGGAGCTGTTCGTTCTGGTCAGCGGTGGTGGTGGCGATTTTCTTAGCGTGCGCGGCCAGGCGCATGTTTTCGCTGGCCATGGCGGAGTTTTTCTCGATGGTGCTTTTCAGATATTGAATCTGGCCGCTCACGTTGCTAATCTGCTGCGACATCACCTCGCGGCGCTTGCGCATTTGGGAGAGGTGATCTTTCAGGATGCCGATGGGGTCGATATTGATGATCATTCCAGTGATCCAGCGCATCAACAAGCGGAAGAGGAGGTGCGTGCGGCTGCTGAAAAGAATGAAGAGGATCGCGGCGAGAATTGCCGCCAGACCAACCATGTGAAGGGTGTCCGTCAGCATCGAAACGATGAAGGGCACAATCTTGCCCCAACCGTAAACGAGGGCGGCGGCGCCGACACCAAGGAATATCATTCCGGTCTTCCCTTCGGGTCGGGACCAGAATGATTTCAAATTCTCGCTCAGACTCGCGGGAGTGGTAGGTGTTAGGCTCATCGTTTCCTATCCTTGAAGAAGGCCGGCGTACTTGGCCTTTTCCTGATCAATTTCGGCGACTCGGCGCTCCACGGCGGCGGCGAATTGCGATTCGGCGCGCTGGATTTTACTTTGAGCGCCGAGGAGTTCGCTGGTCATTTCCGCAAGGCGCTGCTGGAGCTGCGAAATCTCCCTCTGCTTTCGGGCGATTTCATCTGTTGCTTCCTGGACGCGCTTCTGGCGGTCAGCAATCTCCCGCTCTCTTGTTGCCTGAGCCGATGCGGTGAAGGATTCTTGCTCGTTCTGAAGGGCGACTTTGAGGCCATCGAAGGTGGCGAGAATTTTCTCTTGGGTCAAGCCTTCCTGAGCCTTGGCTTGAACAACGGCGGTCTTAAAGCGAGTGCGCTCATCGAGAGAAGGGATGGCGACGAGCGGGTCGAGATATTTGTGAATAGTGGCGGCAATTTGCGTGGAATCGAAATTGGTTTTTGCGAGGATTCGCTGATAGACGTGTTCGACTTCCTCGCTCATGGGTTGCGCACTCATGACGGGACGCGGCCCACTGCTGCTTGTTGTAACGGTGGGAGCGGAAGCCGGGGAAGCCTGTGGATGGGCCTGCGATTTCGAATCGGGTTTCGGATCGTCGTCTTCGATGATGGCGTGCTTGATGCTGTCAATGATCTTGTTGCTCATTGTAGGTGCTCCGTGATTACACACTTGCGCATCTCTGCAACAGCGAACGAGTGTCTTCTTCTTTTACGTGTATGGTACTGAAAAATAACATCCCCGAAGTAAAGTCGCGCGGCCTGCGTGCCCGTTCTACTAATGGCTTCGGCTCCGCCCGTGATTTTGTACCGGATAGACAGGATGCTATGTCGAGCAGCGCATGATGTCAACGTCCGGTTAGACGGAAATATTGCGATTTGCAAAGGGATTTTTGCAGAAAACCATCGAGGCCTTTCAGCTTTGCTTCAGGTTATGCGATCGCGGGGAACAAGCAATCAAAACCAGGCCGCCGACAAGTTAAGATCAGCACAAGTTAATACTTAGAGAGAAGTCGGAATCGTGCACTGTCGATATCCGAATAATCCTGAAATACGCGTGAATTCATAATGTCATAGAGGTCTTGTTTCTGAGGAAGTCTTCCATCGAACATTCCTACAAAGAACGTATTGTTGGGCGACTCTTTTCGTATCGAGGAGAAGAGCTTTTCACGTGCGTCATAGGAGGCCTGATTCTTATATTCAGTGAGCAAAACGATCTCCCTGTCGCCCTCCTGGCTGCCATTCTCTGCGATGCGGTGATAGCTCAGGACGGCACCCTGACGCTTGGCTTCTTCGCGTACGCGTATCCAGTTGTCGTCCAAATAGGCTAGCGTAATGCCGAACATTCCGGGTTTCACTTTCATGGATTCCATCGTCCACACCGGTTTTTCGCTTTCCGAGGAGCTTTGCGCCCCTCCAACGGTCACAATGAGGAGAGAGGCAAGAATAAGGCTTGGGAATATCCGTCTGCTCATGGAAACACCTCCTTTTCTGCTTAGATGCACAACAGCGGTGGAGGTGGTAACGTCCAAGTGATTTTTCCCTCGCACACAACTCGTAGTCGCGTAATCGGACATTCGGATCGCGCAGATTTCACTTGGACGGTAACGGCTTTAATCAATCAGGCATCTCGGAAACGGAGTTATTAAAGAACCCCGCGCAGACTAATCTGGGCTTGGCAGTCCAACGACCGTCAACTTTTTCCATCACCCTAGTTGCGCCAGAATCGCAGTGTTCTCCACAAACCAAGATGTATTTTAGCACCGCAAACTGATGTCCGGTATCAAAAGCAATCTCAGAGAAAATGAGGAAGTTTAAGCCGTTTTTGGCTTCTGCGCCGTCCTGCGCTGCCTGATTTAGTCGGTTCCTTGAGGCTTCATCTCTCTTTCGGAACAGTTGGAGTTGTTCGTGCCTGTCAACGAGATTTAACTCTCTCCCTTTCGCGATTTCAGCCCCGAACTGGTGTGTCGCTCGAAGATATTCCGACGGGCTTTCCAAGTCGATTCCTTTTAAGCAAGGACGCCCCTCAGGAAAACCCTTGAAATCGAACGGCACCGTGAAGTTAGCGAGGTTTTTGATGTGTAGCCGCACTCCGATTATATCCAACCAGCTTCGGTAGACGTTCAATTGCTCTTCGGTCAGGGACAAGAGACGGTTAGCTGGCTTGGTCTGCGCCTCACAAGCCCAGGTGAACACGAGGCCTATGAAAACCGACGCCACTATTCTTTTCGCTTTGACCATTGAAAGGTGCACCTCAGGTTGATTCTAGAGGCGAGAGACTTAGTCTCGTTCTCTTAATGATTAACCGATGTCGAAGCTTCCAACAGATCGACACCAGTCTTTCCCTTGCGCGCGCCTGGTCCCCGGTTGGCTAACCGGACATGTTCCGATTGCGGGCTAGAAACTGCCTTGCGTGAAACATCGCTAAATTCGGTTGCGCTCTGACGGCTGCTTGGAAGCAGACCTGCCAGGAGTGGACGCGCTGATGGGAAACCTCGGTGATGCGGGTATCATCGAACGCTAGGGATGATTAAACTCACGGCGGTACGAAAGCAGATGGCGCCGCTTGTACCTGTGCTCGTTCTGGTTTTGCTGGGCGCGCTCAACCAGGGGACATCTTTGGGATCGGCACAAAACGCGGGGTCGAAACGCTCTGGTTCGGGCGCGCCGACGTTTTACCGCGACGTTCTGCCGATTCTGCAGCAGCGTTGCCAGATTTGTCATCGCGCCGAGGGTATCGCGCCGATGCGATTCGAAACTTACGAACAAACACGGCCCTACGCGGCCGCGATTGCGGCGGCGGCGCAGAATAAATCCATGCCGCCATGGTTTGCTGATCCTCATATCGGACACTTCTCGAATGATCCGTCGCTATCCGCGGGACAAATCGCGGTGCTCGCGGCCTGGGCAGCCGCCGGAGCGCCTGCCGGCGACGCGCGCGATGCCCCTCCGCCGATTCATTGGGCTGAGAGCTGGAGCATTCCGCAGCCAGACTTGATCTTGAAAATGCCTAAGGGCGCGACGCTGCCTGCGAGCGGCGACGTGGAATACACCTACGAAATTGTAGCGACGGGATTCAAGGAAGATCGCTGGGTGCAAGCGGTGGAAGTCTTGCCGTCGCTTCGCGCGAACGTGCATCACGCTGTCGTCTATATAAGGCCGCCGGATTCGCAGTGGATGCGCCACGCTCCGGTGGGCGTGCCGTTCACGGCTTCCACCCTAACTGATCCTGATGATCGGAAGGGCGCGCACTGGACAGACAGCGACGTGCTGCTCGTTTACGCGCCCGGGAGCTCGCCGGATAGTTGGCCGGACAACATGGCAAAATTTATTCCTGCTGGATCCGATCTCGTTTTTCAAATGCACTATACGACCAATGGACACGCGAGCAGCGACCAGACCAGCGTTGGCATGATTTTTGCAAAGCACGCACCCGCCCAGCGCGTGCTGACGCTGCAGCTCACGAACGACCACTTTGTAATTCCGCCGGGCGCGCCGGATTATCGCGTGGAAGCGCGGGGCACTCTGCCAAATGACGCGACGCTGCTCAGTTTCTTTCCGCACATGCATTTGCGCGGAAAGCGATTCGAGTACAACATTGTTCACGGCGAAAACAATTCCGGTTCGAGACCAGACCGGGAAATGGAACCGCTGCTGGACGTCCACTATCATTTTCACTGGCAGATGAGCTATCGCCTCGCCGAACCGCGCTTGCTCAAAGCAGGTACGGAACTGCAGGCCGTCGCTTGGTACGATAATTCGCGGAACAATCCCCACAACCCGGATCCAGAGGCCGCCGTGCGCTGGGGCGAACAAACCTACGACGAGATGATGGTTGGTTTTTTCGATGTAGCCGTGGCGGCGAATCTGGACAAGCCGAGCTATTTTATCCGGCATTGATTCCGGCCCTTACCGGAGTCCTCAAAAACTAGAGGAGCAAACATGGAAATCAGCGGCGAATATGTCCAACTCAGCGTCAATGACAGCACCACCATGCGCGCGTGGGTAGCGCGGCCAAAGGAAAAGGGCGCGAACCCTGGATTGCTCGTTTTCCAGGAAGCTTTCGGCGTGAACGCGCACATTCGCGACATCGCCGGGCGGTTTGCGCGGGAAGGCTTCGTCGCCGTAGCGCCAGAGCTTTTTC
>Ga0210394_10007436_pt1 | contig 11536 bp, 7 predicted proteins | sample IncBWC12MmetaG_FD_160121 | JGI IMG/M metagenome (GOLD analysis project Ga0210394, IMG submission 160121) | Forest soil microbial communities from Barre Woods Harvard Forest LTER site, Petersham, Massachusetts, United States - Inc-BW-C-12-M | ecosystem: Environmental > Terrestrial > Soil >... | reverse complement strand
GCAGTCCACCGCGGGGGCCGCTCGGCAGAAAGAATTCGGCGAGCTCACGCCCGGTTGCGTAGCCGCCGCCGATCACCACTGCCTTGAAGGCAAGTCCCGGCAACAAGTAGCGTTGAAACCAAGATGACGGTCCCTGCCCTGCTGTCGGATCAATCACCTGTCGAGCTCGTCAGCTGACTGCGCCTTGTATCCCGGGCCGCGCAGAACCCTGCCGGGCTTCGCCCCCGTGTGCCGGCCCTGATCGACCACCAGTTGGCCGTTGACCAGCACATAGTCGATGCCGGTCGGGTAAGCGGTCGGATTCTCGTAGGTCGCCACGTCATCGAGACGATCCTCGTTGAATATCGTGATGTCCGCTTTCAGGCCCTCGCGAATCGCACCGCGATCGTAAAGATGCATGCGCGCGGCGGGCCACGAGGTCATCTTTCGAATCGCGTCTTCGAGCGTCAGCACATGACGCCTCTTTACATACTCGGCAATCACCCGCGGGAAATTTGCATTGGCGCGTGGATGAGGCAGACCGATGGCATCCATGGTACCCGGCCCTTCGTTGGCGCCTGCATCGCTGCCAATACTCATCCAGGGCCAGCGCAGCGCCGTCGCAATGTCCTCCTCACTCATCATGAAAAAAAGCGCCATGGCGCGATTCGGCTGCGCTCCGATCACGATATCCCAGGACACATCCGCCGGGTCCTTGGCCAATTCCTTGGCGATATAAGCGATGCTCTTGAAGCGAAACCGGTCGTAAGCCGGGTTGAAGGCATTGGCCAGCACGATATGGTCCCAACCGCCGCTGGCCGCGACTAAATTGGACCAGCCGGGCATCGATCCGGCGGCAATCTCGCGCTTGAGACGGATGCGCACCTGCGGGTCCTTGAGCCTCTCCAGACCGACTTTCGGCCCTTGCTCCCAAACCCAATTCGGCACCGTGATATCGAGCCCGGTGCCGCCGGCGGTGTAAACATACATATCGGCCGCAATACTCACGCCGCGGCTGCGTGCTGCCTCAATGGCTTGGCCCGCTTGCGGCACCAGCTTCCCCCAACCCGGCGCATAAGCGCCCTTAAAGTGGAAGATCTCGACCTGAATTGCGGATTTTTCGCCGATCTCGATGGATTCGTCGATCGCCTGCAGCAGCCTTGCGCTTTCATCCCGCATGTGACTCGCATAAATGCCGCCGTACCTCGCCGCCACGCGCGCCAGCTCGATCAGATCTTCGGTGCTTTGAAAGGCATCCGGCGGGTAGATCAATGCCGTGGCAATCCCCATCGCTCCCGCGCGCATGGCCGTATCGACGCGTGCCTTCATCGCGTCCATCTGCTGCGCGTTGGGCCTGCCTGCCGATTCGCCCATCACCTCGACGCGCGCTTGCGCGCTGCTGTAATACGTACCGAAATTTAATGCGATTCCCTGCCGCTCCAGCTGCGCGAAATAGTTGCTGACTTGTGCCGCGGGCACCGGCGTGCCCGCTTCGCCGGCGATAGCGGTCGTGACGCCTTCGCGCAGTTTGTTCTCGGCCAAGCCATTCTTGAGCAGAACCGCGCCGGATTGATCCATCATGTCGATCCAACCCGGCGAAACGTAGTCGTCCCGTGCGTCGATCTCGCGCACGCCGCGGCCTTCGATACGGCCGATCTTGATGATTCGGCCGCTGCCGATCGCGAGGTCAGCGCGCACCCATGGATTCCCTTCACCATCAAGAATCCGGCCGTTGCGGATCACGATGTCATAAGGGGGCTTTGCCTGCGCCGCGGTTGGCGCCGATTGGCTGCGCGCATGTTGAACCGCGTAAATCATCGATACGGCGAGCAGCGCCGCGGCGATTGACCGCAAGGATTTCATTTCGACTTTTCGATCGGCTTGAACAGCAGGTCCTGATAGTCGTAGCTGAAATCCGCCAGGGGCGACACCGGCTTCATGGTGATGAATTCAACGTTGCCGCCGGCATCGAGACTGAAGGTCACATAGGCCGGTTCAATCGACTTATCGTCGAAGCGGGTTACGAAACTATCGTATTGCCAATGATCCAGCGAGCCGCCCATGCGCGGCGTCGATTTGAAATCGATCGTGAGCTTGCCGTTGGCCTGCGCAATTTCGATGTTGCCGTACCAGGGATCGGCATAGATTCCCGCGTAACGGGCAAGCGGCAGCGACGGCCCGACATTGACGGGTTTTGCCGCAACCGAATTGTAGGCCTTCAGTGCATTTGCCAAACGCTGCCGCTTCAGCGCGATGAACTTGGCCGGCCAATCGTTCGCCCGCTGCCCCAGATAGTGATCCAGCAGCTCATACATGAGGCCGACGATGATCTCGCTGTCCTCACTGTTGATCTCGATCGAAAAGCCCACGTGCTTCTCGGGAATCAGTACCACGGCGGTCTTAAAACCGAGTACCGCGCCGCCGTGCCAGACAATCCTGGCGCCGCGGTAGTCGCGCACGTCCCAGCCCAGAGCGTAGGTATTGAACATCGGCAGCGTCGGTTTCAGATCGTCAGGGAGCGCATCGATCCGCTGCAAAGTGACCGGCGTCCACATCTGCTCATGCGCCGCCTCACTGAACAATCGGTCACTGCCCCCGGGCAGTCTGCCGCTGTCGAGCTGGATCAGCAGCCAGCGTGCCATGTCATTCGCGCTGACGGCGAGGCCGCCGGCGGGTGCCGCGTTGCGCCCGAGATCGTCGCGTTCATCCAGGCGGCTCTGATCGCCGACTCCGCGCAGTCCGCCGTTCATCCGCGCGTGCGGTTGGGCGCGGTCCGCGGTCGCAAAACGAGCGTCATTGTCGGTGGTCGACTTCAGCATCCCGGCCGGCTTTAAGACATGGTCGCGAACGAATTTCTCCCAGGACTCGCCGCTCACCTCTTCGATCAGCTGGCCCGCCACCATATAAAGCACGTTGTCATAGGCAAAGCCGCTGCGGAAACTGGTCGCGGGCTTGATATAGCGCAGCCGCCGCACCGACTCGGCGCGACTCAAGTTCGTGCGCGGCACCATCAGAAGATCGCCGGCGCCGAGGCCGAGGCCGCTGCGATGTACGAGCAGATCGCGGATCGTAATCTCGCGCGTAACCCACGGATCATACATTTGAAACCACGGCAGATGATCGATCACTTTGTCGTCCCAGCCGATCTTGCCTTGATCCACGAGGATGCCGAGCGCCGCCACCGTAAACGCTTTACCGGTGGAACCGGTGGGGAAAATGGTATCGGCGTCGACCGGTACGGACTCACCCAATGCTCTGACGCCGAAGCCCTTGGCGAGCGTCACCTTGTCGTCCTCGACAATTGCGATCGCCATGCCGGGCACACCGACTTGCTGGCGCAGCTTGTCGACGCGAGCTTCAAATCCCGCCGGCGGCGCCGCATTGGCCGCAATCGCAACACCCCATACCAGCAATGCCAGGATTACATGTTTCACGAGAACTCCGGTTCGATCATGCCCAATGAAGTGAGCTCATCCGCGCGCGCCGCTTCGATGCGTCGCGTCATCGGATCCAAAGCAAGCAGCATCGCGGCCGCAAACAAGGCAATCACGGCCAGCAGCACAAAGAAACGCGCGTGAGTCGTGCCGCTCCACAGGGCGCCGACCGCACCTGCGGTCAGGCTGCCGCTGAAGATCGCGAGAAACCATGCTGCCATCGTGGTCGCGCCAAACCCGACCGGCGCCAGGCGCGCGAATAGCCCCAGGCCGGTCGGCAATATATAGAGCTCACCCAAGGTGAAGATGCCGAAAAACAGCACCAGCCACGCCCAACTTGCACGGCTTGGTTCCGCTACCGAGGCTACGATCGCGAGCAGCAGATACGCGGCGGCGACGATCAGCGCGCCGGTCGCCATTTTGCACATCGAACTCTGCTGGCGTCGCGCGTCGGCCTGCCGCCGCCAGCGCGCAAGCAGCAGCGGCGTCATCATAATCACGAGCAGCGGATTCAAGGCCTGAAACCAGGTCATCGGTATGGTCATAAACGAGGTCGTACGTTCGATGCCTACATCCGCCCACAGCGCGACCGTGTTGCCCACCTGCTCATAGGCACCGCGAAAAACCGTGACGGCGACACCGATTGCAAACAGCAGCACGAAAGTGGAGCGCTGGCTGCGGGCGGATGCGGGCAGCGGTGCCGCTTTGCGCGCAATGCGCCCCTGATGGGGCAGATACCTGGCGCCGAACACATAAACCAAAAGGCCTGTGAGCATCCCGACTCCGGCGGCCCCGAATCCCCAATGCCAGCCGTAGAATTCCCCAAGCGTGCCGCACACCAAGGGGGCTAAAAAGCCGCCGATGTTGATGCCGACGTAGTAGACGTTGTACGCCCAGCCGCGGCGTGGATCATCGGGGCGATACAGATCATTGATCTGGCTCGGCAGACTGGGCAGGAACAGCCCATTGCCGATTGCAATGGTGGCAAGCGCTGGATAGAACAGCGGCTGAAACGTCATCATGAAATGGCCCGCGGCCATGATGCTGCCGCCGATGATCACCGCGCGCCTTTTGCCGAGCCAGCGATCCGCGATCATGCCGCCGAAAATCGGCGTGAAGTACGCCACCGCCGTATAGATGCCGTAGATGAACGACGCTTTTTCCTGGCCAAGCAACAGCTGCTTGGTCATGTAGTAGACCAGCAGTGCACGCATGCCGTAGTAGGAGAATTGCTCCCACATCTCGGTCAAAAACAGTATTGTCAGTCCGCGCGGCTGGCCGAACCATGTCTGCTGGTTCGTATTCATGCGGGGACCGCGTGTGTTGCCCCCCACACGTTATCGCCGCTCCACGCCGTGCCGTTGACGTAGGTCATGCTGGGAGTCCGGTCGTGAGCGAGGAATATGGGCCCATCCAGATCGACCACATCGCAAAGCTGTCCGAGCACGAATGCGGGAGCCATCGCCAGGCTCGTCCCCACCATGTTGCCAACCATGACCTTCAGGCCGAGACGGCGAGCCTCGCGCGCCATCGCCAGCCCTTCGGTCAACCCGCCGCACTTATCGAGCTTGATATTGACCACATCAAAGCGGCCCTTGAGTCCGGCCAGGTCGACGAAACTGAGCGCGCTCTCGTCCGCGGCGATCGGAATGCTCGATGCGTAACCCGCAAGATCGGCCTCGCGGCCTCGCTTAAGCGGCTGCTCCAGCAGCGAAACGTTCGCATCGATCAGCATGCGAAGCAGCGAATCGAGCGCCTCAATGGAGTAGCCTTGATTGGCGTCCACGCCCATCCACACCTCGGGGCGCGCCGCGCGCACCGCCTGCACGCGCGCGCTGTCGAGCGCAAGATCGCCGGTCAATTTCAACTTGAGCGCACGCGCCTGGGCGTATTTGCGCGCGCCCATCGCCATCGCCGCGGGATCGTCGGCACCGAGGGTGAAGGTCGTTACCAAGGCTTTAGGCGGCGGCAGTTCGGCGAGTTTCCACACCGGTGTCGATAAGCGCTGCGCGTCGAGTTCCCACAGTGCGCAATCCACCGCATTGCGCGCCCCTCCGGGCGGCAACAAGTCCTGAAGTGCGGCGCGATCGATTCCCGCTTCGATGACGCTGCGCACGCCTTCGATCGTGTCCTGCATCGCCGGGGCCGTATCGTTCAAATAATAGACGCCTGAGGCTTCGCCGCGACCGCTGTGCAGCCCATCGTCGAGCGTCACGACGATGACTTCCTGCTCCTCGAATACAAAGCCGGAGATGCGAAATGGAGCGGCCAGACGCAGCTTCTCGACCGCAATCCTCAGGCGCAACACACGCATCAATAGTTCACCCCGAAGCCGATCAGCTTGAACGCGAATGCCACCCACAGCACGATGAAGGACGCGAGCACGAGCACGATGCTCCAAACCTTGGCGGGCCAGCGGCGGTTTCCGCTCCACACGGTCCGCAGGTTCCACAGCATCAGCGCGAAACCGCCGATGAAAACGACGATTCCGAATAATTGCGCGAAGTGGATCATGGCATCGAACTTGGGGCCCAGTTTATTGAGGTCCTTGAACATCATGCCAATCGCCGTGACCCATGTGCCCAGGGCGGCGAGGATCAGGATCGCCGCAATCTTGCTCCAGCGATAGGCGCGCAGCGCCGGACCCTCGAGCGCCAGCTTCGCGCCGTAGCGGCGGCGCACAATGGCGGTGACGGGCCATAGCAGCGTCGTGGCCAGAAGGGCCGCCAAGCCCGCCGCAAGCAGCGGTAGCAGCCACGCGGCGTTCTGGTACCAGGCCGGACGTTCAAACACCATGAAGGGCGACAACTCGTCGAAGCTGAAACGCACGGCCTTGCCGTCGACCACTTTGGCGGCGAGGCGGTAGTGGCTGCCGGTATCCCGCCAAACGAACGGAGCCGTCTCGACCCAGTGGCTCGGCTTGCCATTCAAGTTCGGGAATGGCAGCACCAGTTCGCCCTTGGCGTCGACGCTGGCCTTGGTCTGCCCGATTAAACCGACTGCCGCCACGAAATTCGACTGCGAGCCACGCGAATTGACCCAGTTGCCCTTGAGCATCGCAGCGTGCGCAGCGGCGGTCTTCGCATCGACCTTGGTTTCATGCTCGTCGACCGGGAAATAGCGATCGGCAAAATCCTGGAACAATGCGGCGCGCAAGCTGCCGGCCGCGCCCTGTTTGCCCAGGCTGTTGAATGATACGTAAAAGCCGACGTTCTCCTTGAGGAACAAATGCAGCGAGGTGTGAAACCACTCCGTATCCCCGAGATGTGCAATCACTTCATGCCCGTTGATATTGGTTTCGAAGAAACCCAGTTCCATGCGGTTGAGGGGCGGCAGCATGGTCAGCGGGCTGTTGTGCATCTTTTCCGCGGTCTCCGCACTCAAGATGCGGTTGCCGTTGTATTCGCCATTTTGCAGATGCGCGATCATGAAGTGCGCCATGTCCTCGCCGGGTGAAGACAGCGCCCCGGCCGGTGCGGGACCAACCATTTCGAACACATGCGGCGGCTCGGAGGCCAGTTGGTAACCCTGGGACATCAGCGGCGCGAGATCCGGCGGCAACGGCTGACGGAAGGTTGAGTGCTTCATGTCGAGCGGCGCAAAAATGTGTTTGTCGACGTAGTCGTCGAAGGTCTCGCCGGAAACGCGCTGCACGATGTAGCCGGCGAGCGAGGCGCCATAGTTCGAGTAGGCGGGGGTGGATCCGGCAGCGAAGACGCGCTCCGGCACCCATTGCTTGAGCAGCGCTTCGAACCCCGGTGCCTTGGGATCCTCGGACATAATGCCCTTGACCTGCTCTTCGAACCCGGCCGTGTGCTGCATGAGATTGCGCATCGTGACCGGTTTGCCGTCGCGCGCTGGAATCTTGAAATCAATGTACTGATTGACGTCGGCATCGAGATCGATCTTGCCCTGCTCGACCAGCTGCATCACGGCGGTCCAGGTGACCAGCTTTGACACGGATCCCGGCCTGAATAACGTCAACTTCGGATCGACCGGCGTACGCTTGTCCACATCGGAATAGCCATAGCCGCGCATGGTCAATATTTTCCCGTCCTTGACCACGGCCACCACGGCCCCGGCGATGTCACCCGTGTGCAGCGCATATGGCAAGTACCCGTCGAGCCAGGAATTGACGTCGTCCGCCGTCAACGCAACTGCGGCGGAGGCAGGAGTATCCCCCCATGCCGTCATCGAAACGCTCGCCAGTGCCAAAAGTGCTGCTGTCAATTTTCTTATCGTGTGCATGGAATTTCCCGAGCGACTAAAGGTCGCGGTTAACGCTGATGGTCAGGTGAGACAGGCATCGACCAGTGATTCGAATTCCGCGCCGCCGCGCATCGGATCCGCGACCGGCAAGCGAAGCCGCCGGCTCTCTGAGGCGAACAAGCGCCGCGCAGCGCCGTCATCGAGGCTGGAGGTATTCAAGCTGATGCCGGCGCAGCGAATCGCCGCATTGGTGCGGCGGCCGAGCCGCAGATTCAAGTCAATGGTTTCTTCGATGCCCGGCAATGCATAGCCGGGGTGGCCGAGCACGATCTCGCGTCCCGGCTCATGGCAGACGATGATGACATCGGGCTGACTGCCGTGCAGCAAGGCCAGCGACACGCCGGCATAGGCGGGGTGGAACAGCGAACCCTGCCCCTCGATCACATCCCAGTGCTGCGCAGGCGCGTCGGGAGTCAACATTTCGGCGGCGCCGGCCGCGAAGTCCGCGACCACCGCGTCCAGGGGAATCCCGCCGCCGGAGATCATGATGCCGGTCTGCCCGGTCGCCCGAAAATCCACGGCCACGCCGCGCTTGGCAAAGGCACGCGCCAAGCAAAGCGCGCTGTACTTTTTGCCAAGTGCGCAATCGGTGCCGACCGTGAGCAGGCGTTTTCCGGAGCGTTTGCGGCCCGAAGCGATCGGGATGTTGGGCGGCGGAGTTCGTACATCGATCAGCCTGCGGCCGCGGCGCTCCGCCACGCTTTTCAATTGCGGCGTGTCGTTGAGCTTGGTGTGCATGCCGCTGATGAGATCGAGCCCTGATTCCAGCGCCTCGATCAGCGAGGGTATCCAGCTGTCGCTGATCACCCCGCCCGTATTGGCGACACCGATCAGGAGCGCGCGCGCGCCGCGCGCACGCGCCTCTTTCGGGGTGAGACGCGGCAGACCGGTTGTAACCGTCGCGCCCTCGCACGACCACTCGCCCACGCAGCGATCGCCTGCCCAGTCGCGCAAGCCAAATGCGGTCTTGGCGTAGCCCGGCTCCGTCGTGTCGCCGAGAAACAGCAGGTACGGCTGCGGTAGATCCAGTACCCCCGACATTCGTGCCTCCGAGATGTGCAGTTCGGGTTTCAAGCTCATTTCTGCGGCGCTTTAGAACTTCGCAGACAGAGTTACGCCGATCGTTCGCGGCTGAATGTACGCAACCTCGCCGTTCAATCCCGGCGCACCGTTATTGCCGTAGCTGGTGATGCCGCGCGAATCTCCAAGATTCTTGCCGTACAGCATGACGCGGTAGTGGTTGTTATCAATACCGATGCGCGCATCGACCGAATTGTACTGCGGCAAGACTACCTCAGTAGTTCCAGGGGGCGGCGCCGAATTGGGCGGCGGCTGGCTGTTGAAGTCGGCGCGCCTCGAGCCGACCCCGGCCCACGTGGCGCCGACAAACGCCTTGTAGTTCGCGAACGCAGACCAGTCATACTCGCCATCGAGTGCGCCGCTCCACTTCGGGACGAAAGGCAACGGGTCGCCGGTAACGCCGCCCACGGTCGGGGCGTCCTCGGTCAGGTAGGCATCGGTGTAGGCCCCGGTCAGGCTGAATGTCAGACCCTGCAAGGGAATATAGCCCACGGTCCATTCCAGGCCCTGGCTCTTTGCCGTGCCGCCATTGCCGTTGACGCCGTAGCCGTTGACTGCTTCGAGGAGCTGAATGTTGGTCCAATTCACGTGGAAAGCCGCCACGTCGACGGTAAGCTTGCGGTCGAGCAGCGTCGATCGAACACCGAGTTCGACGTTGACGGTTTTGTCCGAGCCGTACTCTCGCGGAACGGTCGGCGGTGCGATGGCCGGCAACGCGTTGGGACCACCGGGACGATAACCGCTCGCTACCCGCGCATACACCATGGTGTTCGCATCCACGTGCCACTGTGGCGCAAACGAATAGGTGAAGACGTGGCCGCTCGAAGGCGTGTTGAACAACTGCGGCACCGGGACGAGAAGTCCGGTGATGTTTTCCGTGACCGTCTGCTCGTTCTTGGAAAAGCGGCCGCCGGCCTGGATGTCGAATTGCGAATTGAAATGATAGGTCAGGTTGCCAAATCCGGCATATTCCTTATAAGTGGAATCGAGTATGGGTATCTCGAGCGAAGGAAGTCCGGAGGGTCCGGCGCCGGGCAGAGTCACGGCGTTCAGATGCTCGACCAGCTCGCCGATCTCGTGGGTAAAGTAGCCGCCGACCTGCCATTCGAGTCGATCCGAAGCCGACGATGTCAGACGGAGCTCCTGCGTGAACTTCGACAGGTCGGCGCTGTTGTCGATGTAGCCGCCAAGACCCGGCGCAATCACGGCACCGAGGAAGTCGCCGAGAGTGGTGGCAGGCGGAATGAACACTGTGGATGTGGCATCGGTGACGTAATCCGAATCCAGAATGCCGTAACTGGTGGTCGATAGGATGCTGAAAGGTCCCGCGTTCCAGTCGATGGTCGCGTTGTAGTTGTTGTACCTGAAACTGCTCGGTTCCGAGATGAAGCGCTCTTGCGTCAGGTCGCCGTGCACGGGTTGCAAGGTGACCGGATTGACATCGACCTCAGGAGTTCCTTCGTATCTTGATTCCTGTGTTTCGGCGGTCAAGCGGATGGTCAGATCATCCGTTGGGTCTGCGAGAAGCGAAGCGCGGCCGCCATGCTTGTGACCTTCGTTTACGTCGCTCTGGCCACTCAAAGGGTCCTTGATGTAGCCGGCCACATCCTGATCGAAGCCGCCGATACGCAACGCGACCCTATCGCCCAGGGGAAGATTGACGACCGCTCGGATGTCGCCGCCGTTCCCGCCGTGATCCACGCTCTCGCCCGTCATTTCGACTTGACCGGAGAAGCTGCCGAGAACCGGCGCGGTGGTGACGAATTTCAGAAGGCCGCCTTCGCTGTTGGCGCCGTAGAGGGTGCCCTGAGGTCCGCGCAATACCTCGATGCGTTGCAGATCCCAGGTATCGAAGTCGCCGGTGAGGACGGAACCATTGAGCAGAGCGTTGCTCGACCCGAACGGCGATTCGTCAATATAGACAGAGACGGTCGAGCCGACGCCGCCGGAGTTCTGGCCGCGTAAGGTCAGGCGCGTGAGGCCGGGCTGGCCACTGACCAGCGAGAGGCCCGGCACCATGGCGGCATAGTCGCTGAAATCCCGGGCCGCCAGCTTGTCGAGAGTATCGCCAGGCAGGGCGCTCACGCTCATCGGCACATTGGCGAGCGACTCGGCGCGCTTTTCCGCGGTCACCACGATGGTTACCAGCTCGTTGCTATCCGACGGTTGCGCTGCCGCATCAAGAGCAGCGCTCGTCTGAGATAGTAAAGGACCGGCCAATACCAATGCGGTGAGTATTGCTGGTTTGAGTGTCGTATTCATGAACTTCCCCCTGTCTTTTTCTGTGTTTCTATCCACGTGGTGCCGAGCAAGCGGCGAAAATTTCCGCCGAGCACCGCCTGTATCTGGCTGTCGCCATAGCCGCGCCGCATCAAGGAATCCGTGAGGTCGTAGATCTTGCGCGGGTGATTGAATCCGTCGGTATCGATCTTGTCGCGGAAAGCGTAGCTCGCCTTGTATCCCGCCTTCAGCTCTTTGTATTGATCCGGCGGCATATGATCATAGCCCATCAGATCAGAATCCGAGCCGATGCCGACATGCTCGATGCCGACGAGTTTTGCAACATGATCGATGTGATCGACGATGTCCTCCACCGTGGTGGGCTCCTTGTCCTTGACGAAATTGCGCACGCCGGTAATGCCCATGACGCCGCCTTTTGCGGCAAGCTTGCGAATTGCCTCATCGGTCTTCAGGCGTGGATGATTATTGAGTGCCCGGCAATTCGCGTGCGTAATGGCGATGGGCTTGGGCGATAGCTCGATCGCGTCCAGCGT
>Ga0210394_10007435_pt1 | contig 11537 bp, 29 predicted proteins | sample IncBWC12MmetaG_FD_160121 | JGI IMG/M metagenome (GOLD analysis project Ga0210394, IMG submission 160121) | Forest soil microbial communities from Barre Woods Harvard Forest LTER site, Petersham, Massachusetts, United States - Inc-BW-C-12-M | ecosystem: Environmental > Terrestrial > Soil >... | reverse complement strand
GTCGTCATGCGGCCACCTCGCACACCTGGATCAGTTGTGCGCCGATGTACTCGGTGTACGCCGGCGGGATGGCCTGGGAAAGCTCTGCGTTGGTCATCCAGTCGATGCCCATGGCTTTCTTCCGTAGCTCAGATTCGCCCGCGTATTGAATATTTCCGTGAACGCCGACAACACAGGCGAGCTTTCCTTTCGCAACCATGCGCGAATCCAGGCTGCGGAATCGGGGCTTCTGCCATGAGTGGTCGCACCGTGGCGCGAGCACACCAATGTTCGACGCGAACCAGCGATGCCGACGCAGATCGAGACCAAAACTCGAACCGCACAGCTGGACTCGGTGGACGTCAGGAGGAAATTGGGCTGTCGCGACATTCTCCACGACCCACACCCCAGAGGCTTCGGAAAGGGCTTTGATAGTGGCGTCCAGCAGATGTCCGGTACCCTTCATGCCGTTGACCTTGCGGTCCCTGCCGGACACGGTCGAGTGGTCATGGCAGGGTGGGCTTGCGTGTTGGGCTGCGAACTCGGCGCCGTGTGTATGTAGAAACTCGAGCGCATCTCCTTGATGGAACTCGAATGGGTAGTTTGGTTGTGGGTTGATATCAACGCCTACAACATCGAAGCCGGCGCGATGGTAACCAACTGCGCTTCCGCCGGCCCCGCAATAGAGATCAAGCAAGAGCGGTCTCATGCGCTTCTCCTTCCCGCTTGCCCCGCAGCAACTTTCGGTATGCACGTGGGGCAGATGCGGGTGATGATCATGTAGTCGCTGTGATCATGTTGGTAGAACCATGTGTGGCGGCAGATGGTGCAGACGCCGAGGTTCCAGCTGTAGCCGGGTTCGTGTGGGATGGGTTGCGGGTAGGGGTGATTGGGCATCTCTAGCAACCTGACATCTCACCGCAGGGTGGTTCGCGATCAACCCGTTCGGCGCGTAACTGTGCGGCGTGCAAACTGTCGCAGGCGATTCCAGTGGCGGGCATCGACATCATCGTCAAGCCGCCGGGTTCGGTGCCGTACAGGGTCCAGGCGTTGGGGTCGACGCGCACGATCTTGTAGCGGCCACGAACACCAGTCGCGTGCCATAGGTGTGGGGATGCGGGTTTCCAGTCGAGACGGGCAGCGGTGGTCATGGTCTGGGCTCTCCTGCAATGAATCTGCGCATCGCCTCGGCTTCGTAGGCGTCGAGGTCGGCGCAGGATGGACAAGCATTCAATCCGCCGTGAGGGCAGAAGTCGGGGTCTCCGCGCCAGACAACGTGCCGGTATGGAGGCGGCCCGATCCAGAGGTCTACAGGTTGGTCACTCACGTCAGTGCCGTTCTTCCGTCGTGCACAATCTGCCCGCGCGCTGATTCGATGAACGGGCCACCATCAGGCCGCGCACACCAGTTGTCCGGATCGACCTGGCAGATGCAGCAGGTTCGGGTCAGGGCATCCAGGACAGCAGGATCGGTCGGGTTGGACAGGTCGGCGGTCATGACACCACCGGGTCGTAGGTGGCGGCGAAGATGTCTGGTTTGCATGGGTAGAATTCGCCCTTTACGCCGCGAATAATCCAGTCGCCGATGGTCGCACGCATCGTTCCCTCGAGCGTCTTGATCCCGATGTAATGTGGGCAGTCGCCCGCGTTCTTAATGCACCGTTCGGTATCGGAGCAGATGTAGCGGGCCGTTCCGCCGTTGGCTAGAACCCAGTCGATGATTGGTCTCGCCGAGTTTTTCCCGTCGTACTGCATCGCTTCGATTTCGACTGGCTTCTTACGGAACTTCTGTTGCAAACTCATCTAACAAACCTCGTCTACATAGTTGGCATACGGGGGCTGACCCTCGGGCGCGTGTACGTGTTCTTCGTTAGACAAGTACGGACATAAGAACACGTAGCCTTCGTATTCGTGCTCGTACCCGCAGGGCTCCGAATTTCCGCCAGTCATGCTGTCCCGCCTTCGATCTCGGCTTTGCGTTCACTCCACGCGGCCCGCAACTTGACCGCATGAGAACCCAAATTCACAGCCTTCAAATCAGCACGAACCTTTTCGAGCGCCTGCAACGTGGCGGACTCGGCAATCGCACGCGCAAAGTCGACAGCATCGTCATCGGTGGTGATCGGGGCGGGTGCGGCTGGTGCGTCGCGGAGCTTCTCGACCGCGTATGTCACGTACTTGCGCTGCGACTCCATCTGCGTCGACGTGAACGGTTTGACGATGTCCGAGAGAGCCTTGATGCGTATGCCACCGGTCGCACTGTTACCGAACTGGACACGCTTGTCGTTGTAGAGCGTGATCCGACGACCCACATACGTGTTCGAATCCTTGCCCCACGCCTCCATGATCAACCGGCGCATTGATTTGCACGGCCGATATACGCGCCCCGGAAACTCGGCGACTTCGAGGTTCACCGGCTGCTTAGCGTCAGGACCCTTGGACGATCCTGTGATTGTCACAGTCACCGGGATCGCCAGATCTACTGCATTTATCTGCGTCGAATCCGCAGCGATGGTTTCCGACATGTCCACGGTTAGGCCGCCTTCCTTGCGGCAGCCCGCCGCGCACGTCGCCGGGCGTTCTTTGCATCCGCAGATTCCCTGCTCAGGTTCCGATGTCTAAGTGCCGAAGCAGCTTTGATGCAGGTCTTACAAGCCAGATACCCACTCGATGTGTATATGTTGTCGGGAGTTAAAGGGTGCCCTTGCTTGCAGTGGGTTCTGGCTACCTTGGGGCGGGGAATGCCTCGGGCTTGTCGAGTTGCCAGGTTCCTGTCGCGCAGGCAGGTCCGGCACATCCGGCGCTTGCCATCGCGGGTGATGTAGGTGTTTGCATCATCGTACGGATGGCCTTGCGGGCAATGCGTTTTCATAGACATCGGGTGGGTTCCATGCCGCACCCTGTCGTACATGTTTTCCGACCGCGTTCCCCACGAAAGGTTCTCGATCCGGTTGTTCGCCGGATTCCCATCGCCATGGAGTGCTTCACATCCAGCTGGAGGGGGACCTACGAACGCGAGCAGGACCAGGCGGTGAACTTTGCACAATCGGCTATTTCCGTTGAGAGACAACTTCGTATAGAGATGCCCGGTCGGATGCGGCCACTGACTTAGGAGGCGCGCCCGAATCCGACGACCGCGACTATCAATTCTGGCTAGCGACCGAACCCTGCCGAGGCTGGAAACCTCGTAGGAGCCTTCGTATTCCGGCAGTGGCCGCCAAATTTCGTCTTCCATTTCAAACCACCATCTCTTCATCAACTCGGCGCTCGGTCATGGGCAGGCCCTCGGTAGCCTCGTCGTACTGGCGCATCAACTCCGGTGCCGCCTGCTCGAACTTGGCGACAGCCTTCACGATCGCGATGAACCAATCACGTTGCGGATACACGCGTTTCACCCAGAACTTCATGCCGCCCGACCAACTGATGTAGTCGATCCACTGACGACCAGACACCAGAAGTCCCGTTTGAAGTTGAGCCATATGCTCGGTCGGCACGGTGCCATCCAGGACGGCGCGTAACTGAAGCCGCTGATTCCGGGACTTCACTTCAATGAGGCCCACGTCACCGACCAAGCCATCGGGCGAGTAGCCAATCCGGAATCCCCAGCGATCTTCGACCATGAAACCGACTTCATTGACTGGTGCGTGATGTTCGGCATAGAAGGCCCTGGCGAGCGGTTCGTCAGTTACCCCGCGCCACATGGCATCTGACAACGGCGTCTGCTCGGTGTATCCGGTGATTCGCTCGGCAACCAGGCGCTCTGTGGTGGCTAGCGATTCAGTGTTACTCGCCGGCTCGATGACCAACTTCCCGTTCTTCCGTGCGTAGTCGGCGCGTTCGGTGTGCATCTGCTTGAGTTCGCCGCCACGTTTACCGATGCACGGGAATGCCACGGCTGCGGCGCATTCGGGGCAGTCGAAGTCGGCTGCGGTTTGGCGTCCGATGGAGATGAGGCTGCCGACGACCGATGCCGTGACGAGTCCGCGTCTCTGGTTGAACCATTCGTCGCTGCGTTGTTCGACGTTGGGGTAGCTGGTGAGCGTCACTTCATCACCGCCTTGATGCCACTGACGGAGCGGGCGATTCCGTCGCTGGACAGCCATAATGTTGTGCGGTCGGGAGACTCTGGCAACTCTTCTGCGAGTGCATTCAGTAGACCCTTGGCGTCCTGGAGCAGGGTGAGTGCCCGCTGAAGTCTGCTGTCGTTCACGCTGATACTCCGTTCATGGTCGCGCCGCAACGGGTTTCACGTAGTCGCCCGGCCAACTCGCGGCTTGTCTCGTTCGCCAATGACAGCCGGCGTTCCAGGCTCGCAATCTGACGCCGTAGTGCCTCGTTGTGCAGGTGCAGGTTCTCGTTGCGCAGCTCGAGATCGGTGATGCGGTCGGCGGGATTCGGTGCGCTCATTGCCCAGCGTCCTCGTCGAGCAGGCACGGGTAACGGTCGAGAAAGACAGTGGCGTACCGGTGGTAACCACTCGCCTTACTCATCGAGTAGTCACCAATTGTCGGATAGTCGGAGCGGAAGCGGAACAGCAGATCGGCTAGTTCTTCGATGCGCTTGTCCCGCTTGGCTTTCGCGGCCTGTTCGCGTTCGAGACGACCCGCGATGCCGTCGAGGATTCGAGCGCTACGGCCCATTGCTTCTGACTCGCTTTGGGTCCACACGTGCGGCGGCATTTGGAACGCCCGCAGCACTTCCGCTGCAGCCTTGGCTTGTTCTGGCGTTGTCTCGCTCATACCCGTTGTCCTTTCTGCTGGTCGCGGAAGTAGGCCCCGGTCTGCTGCGGGAGCGCCCAGTTAGCCGGGCAGTACGTTGCGACGGCGACATTGACCACCGTGACCGCCTGATCCGGTGTAAACCCCGAGTTCACAACGCCCTTGACGACCGAGACGACACCGCTGATCGTGTGGAATTTATCGAGAGCCGCGCACACGTCGCCCCCGTACGCCTGCACATACGCCGACTCGGTGGGTGTCAGGGTGTCGGCGCGGGCAACAGGCTGGAAGAAACCAACGACGGGGATCAACCACACAGCAGACAGCCAAAAGGCGGCGGCAAATCTAGACATGATTCTCAGCCTCGATCCGTGAAATATAGTGGTGAATTCCGGAAGCGCACTCGTTCCACATGTCATCGTCGAACGGCTCACGCGGCATAACCGTCTCCCCAACCCGGTACACGAACGTATGGTCACGCAAGCTGTACGCCTCCGACACTTCAGCGCCCGTCTCGATATTGAAGATCGCCAAGACCTTCGCCTGAGACGCCCGGCACTTACGACCCGATGCGTGAGAACGCTTGGCCTTGCTGGGGATTCGCAACTTGACGACACAGTTGCCGGTCACTTTCTTCCAGCCGATGTAACTGCCTTCGTCGGGGATGATGCGGGTTTTGGCGATGGCGAGTTCGGCGTTTTTCGCGCCGTACAGGTTCGCGCCGCCCAGGTTCGCGCCGTACAGGTTCGCGCCGCCCAGGTTCGCGCCGTACAGGTTCGCGCCGTACAGGTTCGCGCCGCGCAGGTCCGCGCCGCGCAGGTCCGCGCCGTACAGGTCCGCGCCGCGCAGGTCCGCGCCGCGCAGGTCCGCGCCGCCCAGGTCCGCGCCGCGCAGGTCCGCGCCGCGCAGGTCCGCGCCGCCCAGGTCCGCGCCGTACAGGTTCGCGCCGCCCAGGTCCGCGCCGCGCAGGTTCGCGCCGTACAGGTTCGCGCCGCCCAGGTCCGCGCCGCCCAGGTTCGCGCCGCCCTTCACAGCCTCAATCAAGGCCGCTTTGACGTCGGAAGCCGCTGTGGCCGTGTACAACACACGCCCACCGACAGTCTTTATCTCAATCATGCTGGTACCGCCTCGAGTTCGTTGGAATACGTCTGGTGGATGGTTGCGAGGGTGTCGGCGAGTTCGGTGACGGTCATGCGGCGGATGGCACGGACCTGGTCGGCGACGGAGATTAGGCGGGGGTCGATCATTGCGCGCTACCCGGACCCTGCTCGGCGATGGTGCGCAACGATTCGGCGATGTCAATCAGCGCGTTCGCGATTGCCGCTTGGACGTCCTCGGCGTCGCCTCGGATGTTGATCTTCGCCTGGGCGAGGTGGTCGGTGGTGCTCATGCCGACACTCCTGCCGCCAGCACTCGACCGCACCACTCAGCCGCAGCCTTCTCCAGCTCGTCGACCGTCTCAAACATGCCTTTCTCGCAGGACGAATCTCCAGAACCGTTGGTGAACGTCGCTTTCCATGCGTCCAGGTCAACCGGGAACGCATAGACAACCATCGGTTCAGTGAGTGTGTCGGGTCCAACCCACATGCGCGTTCCCGACGACAGATGGATCACATTGAATCCATCCGGTAAGCTGTTCTCTGACACGAGAGTTCCTTTCGTTGGTGGCGTCGTCTCGCTGGTACCGGGACGACGCCGTTTCATTTGTTGAGTCAGGCGTTGATGCGGACGAGTGCGCCGTTGACGTCGTCGGCACTGATGTCGGCCGGCTGATCAAGCCCCGCGAGGTCCCGCCAGTGCTGGATTGCCCAGCGGACGAAGTCAATTCGTGCGTCTGCGTATGCGTCTGCGGCTGCGTATGCGGCTGCGTATGCGTCTGCGGCTGCGGCTGCGGCTGCGTCTGCGGCTGCGTCTGCGTATGCGGCTGCGGCTGCGGCTGCGTCTGCGTATGCGGCTGCGTCTGCGTATGCGGCTGCGGCTGCGTATGCGTATGCGTATGCGTCTGCGTATGCGTATGCGTCTGCGTCTGCGGCTGCGTATGCGGCTGCGGCTGCGTATGCGTCTGCGGCTGCGGCACGGCGTGCTTCATAGGCCGAGTCGCGCGCAGCGCGCCAATCTGCCAACGAGACCTGGACGCCCGACGCCTTCAACGCCAACAGCTCAGCCACGCGCCGGATTGGGGCCACACCATCAGGTCGCGCATACTTGACCACGCCGCGCTCCGGATGAACCAACAGGTCCGACATCCACTGCCACAGCACCGAATCCAGCACGCCGGCCGTACCCACAGTCGCCCAACCCAGGTCCAGAACCAACACGCTGTTCTCCGGAGACAGGTAGCCGTCCGGTCCAGCCAGCATGTCGTTGATGCCCTGCACGATGCGGGCCAGCGGACGGGCCGAGCATTCTGGGTAGTCGGTGATCTTGCTGTCGCCGTTGATGTACGAGATCACATTCATCGCACATCCTTTGCCGCTACCAGGCTCGTGCGAACCCTTCGCCAGTCGCAGCGGATGGGTGATGCGGTCGAGATCGATAGACATGATTGGTTTCCCTTCGTTGGTTGATTCATTTATCTGTTTTGGGCGAAAAGCGTTGCCCGGTCACGCAAATCACGCACCAACCCACACAGGTAGTCCTGGCGCTGGATGTTGAAGTGCAGGTGTCGGCTGTACTCGTCAAGCCAGTTGGCCGCCGCGAGCAGCAGTTCCTCAGTCGGTTCGGGGCGCGAGGGGGCGGGTGTTTTGGAACACATCGCCGCCCCCTCGCTCATGCCCGCCGCATCCCCAGCGGCAGGACGTTCAACCCATTCCGGCGCCTGATACTCGCCACGCATCGCCTTACGCACATTGCGATCAGCAGGCAGGAACCACGCATCGAACGGATAGCCCAGGACGACAAGAGCTTTGACAATCAGCCGGTCGATCCTGTCGCCGATCACAACTGCCTCCGACGCCGCTCGTCAGCATCCAACTCAGCCAGCCGGCGCCGCATGTCCGCGTCGAACTCCCGCTCAAAGTCCGGCCACAACAACCACGACGCGAGGAACGTCAACGCCAAGATGATGGACCCAACAATCATCGACGTGATCACCAGCCTCGCCCCCAAGCCGCCGTATTCCGTTGCCGCGCAACCAAATCCGCCTGACGCTCAAGCTCCGTGATCCGAACGTTCGCCGCAGCCAACTGGGTAGACGGGCGATGATTCTCCGCGAGCAACTCCCCCTCGCGCTTCGACGGATGCGACGGACGAGAATCCAACAACGCCCGCACAATCGACGGACGAACCGGGGTGCTCACGCCGACCTCCGCAAACGCCGCGGAGACACAGACTTCAACGTCACCGTCTCCTGTTCCGACGCAACAGGTTCAGGCCGCCGATTCACGCAGCCGATCCGCGACCTCTGTTCCGCCGTCATGTACCACCGGTTGCCGAACTTGTAGCCCTCCAGCCGGCCATCCCGCAGACGCTCCATTAGCCACCGCTTCGGATGCTTGATGTCATCGGGCACGTCTTCCTCGGCGACTTGGGTGAGGGGGAATCGCTTCATGCCGCAACCCCTTTCGCGATCAACCGGGCAACGGCCTCGGCGCCCTGCGGTGTGATTTTCAGCGTGTGCATGACCTCGGAGCCACGGAAGCGCGGGGCTTCATGGTTCTCGACGCGGCGGAAGTACCGTTTCTTGTCGGCCTTCTCGGAATACCGGTTGCGAGTCACCTTCTGCTGTTTGCGTTCCGACCACCGCGAATCTGACTGGCAGTAAATCCAGTCCTTGCGAATCAACAGCTCCCGCAACGCCTTCTCTGTGACGTTGTTGCTCGACGCGACAGTCGAGAAGGACAACAGATCCGCGTCCGTGACGTACATGTCCACATAGGTGACCTTCGGGGCATCGGCGGTCACCTTGGTCTCGAGCTGGTGGATGCGCGCGTCTCGTGCCTCGAGCTGCTTCATCGCCTCGACGTAGCCAGCCGCCATCAGTTCGGCGCCTTGCAGTGCAGGCTCGCGGTAAGCCAGTTCCTGGCGCAGTTCCCGGAACGCGTGGACGAGCCGCTTCTTGAACTCGCGGACCACATCGTTGTTGCGGAGGTACGTCAGCAGCAGGGTCGCGTGGTCCTCGTTGAGGATCGCGACGTTGCGCTGCTGCGTCCCGCCGGCGGTGTCGAAGGGTTGCATCTCAAATGCGACCCCTCCGAACTCTTCAAAGTCGGCAATGTTGTCGCGGATGAGCTGGAGTACTGCCCGGTGCTCGTTGTGGGTGCCGTTGGCGATCCGCATGGATGTCGTCGTCGCGACGCCATCGGCAACCTGGACGATCGGGGTCGCGTGCTCGAGTGCGGCGAAATCGTCGGCGCTCATGCAGCACCGCCCACGTCGGTCGTGACGGGGGACGCTTCCTCGGCGCCCCCCGCCGACCCGTCTCCTACGCTCTGGTTGTCGACACCAAACGAAAGAGAAGATTCATGGACAAGATCAACGCCAACATTCCCGACTCGGCATTCGTTACTTCCGAGCGCCTGCGCGCCTTGAATGATCGGATCGCACGGAATGAGCCGGACTCCGAGGTCGTCCACAGTGCATTGGTTGATCTGTTTGCGCTCGTTGGTCATTTGGAGGCGGCCAACCGTCTTCGTGCGCTTGATGAGCGCAAGGGCCGCGTCACGGACGATGAGGTCGTCGTGGAGGAGCTCGACGCCGAATAGGTGCATGAGCGCCGCGGTGTGAGCGTCTTGACGTTCTCGCTCGGCTCGCCGCTCGGGAGTGTCGGGTACCGGTGGCTTTATCCCGTGGGCGGCGAGTTCTTCGCGGATGATCTGGCGCACGCGGTCCTCGGTGAGGATCGGGATGTAGGCGCCGGCGCTCATTCGGCACCGCCCTCGGCGTGCCCGGGCCCAGCGTTTCGCGCCGGGCCGGAGTGCCCATCTCCTACGGTTGCCGAGTCGGCACCAACAGAGGGAGAAGCCTGATGAACAAACCCGACGACATCAAAGCCGGATTCAACGCAATCCTCAACCAGATTCCCGGGACGATGGAGGCCAGCATCGGGGTAATGAGCACCTTGAGCCGCATCGGGTCCGTCAAGGGTGAGGACGGAGAGATAGATCTCGGCAAGCTCCAGCAGCTGGTCAACAAACTGCTGGCGCTGACGACGTTCGGCCTCATCACTTTGGACAACAAGGCCGAGAGGTTGGCTGGGCGTCCCGGAATTCCTGACGACCTGATCGAGACGATCATGTCCGAGTTCTGTACGGGCGGAAGCTAGTAGGCGCCCGACCGTTTCGGGGAGCTTTGGAATGTCGTAGAGCGTGGTCACGATTCACCACCGCCGCGAACTTCCAAGATTCCGGCCTTGGTCAAAGCTTTAAGTGCTTCCCGCACCGACTCGGTGGCGATGCTTTCAACCTCTTCGCGGACGATCTCGCGGATGCGGTCCTCGCCGGTATGATCTAGTTCTGACATCGAAGGTCCTTTCGGTTGTCGGTGCGCCCATCGCCTTGCACGCGGTGGGCGCTTTGTTATGCAGACTTACGGCGATTGGCCATCTGGGCAGTTGCCAGCTCGATCAAAAAAAGGGAGCCGGCCGGTGCGCCGAGGGCGCGCTCGATTGCCCCGGCGATCTTCGGTCCGCACGTAGTGCGCTGACCTGACCGCAGGTGGCTGATGGTCGACCGATAACTCGGACTTCCCGCCTTGACTGCCAGAGTCCGGTTCGAGAGGTTCCGCGCTTCGACGTACGCGTTCAGGGCATCAGCGCTGATGAGCCGCATATAGACCTCCCTCCGTGGGTAGTTGTCCATGGTGTTGCACCTCCTGACTGTACTGGCTAGTGGCTACGTTGGCAATAGCCACTGTAGCCGCCTCCGGCTACAACACGCAATAGGAATTAGGTCAACAACGTGCAGGACCACGAATTACATGGATAGATTTTGTAGCCACAGTGGCTACAGTGACAGTTGCCAATATCCGCACTGACATGGAGATTCGTAGCCGTGAGCGCACTCAGCGACCTACTCGATCGGTACCTAGCGCAGGAGAAGTTTCGCGACCTCTCCAACCGCAAAATTGCCGATGATGCCGGGGTGTCACGCGGGACGATAGACAACTACCGCAAAGGCATCCATCCGGCCGCTCCGAGCGAGGACATACTGCAGGCGTTTCACGATCTGCTGGGAATTCCCTTGGCCGAGCTGCGTGAAGCGGCGGGGGTGCCACGTGGCGAACCGGAGCCTTACGCCGCGCCGGCCGAGTTCAACCGACTCAGCCACACCCAGCGGACCGCACTGGACGAATTCGTTCGGAGCTTCGTCGGGCCGCAAGGAGCAAGCAATGACATGGAAACTACGTCGCCGCCGCGAGCACCGCGCAAAAAGGCAGCGCGTAAGAAGATCGCGCGGTTACCGAACGACGGTCAATCGCCGGCGGCCGAGTTCGGGACTTGGCTCGACGGAAACGATCCCGGCAATGTCGAAGAGCACGAGGATGGCACGCAGTAGCGGCTTGTTCCAGGAAGTGAAAGGGCGTGCTTTGAAGCGGTCCATGACCTCTCGTTGCAACCGATCGAGTTCAGGGTCGTCAGACACAGCCCTCCCCACGAATGTCCGTGCTGTTGAGGAGGCTCCACAGAGTTTGCCGCTCCCGGTTCGGCCCTTGGTGGAACTAGTAGCCAGTATGCGACGTCCATACACTCAATATTTACGTATTAGGAATATAACTGCGTTCGATTCCGCCCCGTCCCGACAAAGACGACACGCCGTTTGCCAGATAGACAACAATCCACAGGTAGCGGTACCTCCAAAACAGCGGGGGGGGGGGGGGGGGGGGAAATCATTTCCCGCGTATT
>Ga0210394_10007433_pt1 | contig 11540 bp, 8 predicted proteins | sample IncBWC12MmetaG_FD_160121 | JGI IMG/M metagenome (GOLD analysis project Ga0210394, IMG submission 160121) | Forest soil microbial communities from Barre Woods Harvard Forest LTER site, Petersham, Massachusetts, United States - Inc-BW-C-12-M | ecosystem: Environmental > Terrestrial > Soil >... | reverse complement strand
GATATCGATGCCGACGGGTCCGCGAATTCGAAAGCGCAGCTTCTCGGCCAGCGCTCCCAATTCTTTCGCAATACGGCCACGACGCGCTTCGGGTCCCAACAACCCCACGTACGCCGGAACTCCCGCCTCGGCCAGTTCGCGCAAATACGTCTCGTCGGCAGCCAAATGATGACTCATGACGACGGCCGCGTGGCAACGCGCCAGGTCGATCTCGGAGCGCAGCTGCTCGGCTGCGGCAACTCGCACATCGGCGCCGGGAAAGTGCGCCGCCACCGCATAGGCCCGCCGATGATCGACGACCGAAACGCGCCATCCCAAGGCGCGTGCAATACCCGCAACCGGCCGCGCGTCGGGCCCAGCCCCGCAAATCAGCAAGTGCGGAGGCGATGCGAGAAATTGCATGTAGGCGCGAGTGCGCAGCTCGCCCGTTCCCAAATCCACGCTGCGTGAGGCTCTCGCGGCGAGCGCGTCATTGCCGGCCGCGATCAGCACCGACGGCAGCGGCGGCTTGGCAAGATAAGTGCCTAAACTCAAATCCGCCGATTCGTGCACCAGCGCCAAGATTGCGGCTGCGCCCGCCTTTGTGGCACCTCCGGCCGCGGCAAGGGCGGCAGCGGCTGGACTGCCGGGACCCGCGGGTTCCAGCAAGACGCGCATGGCACCTTCGCAGCCGGCGCCGATACCAAAGAGGATGTCGTCGGGTCCGCGCATGTCGTACTCAACGGTGCGTGGTACGCCGCTGGCCATGACCTCCTGCGCATGAATCTGCAAGTCCGATTCCAGGCAGCCGCCGCTGAGCAATCCCAAGTGGCTGCCGTCGGCCATGATCAGCATGCGCGCGCCGGGCTTGCGGTAAGTCGATCCCGCGGTCGCGACGACCGTGGCAAGCACCCGCGAAACCGGGGTCAGCGGTGCGCGCTCCAGCAGCAATTCGAGGCTGGTATCGAGACGAACCTCGAGGCGCCCGGACGGCGCGGCTGCATCGACTTTAATTGCAAGCTCTCGGTCGCTCACCGTGGTTTTGTCAATTCCGGATTGGTCATTTCAAGCATCCCGTCATTGTTTCACAGCAAAGCGCCGAGGTGGCGGGCGCGTCCTGTCGGCAGGGTTCGGTCCTATGAGGAACTGTGCGCCCGATATCAGATACTTAAGGCGGCATCCCCGATACTTCGGAGACGTAACTACTGCGCTGCACAATTATGTCCAATCGCCAATTGCCTGCGCGACGAATCGGGTCTTTCGGCCGCGCCTCAGCATGAACCTGCCAGCTTGGGTACCTGCGGCGCTGCTGCGGCGACCGGTGTGGTTGGCCGTCGGCGGCGTGCTGTTTCTGGTTCTGCTCGGCCTGCTGATTTTAAGCCATCGCGACTTGCACCGGCGCGCCACGTTCCTGGAACGCGAAAACATGAGCTTGCAGCTCACGCAATTGGCGCAGCAGATTTCCGATGAATCGCATCGGCTCGTCGAACGCGCGCGCGATCTGGCGGAATCCGATGCGGCCCTGGGCCTTGTCCAGGACAACCCCGATGCATCTGCGGATCGCTTGGAACTTGCCGACATGTCGCGGCAGGGCCTCGACGCGGTGTTGGTCCTTACGGCCTCCCGGGCTTTGCGGTTCAGCGTCGTCATCGTCAATGGACAGCTGAGCGAGCAGCCGCCGGATCTCTCATTGGCGCGCTTCGTGGAATCGTTGGTCGTCCCGCCGCAATCGTCGGATACGGCAATTCGCGCGCCGCAATCGATAAGTTTCACGGGCGATCGATGGGTGGTTGCGCGGGCCGTTACCGCGCGCGCGACTCCGGGCGCGATTTTGGGTTGGGTGGTGGTGCAACGCACGTTCTCGCCGGCACTGATTACACAGCTGGCGCGTTCGCTGAGCGGATCATTGCAGCTGCAGCCGGTGCAGGAATTCGATGCGTCCGCGTTTCCGAACAGCATGAGCGACGCCGTTTCTGTGCGATCCGCCGAGGAATTCAGTGTAACCACACACTTGTCGGCCGATGATTCTTCCGGGTACGCCGCCCTGCGCGATGCCAGCGGGCGGCCGGTGCGTGTATTGCATCTCGTGCAGGTATCGTCCGCTACGGACGCCGCGCTGGCGGAACCGCGCGCGCGGCACGGCGGGAGCACCATGACGTATGTTCTGGCCGCCTTGCTGGCGCTGCTGGTTCTCATCGCCGTGCTGATTCTCGCGCTGCAAGGCCACTTTCGTCACCAGCGATCGGTCGACGCGCGCTACAAGGCGTTGATCGATCAGGCCAACGATGGCATCGTCATCGTCGATGCCAATTCGCATCAGGTGCTGTACACCAATCCAGCCTTTTTGAGCCGTTTGGGCTACACGGACGACGAGGCGCGCGCGCTGACATTGGCCGATATCTTCGCCGATGGCGCGGCCACGCCTGACAATGTCTTGGCGCGGCTGCGCGACGCGAATCCACACATGGCGATAAACATGCAGCAGCGCTGCAAGAACGGTGCAGTCTTCGACACCGAGGTCAGATGCAACGCTCTGGATGTGGACGGCCGCGATGTCTTGGCCTATGTATCGCATGATGTTTCGCTGCGCCGCAAGGCCGAGCAACAGATCATCGAGAATCAACAGCGGCTCGATCGCATGGCGCATCATGATCAATTGACCGGTCTGCCGAACCGGCACTACTTGGCGACCTTCCTGCCGCAGGCCATCGCCGAAGCCAAAGCCGGCAGCACCATGCTGGGGGTCGTGTTTTTGGACTTGGATCGGTTCAAACACATCAACGACACCCGCGGCCACGAAACAGGCGACAAGCTGCTGCAGGAAGTGGCCAGCAGGCTGCGCAGCTGCGTGCGCGACAGCGATGTGGTCATTCGCATGGGCGGAGATGAGTTCGTCGTGGTGTTTCGCAAGGTCAAGTCTTATGACGAGGTCACGCTGGGCGCGGGCCGTATCGTCGAGGCATTGAACCGGCCGATCATCATCGACCGGCATCAATTGCAGACCACGGGAAGCGTGGGCGTCAGCTTGTATCCGCGCGACGGCGCGGATATGGGCGAACTGCTCAAACATTCGGACACCGCGATGTACCAGGCGAAGGATCGCGGCCGCAATAACGTGCAAATGTTCAGTCATGCAATGAATCGCAAGCTCAAGCACCGCGTGGCCGTCGAGGCCAGCCTGCGCGAAGCGCTGCGGCTGAATCAATTGGACGTGCACTTCCAGCCGTTCGTGAATTTGCTCACGCGCAAGATCGTCGGCCTCGAGGCGCTGATGCGCTGGTCGCATCCGGTGCATGGGATGATACCGGCGGATCAATTCATCCCGGTGGCCGAGGAAACCGGTTTGATCGTGCCCATGGGTGACTTCGTATTGCACCGGACCATGCAAACGATGAGCGCATGGCTCAAGGCGGGCGTCGCGCTGGTGCCGGTCTCGCTGAACATCGCGCCCGCCCAGCTGCAGAAGGGCGAGCTGCAATCGACGATTTCGGGGCTGCTCAGCACGCACAAGCTGCCGCCGGAGATGGTGCAGCTGGAGATGACCGAGCGCGCGATGTTCGATTCACACGCACCGGCGGGCGAGAACCGGCAGGATACCATCGCGCGCCTGCGCGATTTGGGCATAAAGATCGCCATTGACGACTTCGGCACCGGTTATTCGAGTTTGAGTTATCTGAAAAACTGGCGCGTGGACGCGCTCAAAATCGATCGCAGTTTCGTTCGCGATCTCGTGACCGATTCCAGCGATCTTGCCATCGTGAGCGCAATCATCGCTATCGCCCGGCATTTGCACATTCAAGTCATCGCCGAAGGCATCGAGGGCTACCAACAGGCCGAGATTCTGCGCAAGCTGGGATGCCTGGTGGGGCAGGGATTCTTGTTCGCGCGGCCCATGCCGGCGGAGCAATGCTTGGAGCTGCTGCGCAGCAACGCGCAAAAGCCTGCGGATGAGGACGAAGACATGCTGGCGGTCCTGAGCGCGGGCCAAGGCTAGCGCAAACGCACCCCGCTGTCTGGATCGAACAGCAGCAGGTCGCTGGACACAATGGCGATGCTCACCGCGTCTTTGACGCCGACCTCCAGCCGCTCGGTGGTAAAAACTTTGATTCGCTGTCCCGCCAAGCGCAGGTGCAGGACCGTCCCCAAACCCGTGGGTTCGAGAAGATCAATTTGCGTTGCCAGACTGGATGACGGCGCGCCCACGACAATGCGTTCCGGCCGAATGCCGACCGTCACGCGGCCGTCTTGGCGCGCGGCTTGGGTGTGCTGAACCGTTCCAAGCCGCTCGCGCCCCACCATCACGCGGCTCAATGAGGCATTGCCCGGAGTCTGCGGCTCGGGAACCAGGGTGGCGTCGAGAAAGTTCATGGCCGGCGCACCGATGAAGCCGGCGACGAACAGGTTCGCCGGATTGTCGTACAGGTCCGCCGGCGTGCCTATTTGCTGCGCAATTCCTTCGTGCATGGCGACTATGCGGTCCGCCATGGTCATGGCCTCGATTTGGTCGTGGGTCACGTAGATCGAGGTGGTGCCCAGATCACGCTGCAGTTTGCGAATTTCGTAGCGCATCTGTTCGCGCAACCGCGCGTCGAGGTTCGACAAGGGTTCGTCAAAGAGAAAAGCCTTCGGTTCGCGCACCATCGCGCGCCCCATCGCGACTCGCTGCCGCTGTCCGCCCGACAGGGCGCGCGGCTTTCGCTCCATCAAGCCTTGAATTTCCAGCTTCTCGGCAGCTGCTTGCACGGCGGCTTCAATGCGATCCTTCGACATGCCTCTGAGTTTCAGGCTGAAGCTCATATTCTCGCGCACCGTCATATGCGGGTACAGAGCATATGACTGGAAAACCATCGCCACGTCCCGGTCCTTAGGCGCCAGGTCGTTGATCACCCGGTCGCCGATCCGGATCTCGCCGCTGGTGATCGCCTCCAAGCCGGCGATCAAGCGCAGCAGCGTCGACTTGCCGCATCCGGAGGGCCCGACGAGGACGACGAACTCCCCATCCTCGATGTCAAGATTGATGCTGCGCAGAACTTCGCTATCGCCGTACGATTTGCAGAGGTCATGAATGCGAATGGCGGCCAAGCGATCAGCCTTTCACGGCGCCGGCGGTGAGGCCTTGCACCAGATAGCGTTGAATGAACACGAAGAAAATGCAAACCGGCAGCAAGGCCAGTACGCCGGCGGCCATCATCTGGCCGAAGTCCACCGAAAATTTTGATACGAATGCCAGCAAGCCGACCGGAAAGGTGCTGGTGGCGCTCGACGAATTCAGCATGAGCGCAAACAACAATTCACTCCAGGCGGCGGTGAACACGAATCCGAGCGTCGCCGCAAGTCCGGGCAGCGTAAGGGGCACGATGATGCGGCGGAAGGCCGCAAATCGATTCGCGCCGTCGAGCATTGCCGCCTCCTCGAGGTCTTTGGGGATGGCGTCGAAGAAGGACTGCATGAGAAAACTCGCAAACGGCACGTTGAACGCGGTGTACACGATCACGAGACCGGTCAGGGAGTTGGTGAGGCCCAAAGGCTTCAGCAGGCGAAAGATCGGCGCGATGATCATGACCAGCGGAAACATCTGCGTGACCAGCATCAGCCCCACGATCCAGTACTTGCCGCGAAATTGAAATCTGGAGAAGCCGTAGCCGGCCGCAGTCGCGAGCAGGGTCGAAAATATCGCGGTCGTTGCGGCTACGATGACACTGTTGCGGAAGAACAGCGGGAACTGGCTGTGCGCAATGACCGACGCATAGTGCTCGAAGGTGCTGCGTGAGGGCCACAGGCGAACTCCCTCGCCGTACAAGAGATCGTTCGGCGTGATTGAAACCTTCAACAACCAGAACAGGGGAAACAGCGCGAAGATGACGAATACGGCAAGCAGAAAATAATGCAGCGCCCAAGACCATTTGCCCTGCAGCTCCATGATGATCAGCTGCGCCGCATGAGGACGGCGCGCAGCACCATGAGCGCCATGGCGTAGGCCAGCAGCAGCGCCAGGAGCACCGTGGCCACCGCCGAGGCATAGCCGAAATCGAGCCGCTGAAAGGCCTGCGTGAATATATAGCTCGATAGAATCTGCGTGGAGTCGGCCGGACCGCCCTTGGTCATGATCACGATCAGATCGGCAAAATTGGCAATCCACACCGTGCGCAGCAAAATCGTAATCGCCATGGTGGGCGCAAGGAATGGCAGTGTTATGCGGCGAAACCTCACCCAGGGTCCCGCCCCGTCGATTGCGGCCGCCTCGTAAATGTCGGCGGGGATCGACTGCAGCGCAGCCAGCAGAGTTATCGCGAAAAAAGGAATGCCCCACCACACATTGGCGATGATCGGGCCCCACAACGCGTGACGCGGGTGCGACAAGAGATTATCGGCGGCTGCCATCACGCCCAAAGCCTTGAGCCAGTACGGCAACGGGCCGACCACCGGATTGAACAGCCACGCCCAATTCAATCCGGACAAAAAGCTGGGAATCGCCCACGGCAGAAACACCAGCAGCTGAACCAGCGCACGGCCCGGAAATAAGCGGTTGAGCAGCAACGCAAGAATCAATCCCAAGCCGAACTGCAGGGTAACCGAAGCGACCGTCCAGGTAACGGTATTGCGCAGTGCGTTCCAAAACGCCGGGTCCGCATACAATTCGCGAAAATGCTCGAGCCCGATGAACTCGCCGCTCATGGGATCCAGCAGTCTTACGTCATGAAATGCGTAGGTCAGGCCGATAACCAGCGGCACCAGCATGACGGCGCAGAGCAACAACACGGAGGGCAGCGTGTAGAGATACGGTTCGGCAGCGACAGCCGTACGGCGCCAATATGCGCGGCGCCAGATCGCGCGTCGCTGCATGGGACGCGCCTGCGCGGTCATTTCCCGCTCAGCTGCTTTTGTTTGGCCTTGGTCAGGTAGGCGGCCCATTGCTTGTTCATGTCGGCGGGCGAGATCTGACCCAGCAGCGCCTGCTGGCTGGTGCGCACCACGAGCGAATCCGCAAAGTAGGCAAATCCGGGCAGGTTGGTCGGCATCAGCGTGGGCACCTCATCGGGGTCGGACAGTTCTTGGAACCAGCCCTTGAGCTGCTCGCTGGAGTAAAACGGCGCCTGTGCCGCAGATTTGTAAATGGGCAACGCGCCCACCCGCTTATTCCAGACCAGGTTCGCCGCCGGATCATCCAGCGCCTTGACCAATTTCCAATCCAGATCCTTGTGCAGGCTCGATTTGAAAATCGACCAGCCTGCGTAGCCCACCGTCGGATACGCCTTGCCCGAAGGTCCCTTTGGGAATGGTGCTACACCGTATTGATCCGGCTTCATGCGTTCGGCGATTGCGATGAGCGCGTCGCTGTCCTGATCCAGCATGGCGCAAGTGCCGGAGTAAAAGCCGGCCACAATCTCATTGAAGCCCCAGTTCACGCTATCGCGCGGCGCGAGTCCATCCTTGTATAGATTGACCATCCAGGCGGTGCCCACGATCCAACCCGGGTCGGATAGCGTAGAACTGCCGTCGGGTTTGAAAAATATGTTGTTGCCGGCCATGGCGGCGCCGAACATGATCCAGGCGTTGAGGCCGCCGGGACCGCCGCGCAGGCAGTAGCCGGACTTTCCGGGAAGCACGGAGATTTTCTTGGCGTCGTCGCGAAACTCGTCCATGGTCTTGGGTGGGGCGGCGATGCCGGCTTGTTTGAACAATATTTTGTTGTAGAACAGCGCCCGCAAATACAGCCCGTAGGGAAGGTGGTAGGCGGTGTTATCGACGGCACGGGCTATTTCCAGCGCGCGATCGCTCAAATCTTTCGTCTCGCTCCATTGGGCAAGATAGGGTTCGAGGTTCTCCAGATTACCGTTCTTCACATACAGCGACAGCCAGCGGTCGGGCATTTCGACCACATCGGGAGTGTCGCCGGCCGAGACCATGGTGGCGAATTTCTCGAAAGCCGAACTCCATGCGAGCGACGTGATTTCGACATGCGTGCCTGGATTTTGCATCTCGAATGCCTTCACCAGGGTCTGCAAGGTTTCCGTGCGCTCGGGGCTGGTGAGTACCTCGACGAGCTTCAGCGTGGTATCGGCGCGGCTCTGTTGCGCGATGAGGCAGGCAGCAAACAGCAGTGATTTGAGCATGCGACTCAATGCGACGCCCGCGCGAGGCCTTGATGCAAATCCGCCCACAGTGGCTCGGTGCCCTCGAGGCCGATGTTCAGGCGGATCATCCGCTCCGGCACGCCGAAATCCAGCGCCGAATTGGGGCCCGCCGCCTGCGCTCGAGCGATGAGAGCGGGGATTGCCAGGCTTTCATGCCCGCCCCAACTGACGCCCAATTGAAAGAACTCCAGCGCGTCGCACAGCGCCGGTATGTCGATGCTGGCATCGACCTCGAATGAAAACAGGCCGGTGGTGCCGGTGAGCCCGGGCGGCAGCGGGCCCGCCAGTGCCGGGTGATGGACTGCAGTAACCGCGGGGTGCGCCGTGAGCCGCCGGGCCAGCTCAAGCGCCGATTCTTCATGCGCCAAAATTCGGGCGGGTAAGGTTCGCAGCCCGCGAATCAGCAGCCATGCCTCGAAGGGTGCCAGCTTGGCGCCGATATATGGACAGACGCTGCGCCGAACATGGGCCACCAGTTCGGTCCGGCCCGCCAATACTCCGGCCACCGTGTCGCTGTGGCCGCCGATGTATTTCGATGCGGAGTGAATCACCAGATCCACTCCCAGTGCAATGGGGCGCTGGAATACCGGAGTGGCCCAAGAATTGTCGATGACGGAGAGGAGTCCATGGCGTCGCGCCAGCGCCGCCAATGCGCCCACATCATGGGCTTGCATGGTCCAACTGGTCGGGCTCTCGAGGTACAGCAGTGTGGCGCCGGGAAGCGCTGCCGCCACCGCGGCGAGATCGGAGCCATCCACATAGTCCACGGAAACTTCCAGCTTCTTGAGCAACGTCTCGAAAAAGCGGTAGGCGTCGGGATACACATGCCGTACGCAAACCATGCGGTCCCGCGGCTTTACGAAGGCCAGCACCGTGCCCGAAATGGCCGCCATGCCGCTGGGAAAGCCGATTGCTTCTTCGGTCTCCTCCAGGGCCGCGATCTTGCGCTCGAACATCGACACCGTCGGATTGGTGGTGCGCGAATAGACGTTGCGCGTGCGCTTGCCCGCGAAGGTGTCCGCCATTTCCGCGAAGCTGTCGAATGTGAACAGCGAGGTCTGCGCGATCGAGGGGACCACGGCTGCATCGGCGTGAGCGTGGGGATCATGGGCCAGCAGGCGCCGCGCTCGCGCAACGGCGCTCTGTCTTGCATCCATACTCATGCGACGCTCTCCCATAATAGGCTGGTGCCAGATTAAACGAATATCCGATAGCGTGCACGAGCCTCGACGCGCGAGCCAAGCACCAAAGGCGCTATGATACTTGCACTTTTAGCGCACACATTATGAATGCACGTAACCAACCCTTGAACTCCGCTGCGTTGACCATGGCGGCGATTCGCGCAGCGCATGAGCGCATTCGCGGCAAGATTCATCGCACCCCGGTGATGACCAGCGAGGTGCTCGATTCGCTGGCGGGTAGCCGCCTGCACTTCAAATGCGAGAACCTGCAGAAGGCGGGGGCGTTCAAGGCGCGCGGCGCCACCAATGCCGTGTTTCTGCTGACGGACCCCGAGGCGGCGCTCGGCGTGGTGACGCACTCCTCGGGTAATCACGCCGCGGCATTGGCGCGCGCGGCGAAATTGCGCGGCATTCCGGCGTACATCGTGATGCCCCGGAACGCACCGCTGGCAAAGCAAGCCGCCGTGCAGCGCTACGGCGGCGAGATTGTGCTTTGTGAACCGACCCTGGCGGCGCGCGAATCGACGGCCCGAGCGCTGATGGAAAGAACCGGCGCTGCGTTCATCCATCCCTACGATGATTTGCGCGTCATGGCGGGGCAGGGAACCACTGCCATCGAGCTGCTGGAAGATGTGCCGGATCTCGACGTGATTCTTTGCCCGGTGGGCGGCGGCGGCCAGCTGAGCGGCATCGCTGTGGCCGCGAAGAGCCTCAAACCCGGCATCCGTGTGATTGGCGTCGAACCCAAGGGCGCGGACGATGCGGCACGCTCGCTCAAGGCAGGCCATATTGTTCCCGTCGTCGATCCGCATACCATCGCGGACGGCCTCAAGACCTCGCTGGGCGAAAAACCGTTTGCGGAAATCATTCGCCTGGTCGACGACATCGTCACGGTGCGTGAGGATTCCATCGTTCAGGCGATGCGGCTGATCTGGGAAGTCATGAAAATCATCGTGGAGCCCTCCGGCGGCGTGGCCTATGCGGCCATCACCGAGGGTCACATAGCGGCCGGGCGCTTGGGCGCGGCGCGCATCGGCATCATCTTGAGCGGCGGCAATCTCGATCTCGACCGCTTGCCGTGGCAGCCGGCTGGTCCCACAGCTTCAGTCCAATAGCAATGGACTCAAGGCGTGCTCTTCGGCAATGCTGCCGGCCAACGACAGTGCCCGCGCTCGCGTGGGCGGGTCGCGGACCCATCGCGTCGGCGGGGGCAGTGGCTGGTCGGTGAGCAGAGCAAGCAAGCTGGCGTTGGTCACCTCGACGGAATCGAACGGTGTCCCGTGGCGCGAGCCGCGCACCACGACGACATCGGCATTGAGCTTTGCGGCCAGTGCGCACTTTTCTTCCAGTGGCGTGAAGTCCTTCTCCGCCGCGATCATCAAGATTCGACTCTTTATCTGATCAAGCCGATCGAGTACCGCCCAGCGCGCCAAAGCAAAGCCGGTCCCAAGGTAGGCGGCGGCGGACACGGCGCCAAGTGCGCGGGCCGCATGTTCACGCATGGCGCGCTGCCACGGCTCGGGAAACAAGCGTGCCGCCGCCAAACACGCAGCGCGCGGCATGCCCAGTAGTCGGACCAGCGTGGCCGATACGTAAGTCTCGAGCCATTTGCGAACGTCGGCCGGCCGATAGCTCGCGAGGCTATTGATGAGTCCTATCCGCGGCACGCTCGACGGCTTTTGCGCCGCCATTTCAAGTGCGACGGCGCCTCCCAATGAGAAGCCGACAATGTTGGGCCGGGCTATCCGCAGATGGTCCATCAGTTTCCACAATGCGGCGGCGAATCCAGCGATGGTGTATTCGTCGCGAGGCGGCGCGCTGTGGCCACTACCCGGCAGATCCGGAACAATCACGCGAAAGCGTCGCTCGAGAGCCGCTACTTGAAAGGCCCAATCTGCTCCGGTGCATCCGAGTCCGTGAATGAGCAATAACGGCTCACCGCGCCCGCGTTCCAAGTAGTGAATGGATAGTTCATTGTTGCGAAAAAAAGGCATCGTCATCGCTCCTCGGCACATTGCCTCTTGATTATGAGCAACGCGGCGATGGGCGTCTGGTTGACGTGTGCCGCAGGTGCGTCGCCCTTTAGCCAATCTGTTTGTAGGAAATTCCTGACATTCCCTGGAAACCGAGAATCTCGGCGATGACGGCGTGCGGCGTATGCAAGTTGATCCCTGCTAGCATGGGAGAGTGTGACTATCAACTTCTCGGGGTGATCGAGTGAGCTGGCGAGCGTGGATGGCCTTTG
>Ga0210394_10007430_pt1 | contig 11542 bp, 7 predicted proteins | sample IncBWC12MmetaG_FD_160121 | JGI IMG/M metagenome (GOLD analysis project Ga0210394, IMG submission 160121) | Forest soil microbial communities from Barre Woods Harvard Forest LTER site, Petersham, Massachusetts, United States - Inc-BW-C-12-M | ecosystem: Environmental > Terrestrial > Soil >... | reverse complement strand
TGCTGCGCAAACCGGCCGAACCGATCGAGATTCTCCAGTGTGCTACGGCACTGAGCCGAAAATGGGGCAATGATCGGCTGGTCAAAGACCAAATGGTGCTTCTCGAAGAGGTAATCGCGCTACGTACGCGCGGGCTGGAAGCCGCCAACCAGCAGCTCCGCCATTTAGCCACCCACGACGCCCTGACGGGCCTGCCAAATCGCGTCTTGCTCGACGACCGGTTGGCACAGGCCATGGCGCACGCCGACCGGGACGGTGGCTCGTTCGCGCTGCTGGTTTGCGACCTCGATCGCTTCAAGCTCATAAATGACTCCCTGGGGCACCGAGCGGGCGATGAGCTCCTCGAGGAAGTCGCGCGTCGTCTCAGCGGGGTTGTGCGGTCCGGGGATACAGTGGCCCGCTTCGGTGGCGATGAGTTTGTACTGGTGAGCAATTTCCTCGCCGACCCTGAGGACGCGAAGTCTCTAGCGGTCCGCGCCATTGAGGCGTTCCGCGCCCCGGTACGGATCGCTGGAATCGATGTTCATACAACCCCGAGCATCGGCATCGCAATTTATCCCGCCGATGGCACCTCCATCGAGAAGTTGCTCGCTCACGCGGACACCGCCATGTACGCTGCGAAGATGCGGGGCCGTGGAAACATACAGTGCTATGTACCCGGAATGCACGCGGGAATGGGGGACAAAGTACAGCTGGAAAGCGAGTTGCACGGCGCCGTCGCCCTGAATCAATTCGAGCTGTATTACCAACCGAAGGTGGAAGCCCGAACCGGCGTGGTCCGAAGTGCGGAGGCGCTGATACGCTGGATGCATCCGACACGCGGGATGATTCTACCGTCGGAGTTCATTCCGCTGGCGGAGGACTGTGGTTTGATCGGTACCATCGGCGAGTGGGTCATCCGAGAGGCATGCCGGCAAGCACGCGCCTGGCAAATCCAAGGTGTACCGACGCTGCGTGTGTCGGTGAACTTGTCGGCATCGCAGTTCCGCGACGGCGGGCTGGTCGACAGCATTCGGCGTGCGCTCGATGACGCAGACTTGGAGGCCCGATATCTCGAGGTAGAGATCACCGAAAGCGCAGTGATGAGCGATCCCGAGCAGTCGACGGCAGTCCTCGAGCAATTGAGCGCCATGGGAGTGCTCGTCTCAGTAGACGATTTTGGCACCGGGTATTCGAGCATGAGCTATTTGCGCCGGTTCCCGATTGACAAACTGAAGATCGATCGAGTTTTCGTCAACGAAATGGTCAGCCGTCCTGAGGATGCGTCGATCGTTCGCGCGATTGTCTCTCTCGCGCACAGCCTCAACCTAAAGGCAGTCGCAGAAGGTGTCGAAACCGCCGCACAGCTCGAGTTCCTAAACGCTGCCGGCTGCGATGAGTATCAAGGTTATCACTTCAGCCAACCGGTACCCGCGGCCGAATTCGAGCGAGTCATCCGAGAATCTCGAGCGCTGGATATGCCGTTGAGTGAAGATGATGCAATTCGCACCCACAGCAAGCTCGCGGCTTATCGGCGCAAGTAATCGCCCAGTTTCTTCAGCTGCCTCGAGACATCGAGACCCGACCTGATTCCAATACCGTTGGCCGGAAGAAGATGTCCCGGGTTCGTCACCATCCTCTGTCGTATCCAGTTAGAGATGTCCCTTCGGTGTGTCAAATAGAAATGTCCTGATCGGATATCCAGTTCTGTTCCGATTGTTCTGGTGCGCAGCTGCCAAGCGGTATCGCAGTCGTCGCCATCGATCTGGACGTTGGTCATCGGCGTCCAGGCGAAAAGCACCGCAGTTAACTGCTATGTTGCGATGTTTTGAGGAAGCAGCCGGTCGTATTCATTTTTGACGACGGCGTAACATTCGCAGGTGCGCTTCTCGAGGCCTGCGCGGTCCAGCACGGAAATACGCCCGCGCGCGTATCGGATCAGCCCTGCGCGTTGCAGGTTTAGAGCGCACTCGGTTACACCTTCGCGACGCACGCCCAGCATGTTGGCGATTAATTCCTGTGTCATCACGAGTTCATCGCCTCGCGACCGGTCCAACCTCAGCAACAGCCAACGACATAGTCGTTGGTCCAACGAATGGTGACGATTGCACACAGCGCTTTGCCCCATTTGAGTGATTAGAGCTTGGGTATAGCGCAGCAGCAGATGCAGCACAGGGCCGGCCTGATTAAATTGCTGTTGCAAAATATTTGCCTTGAGTCGAAAACCTTGGCCGCCACTTTGAACGACCGCGCGACCGGAAGTGGACATGCCTCCCATGAACAGAGATACCCCTACGATGCCCTCATGGCCGACGACAGCTATCTCGGCGGATGCACCATTGTCCAAAACATAGAGTAGCGAGACGATGGCCGTGGTCGGGAAATACACACGGCTCAGCGTCGCGCCCGACTCATACACCACTTCCCCGAGGGGCATCTCTACGAATTCCAGGTGCGGTAACCAGCGGTCCGTGACAGAACTCGGGAGCGCTGATAGTAAGGCGTTTTGTCCAAGCTCGTGAGAATCGATGGTCCGTGTCACCGTGGTACTCAGGGGTACTGGTCAGTAGTATGCTCAAACCATAAAAGTGATCAGAATATGGTCGTAATTTCACGCGCTCGGAGAGGAGGCCAGATACCTCGTTTCGAATATCTCGCCCGTCACGGGTTTGCTGAAGAGATAGCCCTGCATTTCGTCGCAGTCGAGCAACCGAAGCAGGCGCGATTGTTCATCCGTTTCGACACCCTCCGCTACCACTTTGAGCCTCAGCGATCGCGCCAGCTTGATGATGGTGGACACTAGTGCCAATCCCTCTGGGGTAGCGTCCATATCGGCCACGAATGATCGGTCGATCTTCAGCGTGTCCAGCGGCAGCTTGTGGAGGTAGCTGAGCGAGGAGAACCCGGTACCGAAATCATCGATGGCGATCTCTACGCCGGTGTCGCGGATCGCTTGCAGGCTCGCGATACTGTGCTTTACGTCCTCCATGATCAGAGTTTCGGTGATCTCCAGTTCCAGCCCCGACGCGGCGTCTGGGCCAATGTCGATCGCACTCATAATCTCGGCGACGAAATCGCGATGTCGCAATTGCAGCGGTGACACGTTCACCGCAATGCGCACGACATCTAAGCCGGCTTTGCGCCAGCGCAGGTAGTCGTCTATGGCCTGGTGCAATGCCCAACGCCCAACGTCATAAATAAGTCCGGTTTCTTCCAGAACTGGAATGAACCCGGCCGGCGGCACCAAGCCCGTTCGCGGATCATTCCACCGGATCAGCGCCTCTGCGCCGGTGAGCTTGCCGCTCGCGAGGCTCGCCTTTGGCTGGTAGTGAAGCACAAACTCACCCTTGTCGAACGCCTGGCGCAGCTGATTTTCCAGCGTGAGCTTGTCAGCGACTGCCTCGGTCATTTTCTGCGTGTAAAAAAGGAAACGATCGCCTCTCGCTTTGGCATTTTTGAGCGCGGCTTCAGCATTCTTGAACAAAGCGTCGGCATTGGCACCGTCATCCGGGAACAGCGCGATCCCGACCTTGGCACTAATCCGGAACTCGGCATCATTGAGTCGAAACAACTGCTTCGGAAGAGCCTTCACGGTTGTCTCCAGAAGCCGCGTGACGTCGCCGTCCTGTATCACTTGCGGAAGCACCACGGCAAATTGGTCTGCACCCACCCGCGCGACCAGGTTCGCGTCGTCCAAGTTGCGCGTCAGCCAATCCGCCACCAGCTTCAGGAGTGCGTCGCCAGCCGGCCGGCCGAGGCTATCGTTGATATTCTTGAAGCGCTCCAAATCGATCAGGAACAGGGCGAGCTTGTGCCCGCCGCTGATGGCGCTGCGCTGGTACTGCGCCACTCGCTCGAGAAACAGACTACGGTTCGCCAAGCCGGTGAGCTCATCGTAGTAGGCGAGATAGTTGAGTCGCTCGTGTTTTTCTATGTGATCGACGGAGAACGAGATGTTTCTGGCTAGTTCCAAAAGCAGCTGCGCTTCTTCGTCGTCAAAGGCGTTGCACTCACCCGCAAAGAGCGCGAGAACGGCCTCCGGCCGTCCAGCCACCGTCACCGGAAAACATCCTACGGACTTGTGCCCCCTTCCGAGTAACTCATCCCGAAGAGCGCCTAGCGAGAGGTCAGTCGCGATATCATTGCAGATGATGGGTCGCGACTGCCGCAACGCCCGGCATGCCGGCCGCTCGCTCTCTGCAGTGCCGTGCCGCGCCGTGAGCCTAATGTTATCGACGTAGCTCTTCTCACCGCCGTACCAGGCGACGACTTTGCCGTCCAGTGTGTCCGAATCGATGACCCCAATCCACGCCATCCTGAATGTGCCCGCTTCAACCGCGATCCGGCACGTCTCGCAGAACAGCTCCTCGCGGTTCTGTACGCGGACAACGAGCGCGTTTATCTGGCTCAGCACCGCGTAGACGCGATTGAGTCGCTTGAGTTTTCTCTCTGCCATTGTGCGTTGCCCGACTTCCGCCTCCAGTCGCGTCGCGTGCTGTTGGATCTCGATATACAAACTGCGAATCTCGTAAAAGCGACCCACCTGGTCGGCGAGGATACAGAGCAACTCTTCGTCTGCTGCGCCGAATTCTTCCGCACCGATTTTGTCGGTAAGGCATATCCAGCCATACACGTGCGAAAGCGAGACGATGGGAGCCGCCAACAGTGAATGCACCGGTGGGTAATTGACCGGTAGCCCTGATACCTGCGGATCGCGTTGCGACATCTTCTGACGACGCGGCTCGCGCTCAGTGAACACTCTTCCCACTATGCCTTCGCGCAACCCCGGGATGCCCAGCCTTTCCGCGACCGCGGTACTCATGCCGCTGGTAAAGAAGTAGACGTCGTTTTCATCGGCCCCGGCCGCCACCGCCAGCGCGGCATATTTAGCTCCAAGCAAACGGCGCCCAGCACGGCACACGCTCTTCAATAACCGCTGCTGGTCCTGTTCAGAAACAAGTTGCATATGGATGTCGACAAGAGCCGCTAGACGGTGACTTGAAACCCGCGGGTATTCAGCCGTCTGGGATGCCTTGTCGGCTATGACGCGGGGATCCTCTTGGACAAACTTCTGCGGCAACGACTGACTAGAAAGATCGGGCGGCGGACGCAGCAACTCCTCCACCATCCGCAGAATATGCTCAGGCTTGCATGGCTTGGTCAGGACATTGCTGATCCCGCAGCTCTGCGCAAGAACGGTGGCCTCCGGTTTGTTATATTCCGTCGTGAAAATGATAATGGGGATCGTTGCAGTGGCCGGATCGGCGCGCAATCTGCGCACGAATTCAAATCCATCCGTTGCCGGCGTCATGATATCGGTAATAACCAGATCCGGGCGTTGCTTTCCTAACCACTCGAACGCTTCGACACTGTGGTTGGCCTCAAGCACACGATGCTTCTGGTGACTGAGCAGCTCCACCAGAAAGGCTCGATCGAAGGGGCGATCGTCGACTACAAGTATGTTGGGCACTATTAGGGCCAGTGTTCTTCGCTCAAGCAGGCCTCAGCGTCTTGCGGGAAGTGTGGGTATGTTCGAATGTCATGCGAGGATGTCTTGAAACAAGTATTACGTATGTTGCGATCAAGCTGAATGTGGACCTGCTACAAAACCCACGGCAGCGTAGCTGCGTCGGGGGAATGTCTATCGCGATCGCCATCGACGGCGGCCCCGAAACCTGCAAGCACACGGTTGTCGGCACGCTTCACGCAGAACCCGTCGCCCAATCGGTACGATGAGGCCACATTCCTCCATGATCGCGATGAATTCCCCCCGGGGAGACGAGCCCGAGCGGCGGTGCCACGTAGGTTGGACTTATCTCCGGGAGAGTGCGTTTGCACAACGCGGATCGCGTTCAACGCAAACTGTAGCTTTGAGGACATTCGGACACTGTCGCGTGGGGCTGACAAATCGTGTCAGATATTTCCTGACACCATCTGCGTCCAGATGCAGGAGAGAAATGACGCCCTTGCGAATAGAGAAATGACGCCTTGCGAATCGCGCATCCAAGGCGTCACTGCCATGCGGGCGCGGTATCCCTTCGTGGGATGCGCTGTAACCACCGCTATCCTGATCCGGTGTCTTGGACCCATAATTGCGAAGAGATGGTGATGGGTCGTGTTCCGACCGTACTCTTCGTGGCAAAGCGCCTCGCCAAGGGAGAGGACTATGTGGACGCCTGATTCTCTTCGGTGGCTCAAACACCGCGCATCCTTGAGCTATGGGGCGGCTGTTCTGTCGGTGATCGCTGCGCTGTTCCTCGCACGATTTCTGAATGTCGAATACGGTTTTGAACCTTTAACCCCATTTCTTTGCGCCATCATGTTCAGCGCCTGGTTTGGAGGAGCCAAGCCGGGTGGGCTCGCGCTAGTACTCTGCCTTGCGGCCTTCTACTATTTCTTCCTCATTCCCCACCATCCGTTGGCTGCGGAGAGGGACATATCGCGCTTGATCCTTGCTGCCCTGACAGGGGTCTTCATCGTGTCGCTGAGTGCCACGCAAAGGAGCGCAGCAGAGGCGCTGCGGGAGAGCGAGCTGCGCTTGCGCCAGATCGCGGAGAACATTCGGGAGTGCATCTGGATAGCTACACCCGCAATGGACCAGGTGCTCTACGTGAGTCCGGCTTACACGAGTATCTGGGGGCGATCTGTGGAAAGCCTGCGTCAACGGCCAAAGTCACTCTTTGAAGCGATTCACGCCGAGGATCGCGAGCAAGCGGCCGGTATCATCACGGGACGGCGGGAGCAGGGCTTTGATATCAACTACCGCATCGTAAAACCTGACGGATCTGTGCGATGGATCCGTGACGTTGGATGTCCGGTGAAAGACGAGTCAGGGAAGGTGTACCGGATCGCCCGCATTTCCGAGGACATCACCGAGCGCAAGCAGGTCGTTGAAACTTTGCGACAGAGTGAATTCGACCTGGCAGAGGCGCAGCGGGTCGCCCGGCTTGGGAATTGGACTCTTGACGTTGCCACCGGCGTCGTCCGGTGGTCAGAAGAGCTTTATCGGATTTTCGAGATCGAAAAGGCGACTCTCGAAGGCACTTATGCGATTTTCGTGTCCCTAGTACACCCGGACGACCGCACCCGGGTCTTGCAAGCAAACGCCGAAGCCCGAGCGCATGCGAAACCTTTTGAAATTGAGTATCGGATCAATACGCCCAGTGGGCAGATGAAGCACATCCGCGAAATTGGATACGCCAGCAAAGATCGCACAGACACTGTCTCAGCCTTGTTCGGGACCGCTCAAGACATCACTGACCGCAAGCACGCGGAAAATGCGTTTCGCGACTCCTCCGTCCAGCTTCGGGCACTGTCGCGGCGCCTGGTTGATTTGCAGGAATCCGAGCGCCGGGAGCTTTCGCGCGAACTCCACGATCGGGTTGGCCAGAACCTGACCGCCCTGAAAATCAATATCGATATGCTACAGCCGGCGCTCGCTTCGCACGGAAACGAGGACGATCTTGCGCGGGTGGCTGATTCCGCAGCGCTTCTCGAGTCGACGATGGACGTCATTGAAAACGTCATGTCCGAGCTACGACCGCCAATGCTCGACGACCACGGGCTCGCCGCAGCGCTGGGCTGGCATGCGAGGAACTTCTCCAGGCGAACGGGCATCGCGGTTGTGGTACGCACCGGCGAGCCGGCCGTACAACCGGCGCCTCAGGTCGAAATCGCGCTCTTTCGCATCGCACAGGAGGCCCTCAATAACATTGCAAAGCATGCCGGCGCTCGAAACGCCGAAATCGCGCTCGATCAGGAGAACGGCGACTGCGTGTTGTCCGTGCGGGACGACGGAATCGGCTTCGATGTCGACGAGAATGCTTCTGACAAGCTAAAGGTCGGCCTCGGCCTGGTGACGATGAGGGAACGCTCGCGGGCGATTGGCGGCCGTTTCGAGGTTCGAGCTCTGTCTGACGGCGGAACGCGACTCACAGTGCGCGTTCCGTGCTGACATGAAGATCAGGGTTCTGATCGCCGACGACCACGGCATCGTGGCTGAAGGCTTGCGCAAACTGGTCGAAGCGCAGGCTGACATGGAAGTCATCGCCCTAGTCAAGGACGGCCGTGAGGCCGTGCGCCGTACCATGGAGCACGGTCCGGACGTGGTCCTCATGGATATTGCCATGCCCGTTCTGAACGGCAACGAGGCGACGCGAATCATCCGGGAGCGATGCCCTCAGACCCACGTCATCATCCTGTCGGCGTACTCCGACTCGGTTCATGTATACCGTGCACTGCAGGCCGGGGCCGCAGGCTACATCGCGAAGAAATCAGTCGCCAAGGAGGTGGTCGATGCGATCCGAATCGTGCATGAAGGTAAACACTATCTCAGCGGCCAATTGACCGAGGGTTTGATCTACCACGTCGTCCACAAAACCGCCTCGGAGGACCCCCTTATGCTCCTCAGCTCCCGCGAGCGGCAAGTCCTGCAATTGCTCGCTGAAGGGCACTCGGTCGTCGAGATCTCGGAAAAGCTGTCGCTATCACCGAAGACCGTGGAGACTTACCGCGCCAGGATGATGCAAAAACTCGGGATCGGCGACTTTGCGAGTCTCATCCGATTCGCTATTCAGCAGGGTGTGACCCCCTTAGAGTAGCCGCGACGCGTCAACAGCAACTCGCGGAATTTCGGTCCGAACCGCATTTACCTCAGTCAATATTATGCGTACGCACTGTCTCGCCAACATACACAAGACGTGCTTTCCTCCAACATGAAAATGTCGTGTTGTCGGATGGGCGAGGGCGCCTTCTAGAATCGTTTAGAGGACTTCGAAGTGCCGCGGTCTGCCGCGGGAGCGGCAGAAGCTCCGAGTTCGAGCGGCCAGAGAAAACGGAACGCCTTCAGAGCCGCGCTGATTTCGATTCTGTCGGTCTATGTACTCGCCGTTCGATCAGAATCGGTGCACAGCGAAGTTACCGGGCCCTCACCCAATATTCTGCCGCCCGCGAGCTGAACGACATCGGTCGGCAATCGTCGGCCAAGAGCGGCCATCCGCGAGACCCTCGAAGACCCCGACTCACATCGTTCGCTGCGACCACTAGGCCTATTTCGGGACGGCAAAGCGTAGGCGCGGCGAGCCGTGCTGTCCCCTTCTCCGAAACGCCTCCCGTGCGGCCAGCATCGCCGGCCGGTTTTCCCGCGCCCACTCAGAGAGCGCTTGCAACGGCACGATCAACTTGCGCCCGAGCTCGGTCAACTCGTAGTCCACGCGGGGTGGAATCGTTGGATACATCGTGCGGGTGACCAACCCGTCCTGCTCCAGGCCTTTCAGGGTCAGCGTGAGCATGCGCTGCGAAATCCCTTCGACGCGGCGACGGATCTCGTTGTAGCGGATCGGTCCTTTCGACAAGGCGCCCACCACCATTACGGTCCACTTGTCACCGATGCGAGCGAGCGTCTCGACTACCGCCTTGCAAGCCGCGTGGGAGTTGGACGCTGCCGGGGCGCGAACAGCGGTGTTCGTAGCGACCATGAAAGTGCCTCCTTGTGAAATCGGCGACGGAGCCTACTATATCTCAACGAACAAATTGTTCGTATCGATCAATGCGAGAGCAATCAGCCTCCTTGACCCTTTCCTCCCCAGGTTGCAGGAGTACTCCATGACCCAACAGCAACAACCCCGCATCGGCATCGTGATCGGCTCGACCCGAGAAGGCCGCTTCGGCGAAAAGCCCGCGCAGTGGATCCACGAGATCGCCAAGCACCGCACCGACCTTGCCTTCGAGCTGATCGACCTGCGTGATCACCCGCTGCCGTTCTTCAACGAGCCGCGGTCGCCGGCCTACGGGCCGGTCAATAACGAGGCGGCACGGCTCTGGGCCGGCAAGCTAGCGACACTCGACGGCTTGATCGTGGTGACGCCCGAGTACAACCACGGCCCGAGCGCGGTGTTGAAGAACGCGCTCGACTACGCCTACACGGAGTTCGTCCGCAAGCCGATCGGCTTCGTGGGCTATGGCGGGGCGGGGGCAGCACGTGCCGTCGAGCAGCTGCGGCTGATTGCAATCGAGCTGCAGATGGTGCCGGTGAGCCGTGCCGTTCACATCGGCATGGTGGAATCCCTCGGCATCATGCAGCAGGGCAAGACCTTCGAAGACTTTCCGCACCTGGCGCAGGCGGCAGACAGGCTGCTCGACGACATGTCATGGTGGGCCAAGGTGTTGAAGCCGGCACGCGAAGGTATGACGACCGGCATCGCCGGCCGAGAGCAAAGAGGGAAAACCGTCACCGTCGCGGTGTAAACTAAACACCACGCGCTACTTCAAAGCAGATGACGCCTTCCATTCGGCAGATTTGTGGCGGCGGATGTCGTCTGCGGGTCGATGACAGTCGCCCCTCAAGAAAGCGCCTTACTGCATGCTGCTCGCGCTTGGGAATGGTCGGGAGGGACAGCTCTTGCTTCGGCGCTCGCCGCTGGCGAGTTGAGTCTCGCGTGCCATCGTGAGCACGGAGCTCAATCGTTTGCTCGTGACGATGTCCGCTTGCCGAATCTGACTCAGTCGATCAAACACGGTGTACGGTAGTTCGCGGCCTTCGTATCGAATCTTGAATCGCCCGTCCGGATAATCAAACACGGTCACGTGCTGTCCGGCAACCGCGTTGGTCTCCGGTCCTGGTGTGATGAGGTAGATGACCTTATCGTACTGAATGGTCAGAGCTCGGGTTACCGCGCGAGACTCTTGCCAGCAGAAGGTGTCATCGAGCCGTACACGCTCGGCTTTGATGAGCTTGCGGTGCGCATCGTGATCAGATGCCGGTATCCGACCGAAACGTGCGTTGTAATTGCGTCTGAAGCTCTCAATAAACTTGTTGCCGTCTATGATCGAGGATATGCCGGCGAGCCGCAGCTCCTTCACTAATCTGTCCTGCAGCGTGCTGTTGGCGCGCTCAACGCGGCCTTTGGCAGGCGCCGAGTTGGCGCATATGCTCTCAGTGTTCAGATCATGCAACGCCCGCCCGAACTGCGTAATGCCTTCGCCGCGGGTGGCGCCGGACTTATTAACCCGAAATACGGCATGCTTGTCGCTGTAGAGAGCGACTGGTTTGCCGTACTCCAGTAAATATCGCTGCGTGATCTTCATGCACTCGAACGTCGACTCGGCCTCGCAGAAATGCATGCCGACGAGCTGCCCGGTGGCATCATCGATGAATACCAGCAGCACGCACGCAGGCGCTCGATCTTCAAACCAGCGGTGCTCTGAACCGTCGATCTGAATCAGCTCGCCGAAACACGGCCGCCGGAGTCTGGGTTGTTGTACTTTGGGCTTGCGTTGCGCACGTGTCCGCCAGATCCCGGCTTCAATCATTAGTTTGCGAACGGTCTCATTGGAGACCGAGATGTCATGGCGCTCTAGAAGCTTCTCACAGGCCAGGGTTGGCCCGAAGTCCGCGTAATGGGTACTGATCAGCGTTACGATCGAGCGGCGCAAGCTTTCCGAGAATCGACGGCTGCTCGGACGACCGCGTTTGCGAGAAATCAGCCCGTCAGCGCCATCCCGGGCCAGGGCCGCACAAAGTCGTTGGACCTGCCGAACCCCCACAGTTCCAGGATCCGCGCAG
>Ga0210394_10007429_pt1 | contig 11545 bp, 9 predicted proteins | sample IncBWC12MmetaG_FD_160121 | JGI IMG/M metagenome (GOLD analysis project Ga0210394, IMG submission 160121) | Forest soil microbial communities from Barre Woods Harvard Forest LTER site, Petersham, Massachusetts, United States - Inc-BW-C-12-M | ecosystem: Environmental > Terrestrial > Soil >... | reverse complement strand
CAGGCCGTAAGCCACACCCCCCGACCCCCGACCCCCGACCCCCGATAACCGACAACCGATAACCGATAACCGACAACCGACAACGGTTCTACTCACAATCACCACCCCGCCGGCCGCCGCGTGGCCTCGATCGGCTCTTCGCGCAGGAACAGCGTCAGTAGAAGATAAACGATCATTCCAAACAGGCAGGTGAAGATTGTCTTCACGATCATCCCCTGCTCGAACATCTCCACTTTCTGATTCAACAGAATGTTCACGAGGATGTAGATCACCAGCTCGTTGACGATCACGGCGCCGACGAGGCAGGCGCCGAACGGCATGGTGCCGCGCAGCACCAGCCGCGAGTTGATGTACGCCACGGCGTAGGCGCAGACGGTCAGGGCGAATGCGTGAAGGCCGAACATCGCGCCGGAGTATGCGTCCTGCACGAGGCCGGCGATGACGCCGGCGATGATGGCGCCGAAGACGTTGCCGCCCATCGAGTAATAGACGACGAGGATCACGTACGGATTGAAGAACGCCAGCGCGTTCGGGAAAAAGCTGTCGAGCACCGAGTGCAGCGTCAGTGCGATCAACAGCCCGACCGCGAACCGAAGCCACCTCACGGCGCGTACCTCACCACGGCGTTCGGAATCTTACGCGTGTGCAGGATGATCACCTCTTCGAGGGAGCCGAAGTCGACCGACGGCCGCACCGTGATGGTCTTGAAGAGGTCCTGCCCCTTCTCGGCCTTCGTCACCACGCCGACGGGGATCCCTTTCGGATAGATGCCGTCGATCCCGGCCGTCATGATGACGTCGCCCGGCTGAACGTCGGAGAGCGAGGGGATGTCGTACAACTGCGCGCCGACGGCCCCGTCGCCTCGGAGAACCCCCTGGCGGCGCGTGCGGTCGACGAGCACGCCGGCCGACGAGTTGCCGTCGGTGATGAGCTGCACCTTGGCCATGTCCTTTGTGGTCAGGACGACCCGGCCGATGAGGCCATTGGCATTGACCACGGCGTCGTTGACCTCGATGCCGCTGTTCGAGCCGCGGTCGAGGATCATCGACTTGAAGCGGCTCGATGTGTCGAGTAGAACTGGATCGGCCATCGTGGTCGGCATCGCGAACTGCTCGGAGTAACCGAGAAGGCCGCGCAGCCGGCGCAGATCGCCTTCTGATTGACGGAGCCGGAGGTTCTCGGTGGTGAGCTGATTGATCTCCCGGTGAAGTTGCAGGTTCTCGTTGACCGAGCGCCGCATATCGAGATAGCCGTGGTAGGCGTCGGACAGCGACTGTCCGACCCAGTTGACGGTTTTGGGAACCGGCGCGAAGAGGATCATCACGCTGCGCTCGAACATCGTCCGCGTTTCGCCGATGTAGCGCGTCCGCGTGCTCAGGCTCATGAGGACGAACAGCAATCCCAGGACGACGATCAGCAGCAGCGTCGGGCGACGAGGAATTACATCAGCGGGTGCGGCCATGGTTTGTGCGCGTAGTCAGCAGGTTTTGAGCCATGCGGTCTCGGGGTCTCGCGGTTACGGGGTCTCGGGGTTTGAAAACCAGAAACCAGAGGGGTCTTCTTTTGGTTTCTGGTTTAGGAACCCTGCTACTGCGAGACCCCACAACCCCGAGACCGCGAGACCGCGCCTATTCAATCGAGATCTTCCGCAGCAGATTGAAATCCGTCAACATCTGCCCCGTCCCCAGTGCCACGCAGGCTAGCGGATCCTCCGCCAGAGTGACCGGCAGTCCGGTCTCTTCTCTCAGGCGTTTGTCGAGGTTTTTCAGCATCGATCCACCTCCGGCGATGATGATGCCTTTGTCCATGATGTCGGCGGACAGCTCGGGCGGGGTGCGCTCGAGGGCCACGCGCACGGCTTCCACGATCGTGGCCACGGTCTCGGAAAGGGCCTCGCGGATTTCCTCGTCGCTGACGACGAGGGTCTTGGGGACGCCCTCCACCAGGTCGCGGCCTTTGATCTCCATCGTCATCTCTTCGTCCAGCGGGAAGGCCGAGCCGATCTCGATCTTGATCTGTTCGGCCGTGCGCTCGCCGATGAGAAGGTTGTACTTGCGCTTGATGTACTGAATGATCGCGTCATCCATCTCGTTGCCGGCCACGCGCACCGAGCGCGAGTAAACGATGCCTGCCAGCGAGATGACGGCGACGTCGGTGGTGCCTCCGCCGATGTCGACGATCATGTTGCCGGTGGGATCGGTGATGGGCAGTCCGGCACCGATGGCCGCGGCCATGGCCTGTTCGATCAGGTAGACCTCGGTGGCGCCCGCGCGCAACGCCGAGTCTTTCACGGCCCGCTTTTCAACCTGCGTGATCTCGGAAGGAACGGAGATCACGATGCGCGGCTTCACGAGGAAGCGCCGGCCGTGGGCCTTCTCGATGAAGTACTTGATCATCTTCTCCGTGACTTCGAAGTCGGCGATGACGCCGTCCTTCATCGGCCGGATGGCGACGATGTTGCCCGGCGTGCGGCCGAGCATCTCCTTCGCTTCCTTGCCGACCGCTTCGACGTTGTTGTTGATCTTGTTGACCGCGACGATCGACGGTTCACGGACGACGATGCCTTTGTTCTTGGCGTAGACGAGCGTGTTCGCTGTCCCCAGGTCGATCGCCAGATCGTTCGAGAACATCGAGAGCAATGATTTGAGAGCCATATTTCTATGCGTTGTCCTTTGGAGTAGGGGGTGGGGTGTGGAGAGTGGGGTGTGGGAGACGGGAGAACCGACATCCAATTTCGTACATCGAATCTGGTGCTCTCACTTCCACACCCCACACCCCACTCTCCACTGCCCCCCTATTCTTCCACGAGCACCGTCTCCGAAAGCGTAGTTTGTTTGCCGGCCGCGTTGATCGCTTTGACCATGACCAGGTTGCGGCCGACCTTGTTGAAGCTGACCAGCTTCTTAAAGTGACCGCCGGCGTCGACATCGGCTTCCTCGTCATTGATCAGCACGGTCGTCCCCGGGTCGGTGGTCCCTTCGATCATGTAGAAGGCTCCGCCGAGCGAGTAGGGGAGCTTGAGCTGCAATAGCGGCGCCGGGGAAGACGTCGCGGGAGTGCCCTCATGTCCGCCCCCGTTGACGCGGAAGCGCCGGAATGCCGAGAACGGCCCGGTCTCGCCGTCGGGCCCGACCGAGGCCACCCGCCAGTAGAACGCGCCCTCGGCGGTCACCCGTGCGGACGCCGTCGTCTTCTGGCGCTTCGAGTTGATCTCGAGCGAGGTGAAGAGGCGCGAACGCGAGACCTCGAGCACGTAGCCCGCCGTCCCCGGGACGGCATCCCAGGAGAATTCGACGCGCGAGTCGTTGGTGACGAGGAACACCTGGTTGTCGGCAGGGGTCAACAGGGCCGGGGGCATGACCAGTTTCTTGACCGGCGAGAGCTCGCCTTGAGGTGTGGCGGTGAGCTTTTCGCCGATGGCCAGCTTCACTGAGGTACCGCCGGAGGGAGGCGCCACCGATGCCGATCCCTTTTCGGTCACGACGGCCGTCGCCTTCTGCGCGTCGACGCCGACCTGCGTGGTCGATTCGGAGTCGATGGTGACCTGGCTGCCCGGCGTTTGGACGCTCGAGGCGTTATCGGTGGTGGCCACTTCGACCGAGCCGATCTGCATCTGTACGGAGTTGTTCTTCCGGCTTGTGGAGGGATTGAACTGCGAGTAGATCTCGAGGAGCGCGTTCGAGCCGACGGTGTATAGCGAACCGTTCGAGAAGATCAATTCCGCGGACGCTCCGCTGCCGGTCTTCACCCAATCGCCGTTGAAGAGAGGCGTGCGGGTCTCGGCGGCGGTCCAGTCGCTCGTCGACGATTTCTGATACTGCACGTCGCCTTCGACCGTGAGGAACTGGGCATCATTCTCCGTTCCGACCTTGCCGCTCAGGGCCGCCTTGCTGAAGGTTTGCGACTCGACGGCGGCGCTCTCCGCGTCAGGGTACTTGCCCGCGGCGAGGAGCGTGCCGGCCTCGTCGAGCTTGTGCTGGGCGCGATCGAAGTCGCCGCGATGGCTGGGGAAATCTTTCGAAGCGGCCAGGGAGTTGAGGGCCTGCCGTGCTTCGGCGATGGCCGATTCGGCGGAGCTGCGCGGGTTGCGTCTCTGGCTGCTGAAGTACCACCAGCCTCCAAGGCCGAGCAGTACGAGAAAAATCACGAGACCGACCTGCTTAAGTCGATGGATCGATACGAGATACCAATCGATGTCTACGCCGGGTGCGTGCTTCTTCTTCGTGGCCATCGAACGAGACGGTCTTTATAGCATGGGCGCAGCGAATCGCCGCGCCCGCTGTGGCCCTCAGTTTGCCACGGGGAGCGGGAATAGCTACACTGCCCCGTTTTTTACGGATTTTCGCGATCGCCCGGCTCGCCGAGTCCCGCGCCGCGGTTGCCATCCAAATCAAGTCGAGACAGAGGTTCGTCCCAATGCTCAAGTTAATGCGCGATAGCTTTCAGCACCTCAAGTGGATTCTGGTCGCCATTGTTGCGATCTTCATCCTTTTCATCTTCGTCGACTGGGGCGCCGGCGGCGCCGGCGGGGGAGCGGTCGACCAGCGCGCCTACGCGGCGCGGGTGAACGGCGAGACCATCTCGTATCGCGAGTTCGATCGCGCTCTCTACTACACCGAGAAGAACTACGAGCAGATGTATCGCCAGCCGCTCTCGCCCGAGATCATCGCCCAGATGGGGCTCCCGAAGCAGGTGCTCGACTCGCTCGTCGATCAGCACCTCCTCCTGCAGCAGGCCAGGCGCCTCCATCTCGGCGCCTCGCCCGAGGAGATTCGCCAGAAGGTCCTTGAGATCCCGACCCTCAATCCGGACGGCAAGTTCGTCGGCGAGGAGCTCTACACACGCTACGTGACCGGCGCCATGGGCTTCCAGTCTCCGGCGGAGTTCGAGGAAGAGCTTGCCCGAGACATCACGATCTCGAAGATGGAGAGCTCGCTTCAGAACGCCATCGTCGTTTCACCGAATGCGGCGGATGCGGAGTATCGCCGCGTCAGCGAGAGTGCCAAAATCAAGTACATCCTCTATCCGGCATCGCGGGAGGCGGCCAACATCACCATCACGCCGGCCGAGGTGCAGCAGTACTACACGACGCATCAGTCGCGGTACACACACGGTGAGCAGCGGGAGGCGAAGTACCTGATCGCCGACTACAACCGGCTGCGGCTCTCGATCAATCCGACGCAAGCGGACTTGCGCAAGGTCTACGATCAGCGGCACGAGGAGTTCAAGGCGTCCGAAGGGGCCCACGTCCTCCACATCCTCATCAAAGTCGATCCGGGCTCCGCGCCGGCGGTCGACGCCGCGGCGAAGGCGAAAGCCGACGATCTCGTCAAGCAGCTTCGTGCAGGGGCCGACTTCGCCAAGCTCGCCCGGGAGAACTCGGGCGATCCGTCGTCGTCCGGAAAAGGCGGCGACATGGGGTGGGTCGACAAGGGGACGACGGTCGAGCCGTTTGACACCGCGGCCTTCTCGATGCCGCTCAACACCATCAGCGACTCGATCCATTCGAAGGAATTCGGCTATCACATCATCAAGGTGTTGGAACGCCGCCCGGCGGGCTACCGCCCGTTCGAGGAGGTGCGCGACCGCATCCTGGCGTTGGTGGTGGATCAGCAGAGCAAGGACCGGGCTCGCGACGAGATCACCCGGATTGCCGCGAAGATCAAGGAGAGCACCCCGAAGACAGCCGGGGAATTCACGGCCCTGGCCAGCGGCAGCGTGACGTCGAACGACACCCAGTGGTTCACCAAGTCCGACGCGATCCCGGGCATGGGCAACAATCCGGCCTTCACGACGTGGGCGTTCGGGGCCAAGCAGGGCGACGTCGGCGACATCATCGGCTCGCAGCGCGGTCCGATCATTCCGTTCCTATACAGCATCCGCGCGGCCGGAGTGTCGCCGCTCGAGGAAGTGCGCGCCAAAGTCGAGAACGACGCGCGCATGGATAAGGCGCGGCAGCTCGCCCAGCAGGTTCTGGCGAAGGCTCTGCCGGCGCCGACCGTGGACGCGGTTGGCTCGAAGATCGGTCTGACGTCGATGGAGACGAGCATCAATCGCCAGGGCTATGTCACCGGATTCACCGGCGATACCTCGGCATTGGTCGACGCGGTGATGACCGCGCCGGTCGGCGAAGTCAAAGGGCCCGTGATGACCGGCGACGGCGCCGTGCTTTTCCAGGTCACCGAGCAGAAGAAGGTCGATGCCGCCGCGCTCGCGCAGAATCGCCCTCAGTACATGGAGACTTTGAGGCAGCAGGAATCGCGGAACCTGCGCGCCACTCTCCTCCAGCGCCTGCGCAAGGCCGCGACGATCGACATCAACAAGAAGCTGCTCGAGCAACAGACGCAACCGCAGCAGACCGGCGCATGAGGATGCAGAACCTCGCGGAGTTGCGTGGTGGTGATGTGAGGTGACCGTGGAGTCGCGGGACCCCAATGCTCCGCTGCCACGGTGGAATGAGCCGGCCATCCGCGTGCTGATGATGCCGCGCGACACGAACGCGCACGGCACCATCTTCGGCGGGGTGATCCTCAGTTACATCGACCAGGCCGGCGCGATCGAAGCGCGGCGGCAGGGCAGCCGGCTCATGCTCACGGTCTCGATGGACAAGATCGTCTTTCACCAGCCGGTCTTCGTCGGCGACCTGGTGAGTTTCTGGACTGAGACTCTCCGCATCGGTACGACCTCGATCACCGTCAAGGTCGTCTGCGAAGTAATTCGTGGCACCGAACCCCAGAAGAAGGTGATGGTCACGGAGGCCCAGGTGGTCTACGTGAATGTGGACGACGATGGCAAGCCGCTGCCGATCACGCGCCGGGCGAACGCGTTTAGCGTGTGATCGTAAAGTAGTTTCGTGGATTAGTAGATTAGTCCAAGATTAGTCCGCATTTCTCACACGCTGAGTGGAATTGCCGCACGCTGGTGGCGGTGAAACTTGGGACGATGTGGAGTTGTGCGAGCGGTTCGTTCTCGGCAGTTCCTGTAATCGCTCGACAAACACACGCGTCCATGATTCACCTGGATGGTGAGAAGTCCGGGTTAGTAGGTCAGGACTGACTCCTGCGGCGGTCCACTGATCAGGGAATCCACGGATCTACTAATCCCACGAATCTACTTTTTTCCACGTGCCTCGCGCATGGTATCGAGCCGGGCCTTGATCTTCGCCTCGGCGCCGATCTCCTTCGGCTCGTAGTACCTCCGGCCGGCCAGCGCCTCAGGCAGGCACTCCATGACGGCAGTCTGGTCCTCGTAGTCGTGTGCGTACTGGTAGCCGCGGCCGTAGCCGAGGTCCTTCATCAGACGTGTGGGGGCGTTGCGGATGTGAAGCGGGACGCCGGGGTTGTCACCCTGTCTCACTTCGCGGACGGCTTCACCATAGCCGGCATAGACTGCGTTCGATTTCGGTGCGGCAGCGAGATACGTGACCAGTTGGGCCAGCGCCACGCCGGCTTCGGGCATGCCGAGGAAGTGGACCGTCTGCTGGACGGCGATGGCGAAGACGAGCGCCTGGGGATCGGCGTTGCCGATGTCCTCGGAGGCGGCGCGGACGAGGCGGCGGGCGATGTACATCGGGTCCTCGCCCCCTTCCAGCATCCGCACCAGCCAGTACACCGAGGCGTCCGCGTCGCCGTTGCGGAGCGACTTGTGGAGCGCCGAGATGATGTTGTAGTGCTCTTCGCCGCCCTTGTCGTACATGAGCGAGCGGCGCTGCAGGATCTGCGTCACCTTCTCTTTGTCGATGGCGCCGTCTTCCTTCGTGGCCGTCTCGATGACGAGCTGCAGGGAGTTGAGCCCCTGCCGCGCGTCGCCGGCCGAGGTCGCGGCCATGAAGTCGAGAGCATCGTCGGTGACCTCGATGCCGTACTTGCGCAGCGAGGGATCCTCGACGGCGCGGCGGAGGATCGTCATCACCTGCTCGCGCTCCAGCGCGGGGATGACCACCACTTTCGTTCGTGACAGCAGCGCCGAATTCACCTCGAACGAAGGGTTCTCTGTGGTAGCGCCGATGAGGATGATGTCTCCCGCCTCGACATACGGCAGAAAGGCGTCCTGCTGCGCCTTGTTGAAACGGTGGATCTCGTCGATGAAGACGATCGTCTTCGATCCGCGCGCCTTCCGTTCCCTGCGCGCTTCCTCCATCAGCGTCTTGATCTCCTTGATCGAGCTGCTGGTGGCGGAGAACGTGACGAACCTTGCCCGCGTCCTGGTGGCGATGATGCGCGCCAGGGTGGTCTTGCCGGAGCCGGGCGGCCCCCAGAAGATCATCGAAGGGATGCGGTCACTCTCGATGGCGGTGCGCAGGAAGCGTCCCTCGCCGAGGAGCTCCTCGAGACCGACGACATCTTCGAGGGTCCTGGGACGCAGACGTTCCGGCAGCGGCGCGTCACCGCGGACCGGAGGGTCGAAGGGGGCGTCGTCGAAGAGGGAGCCGGTCATTTGGAAGGCGGAAGGCGGAAGGCTGAATGTTGAATGTTGAATGTTCAATGTTGAATGTTCAATGTTGGATGACTCCCTGTCTCATTCAACATTCAACACTGAACATTTAACATTTGACATTCATCGGCATAGCAGGACATTCGTCAGCAGAGCAGACTGAAATCAATGTTGCCTCCGGAAACCACGATTGCGGTCTTGCCCTTCGGTCGAATCGCTCCGTTCAGCAACGCGGCGATCCCAAGTGCTCCGGTGGGCTCGATGACCAGCTTGGTCCGGTACATGGCCAGCTTCACGGCATCGAGGAGAACATCATCGTCGACGCTGACGACGTCGCGGACGCGCTCCCGGATGACGGCGAAGTTACGTTCGCCGATGGCCAGGGTCCGGGCGCCGTCGGCGATCGTCTTTGGCGGATCGATGGTCACGATCCGGCCGGACCGGAACGACTGCTCGCCGTCGTTGCCGGCCCGTGGCTCAACGCCGTAGACGTCGATTCCGGCGTTGAGCGAGGTGGCCGCGATTGCGATGCCGGAGAGCAGGCCGCCACCGCCGAGCGGTGTCACGATCACCTCGACGTCCGGCCACTCCTCGACGATCTCCAACCCGACCGTCCCGGCGCCGGCGATGATCCGCCAGTCGTCGAAGGGGGGGATGACGGCGGCTCCGCTCTTCTCGGCGATCTCCCTGGCGACGGTGTCGCGGGTGGCTGAGGTGACCCCGGCGGTGACGACCTCGGCGCCATAGGCTTTCGTGGCCTCGACCTTCATGGCGATCGAGTTCTCCGGCATGACGATCGTGGCCTTCACACCGAGGAGCCTGGCCGCCAGGGCCACGCCCTGAGCGTGATTGCCGGATGAGAAGGCTACGACACCATTTCGTCGTTCATTTTCAGATAGTTGCAGGAGGGCGTTCATGGCCCCGCGGACCTTGAACGAGCCGGCTCGCTGGAGGTTTTCGCACTTGAGGCGAACCTCGACGCCGATCGCTTCCGAGAGCGAGGCGCTCGAGAGAAGAGGGGTCCGGTGGATGTACGGTTTGAGGCGGCCGGCGGCGGCGCGGATGTCCTCGATCGTGACAGCAGCCACATCGATATTTGAAGAATTCACCCAGCCAGTATAAACTGGGGCTATCTGACATAGGGTCGGCGGGACTACGCGTCGACAAAGCAGCAACGGGCAGGGTCATTTTCGGGTTGGAGGTTGGGGTTATGTGGAGAAGGGTTACCCGCGGCCTGGTTCTCGCTTTTCTGGCGGCGCTTGCTGTTCCGGCGCTCCTTGCACAACCGGTTGAAACTCAAGGTGCTCTTGAGCTTCCCGATCCAAACGTTACGCAGAGCGGGGTGATCCTCCTCAAAGGGTGGTTCCTCGATCCGGCGTCGATCTCGAAGATCGCGGCGTACGTTGACGATCAGTTCATCGTCAACGCGAATACCAGCCTGCCGCGCGTCGATATCGTTCAGGCCTACCCGAACTACCCGGGCATCCAGAACGTCGCGCCCGGCTTCCAGATCGGGATGCTGGCCAGCCGCTTCACGAACGGCCCGCACACGATCTCCGTTCATGTATTCGACAGCAACGGCACTGTGACGGAACTGGGCCGCCGGACGATCAACATCGACAACACGCTCAATCAGGCTCCGTTCGGCAACGTCGATATACCCGATCTCGGGGGGACGTATAACGCCTCAGGATCGTTCCCGGTCTCCGGCTGGGCACTCGATACGGACGGAATCGCCAAGGTCGAGGTGCTGATCGACAACGGTGTGGTGCAGAACGCGATGTACGGCGATCCGCGGCCGGATGTAGGCAACACGTTCCCCGACTGGCCGGCCGCTCTCTACAGCGCCTTCGTCGCCAACGTGGACACGACGCAGATTCAGGACGGCGTACACACGCTCGACGTCCGCGCCACGGACAACACCGGTCTGGCCCGCCTCATCGGCCGCCGGGTCGTGCAGATCTTCAACGAGAACGCGAACCTCAAGCCGTTCGGCTTCGTCGACGAGCCGCTGCGCGACGCCGTGCTGTATGGCACTCTCTGCCAGCTTCAGCCTGTCTTCTCGCCGGCCATCAATCCGCAGTCGCACATCACGCCTGTCCGTGGCTGGGCTCTCGACCTCGGCACTCGCGACGAACAGGGACGCGTCGCTTATGCCGAGCTTCTGGTCGACGGCGTCCGCTGGTATTCGACCGACGACTGCGCCTTCAGTCCCATCTTCAACAACTACGTCAACTGCTATGGCCTGCCGCGTTTCGACGTGGAGCGCTTCTACCCGAACTATCCGGACGCCCCGCGCGCTGGCTTTCTCTTCACGATGGATGTCGGCGCTCTTCTCGCGCTCGGCGTGAGTCCCGGCAGTCACATTCTGTCCGTGCGCGTGGGAGATCAGGAGCAGACGTTCACCCAGCTGCCCAACAAGGACGGCATCCCGGTCTTCTTCGAATGTGCCGAGAATCGGGTCGCCTCCGCGGTCGGCTTCATCGATGTCCCTCAAGCCTCCGATTTCATGAAGGGGACGGTAACCTTCCAGGGCTGGGCTCTCGTCGAAAGGAGCTCGCTCGTTGCGGTCGAGCTTCTGATCGATGGCGACTTCATCGGGACGGCGCAATACGGGTTCCCGCGTCCCGATGTGGCCGTGCAGTACCCCTATCTCTTCAACAGCCAGAACTCCGGATGGCGCTTCGCGATGGATACGACGAAATTGAGCAACGCGCGCCATCGCCTGACGCTTCGCGTCCTCGATTTCACCGGCCTGCGAACGGAAGTCGGATCGGTCGACTTCTACACGCAGAACCCGAATCCGACGCCTTGATGCTGCGCGGCGGCGGCGCAAGCCGCCGCCGCGCGTTGTCGGTTGATTGCTCCGGCTCGCCACTCTCGCCGTTAGCCCTCCGTTAGCCCGCATTTCTCACACGCTCACTGGAATCGTCGGCAGTCCGTACCCCGTCGAGCGCCCTTCTCCCCCGCGGTTTCTTGCGGGGGAGAAGGTGCCGTGTACAGACCTGATACATAGGTAACAGATCGGCCCGGGGACATAGGTAACAGTCGGGAGCCGGTTCAGGGGCGTCGAGGAAGACCGACGATGCCCTGGAAGGCGACGAGTGTGACC
>Ga0210394_10007427_pt1 | contig 11546 bp, 9 predicted proteins | sample IncBWC12MmetaG_FD_160121 | JGI IMG/M metagenome (GOLD analysis project Ga0210394, IMG submission 160121) | Forest soil microbial communities from Barre Woods Harvard Forest LTER site, Petersham, Massachusetts, United States - Inc-BW-C-12-M | ecosystem: Environmental > Terrestrial > Soil >... | reverse complement strand
CATGTGGTTTATTTCCTCCATGAGTTCAATCACTTCGTACGCGAGATTTATACCAATGAGGGCCGCGAGCATCCCAAAGACGAAGATCCCTGGTGGATGGGGCACTCTGTAGGCTGGTGGGAAGGGAATACGCTGGTCATCGATACGGTCGATTCCAATGACAAAACGTGGATAGACCGCGCAGGTTTGCCGCACTCCGATAAGCTGCACGTCATCGAGCGCATCACCCGCCCCGAAGAGAATAAGCTGCGGGTGGAGATCACCATCGATGACCCGAAGACCTATACCAAAACGTGGTCGGGATTCCGCGAGCTCGAGTTCGAACCCGAGTGGAAAATCACGGAAATGATTTGCGAAGACAACGTCACCTTCAACGACCTGAAGAACGAAGGCAAAGAACAGTAATAGAGAGACAAGGGGCTTGAACTACGAAGCGGCCCTGCGCCCTAAGAGAGGGAAGTGGGGCCGCTTTTCTTTTGCGCCCGCTAAGACTTGGGAACTGCGATACGCGCCGCTTCGACAGGCTTGAACTGCTTGCTCAGCGTCAGCCCTTGCTGCTGATACGAAGACCCAATCGCCTGGCCGTACAGCTTCTCGGGAACGTCTGACATTTTGTAATAGTTGAGCCTACCGACGGTTTGTCTGTCCTCGAGAAGAATCGGCACCTCATGAGCGCGAACCTCGAGCACTGCCTTCGTGCCTTTGATTTCACCAGCCGATCCGTATCCAAATCCGGGATCAAAAAACCCGGCGTAATGAACGCTGAATTCGCCTAATGACGGGTCATATTGTTCCATTTCGGCAGCGTGATCTGGAGGGACTCCGATTCTTTCTTTGGAGGCCAAAAGGTAAAAGTCACCAGGCTGAAGGACGAAGCGCTCCAGCCTTCTACTGTAGATCACCTCCCAGTACTCGGAGGGATCATAGGCCCCGGCTTTACTAAGATCGATCGGAGGCGTCCTCCTTTTCGCCTTGTAAGCTACCACGCTGTGTTTGTCTTTATCTTCGAGATCCACGCTGAGGCGCAGGCCACCACCTATACTCGCAGGGGCGGCGACTATGTGGGCATCTAAATCGGCCGCCACGACTTTTTCCCCATTCCCATTCGCGCTTTCGTAGTAGACGAGATGCTGCCGTCGGGCGAGGCTGCGCAAGTATTCGTCATCGCGTTGCGGGCTGCCCCTCCAGAATCGCAGCTGGTTTAGCTTTGTGCCCGCAGTAACGATGATCGGGAAAGTTCGGGGTACCACCTCAACATACAGCGCGCCCGTATAGCCACTCGGGACTTGCTCAAATTCGTTGCCCCCTTCGGTCATAAGTCGGGTAAAAATGTCTAACCGACCCGTTGTGCTCTTTGGGTTGGCTTTCGCGCTCATGTCGCGTGGCAAGGCTAAGCTTTCAATCAGGGGGATGATAAAGACATGTCCTTTGTTAAGTAGGGCAGGTTCGCTGAGGTCGAGTTGCTCGATTTGCAGAGTTCTGATTTGGCCGCTTATGGTTGTTGACCGATTCGGCAGGAAACTCGCTTCAACGCGATAGGCTACCTTTCCAAGACGAAGATCAATAGATGCAGGTTGTACTTGCTCCTCTTTGATGGCGGGACTAGAGCGGACTTTCCCATTGTTGATGAGTTCCCAAATCTCCTGAGAAGGCAAAATCCCATGCCTAGGATGTTCCGCGCGTGTTTTTGAAAATAAATTGGGGGATGTTATTGCTCCCTTCATTTTTGCTCTTCCTATCGCCCAGCGATGTGGAACGAATTGCTGGCCATAGTATCAATCATCGTACTCAAAACCGCAAAGCGGTTCCGCCGTCACCGCCTGAGAGCTATGATCCCAACAGTTGCTAGAATTGCGTCAACGATAATTAGCGCGATCAGCACAATTACGTGATAGGCGTCAAGGGCGTCTGTTATCTTCCGCCAGAGTTTACGCCCGACCAATCCCTCGATTCTCTTAGGCGGCTTGTTATACAACCTCGCGCCATCCTCTACGTGATGGATGGAGAGTGAGCAAAAAGGGGCAAGACGCTTGATCCTAATTTTCTCCTTGCCGAGATTGAACAGGGTGACGAGTAGCGGCCCATCATAGCCGGGATCGACCTTTGAAACGGTGTTAGAAATGCCCGTTTGCAGCAACCGCACTTTTGGAACAATGTAGCCGAACCTGCTTCTCGGGAAATGTACATACTCTTCGGTTTGGATGATCACCGCAGCTCCGGGCAGGAGTGTAATCTCCTCATCCATTGGCAGATCGGTTTTGCCCGTGTCGCGGTGATCCCTATATTCCGGTCCAACTCGAAGATCGTAGCTGGCGTTAGGCTGATCGTCTGCAAGCTGCGAGTGGTCAAGCCCTCGGATTAAGACCGCGTGGCCTTCGGTTCCTCCCGTCTTGGTGAACTCGTCGTCGTTGGCGGCGACCGTCCAGTCAGCCACATCCCCACTTCTGATAAACGGAATTATCGACATGTTGTGCTCCTCGGCGAAGGATCCTGCCGGGATTTGGGATTTGAGGTTAGAACGCCGTGCGGAGTTTACGAAGCAGTAATCATGATGTCAAGATTATACATCACAGTACCGTGGGCTATTGAGCCGTGCGGGCCTCAACTTCAGCGCGGAGTTTCGCGAGAAATTCGGTTAGTGGTTGCGGGCCCAGGTCGCCTTTGCCGTGATGGCGCACCGAAACGGTGCGGGCTTCGGCTTCTTTGCCCCCTACGACGGCCATGTAAGGAATTTTCTGCATTTCGGAGTCGCGAATCTTGGCCTGGAGCTTCTCGTTGCGGTCATCGAGCGTAGCGCGGATGCCCGCGGCGCCGAGTTCCGAAGTGACGGCCTTGGCGTAGTCCGAAAACTTGTTGCTCACCGGAAGAACCGCCACCTGAACCGGAGCGAGCCACAGCGGAAAAGCGCCAGCATAGTGCTCGATGAGAATGCCAAAGAATCGTTCCACCGAGCCCCAGAGGGCACGGTGAACCATCAGCGGCTGATGCTTAGTGCCGTCTTCACCGACGTACTCCAGGCCGAAACGCCCCGGCAAGTTGAAGTCGAACTGCACGGTGCTGAGCTGCCAGGGCCGCCCGATGGCGTCGATCAGTTTGACGTCGATCTTCGGGCCATAGAACGCGGCTTCGCCTTCCATGCGCTTGAACGGAATGTTCATGCGTCCGAGTGTGGAGGAAAGCGCGCTTGTGGCGCGTTCCCAATCTTCGCGGGAGCCCGCATAGTTCTCCGGATGTGCCGCATCCCATTCCGAGAGCTCCACCTGGTAGCGCGAAAATCCGAACGTCTTCATCACCGCAAAAGCGAAATCCACGCAAGCCTCGACTTCGGATTCGATCTGGCTGGGCATGCAAAAGATGTGCGCGTCGTCCTGCGTGAAGCCGCGCACACGCAGCAGGCCGTGCAGCACGCCCGAGCGTTCGTAGCGGTAAACCGTGCCGAGTTCCGCCAGGCGCACCGGCAAATCGCGATAACTGCGCATCCGCGATTTGTAGATCAAAATGTGGCCCGGGCAGTTCATGGGCTTGAGCTGGTAGTCGTCTTTCTCCACTTCGATCGGCCCAAACATGTTCTCTCGATAAAAATTCGTGTGGCCACTTGTGTTCCACAAATCCAACCGCATGATATGAGGTGTGAAAACGAGCTGATAGCCGCGGCGCAGCAGCTCATCGCGGAGCCAGTCTTCCATCAGCTTGCGCACCAGGCCGCCCTTGGGATGCCAGAAGATCAGGCCGGGCCCGGCTTCTTCCTGAATGCTGAAAAGATCGAGTTCCGTACCCAGCCGCCGGTGATCTCGGCGTTTAGCCTCTTCCAGCCGATGCAGGTAGTCGTCCAGCTCCTGCTGCGTGAAAAAGCAGGCGCCGTAGACGCGTTGCATCTGCGGATTGCCTTCCTGCCCCTTCCAGTAGGCGCCCGCCACGTTCATTAATTTGAAGGCGCGGATGCGGCCCGTGCTCGGAATGTGCGGTCCGCGGCAGAAATCGATAAATTTGCCAGTGGTGTAAAACGACACCATCGGCTCGACGGCTTTTTCCTGCACCAGCTCGCATTTGAAGCTCTGGTTCCAATTCTTATAAAGCTCGATCGCCTCCGCCTTGGGAACAAGCTTGCGCTCGTTGGGCAGGTCGCGCGCCGCAATCTCGTGCATTTTTTTCTCGATGCGGGCGAGATCTTCGGGCGTGAACGGCTGCTCGCGCAGAAATTCGTAAAAAAATCCCGTATCGATGGGCGGGCCGACGCCGAGCTTCACGTCGGGAAAAAGCTCCAGTACGGCGGCGGCCAGCAGGTGCGCCGCTGAATGGCGGAAGACCTGCAGAGCTTCAGGATCCTTGGTCGTCAGAATTTTGAGTGAAGCGTTTTCTTCGAGCGGCCGCGAAAGATCGATGAGCTCCCCATCGACGCGCGCCACCAGCGCTTCGCGGGCCAGCCCCTGCGAGATTTTGCGGGCGATCTCTGCCGGAGTCGTCCCACGGGGCACTTCCTGTTGCGAGCCATCGGGTAGCGTGACGTGGATGTTATCCATGCGTAATTTTGCTCTAGCGAGAAAACACTAACGCTAACAAATCGTTTCCGGCAGGGTCAAGGCGCCGCAGCGCGGAGCGGACGAAATTATGGTAGTGTCGCCACTGAAACCAACCGCGGAGAATGGATTTGGCCAGCGATTACAAGCAGCGTTTGAAAGAGCTGCTCCAGCGCAAGTCGATCGTCTGGGGAAAAGTGAAGCTCTCTTCCGGGCAGGAGAGCGACTACTACTTTGACTGCAAGCCTACAACTCTCGACCCTGAGGGTGCTTTTCTCACGGCGCACGCTGTGCTCGATCTGCTGGATGACCACGGAATACGCGCTGATGCGATCGGCGGGCCTCCCATCGGAGCGCATCCCATCGTTTCGGCTGTGGCCGCGGTGAGTTATCTGCGCTCTAAAGACGGAAAGGGCCGCCCGCTGCCTGCTTTTTTGATCCGCAAGCAGCCCAAAGCGCACGGCCTTGAAAAGCAAATCGAAGGCATCGACGTAAAAAAGATTCGTGATGTAGTGATCATCGATGATGTTTGCACGAAGGGCGAATCCACATTGGAAGCGCTCAAAATTGTTGAGGAGGCTGGCCTGCGGGTCGCCGCGGTGCTCAGCGTCATCGATCGCGAAGCGGGCGGGTCAGAAAAGCTGCGCGCGAAATATCCTTACTTCGCCCTGTTTACCGGCAAAGAGCTGCTGGAGACAGCGTCCCGCAGCGCGGCAGAATCTCGCTAGATCTAAGGTCTTCGTATAGCGTTGTCGGGCGGGGCGCCCACCATCGGAGCCCAGACGCTCAGGGCGTATCGTGCGATGACACGCCGGTCATCACAGGAGTAATCTTCGCCAGCTCTTTCGCAAAGAGCGGATTTTCGGGGAACTCCAGCGCCAGCTCCTGAAGTTGCAGGCGCGCCAGATCCGGATCCTTTTCTCGCAACGCGGCCAATGCCAGCATCAATCTCGCGAATGGCCGCAAGTAGCGCGCATGTTCGCTCGCAGCTGCTCGCGCGACCTGCTGCATGCCGAGCGTCTTATCGCCGTGGACTCCACCCATCCAAAGGACTGCTCGCTTATATGTGGGCAAACAGCCAATGACGTAGTTGGCGACGCCCAGCGCCAGATAGGCGTCGTCCGTATCCGGCGCCACGCCAAGCAGGATGTGGGCATTACGTTCCGTTTCGCGCAAACTGCGCATGCTATCGAGCTGGCGCTTTTGGATCAAAAAGAAATCGTCGGCCTGCATCCCGCCAATCAGCGTCAAAGCGAAGAGCGCATCCGGGTCCTTCGGTTGTTGGGCCATGCGCGCTCGCGCCAATTTTTGAGCGCGCTGCACTGCCGAGGCAAATTGGCGTTCGAGCTCGGGGTCAGGCTTATCCTTGATCCCGCCAAGCAAGCGGTTGTCATCGAGGAAAAATTCGGAGCTAAGCACGCCTTTGAGATAGAACTCCTCGAAAAGATCGGAAGCGGCTTCGAGCGCTGGTCCCAGAGGCTCTCCCGGCCGCTCTTGCTGCCACTTGGCAAATCCTTCCCGCGCCTGGTCGAATTGCAACTGATACAGCAACTGAAATCCGGAAAGCAGTTCGGGATCGTCCATCACGCCCGCTCCGATTTTCTCGCCGCTGTCCCCCCTATCGAGCTTTTGCGGTGCTCCGACTCTCGCCGGCACAGCCGCCATTAGCCCGACGGCCGCTATTAGCCCAACGAGCGGCAAAGCAATAGCGCCGCGGCCGCACGTGCTTGCCGGTCTAAGGCGGAATCGTCGCATCCCCGCGTTTAGATGCCTAAAATCACTGCCGCGAGCGCGCAATTTGAGTGAGGCCATAAACCTAGACTCTTTCCGCCCTACTGGACAGGTGCAGAAAGAACTCGATTTCCACTAAGCTTTTGAGGACGCACGCACTTAAATACTGACAGGGCCGTTTAGCCGCGTCTTCTGTTAGGAGTTTTGCAGAAGCGCTCGGATTTGGCAAAGGTCTAATGCGCGATTTCACAAGATGGTTTCTCCTCGTTATGCTCTGCTGCTCAGCGCCTTGGACGGCATTAGCGCAATCGTCCCCCAGCGCGACGGTCCAGCCGAGTCGGTTCGTCGTATACGAATATTTTGCAGGCGATACCAATGCCGACGGCCAAGTCATGGCCCTGAACTCATCGGCCACTTACTACTTCACCGATCACTTCAGCGCTCGAGCTGGCATCCCGATTTATTTCGACCGCGTCCCTTCGACGGTCGCTTCGAACACGGTGATCCCATCCACGTCGACTTTCTCCAGCGGGATTGGGGACATCTTTCTAACCGTCCGGGCCGTCTGGAAAGCGCAGATTGTGAATTATGCCATGGGACTTCGGAACTGCAGGCCAAAATGACGGGATCGAGTGCCGTCAGCTTGGGGAAGGCGATCCAGGAGCTGAAGCCTGGTGCGGATCCCAAGGGTGAAGCCAAAAAGGCAGTCGGCCAGGCGGACAACGATGTAAAGGACGTCACTTCATAGAGTTAGCGCCAAGTACTTTCGTACCGGGCCTGTAGATCTGCTGGGCCATAGACCCAAAACAGGTCCAAGGCCAAAATGTACGCGTGTTTGACGTGATGTGCGGTGAGTTGGGCCTCACGGTAACCTGCCCTTATCGCTGAGGCTACTGAGCCGGTAAGTCCGGCTGCTGCCGCAGGTTGCGTCTTGCACTATTCCTTCCAAAACCCCATGCCACGAGCGGCCGGGCCCCCACCGGCCGCTCTTTTTTTCCTGAAACCCCGCCGGTATGCTCTCTGTGCAATCCCGCCAAATCGTTAGAGACAGCTCGGACAGGAAAGAAAAGTGGGGCCTTGCGGCGCCTTCTTTTAGCGAGCGCGCCGGGCCGGTCGGTAAGTCGTCAGAGGACGCGGCCTCAGCCTAAGCTGTGGGCTCAGCGGCGGGGGCACGTTGTGCAGATGCTCGCCGCAGTTGCTGCAATTTTCTTCCGGAGCATTGTCGGCGCGCAACCAATGTCCCCGAGCCTCGCATTCAGGATTGATGCACTGCACGGTCCATCCTGGCAGATAGCGCACGCAGCCTCCCTCGCATTTAAATCGACCGCGCCCAAATTGGGTGATCGGATTCTCCGGCCGGAGAATTGTGGTGTCAAGGCCAAAGGTACAATATATAGAGGTCTGTTTGCTGATCTGTGGAAATCGGCCACAGAGCGCCAAATGCTGAATCAGCGGCGGGGATATCGTCCTCGCGTTACTCGACTCCAGATTTCATCGCGAGCGAGCAGAACGCCAGCGCGAGAGAGCTGAGGCTCCCATGCCATCCGCCGTGCTCGACAGAAAGCCGCCGGATGTATACTCTATCGGCCATCACTGAACGACCGCTAAATTGGGGTGCTTAAGTGAAAGTAGCCAGCTTTTTCGCCGCTCTTCTTTTCTTAGCGACGAGCGCCGTCATGGCGCACCATGGCAATGCCGGATATGACATGACCACGATGACCACGTTTCAGAAGGCCACGATCACGGAGATTGAGTGGACCAATCCGCATTGCCAGATTCGCTTCGATGCGACGAATGACAAGGGCGCCGTGGAACACTGGACGCTCGAGGCTCCTCCTCCGAGCATGCTGGCGCCGCGAGAATGGGTCCGGAAGTCCCTGCAAGCAGGCGACGTGATCACGATCTACTTTCACGCCGCTAAGAACGGCTCTCCGTTCGGAATCATACAAAAAGTAGAATTTCCGAATGGCAAAGTGCTTCACGCCTACCCGGATCGGGATACAGCTCCCAAGAGTGAGTGAAGGAGCCGTCATGCGAAATCTTCTGCTGCATTCCGCAGCAGTAGCCCTGGGGTTGGTCGTTTTATCTGCCGTTTCAGGGGCTCAAACATCGACGCCGGCAAACTCGAAGCCCGGCGCTCAGGTACAGATCCCCGATTTGTCTGGAGATTGGGGAGCACCCCTCGGCACAGGCGGAGGAGGCTTTATCATTTCTGATCCCGGCGAGAAAAAGACAGGCACAGCGCAAGATGACACGCCCTATCAGCCGTGGGCGCTCGCCAAGCTAAATTCCGAACGCCCCGAAAGCGGGCCTCGCGCGACCTTCGAGAATACGACGGACCCGCGCATCAAGTACTGCGATCCCATCGGAGTCCCGCGGATCTACCTTGTTCCCACGCAATTCCGCTTTGTCCAGACTGCCGATATTGTTTACATCCTTTATCAATATGGGCCGACCTGGCGCCCTGTCCTGATGGGCCGTCCGCATCGTCAGGACCCGGATCCCACCTGGTGGGGAGACTCGGTCGGGAAATATGAAGGCGACACTCTGGTCGTCGATAGCATCGGCTTTAACGACAAAACGTGGCTGGACCACGTGGGCCGCCCGCACAGCGATGAGATGCATCTCGTCGAAAAATTTACGCGCATTAATCACGACACGCTACAGTTGGACCTGATCTTCGATGACCCGAAAGCCTACACAAAACCGTGGGCGGGACAAAAAATCTTCAAGTTGCAGCACGGCGGCTTCGATGACGCGTACGCTTGCTCGATGTCGGAGTACGAACACTTTCAGAAGAGCGTCACGGACGCCGTAACAGCTCCCAAAAAATAGCCGCTACTTTTTACTGAAGTCCTAAAGCCCGGGCTGGATTGGTTTTGGACATCAGGTCGATATCCGCTTGCGAAATTCCCTCTTTGCGGAGCGCCTGAAAGAATTGAGCAAGTCCGTCAGGGTGCAGGGGACGCCCCGGCTGTCCGAGGTCGCTGGATAGAATGCAGAATTGCGGGCCCACGGCGCGAATCGCCTTCGCGTAGTCGCTCATGCTCACCGCGGCGAGCGTGCCGTTATTCGGCGGGATCGTCGCGCCATAGACGAATTCGATGTAAGCGCCTTCGCGCGCGGCCTGCTGCATTTGCGGAATGGTCATGCGAACGGGATCGGCCATGGCGTGCGTGACCACTACATGTTGCACTCCCGCTTGCCGCGCCGCGTGCACGATCAGCAGGCCGTCAGCGGCCGAGGAGTGTCCGGTTTCGAGCGTCAGTTGATGTTTTGCCACCAGCCGGATCACTTCCTCGACTTCCGGCAGCAATTGGCCATTTTTGGAAATCGCCACGAACGGCCGATTTTCTTTGCTGGCCTTGACCTGGTTTTCGTTGTCAAACGTGGGCATCCACACAACCTTGCCCCACCCTCCTTTCATCAAGACCATCCGCTCGATCGCCGCGGGATTGATACCGCCGACAGAGCGGTTCAAGTCGATGCCGCCAAAAACTTCGATCCCTGGAACTTCCTTGCGAACGATGTAGGCCAGCGCGGCGGTGGACTCGTAGTGATTTTTCAGCACCAGCCCTCGCATGCCTCGCTGTTTCGCGAGCTTCGCCAGGTCGATCGCGTCGATCGAACGCGGCATGCTATCGGGATCGGAATGGGCATGAATATCAATTACGCCCGTCAAATCCGCTTGCGCGCGTGCCGGCACCGCAACCAGCAGCTGCCCGATCAGCAACAGCGCGAACCCGATCCACCACACTCGTCGCATAACCGTGCCCCTTGCACGCTAGACTTGGCTTTCGAAGCCGGCGCAAGTGTACAACCCAGTGTCCCTCGCGCAAAGAAAGCCGCATGAGAGTCCGTCGTCGTGGGCCCCTGAACATCCGTCGAAAGCTACTATCGCCCGGCGGCGGCCACCAGGTCGCTATAAGGGCTGACGCCGCCATGGATGTGCACGACCCGCGCGACGTCCAGCTTCAGGCGCGTAACGTTGTCGACCAGGTTGATCGTGTAGGGACTCGGAGCCGGCAGTGGCGGCGCGCCCGGACGTGGTATGTAGGAGTCTGCCTGAATCAGCAGTTTTTGCGCTGGGAGGTACGCCATCACCAAGCCTACGGCGTGGAGATGGTTTGGCATTACGTAGAGCTCGATCGTCATGTTTCCATCGGTCAACACACGCTTGTCCTTCATCGTCTCCAGCATGGGCGCCCGCGGTTCGCGCGCCAGCCGATCCGGATTGAGTGTGTGGGGATTCTTGAAAATCTGCTCTTCGTAATACTTCTTGTGCGATTCATGCGTGATGATGGGAATGCCTTCCGCCACATAGGCCCGAAGACCTCCGGCGTGATCGGCATGGTGGTGGGTGTTGACCACGTACCGGATCGGCTTGTTAGGCTCCATGGTCTTCACTTGTGCCAGCGTCGCCATCGTATAGGCATCGTTTCCGGGTCCCTCAACGATGACGAGGTAGTCTTTGAACTCGACGAGAATGCTTCCTTCAGCCCCAGGGGTTAAAGCCCACACACCGTCTGCAATTTTTTCGGCATGACGCTCGGGCCTGGCTGCCTGACCGCCGCCCTGGGCGGGGTTCGCGCCGCGCACATCGAGTGCGGCTTGGCTATTTGGCTGCGCGTCGGCTACGGTCAGGTCCAGTGTGGGATAACCGCCTTCCTTCATGACGATGTGCATCGGAAATTTCACGCCGCCGAAGTCCCGGTAGTCCGAGTAGACACCCTCCATGGGCGTGTCGCCGGTGTAGGGCACATCCATCAGCGCTTCGACGTGCTCGACCAGATTCTCAGCGTTGAGAGTCCCCGTCACGGTGTATTTGCCGAACACGGTGAAAGACACGGCCTTCTTCCCATGCATGGTCGTTGTCTTTGCGGTGGCCACATTCGCGGCAGCCCCTTTGAGGAAACCGTGGGGCGTCAGCAAAATTCGCACCGCACCCGCTTCAGCGTGTCCGTCGGTGTTCTGGTTTTCGACCATGTCACCAGGGGCGGGCCTGATCCCGCCTTGAAAGGTGGCCGGGTTGTATCCTCCTACGCCGCCACCCCGCGAAGGCTTCTCGTCGTCAATTCGCACCAACTCCTGCCGCATCGCCGGCGCGGTGTAGTTCACCAGCATCGTATATTTTTTAAGCGTGTACCGCGGCCACGGGCCGCCGGGCTCGTAGGCCTGCCCCGTCGCATAGAAGGATCCGGTGCCGCTGTACTGAATCGACTGCAGCGCCGCCGTGCCCATGGCAGCAACCGCCGTGTCGATCGCCGCCTTAGCGTCCGAGCCTGCATTCTGCGCCGA
>Ga0210394_10007426_pt1 | contig 11547 bp, 11 predicted proteins | sample IncBWC12MmetaG_FD_160121 | JGI IMG/M metagenome (GOLD analysis project Ga0210394, IMG submission 160121) | Forest soil microbial communities from Barre Woods Harvard Forest LTER site, Petersham, Massachusetts, United States - Inc-BW-C-12-M | ecosystem: Environmental > Terrestrial > Soil >... | reverse complement strand
TGACGTGCGAAGAAAGAATGCTGCCGCGTTCGACCGAGAACCGCACGCCGCGGGAATCGAGCCGCGGCAAACAATCGGGACGCACGCTGGAAATTCAGAGGATGATCGGGCGAACTTTGCGCGCGGTGACGGACTTGAAAGCGCTGGGCGAACGCACGGTGTGGCTGGATTGTGATGTGATCCAGGCGGACGGCGGAACGCGGACGGCTTCGGTGACAGGGGCGTTCGTGGCGCTGGCGCTTTCGCTGGAACGCATGGTGGCGGCGGGAATTTTGCGCAAAGTGCCGCTGATTGATTTTTTGGCCGCAACGAGCGTGGGCATCGTGGAAGACGAACTGCTGCTGGACCTGAAGTACGAAGAGGATTCGCGCGCGCAGGTGGACATGAACGTAGTGATGACCGGCAGCGGCGAATTCGTCGAGGTGCAGGCGAGCGCCGAGGGGCGGCCATACACGGACATCGAATTGCAGGATTTGCTGAAGCTGGCGGCAGGTGGAATCCGGCAGCTGGTGCGGGCGCAGCAGGAATTGTTGCAAATTAAATTCATGACGCGCAGCAAATGAGCGCGGAGGAAGCAGCCTGGCACGATGAATATGGCGAAATTGGGGGGCCAGAGTTTGCCACAGCGACAGCCAGAGATGTGTCGCACCTCCGGTTCGGCCCTGCCGCCGGCGGGGTCTCAGGGTAAAACGGCGCCGGTGCGGCGGCTTTCATCGGAGAAAGAGCCGGCGCTCCTAACGGCAATCGCAAAGCAACGGCGAAAGCAAAAGAGCCCACGAGACGCCGGCGGGGCTGGAGCCCCGCCCTTCCGAGTCTTCCATTCATGAGATTGTTTCTGGCGTCTTCGAATCCTGGAAAGTTGGCTGAGTATCTGGAATTGGCGCGCGGTACTGGCGTCGCGATCGAACTGATGCCACGATTTGGCGAATTCCCTGCGTTTGCGGAATCTGCTCCGACTTTTGCGGAAAATTCCGCGGGGAAAGCATTGCACTACAGCCGGTTCACGGACGACCCGGTGCTGGCGGATGATTCCGGGTTGGTGGTGCCGGCGCTGGGCGGCGCGCCGGGAGTTCATTCGGCGCGTTATGCGGGACCGGGCGCGACGGATGCGGACCGCGTGCAAAAATTGTTGCGAGAAATGCGCGGGAAGGAAGGCGCGGAACGCCTCGCGCGGTTTGTATGCGTGACGGCCGTTGCGCAAACGGGACGCGCGATCGCCGTGGTATCTGACCTGGCACACGGGGCGATCACGGAAGAGCCACGCGGGACGGGCGGATTTGGATACGATCCCGTGTTTTTGTTCGCACCGCTGGGGCGCACGTACGCGGAACTGGCGCGGGACGAAAAGAACGCCTACAGCCATCGCGGCAAATCTTTCAGTAAATTACTGTATGTGTTGTCCCCGAACAACGTTGCACCCTCCTGACGCGCCGGGGCATCCAATCCCTTGCTAACGAAATAGCTTGCCGCGAGACCAACGGAAGGGGTAGAAAGGAAGTCCCCCCTCTTCGAGGTGAACCTTGACGGCTTCCCGAGTAGTGACCAGGCTAGAACCATCCTTACTCACGCGGCTGGAAAACGCGCGTGCGCACACCGACGCGTTGTTCACGTTGCTTCCGCCGAATTCCTTTTACGAGCGACCGATTCCGGAGCGGCACCGGCTGATTTTTTATCTTGGCCATCTGGAGGCGTTCGACCGGAACTTGCTGAGCCCGGCGCTCGATCTTGGTTTGGACGACTCTCCTTTTGACAAGCTATTTGCCTTCGGGATTGATCCGGTGGGCGGCGGGCTGCCGAAGGATCGGCCGAGCGAGTGGCCGGAGATCGGGCAGGTAGAGCGATATAACCGGCAGGTGCGCACCCGGCTGGACGAGCGGTTGCGCGATCCGAGCGTGACGCGGGCGCTCACGGCGTCGCCGGAGATTGGTACGCTGCTGAACGTGGCGATTGAGCATCGGCTGATGCATGCGGAGACGCTGGCGTATTTGCTGCACAGTCTGCCGATCGAGAAAAAGACTACTCAGGGGGGGCCAGCGATCGATGCCCGGCCGGCGCCGGATGCGAAGCTGGTGACGATTCCTTCGGGGATTGCGACGCTCGGGCAGGCGCGGGATAGTCTCGCGTTTGGCTGGGACAATGAATTTGGCATGCAGCGAGTGCTGGTGCCGAGTTTTTCGATCAGCTTGTTTCCGGTGACGAACGCGGAATATTTGAAATTTGTGCAAGCGGGCGGATACCAGAGCGGGAAATATTGGCGCACGGAAGATTGGGATTGGCTGCGCAAGGAAAAGTTGGAGCATCCCCATTTTTGGAAGCGTGCGAGCCAAACGCCGGCCGAAGATCCGGCGACGAAGTGGGAGTATCGCGGAATGTTCGCCTCGATTCCCTTGCCGCCATCGTGGCCGGTGTATGTGAGCTTCGCCGAAGCGTCTGCATTCGCGAAATGGGCAGGGCGAAAACTTCCGACGGAGGAACAGTGGCAACGCGCCGCATACGGCACGCCGGAAGGCCGCGAGCGGATGTATCCGTGGGGCGATGAGCCGGCGGAATTCTGGCGGGGAAATTTCAATCAGGACCGCTGGGATCCGACCGGCGTCGATACGCATCCGGAAGGGGTCAGCGGATTCGGCGTCTACGATTTGCTGGGGAATGGATGGGAGTGGACATCCACGACATTTGGACCGCTGCCGGGATTTGAGCCGTTCGAATTCTATCGCGGATATTCGGCGGATTTTTTCGACGCGAAACACTACGTGATGAAGGGCGGCTCGGCGCGCACGGACACGTGCATGCTGCGGCGCTCGTATCGCAACTGGTTCCAACCTCATTATCCGTATATCTACAGCAGCTTCCGCTGCGTGGAGGATTAGGCGATGGCTTCTGCACCGCGCATGGCAAGGCCGACTGTTCCGCCGGCGATCACGGCGGAATTCTCGAGCGACGTGGTAATCGGGCTGAGCCATACGGGGCAGAAAGAGCTGCCATCGAAATATTTGTACGATGAAGTGGGCTCGGCACTGTTTGACGTGATTTGTTTGCTGCCGGAGTACGGGCTGAGCCGCGCGGGAATGCGATTGCTGCAGCGAGATGCGCACGAGATTGTCTCGCTGCTGCCTACCCCGGTGCTGGTGGCTGAGCTGGGAAGCGGCAGCGGGCAAAAAACGCGGCTGCTGCTGCAGGCTCTCTCCAAACAGCAGAGGGTGAATTATTATCCGATTGATATTTCCGGGAGCGCGCTTTCGCGGTGCCAGCAGGAAATCGGGCAGATGGATCGCGTGAGCATCGTGGGCTTCGAGAGCGCGTACCTGGAAGGATTGCAAGAAGTGGCGGCGCGGCGGCGCGAAGGCGAACGCATCCTGGTGCTGTTTCTGGGCAGCACCATCGGGAATTTCGACCGTCCGGCGGGCGATCAATTCTTGCGCGAGGTGCGGAAGATTCTGGGCGAGGGCGACGCTTTGTTGCTGGCGACCGATCTGGAGAAACCCATTGAGCAATTGTTGCTGGCTTACGACGATCCCGCGGGAGTGACGGCGGCGTTCAATCTGAATTTGCTGGCGCGCATCAACCGAGAGCTGGGTGCGGATTTTGATCTGCGGCAATTCGACCACGTGGCGCGCTACGACGAATGCGAACGGCGCGTGGAAATGCACCTGAGGTCCAAGACCTGGCAGCAGGTGAGGATTCAGGCGGCAGGGCAGCAATTTTATTTGCGCAAGGGCGAGACGATCTGGACCGAAAGCTCGCATAAGTATAATGCTCGCGACGTGGTGCAGCTGGGCGAGCGGACGGGGTTCCGTTGCGAGCGGCAGTGGTTTGACGCGGAATGGCCGTTTGCGCAGAATTTATTTTTTGCGGTGTGAGAAAGGCAGTGATGCGTGATTAGTGGCTCGTGGCTGGTGACGCCTAGAGCGATACTCAGGCGTTCGCGCCGAGTCTGGTGCGCTGCCCTTCCGAGCGAATTACTGGTCAGAGGTGTTCGGGGGAGAATCGCTTGGCGAGAGCGATCTGGAATGGGACGGTGATCGCGGAGAGCGACCGCACCGTGGTGGTGGAGGGAAATGTATATTTTCCGAGCAATTCGGTGAAGCAGGAATATTTGCGTCCGAGCGAAACGCACACGGTGTGCCCTTGGAAAGGGACTGCAAGCTATCGCCACCTGGAAGTGGCTGGAAAACGCAATTTGGATGCGGCTTGGTTCTACCCGGAACCTAGCGCGGCGGCGAAACAAATCAAGGAGCACGTGGCGTTCTGGAAGGGCGTGCGGATCGAGAAGTAGGCGCAGCCTCGCCTGTCGAGCGAACGCCAAAGCAAGCTTCGGCCAAGAAAAGCGGCGGCCCATTTACCCCGATGCATTCAGGCCCTCAGGACAAGCAAGCCCGCGCACTGCAAAATAGGCTGGGCCGGCAAAACCAGGCACGGAGATCTTCGTTCGCGCCCGCGAAACCTGTCACCCCCGCGATGCGCTTCACAGGCAAGGGACGTTTCCAACCGCAGCCGGGCGGCGGCGCGACGCCCCGCCTGTGATATATTCTTCGGCCTGATGGCCAAAACAAAAAAGAAAAACGACAAGAAGAACGCTGCGGGGGCGCGCAAGTCTGCGGGTCGTCTTGCAAAAGCGGCGCGCCGGACTGCCCGCGCGGGGCGAAAACCCCCGGGAGGATTGGCGCTGGGCCGCGGGCCGAATCCAGCGCGGGTGCGCGCGATCCTGAAAGGGCTGGACGAAGCGTATCCGCAAGCGAGTTGCGAGCTGATCCATGAAAACCCCTTCGAGCTGCTGATTTCGACGATCCTTTCGGCGCAGTGCACCGACGTGACCGTGAACATCGTGACGAAGGATTTATTCCAGAAATATCCGGATGCGCAGGCGCTGGCTTATGCCGATCCGCGCGCGCTGGAACAGGAAATTCGCCCGACCGGATTTTTCCGCAACAAGACGAAGTCCATCATGGGCGCGAGCAAGAAAATCGTGCAGGAATTTGGCGGGAAAGTGCCGCAAACGATGGAGGAACTGCTGACGCTGCCTGGGGTTGCGCGCAAGACGGCGAATGTGGTGCTGGGGTCGGGGTTCGGGATCGCGTCGGGAGTGGTGGTGGACACGCACGTGCAGCGGCTTTCCGGGCGATTGGACCTGACGAAGAATACCGACCCGAAAAAGATCGAGCTGGATCTGATGCAGATAATTCCGCGGGAGAAATGGATTCTCTTTTCGCATCAATTGATATGGCATGGGCGGCGGGTGTGCAACGCACGGAAACCGAAGTGTATCGAGTGCAATCTGGAACGGTTATGCTATTCGAAAGACAAGACGAATTGAGGCGGGATCGCGAGTAAACGCGACGACACCACGGGGCAGTATCTGGCGCGATACTGCACTCCGTGGCGTGCGCGCGCGGATTTTCTGCCGGTGTGCGCTACTTGTGACCCGCTGACGCGTTGTCCAGCAAGCGGATTAGCGATTGAGCCGCGGCCGGTGCCGGCACGGCGCCAGAAATGATCTCCTGGGCGGTTATTTCCTTGTCGTAGAGCGCCTTGTTGGCGTCGTGGTCGGCCTCCATCGAGGCGCCTTCCAGCGACACGCCAGCAAAAAGCCCCTTGGAACGCGAATAGGTCAGTACGTCAACCTTCATGGCATCGGCGTTGTAGCCGGTGGCCTGCGCGCCCGTGGGGCCAGCAGCAGCAGCCGCGTTCCCGCCGAGTTTGGTCTTCCCATTCAGAATTTGCTCGACGCCCTTGTGGCTCATAACCACGAGCACGAAATCCGTAGCCGTCGAACCCAGCTGCACACCGAGGCTGGCCTGGTCGAGCGAGTACATGGCCGGAGCTCCCCAGGAACCCGTATGATCTGGGCCCTTGCGGCAAATCAATTCACCACGGCCGTAGCTTCCGCCAATGCCGATCGCTACTTTCTTCACGCTCGGAAAAATCAGCACACAATCGGCGTGATCGAGGATGGAGGTGGGCAGGCCCTTGTCTCCTTGCAGAATGGCCTGCATCGCGGTGGCCGATTTTTCCAGACGATCATCCACTTTCTTCTGAGCAAACAGCGGAACAGTCACAAGCAGGCCGAGTGCGAGCATACACAGAGTCTTTTTCACGGTTTCGTCCTCTCTTAGAAAATATAGCTCGGTCCCGAGCCGAAACCCGGAATCGTAGCATTCAGGTTGCTGGGGGTTGAGGTTAACGCCGAGTAGAGTCTAAAGCCCTCTGTGCGCCGAACCGGGCGTCCAGAATCATAGCGGCGATCGAGGGCCACTCATCAACGTGGCACGAATAGTGCACCGCTGATTGTAACATTTCGGAAAGATGTGTCCAAAAAAAACTCCGCAGCATCTGAGAGGTAAGCGCATCGGTAGACGACGGGGCGCAAATGCCCGCGGGAACGGCTGGCAAAAATCGCGCGACTCAGGGATTCACGGTATTGGCCCGCCGCCAGGATGTGCGAATAACTTGGTCCAGGTGACTCAAGAATAAGGAGGCTGATAGAAAATGACTGCGAGCGCGCGTGAACGAGCGTTGTGGAGCTCTGGAGCGTTGTTGTTGGTGCTGGTCCTTGCAGTTTTCCTGTTTCCGCCGGCATGGACACAGCATCCGAATATTCCTGCACAGCAACAGATGACCGGGATGGACGACATGTCCCCTATGGCGGACATGCCCGAGATGCAGCACGGCGTTGCCATGCCGGAGCAGACGCCGGAGGTTCTGGCGAAGCAACTGGCGGATAAGCGCGAGAGCGAATTTAATCATCACCTTGCGGGCGTGCTGATGATCCTGGCGGCGTTGTTTTTTCTGGCGCAGAACCGATTGACCGGGCGCTGGCCGGCGGCGCATTATGCGTGGGCGGCGTGCTTGCTGCTCGCAGGGTTTTTTCTGCTCATTTTCAGCGATACGGAAATTTGGCCATTTGGCTACCAGAGCCTTTATTACGCGGTGACGCACAATCCCGAAGTAGCGCAGCACAAGACTTTTGCGGCGATTCTGCTGGCGCTGGGAGTGGTGGCGATGTTGCGCACGAGCGGGCGACTGCGAGCCGCGTGGGGCGCGTGGATTTTTCCGGTACTGGCGCTTGGTGGCGCGACGATGCTGCTATTCCACCATCACGGCGGCATGCACGGTCCGGATGCGATGCAGACGATGGTGCGGGTAAAACAACAACATTTGCGGTTTGCGGGAACGGGCGCGGGAGTGGCGCTGGCGAAGGGCCTCGCCGATCGCGGCGGAAAATGGCGGCCGTTGTTCAATAAGCTGTGGCCTATCTTCATGATCTTGTTGGGCGTGTTGCTGGTGCTCTACACCGAGTAGTCGGGGGCGGGCAAGTTCCACGCCAACGGCGCGGACGCGCCGGATTGTAAGATACCTACCTGAAGGCAATAGAACGTTCTATAATTGCCTGCGGAGCAATCCCTGGGGATTGGGCCAACGATTATTTAGGGGACCGCATCCGAAGGACAGTGGGTGCGGACGGGTTTGGGGCAACGTTGCGGAAGGTCCACCGGTTTCCGACTCGCAGACATCCTCCGGCGTCCGCCATCACGCGGCGCATACACTAAGCACCTCACATACAGGTCATACGTTCGAGGTACGGCGGGAAAGGATCAACCTCGATGTACACTTCGGAAATTATTCAGGCTTGGGGCAAGATTCTCAGGGGCGACCAGCCTTCCCTTTCGATCGAGATCACGCGCGAGTGCCCTTTGCGGTGCCCGGGATGCTATGCGTACGAAGACGCGCATCTGGGTGGCGGGCAAACTTTGCGGCAGCTGATTGATCGCAAGGGGCAGGCGCTGGTGGATGGCGTGTTGGAAATCGTGGACCGGCTGAAGCCTCTGCACCTTTCCATCGTGGGCGGCGATCCGCTGGTGCGTTACCGCGAATTGGAGTTGCTGCTGCCGCAGCTTTTTGCGCGTGGAATCCACGTGCAAGTGGTTACCAGCGCTTTTCGAACACTGGGCGCGGGTTGGGCGGATATGCCGCTGCTGCACGTGGCCGTTTCGATTGATGGATTGCAGCCCGAGCACGATGTGCGGCGGGCGCCGGCGACCTACGAGCGCATTATCAAGAACATTGTGGGACAGAGCGTGACGCTGCATTGCACGGTCACGGGCCAGATGATGAAACGGCCGGGATATCTGGGGGAGTTTCTGGAATTCTGGACGCCGCGTCCGGAGATCAAGAAGGTGTGGTTCAGTTTGTTCACGCCGCAGATCGGGGATGATTTGCCGGAAATGCTGACGCGGCAGGAACGCGCGCAGGCGATTGCGGATATGCTGGAGCTCCGGAAACAGTATCCGAAGCTGGATATGCCGGAAGCTGTAATTCGGCAGTTTGCTTCGCCGCCGCATAGTCCGCAGGAGTGCATTTTTGCGCAGACGACTCGGACTTTGTCAGCCGATTTGACGACGGAGATTACGCCTTGCCAGTTTGGTGGGGCGCCGGATTGTGAATCGTGCGGATGCGTGGCTTCGATGGGACTGGCGTCCGTGGCGGCGCATAAGCTTGGGGGATTTATTCCGGTCGGGGCGATATTCAAGGCTTCGATTAAGATCGGGCGAGCGCGCGCGAAGGTGAGGACGAAGCAGCAGGCGAAACAGACGCAGCGGCGATTGCGCGCGAATGAAGAGGCCTGGGCGCATCAGGATGGGCGGGGAGTTTGATGAGGGGGCGGTCTCTCGTGGCACGCCCGTCGTTTCCGGAGCAAGTAGATCCCTCGCTACGCTCGGGATGGCACCCGACTTTACATGTAAATTGCGGAACTATTCGCCGCGCATGAGGTCGTCGCGGGATTCGCGGCGGCGGACTACCTTGAACTGCTTTTTGTGCACTAGCATTTCGGCGGCTCGCGGGCGTGAATTGTAGTTTGAGGACTGCGCGAAACCGTAGGCGCCAGCACCCCAGAGAACGAGCAGATCTCCCTGTTCTGGCAATTCCATTGGCCAATCGTGAAGGAAACAGTCGCCTGTCTCGCAGACGGGGCCGACGATGTCCGCTTTTGCGATGGTGCCGCGGCGCCGGACGACAGGCGTGATCGGATGTACGGCTTGGTAGAGCGCGGGGCGGATGAAGTCGTTCATCGCGGCATCGACCACGATGAAAATTTTGTCGCGATTGTTTTTTACGTGCAGGACGCGTGTGAGCAAGAGGCCTGCGGGGCCGACGATGGCGCGGCCTGGTTCTAGCAGCAGGCGACATCCGAGCGGGCGAATGTGCGGCAGGATAGCGCGCGCGTAGGCTTCCAGGTCGGGCGGATTTTCGCGCGTGTAGCGGATGCCGACGCCGCCTCCCAAATCCAGATACGATAACTTCACTCCGGCTCTGGCTAGCTCGCCTACGAAGGAGGAGACGCGAATTACGGCGCGGCGGAAGGGCGCGAGTCCCAGGATTTGCGAACCGATGTGCGCGCTGATGCCCTGCCAGGAAATCCACTTCGCACGAGACTTATCGAGATAGAGATCGCGAGTGTCGTCCCAATCAATGCCGAATTTGTGGCGATGATGGCCGGTGGAGATGTGGGCGTGCGCGCCGGCTTGGACGTCAGGATTGACGCGCAGAGCGGCGGGGGCGGCGCGCTTGAGACGAGCGGCCTCCGCGGCTAGGGTATCGAGCTCAGATTCGGATTCGATGTTGAAGAGCAGGATGCCGGCGCGGAGCGCTTCGCGGATTTCTTCTTTGGACTTTCCGACGCCGGAAAAAACGATGCGGCGGCCGGAGACGCCGATGTGGCGCAGGCGATGCAGTTCGCCGCCGGAGACGATGTCGAAGCTGCTTCCTGCGCGGGCTAGCAAGCGGAGGATCGCGAGGTTCGAATTGGCTTTGACCGCGTAACAAATTGAGTGCGGGATGCTGCGGAAAGCGCTGGTGAAGCGGCGGTAGGCGTCCAGGATGCTGGCGCTGCTGTACACATAGGCAGGAGTGCCGCACTTTTCGGCGATGCGTGAAAGTGGGATGTCTTCACATTCGAGCGCGCCGTCGCGATACTTATAGTGAGGCGTGTACTCGGTGGGATCGGTGATGACGATCCGTTTTGAGTGTGTTCGTCGTGGTCTAGAGGTCACGAGTGCCGTCCCGGGTCGCGGAAGAATGCTGCAAAGCATTATCTCAGGCGCTAAGGCGGGGTGAGAGCCAAGCTCTTATTGCCGGAGCTAAAGCTCCGCCCCCCCCTAAAAAACCGACTTTTTCCCCCAAACTCGCGAGCCGCGCTACCAATGGCGCCCTAAAGCGCGGCGCTACGAAGGCAACGTCAGACCAGCGACGTCTGCCCGGTCCCGCTTTGCGGGACCGGCCGCTACGAATGCAACGGTAAAGTCAAAGGCCAGGTCGAAGTCAAAGGCACTCACCTCAGGGTGGCCGTTACACAGGCAAAACCGTCGCGTCGTTCATTCTTCGCCGTAGTGACTCTTCGCTAGCGGAGCAAATCTTCGAGCTGCGTGCGTAGATCGGTTTTTGCATTGCGATACTTCACGATTACCGGGGCGTACAGCGACAGGCCCCAATCCTTTCCTTGGCCGCGAGAGATCGGGCGAGAGCCCGGCACTACGACCGCCTTTTCCGGAATGATCAGCGGGCGATCCTCGGCGGCGATGTACACTTCGCCGCGCACTACATCATAGACCGGAGTGGAGTGATTCAGGATCACGCCGGTGCCGAGGACGGCGCCGCGCTTTACGATGGTGCCTTCGAAAACGCCGCAGTTTCCGCCAACCAGAACTTCGTCTTCGATGATGACAGGCATCGCGCCCACCGGTTCGAGAACTCCGCCGAGCTGCGCGGCGGCGGAGATATGGCAACTTTTACCCAATTGCGCGCAACTGCCGACGAGCGCGTGAGAATCTATCATTGTCTGGTCACCGACGTATGCGCCGACGTTGATAAACATCGGCGGCATGCAGGTGACGCCCTTGCCGATGAAGCAGCCATCGCGAATGCTGGAGCCGCCGGGGACGATGCGCACGCCGCTGGCGGAAGTGATGTGCTTCACCGGGTAGGTGGACTTATCGAAAAAAGGCTGGCGCAGCCTGTCAATGGACATGTCCGCGATCGAGCCCATGCGAAATCCAAGCAGGATGCCTTTTTTCACCCAGCCGTTGACGCGCCAGCCCGACGATGATTTTTCGTCCGGTTCGGCAGCGCGCACTTCGCCCGCGTTCAGCGCGTCCTTGAAGGACTGGAACAGCGCCAGGTGCGCGGGAAGATATTTTGCCGGCGGTTGATCGAAGAGCTGCTCAATTTGTTGCTGCAGCATGCACCTTCCCTACGAGGCCAGCCGCCTCGAGTACGCCGCGGATTTTTTCCAGGTTTTCGATTTTCGGAGGCACGAGCGGGAGACGCCAGACAGGCTCTAGCAGGCCCATTTCGGCCATGGCGGCTTTCGCGGGGCCGGGATTCGATTCGATGAAATTCATTTCCATGAGCGGGAGGTATTTCCTTTGTAGCTCGCGGGCGCGGGCGAAATTGCCATCGAGGCAGGCGTGAATCAGAGCGGTCATCTCCGCGGGAATTTCGTTGGCTGCGACGGAAATTACCCCGTGGCCTCCCAGAGCAATCACCGGGAGT
>Ga0210394_10007425_pt1 | contig 11549 bp, 10 predicted proteins | sample IncBWC12MmetaG_FD_160121 | JGI IMG/M metagenome (GOLD analysis project Ga0210394, IMG submission 160121) | Forest soil microbial communities from Barre Woods Harvard Forest LTER site, Petersham, Massachusetts, United States - Inc-BW-C-12-M | ecosystem: Environmental > Terrestrial > Soil >... | reverse complement strand
CCTATTCCTATCCCGGGAACATCGCCCAGCCGGGTTCGCAGGCTTTCTACATTGCCGGAGAGATTAAGTTGAAGGATCCCATTGTAGAAGAATGGAACCTCACCTTGGAGCACGACTTTGGCAAGGGAGTTGGGCTGCGTGTATCTTATGATGGCAACCACGGTTACAATCTGCCAACCTCGGTCAATTCCGATCAGCAGCCATCCAACACCAGCGGGTACAATCAGGCTCTTACTCCTTTTCCTTTGCTCGCCTATATCCAAACTACGACCGACTTAGGCTTCAGCAACTACCATTCGGGAACCGTATCGATCAAGAAACGCTCCGCCAATTTGCAATTCGAAGTGAGCTATACATTTACGCGTAATTTGACGAATGTGTACGGCTGCGGCGAAAGTAGCGCCGCGTCGTTTGCCACTGAAGGAGCATTCAGCACGCAGTTATGTGATCCGCTACATCCTGGTCTCGATTACGGCAACACGCCTTTTAGCCACAAGAATCGTTTCTTGGCGACGTTTCTTTATGAACTGCCTTTTGGAAGAGGCCAAGCTTTCCTGAACAACAATGCATTGCTCGATCGCTTGGTTGGGGGATGGGAACTGAGCGGAGTGGCGCTGTTCCAGACTGGCCCGTTCCTGACGGTAAGCACGCTAAACGATCCATCCGGAACAGGCTTCAATATTTATACTGCCGTGGGCGGCAGAGCCGACACGGTGAAAGGTGTAAGCCCATATGCTGGCCAGTCGCTGAATCAGTGGATCAATCAGGCCGCGTTCACAGACCCGCCCGACAACATCGGCCGTTTCGGCGACTCTCAAAGCGGGTCGGTAAACGGGCCCGGCACGCAGGCTGTTTCCTTGTCGCTGCTCAAGCGGTTTTCAATCACCGAGCGGATGCGGGTGCAAATCGGGATGCAGGTCTCCAATGCCTTCAATCATCCGAACTATAATCCCCCTGGGGATCTTACCCTGACTGATCCCGCGTTCGGCCAGGTGACATCCATGCAAGTCGCCGAAGGCGCTGGACCACGTCAGATTCAGTTGACCGGACGCCTCACGTTCTAGGAGGCCGATGAAACTTGAGTTGCCTTTATCGGTGTTCATCTGTGGCCAGATTGCTTGTGATCACGCCCGCGCAGGCATCTCCGGCCGAATCGCAGGAATCAATTGCTCGGTCGGGTCAACCTTAATCCAAAGCCCGGCGCCCAGCAGAAGCAACGCCGCCATGGGGATGAAGGGCACGTTGTAACTTCCGGTGTGAGCCACTAGATATCCGAACGCCAGTGACGACAGAAGCGAACCAACTTGCGAGGCCGTGTTCATCGCGCCAACCATCGCGCCGGCGTAAGCGCCTCCAATATCGAGACACACCGCGAACATAATCGGCTGCTGAAAGGTGATTCCCGCGTACATCAGGGACAACAGAATCATGGTCCCAAGCTGGCTCGGCGTAACCATTACGGCGACGGCGCTCAGTCCTGCTATCCCCAAGCCAAATACCCCGATGGCGCATCGGCCCCACTTGAGACCCACCTTCTTGACCAGAGCATTGCTGACAAATCCCCCGGCACAGTTGGCGCACGCGGCCACGAAAAAAGGCAAAGACGATAACAGAAGATCGTTCTCGCTGTATCCGCGCGCCTTCACCAGATAGGTGTGGAACCACGATTGGAAAAAGTAGTAGGTGTATACGTAGCAAAGGGCCACGCCTAGGGTCGCCCAAAAATTTCCTGAGCGGACAGCGACGCCCCACGGGAGTTTGTGATGTGCCTTGGCAATCACGCCGCGCGTCTCGTCTAACTCAGCTTTGGTGACGCCTACTTTTTCCGCGGGAGAGTCGCGAAACCAGCGGTACCAAATGCCGCTCCAGGCCACGCCCAAAATCCCAAATATGAAGAAAGACGCTCGCCATCCGTAATGAACCTGGATGGGCACCACCAGCAGGGGAGCAAACGCGCCGCCCAATTGGCCTGCCATTAATGTGATTCCAAAAGCACGGCCGCGCTCAGGGACCGGAAACCAGCGCGACACCACGACGGAGGCGTTGGGATAGGCGCCAGCTTCGCCCATGCCGAAGAGAAATCGTGTCAACAACAGCGGATAATAACCCGTTACCAGACCCGTCAGCGAAGTGAATGCGGACCACCACAAGACGATCCGCGTGAGCACGCGGCGGGCTCCAATACGATCGCCCAGCGCGCCGCTCGGGATCTCAAACGCGGCATAGGAGAGCGTGAAGACGCCGGTAACCCAACCCCAGGCCACAGGACCGATATGCAGAGCTTCCTGCATGCGCGGCCCAGCCACCGAAATACAAACCCGGTCGAGGTAAGTGATGACCAGCAGCAGGGACAACAGCCCCAGCACGCGATTACGGTACTTCGTCGCTTGCCCCTCCGGAGTGACAGGTCACAATTTAACACGGAGCCACCAGCCTGTGGCGTAAAATATACGCAGTGATTCGGACCATCACGGTCGAACGCGAATACGGCGCGGGCGGCGGCGCCATCGCCAGGAAGCTTGCCGAACGGCTGGGTTGGAAGCTTTGGGATCAGGAACTCACCTGCGAGATCGCACGAGTGGCCAGGGTGGACCAGGCTGTGGTGGAGCGCATGGACGAGCGCTGCACTCGCGGTTCCATCGCCTCATGAAAGTGTTCATGCGAGGCAGCATGGAACAGAGCCTTCCGGTTGGCGGCATGGATCATTTCGACGCAGAGAGGGCAACTCGGTGATCGTTGGCCGCGGCGCGCCCTTTCTTCTGCGCGGACGTCCGGATACGTTCCACGTCTTTATCTATGCGCCGCGTCAGGAAAAAATCCGTCGTCTCCACCAGGCTGGGAAGAGCGAGGAAGAAGCGGCTGACAAGATCTTGAACGTCGACGGGCAGCCAGTGATCTTCGTCTGCAGATATTTCGGTATGGAGTGGCCCACCCGGGAGCTGTATCACATAATGATCAACTCCGCCGTCGGCGACGAGGTTGTCATTGATATAATTCTAGCGGGATTCACCACCACGCAGGGAAGGAGCTAAGCGGCTCGCGTGGCGGCTACTGAAGCGCCAGTTGCGAATCCAGCCGTTCCCTGGACTCCCAGCGTCAATCCGTGGCTGATCGCGGCCACCGTGATGCTGGCGACGTTCATGGAGGTGCTGGATACCAGCATCGCCAATGTTTCGCTCCCACACATCGCCGGCAGCCTCTCGGCCACCGTGGATGAGAGCACCTGGGTTCTTACTTCCTACCTGATTTCCAACGCCATCGTGCTGCCGCTCACCGGCTGGCTCTCCATGGCGTTCGGACGCAAGAAGCTGTTCATCGGCTGCGTCATCATCTTCACCATCAGTTCTTTTCTCTGCGGCCTGGCGCCCAATCTTCCCTTGCTGATTTTCTTTCGGATTCTGCAGGGGGCCGGCGGAGGCGGGCTGCAGCCGATTTCACAAGCCATTTTGGTGGAGAGCTTTTCGCGCAAAAAGCAGGGAATGGCCATGGCGGTCTACGGCATGGGTGTGGTGGTGGCGCCGATTATCGGTCCCACGCTGGGAGGTTGGATAACCGACAGCTTCTCCTGGCGCTGGATCTTCTTCATCAATGTGCCGGTCGGCGTGGTAGCCATCCTGATGACCACCGCGTTGGTTCAGGATCCGCCGTATCTGTTCCGCAAAACATTCAAGCAGGGACTGAAAATCGATTTTATTGGCTTGGGCCTGCTGAGCGTGGGCCTTGGTTTTATCCAGGTGATGCTCGACAAGGGCCAAACTGATGACTGGTTTGGATCGCGCTTCATCGTGATGTGCGCTGTCATCGGAGTTCTCGGCCTGGTCGGCGTCGTCCTGTGGGAGCTGCGCCAGCCCGAGCCATTGGTGGATCTCCGCCTGTTCACGCAGCGCAACTACAGTATGGCCACCTTCATGATGTTCGCCATGGGCGTGGTCATGTATGGCACCACGGTTCTGCTTCCTATTCTGCTGCAGACCCAGATGGGCTATACGGCCCAATGGGCGGGTTTGGTTCTCTCGCCCGGCGGTCTGGTCACCTTGTTTGTGATGCCCCTCGTCGGCCGGCTGCTGGGTATTTTCCAGCCGCGCTGGCTGGTGGTTTGCGGATTCCTCATCCTGGGCGTGGGAATGTACCGCCTGTCGGAGTTGAATCTGCAAACAGGATTCTGGAACTTCGTCACGACCTGGACCATATCGCGCGCCGGAATGCCGTTGCTTTTTGTGCCGATTAACGTGATGGCTTTTGCCTACGTGCCGCGCGAGAAGACCAATAATGCAACGGGCCTGATCAATCTCACACGTAATTTGGGCGGCAGCGTTGGGATTTCACTGGTGACGGCGGCGCAGAGCCACATGTCCCAAGTCTCGCAGAACACCCTGGCCGGCAACGTAACTGCGATGAATCCGATGTACGCCGTCCGGTTGCACAATCTGCAAGCTGCACTGCTGGCCTCGGGATCCAATCCGGCGCAAGCGGCCCACCAGGCTCAGGCGGTGCTTTACAACGAGCTGGTGCGGCAATCCGCGATGGTGGCTTATGTCGACGTGTTCCGGATTCTGGCCTGGGTATGTTTGGCGCTGATTCCTCTGATGTTCTTCATGAAGCCGATCAAACAGCGCGGCGGCTCGTCCGTGCCGGTTCATTAAAAAGTCCGATTAGTCGGCTATTCGATCGAGAGTTGCCCGGCACCTTGATTCGCCAGGACCGGCTGCGCCGCCACCGCCTGCGCACGCTGAAATCGCACGGTGAACCAAAACGTGGAACCCTCTCCCGGCACGCTGTCCACGCCCACATTGCCGCCCATCAATTCGATGAGTTGTTTCGAGATGGCGAGCCCCAGGCCGGTCCCGCCGTATTTGCGCGTGATGGATCCATCTGCCTGCACGAAGGGTTGAAACAGGCGCGCCAGCGCGTCCGGTGTTAAGCCGATGCCGGTATCCCGCACTTCAAACAAAAGCCGGATACCGTGTTGCCAAGCCTCGGTCACGCTCACTCGCACTGCCACTTCCCCGCGCTCGGTGAACTTGATGGCGTTTGCAACCAGGTTGAGCAGCACCTGGCGAAGCCTGGCGGGATCGCCCCTCAATCCTGCCCGTGCCTGGTCTGCAACGTCGGTGCTTAAAGCGATTCCCTTGCTGCGGGCGCGTGCAGAAACCATTTTCAGAACTTCCTGCAATACGTCCGTCGGATTGAAATCCACTACTTCCAATTGAAGCTTGCCCGCTTCCATTTTGGACAAGTCCAAAATACTGTCGATGATTTCGAGTAGGTTTTCCGCCGAGCGAAACGCCGTCTCGGCATAATCGCGCTGCTCCTCTGTCAGGTCCGTGTCGAGCAGTAGCGACGTCATCCCCAGCACGCCGTTCATCGGCGTTCTAATTTCATGGCTGACGTTCGCCAGGAACTGGCTCTTGAGTTTGGTGGCGTCCTGAGAAACCTTCACCGCCTGCGCCAGGTCGCGATTCTTGCGCTCGATCTCGTGCGCGTACTCGATCAGATCCGCCTGAGCCCGGGTGCGCTCCAGCGCATAACGAATGGAGCGCTCCAGCAGCCGCGCATCCAGGTGCCCCTTCACCAGATAATCCGCGGCGCCGGCCTTCATGGCTTCGACGTCGGTCTCCCAGTTGTCGTTGCCGGTCAGTAAGATGATGGGCGCCTTGCAGCCGCGCGCCAGCGCCTCGCGCAGCAGTTGCAGGCCGTCGGCGTGTCCCAGATGATAGTCGAATAAATAGACGTCATGCTGATTCTGCTCGATAGCCTGGAGCGCGCCTTCGTAGGATGGCGTCCAGTCCAGTTGGAAGCGCGGACGCTCAATGCGCATCAGCAGGTCGCGGGCGATGATATAGTCGTCCTCATCATCATCGGCGATGAGGACACGCAGGGTTCGTGCGTCCGGTTCAGGAGCTGGAGGGTCTTTAGGCGGCCTCATCCTGGGCGGTACTCGGCGGCAGCTCCACCACTTCGAACCAATACTTGCTCAAAGTTTTTGTGATATCCACCAGTGATTCAAACGTCACCGGTTTGAGAATGAACGAATTGACACCCAGGTTGTAGGCGCGCAGGATGTCTTCCTCGGCTTTCGATGTGGTCAGCACCACCACCGGAATGGAGCGCAGGCGCGGGTCGGCCTTTATCTCCTTCAGCGCCTCGCGGCCGTCCTTTCTGGGCATGTTCAGATCCAGCAGTATCATGCCTGGCAGTGGCGAGCCGTTCAGGTGTTCGTATTTGCCGATGCGCCGCAAGTATTCGAGCAGCTCCTCGCCGTCCTCCACGAAGTGCAGCTCGTTGGCCAGCCGGTTTTCGTCCCAGGCCTCTTTCACCAGCATGCGATCTTCGGAGTCGTCGTCGGCGTACAGGATGGTAATCGGTTTCCCGAATCTAGTCATGGTGGTTGTCTCCTGGGTTGTCCCGGCGTGGCAGCGCGATTATGAACCTGGCGCCCGCGCCTGGCGAGCTATTGGCCGTGATGGAGCCGCCGTGGCGGTCCACGATCTTGCGGCAGATCGCCAGGCCAATGCCGGTTCCTTCATACTCACTGCGCCCGTGTAGACGCTGGAAAATTTGAAAAATGCGATCGCGATACTTTTCGTCGAAGCCGATGCCGTTGTCTTCCACGACGATCTGCCATCCCGCCGCACCGCTCGCGAGTGCGTGAGGCGCGCTTTCAATTTTGACCAGCGGCTTTTCATCCGGCTTGCGGAACTTCAATCCGTTCCCGATCAGGTTTTGAAACAGCTGGGCCATCTGCCCGCGATCTCCCAGGATCACTGGCAGCGACCCGATTTCGACGTTCCCGCCTGCGTCCTGAATGCGCATCTCAAGGTCGGAAACCACGGTGCGGACCACGTCGCCCAGATCCACCGGGGTGAAAGGCTTGGAATTGCTGGTCACGCGCGACAGGTTGAGCAGGTCTTGAATCAGGATTTGCATGCGGGCTGCCGCATTCTGCATACGCGTCAGATAATCGAGCCCTTCCGGACCCAGCCCCGCTTCATACTTGGTCTTCAAACGGTCGCCAAAGGCCTGGATCTTGCGCAGCGGTTCCTGCAGATCGTGCGATGCGACGTAGGCAAACTGCTCTAGTTCGGCATTCGATCGCGCTAGCTGATCGGCCTGTTGCACGAGCGCGGTTTCGGCTCGCTTGCGCTGTGTGATGTCCAGCAGGAAGGTGCGCAGACCCGTTGGGCGTCCGGCTGCATCCCGTATCCGCTTCTGGTGGATCTCCATGATCACCGAACTCCCGTCGCGGCGCTTGTACTCGCGCTCCAGGGGAACCAGCGGCTGCTCATCGGCGATGCGCTGCAGCAGACCGGCCCGGGTTTTCTCCCGATCCTCGGGCGCCATGAAATCCCATACCGGCCGGCCAACCATTTCTTCGGCGGAGAATCCGAAGAGCTCGCATTCCGCTTCATTTACCGAGAGCAACACGCCGTTGCGGTCCACTTCGTGGCAGGCCACCGGGGCGTCGTGAAACCAGCTCTGAAAGTGGCGCTCGCTATCGCGAAGCTTTTGCTCCAGGCCTTCGCGATCGAGCAATTTCAGCGATTCCGGCACATCGAGTGGCGCCGGGCTCGGGCTGACATGGCTTGCCTGCACGCTCAAAACGCACCTCTCCAGTTATCTCTATGGCTACGTGTACAATTCGGCAGTAGGATACAGGAACTTTAGATGGGTCAACCGCTTCCAGCGTGGTAAGGGCGCGGAATAACCAACTCCGAGGTTGCGAATTAAGCCGGAACCGTAGTCGCCAGCATCATTCTGTAATCCTCGCGATAGTGCCGATACGCCAACAGGAATGTGAACAGCATCAGAATCGCGGCGCCGCCCATGGTGATGGAAAGCGAGTATCCGATCATCTTGCCGTTGTGGAACAGATAGTCGTTGAACACGCCCGGCAGCAGCGGGCCGAGCGTCTGGCCGCCGATATTCAGGATAAACAAGTACAGCGCCGAAACCATGCCGCGCACCTGATTCGGGAAGATGCGCTGCAGCGCGGCCGCGGAAATGCCCATCGGTAGCGCGAGAAAGAAAACCCCCGCGAACAGCAGCGCGAGCGTCCAGCCGACATCCGGGAGCAAGGTGCCCACCGGCAACAGCACAATGGTCCCGATAGCTCCGAGCACCATCACACGCATCGGCGCTTCATCCAGGCCGCGCCTTTGCCAGCGGTCACTGAGCCGCCCGCCGGTGTACATGCCTCCGCAGCCCGCGATCAGCAGAATAGAAGCGAGCGCCCTTCCGGATTGGCCGGGCGTCCAACCGTGCACGCGCGAAAAGTAGGTCGGCCCCCAGGAGACCAGCGCGTAGTTGGCCATGGATTGAAAAACTATGCCGATCGAAATGCCGCTCAGCGACTGCCAGCGCATTCTCATTTGCTCCAGCGATTGGCCAAAACTCAGCTTGGCCACCTCGCCCTGGGCGCCCTTCAGCATGTTGCGGCGTAAGGGTTCCTTGATGGTGTACGCGAGCATCGCGAACAAAAGACCGGGCAGGCCGACGATCAGGAACGTCACGCGCCAGGACGCAATGGTGCCCAGCAGAGGCAGCGTTACGGTAGGGCTGTGCGCCATTGTGTCCACTACAATCCCGCCCACCAGCAGCGCCATGCCGGAGCCTAGGAACACGCCCATGTAATACACGCTAATCGCGACGCCCAGCCGGTCGGGCGGAAAATAATCGGCGATGATCGAGTACGCCGCGGGCGACAAGCCAGCCTCACCCACGCCGACGCCGATACGCGTGAAGAACAGCGACCAGAAACTTTTCGCGGCGCTGCAGAAGCTGGTAAAGAGACTCCAGACCACGACGCTCGCGGCGATCAGATTGCGCCGGCTCCGCGTGTCCGCCAGGCGGCCGAGCGGCAGACCCATCAGGGTATAAAAGAGCGCGAACGACAAACCTTGCAGTAATCCGATGCGCGTGTCGCTGATGCCGAGATCGCGCTTGATGGATCCCACTAGCAGGCTTAAGATGGTGCGGTCCACGAACGACAGCATGTAGAGCGCGGTTAGGACGATGACCACATACCAGGCGTAGCGCAGCCTCGCTGGGGCTGTGGTCATAATATAGTTCTCATGCTGGGTGTCATCGCGTACTATATCATCCTTCTTTCAGTTCCAAGTCCTGCCATGCTCCAGGCTGATCATGCCTTCGTTCAAGCGGTCGACGCGGCGGATCAGGCGGCACTGGAGAAACTTCTCGACGCCGATTTTACATGGACCGACTTTCAGGGAAAGATCCACACCAGAGCCGAAGTACTGCGCCACATTGGGTCGGCACTGATCCGTGCGAGTGAGCAAGCGGCATTCAAACAATACGCCTACAGCGAAATCGGCGATGTCCAGGAGAATCTCGGACGGGCGCACGTCTTGCGCGTGTGGGTGAAGCGCCCCGCAGGATGGAAGGCCATGGTCTATCAGGAAGTGAAGTCGCTCGATGCGCCGCCTTCCTTTGCGCCGGGCGTGGGAAAAAATTGTGAAAACCCGTGCCAGGCTGTCCCATACCAGCCCAAGAATACGACCGAGCAGCAAGTAGTTACGGCCTACTTCAAGCTAGAGACCGCGGCCATGGCGCACAATTCGGCGGTCTTTGGCACTTTGGTGGCTGATGAGTTTGTGGCCGCCAGTTCCAATAGCAACAAACTCTACGACAAGCGCGGCCGCATGGAAGATTTCGACCACGCGAAGATGGCGGGGGTGGCGCCCACGCCGCTGGTCTCAGCCCGCATGTTCGATTTCGGCGATGCAGTTCTGATGACGTCGCAGCACCAGCCCGATCGTGGAAAACCCCTGCACGTTACTCGCGTGTGGGTGAAGCGCAATGGAAGCTGGATGGAGACTCTGAGCTACCAGACCTCCATCGAAGAACGGAACGATGTAAAGTAGGCCCATGTCGAGTCGAAGAGAATTTCTGCAAGCGGGACTTGCGGCAACCGTCCTGCCCATGGTGGTGACGCCGAAGGATTCCGATCCCACGGGGCTTTTCTACAAGGTAGTTTTCGACGAGCGGTTTCCGATCAGCAGCGCTTTCGGCGAAGAATGGAAGGCGCGGGGGCAAGCCGTTCACGCCATCCGCGGCGACATCACCGACCTCTGGTTCCATGATCTCGACCTTCAGTGGAAGAAAAACCCCGTACCGATCGCAGGCTTGACGGCCCACGGCGCGCTCTTTTGCCTGGAGCGGCTGGCCTGGGATCACGGGATGCGGGTGGTGGCTCGCGTCGAGCATGGCGCTCACAACGGAGAGCCGCTATTCTCCTGGATCATCGCCCCCAAGGAACGCACATAAATGTTACCGCCTGGCGTAAATGCAAAAGATTTTTCCAGCGCGCTGAAGCAGTTTGAAGAAACCCTTGGCAAAGAATGGGTCTTCACCAGCGATGAAGATGTGGCGCTCTATCGCGATGCCTATTCGCCGTTCTGGGGTGAGCCCGAAGAGCGCGTGGCATCGGCCGCGGTGGCGCCCAGTACCGTAGAGCAAGTGCAGGCGGTGATGAAGACCGCCAACGAATACAAGATTCCGGTCTATCCCATCTCCACCGGAAGGAATCTGGGATACGGCGGCTCGGCCCCCAATCTGTCTGGCAGCGTCGTGCTCGACCTCAAGCGGATGAACCGCATTCTGGATGTGAGCGAACGGAATCATTCCGCCCTGGTCGAACCCGGCGTCAGCTACTTTGACCTATACCGGCACATCCAGAAACGCAAGCTGAAACTCTGGGTGGACGTTCCCGATCCTGGTTGGGGCAGTCCGGTCGGCAATTCGCTAGATCATGGCGGCGGATATCTGCAGCCGATGTACCGCAATCACTTCGACTCGCATTGCGGAATGGAAGTGGTGCTCGCGAACGGCGACGTGATGCGCACTGGAATGGGCGCCCTGCCGGGAGCGAACACCTGGCAGCAATACAAGTTCGGATTCGGCCCGTGGATCGACGGCATGTTCTCGCAATCCAACTTCGGCGTTGTCACCAAGATGGGCTTCTGGTTGATGCCGGAGCCGGACGCCTATTTGACCGGGACCGTGACGGTGCCAAGGTACGAAGACCTGATCCCCATGGTCGACATCTTGACCTTCCTCGAGAATTCGGGTGTATCGAATGGTATGCCTGGTTTGGGAAGCCCGCTACTGGGAGGCTTCATGATGCCTCCACCGGCGCCTGAGGTGACGGCCATGCTGGCGAAAGCAGAAGGTGGCGTAGCCTCGCCCGAATTGCACAAATATGCACAGGACAGGGGCATCCCGTTCTGGAGTTGCACCGTCAAGTTCTATGGTCCGGCGAAAGCCATCCGCGCGCAGTGGGAATACGCGCAGGAGAAATTCTCGGCCATCCCCGGCGCCAAATTCAAAGACGGCGAATTCTACAAACTCCCGCTCACGCCCGACCAATTCGACAAGGTCCACAAGCCGGAGTTCGGACTCCCGAGCCTGGAAACGTTTTCCATCGGTGCGCGATCGCCGATCAATCCGAATCCCACCAACGGTCATATCTGGTTTTCGCCCATCATTCCCAGAACCGGCGAGGCGGTGCTCGAAGCCAACAAGGTGTTCTC
>Ga0210394_10007424_pt1 | contig 11551 bp, 10 predicted proteins | sample IncBWC12MmetaG_FD_160121 | JGI IMG/M metagenome (GOLD analysis project Ga0210394, IMG submission 160121) | Forest soil microbial communities from Barre Woods Harvard Forest LTER site, Petersham, Massachusetts, United States - Inc-BW-C-12-M | ecosystem: Environmental > Terrestrial > Soil >... | reverse complement strand
CGACAGCGCCAAGATGTACGCAGGCGATAAGCCCGACGAACTTACGATCCAGGACCCAAAGTAGCTGCTCCTCGCGGGGAACTTTGATGGCGGCTTGGCTCGGATCTAACGGCCTACCCAGCTCACCCGCCAAATGGATTTCGATCCGTCGTCGGTGACCATGAGGGAGCCATCCGGCGCTACCGCGACCCCCACGGGCCGTCCCCACACTTTTCCGTCGGCGGTGACAAAACCGGTGAGGAAATCCTCGAAAATGCCGCTGGCATGACCGCCATTGAGGGGAACCCTCACCACTTCGTAGCCCGTGCGCACCGAACGATTCCACGAGCCGTGCTCCGCGGCAAACAGGTCGCCTCTATATTCGGCCGGAAATTGCTGGCCTTCATAAAAGGCGAGTTCGAGCGAAGCATTGTGCGGCTGCAGCAAGACGTCCGGGACGATCACTTTATTCTTGAGCTCGGGATGTTTTCCCTCCAGCCGCGGATCCGGGTGTCCACCGATGTAATACCACGGCCATCCATAGAACCCGCCCGGCTGGACATGAGTAATGTAGTCAGGAACGAGATTGTCGCCGAGCATGTCCCGCTCGTTGGTTGAACACCACAGTTCGCCCGTTTCCGGATCGATTCCAATCCCCACTGGATTCCGGATTCCGGAAGCGTAAACGCGCACAAACTTGCCTTCCGGCGTGTATTCGAGAATGTTGGCTCTGTGAAATTCTCCGGAATGAGTGTCCGGGTCGTCTACATTGGATGCCGATCCCACGGAAACGAACAGGCTGGTTCCATCGGGCGAAAACGCCAGATCGCGCGTCCAGTGGCCACCGCCGCCCGGAAGTTCGGCAATGACAACCTCCCTGGGACCGCTGGCTTGCACATCTCCGTTTTTGTAGGGGAAGCGAACTACGCTGTTGGTGTTCCCGATATACACCCACTGAGGATTTGCTCCCACTGGGTAGAACGCGATGCCGAAGGGCTGCTTCAAGCCGGTGGCGAAAGTGGACGTCTGCTCCGGCTTACCGTCCTTCGAAATGCCTCGAAAAATCTTGATCTCGCCCCGGTTGCTTTCCGCAAGGAACATGTCTCCGTTGGGAGACGTGCGAATTTCGCGGGGAAGGTCAAGTCCGTCGGCGTAGAGATCGACCTTGAAGCCATGCGGCGCCTTGGGCCAGGCATCGGCGGGGCGATTTACGACGCGCGGAAAACTAAAGTCTAACCATCCCCTCGACGGCTTGGGAAGAGCATCTGCCGTGATCTTGCGGAAGGTGCCGGGTTGCAAATCTTTGTAACCCTGGAACGCTTTGTCCCCTGAAAGAATCTTGGCTGGATCGATATTGTTCGATGACGCGGCAATCCATCCAGCACCTGCAAAGAGGAGCGTCAGCACCGCGGAGGCAAGCCATTTCATTCGCTGTCTCACAATGTTAGGCCGCACTATGAGCATAGCGCCATTGTCCGCCTAGGACCGGAAGGTCTAAGGATTTCAACTGGGTAGAGGCCCCCTCCGGAATAACTCTAAAGTAAATCGGCCTAACCGACGATGTAACACCGATATGTTGGGTGAATACTCCTCTCTACTCCCGGGGGGCGAGCCTCGCCGGGGCACACAAACAGTTGATTCCGTGAAGAAACTCGAAAGAAAACCCCTCAGTGCGAGGAACCGCAGACGTTCGGGTAATGCGCTGCTGGAAGGTGTCTTCACCATCCTGCCGACGTTCGCACTCATCTTCGCCTTCGTCGACTTCGGCTTACTGCTGTTTCGCTGGGCCACGTTGCAAAACGCGGTGCGGGAAGGCTGCCGATACGCGATCACGTTTCAGACGGTTACCGGTGACGGCCAAGACGCTTCGATCGAGAGCATCGTCCAACAGTTTGCGATGGGAATCGTAAGTGCCAGCGATAGTCCGCAGGACATCTTCGTGAAGTACTACTCAACCTCGAATTTGACGACGCCGATCGTCGCGGGCGGCAACGTACCCGGCAACATTGTCGAGGTGTCGGTTCAGGGTGTTTCGTGGTCCTGGCTGGCGCCGCTTAGCGGCAGCTATGGGGGTGGGATCCCGTTCTTCCGCAGTTCGACACCGATTACGCTCAACGTTTACTCGTCCGACATCCTCGGTGGTTATCCAGCCGGCGTGAATTCGGTAACGGAGTAAATATGGCAACAGCGAGACGCAAGAAGACACAAAGCGGCCAGGAAATTTTCGAGTTCGCGTTGGTGGCGGTATTGTTCGTGCCCATGTTCCTGGGAGCCTTCGTGGTTGGAATGAATCTGATCCGCAGTATTCAATGTAATCAGATATGCCGGGATCTGGACAGCATGTATATCCATGGCGGGGACTTTTCCACCTATGCGATGCAGCAGGAGGCGCAGCGGCTGGCGCAAGGATTGAATCTGCAAATCGGGGCGTCCTTTACCGGAAATACACAAGCAAACACAGGCAACAGTGGCAATGGATTGGTAACGGTATCGCAGATCATGTGGATCGGTGGGCCTACGTCGGCGAGCTGCGTGGCGGTGGGAGCCAGCAATTGCACCAACCAAAACAGCTTCGTGTATACGCAGCAGATTCAATTTGGCAACGGCACGCTGGCCAATGCGAACACCGTCACGGTGGGGACCTGCCCCACGGCGGTGCTGAACACCTCTGGCGTGGTGCAGAATTACATCACCGATTCCCGGGCGGCGCTGACCGGAACCGCCCAGACCAACATGCAGGGCCTGTGGCAAACCAGCAGCGAAGTAACCGGGGGCACCGCGACGGCCCTGACCGACCAGCAGGTAGTTTATGTTGTCGAGACCTATTTCCAATCCCCGGACTTAAGCGTGGGAGCTTTGGCCGGCAACGGCGTTTACGCGCGGTATTTCTTTTGAGGAACTCGCGCAAAACGGACGCTGCACACTTTGCGCTTTCAGGAGGACATGTTCATGCAATTTCGCCGACGCAAAAATCGTGAGAAGGGCGCTTCTCTGTTTATAGCCATTGCCGCGCTGGTTTGGGTGGTTATCCCGATGCTCGGTTTGTTCATCGATCTTGGAATTCTCTACTCGGCGAAAGCGCGGCTGCAATCGGCCGTGGATGGAGCGGCTCTGGCGGCGGCGCGCGCCCTGAACCTGGGGCAAAACACCGCGGAACAGGCCACATCGGCCCAACAGAATGCGGTGAATTGGTTCTATGCGAATTTTCCGCCGGGAAACTGGTCGACCACCGGTACTGTAATGTCGACAGGGACTGTCACGGTGGTCAACTCGCCCAGTAACGCCAATCTCCGTCAAGTGACCGTCACGGCCAGCACCAATGTTCCAGCGTGGTTTATGAGGTATATCGGATTCACCTCTACGGCGCTCTCGGTTACCGGCCAAGCTTCGAGGAAGGACCTGGTCGCCATGCTGGTGCTGGACCGATCCGGATCGATGTGCTCTATAAACGGCGGCACTCCGTCGCCCCCGTGCGGAGCAAACGATGGGACTCCGTGTGCCTCGATGATTACCGCGGCTAAGAACTTTACCGGCGCCTTCGCCGCAGGGCGGGATAAGATCGGCATGCTCACATTTGCCGATGGGTATTACCTGGATTCGGCGCCGACGACGAATTTTCAGACCGTGTTGGGGTACAGCAACGCCACCAGCTCGGGCGCTGGCGCGATCGACAATGTTACCTGCGCCGGAGGCACCGGGACGGCTGCGGCAATGTCGATGGCTTATAACCAGCTCTACCAGACCGCCGAGCCCGGCGCGATGAACCTGATTATGCTCGAAACGGACGGATTGCCGAACACGCTGATGTACAACTATTATTCAACGCCAGGGACCACCAGCACGTTGGCTCTGAGCACTACCAGCGGATGTAAGGACGCTGCCGGGCTTACGTGGGCTGCTGGTGGATGGAGGACGGCAGCATCCGTGCCTTCCTGGCTCCCATCCATCTCCATGAATACCGGAGGCACCGGATTCATGTCTAACGTTCCCGCCGGCGCGACCGGGGCGTTTTATACGGCTGACCCATCCCAAGGTCCACCGTACTACAACATCCTGATGTTCAATCCGGTGCAAACCAGCGATAGTTCCGGCAACTCCGATAGCATTTACATAAACGGCAGCGCGAACGGCTGCACCTTCAACGGCGGCGGCACCAACGATTACTCCGACTTTGCTTGGCTGCCCAGCCAAGATGTGTTCGGAAATCAGGTTGCTCCGACCAACGAATATCAGTCGCTTACTCTGACAAGCGGACACAACGTTCTAACGGGAACTATCGCCACCGATTGGCCCAATACCCACGCTGCGGCGCTGAATGCCACCGACAATTCGGCTTACAACGCGCGTGCGAATGCTACACTCCCGGCTTACGTCTTCACCATCGGGCTGGGCGGCAACCACGGAAATCCGCCCGACCCGGTCTTGCTTCAGCGGATGGCAAACGATCCGAATGCCGATCAGTTCAATAGCCCGGCGGTGTATCCTGCCTGCTCTACCGAAGCAACTTGTATCAGCTACGCCAATCAGCCTCAGGGCGTGTTCATCTATGCACCAACTTCGGCCCAGCTCGGCCAGGCATTCCTGTCGATCTCGTCACAGATCCTGCGATTGAGCCACTAGGAGACGCGGAACGCACGAGTGCGTGCGCCACGCCAAGCTGATTAGTTCGGCTTGGTCTCGATTTGAACTACGCGGCCGTTGTCCAGGCGAACGGTTCCCATCGGGTTGCCTTTCACCCAGTACTGAAGGCTTTCGCGCAAATGCCCGTTGTCATCGGGGACCACGACCCGCGAGGAGGGAGGACCGAGCACTGTGAAGACCTCCTTCTCCGTGGATCCAACGCGGATACGCGCGAATTCTTCACCCGTGAGATCCTTCTGTGGAGGACCCGGTGGAACTGCTTGCACGGTGGGCCGCTGCTCGACGGGCGCCAGCGGCGGTGGCCCGGGCGGCAGGCGTGATGAGGTCGCAGCTTCGGGGGATTTCTCCACCTTTGCTTTGTTTTCAGCCGCCTCACGTCGAGCTTCCTCCAGGGCGTGTGGCCGCTCCGGCCCGTTCTCGATGAGCGCATCGATAGCCGTAGGAACATGTTTCTTCTTGGCCGCTTTTGCGTTGGATTCGGAAGAATCCTGAGCCTTGGCGGGATTCACAGACAAAGCAGTTGCAAGCAGCGCTGAAAACATGACCGGTCGCATCGCGTTCCCCCTCTTCTGATGCTAAGCGGAGAACACGATGTACACCAGACGCGAAAGACCTTAGTTGGAACTAAGTAGCTTCTCCCTTAGTGCTTTGCGCTATCCGCTGGTGCGAGGGGACCCACCTCGACTTTAGCCTGCGTATTCGTCAACGGCCCGAGTTCGGCCGCAACGCCGCGGGCGATGGCTGCCGTTTCGCTGCCTGCCTGGAAGCATGTGAAATCCGGGCGGTCGCGCCAAGCCAGAGGACCGCACAATCGCTTGCCCGCTGAAATCGCGGCATCGTGGACGACATTGATCAAACGCTCATAGTCCGGAGAGCCCTGGGCGTAGCCGGAGAAATTTCCGAGATCGCCGCTGGCCGCGAAAACCGCTGTCACGCCCGGAACGCTGGCAATCTCGTAGGCGTTCTTGGCGCCCTCCACGGTCTCGATCATCAAAATCAACACAATGTTGTCATTGGCGGAGTTGCGATAACCGTTCGGGACATTGCCCCACATATCCGGATCGAATGCCTGGCCGCCGCCCAGGCTGCGTTTTCCCAGCGGAGGAAAATAGGTCCAGTCCCGAGCGGCGATGGCCTGTTGAACCGTGCTAACGGTGGGGACCACAATCACCAGAGCGCCGGCGTCGGCGGCATGCTGAATTTCGCGCTCGTCGGTGTATGCGACGCGTACGCCCGGAACCGCCTTGGCATGGGGGCAGGTGCGCCACATACGAGCCACCTGGTCCCAATCGCGGGCGTCATGCTGCATTTCCGTCCAAATAAAGTCGTAGCCGGCATTTGCCATCGCGCAATAGGTGGCTGGATCGGTAGCGCTGAAGAGCGTGCCGCCGGTCACTTTACCGCCTTGCATCATTTTCAGCTTCACGGGATTCCAGATTTTCGCGTCCTTAGGCTGGTCAAATCGGGATCCGTACTTCCAGGTAGCTGGATCGGGCGGGGCCAGGTTGACGGCTCCCGGTAGCGCCATCTTCATTGCGCCGCTGTCCTTGCCGGCCGGAGCGGCGAGAGGAAAAGAGAGCTTCCCGGGGTCTGCGTTGTTGGCGTAAGGGTCTGCGTTTGGCTTGGGGGATGGCGCGGGGGGAGCATTCTGTCCCTGGGCTTGGGAGGAAATGAGTCCTAGCGCGGAAAAGACAGTTGCGGCAAAAAGAAGGCGGTTCATTGGGTTCTCCTAGACGTATCTTCTGTAGCGAAGATAAACCCGGGGTTTCCGCGTGTCAAGCAATTGCCTTGTTCGCTATCGATTTAGGCTTCGCGGAATCGATATCCGATGTGCGAATCTGTTAAGAGATACGTGGGGTTGGCCGCATCGTCTTCCAGTTTCTTCCGCAACTGGCGCATGAAGGTGCGAAGATATTCCAACTCGTTACCGTACTCGGGACCCCAGACCGCGCCCAGGATGCGTGCGTGCATCATCGGCAGACCGGCGTTCTTCATTAAATAGTAAAGGAGATCGAACTCCTTGGGAGTGAGGTGCACGGTGGCGCCGTTCTTCTGGACCAGCCGCCGCATTGGATCGAGTGTGATCTGGCCGATCGAAATGACGGCATTCCCGTTGTCTGCGGGAGTGTGCGACCGTCGAACAGCGGCGCGTACGCGAGCAACCAACTCGCGAATCGGGAATGGTTTGGTTACGTAGTCGTCAGCGCCCGCGTCGAGCGCCTCCACTTTGTCATTCTCATGGTCGCGCACAGTCAGCATGAGGACAGCCAGCCGCGGGAATTGCCGGCGAATTTCCCGGCAAGCCTGGATGCCGCCCATTCCGGGCATGTTGACGTCCAGCAATACGGCGTCGAAATTGGCCGCGCGCAGCAACGGGAGCGCCTGTTCGCCGTTGCCGGCTTCCGCGATATCGAAGCCGAGCGTTCCGAACGTGGTGCGGAGTGCGCGGCGGATGGACGACTCGTCGTCCACGATCAGTACCTTGCCTTGGGAAATGCTCATTTGTACCTCCGTTCCGTGCGTGGAAGCGAGAGAAAGAAAGTGGTGCCTTTTCCCTCTTCGCTCTGCACCCAGGCGCGCCCTTGATGCGCTTGCGCTGCTTCCTTCGTAATCGAAAGACCGAGCCCGGTCCCGGGCGCCCGATGATTCGATCCTGGGCTGCGATAGAAACGCTCGAAGATTCGCTCACGGTCTTGCTGCCGAACCTCCGATCCTTCATTGTGAACCGAAATGAGGATTTCACCCTCGCTGTCGTCCACCGCGATTGCGATCGGAGACCCGGGCGTAGAGTATTTCGCCGCGTTGTCGATGAATTGCATGATAGCCGTGCCGAGTAACTCCCGGTCTCCGTAGGTGGTGCAACGGTGATTGGCGATCGAAATCTCAGCTGGATGGCCGTCCAGTTGGGCCGAATGCTCCGTCAGGATCTCTTCAATCAGTTGCGGAACCACTACCAGCTCCTTGTGAAGCCGTGTTTCGGACGCTTCCAATTTCGCTGTTTGCAACAGCCGCGTGCTGAGATTGGTGAGCTTGTCGGACTCCTCGTCGATGAGAGTTACTAAGTCTTCCTGCGCCGGATCAAGCCCGCCCGCTTCGAGCAAACCCGAGCTCGCCGTGCGAATGGCAGTCAGCGGAGTCTTGAAAGCGTGGGCCAGAGCATCCAATACCGCCGTGCGGAGTTGTTCGCTCTGGCGCGCTGCCTCGGCGTGGCTCTGTTTTTCGAAGGATCGAGCGCGTTCGAGAGCGATGGCAGTCAGCGACGCTATGGCGTCCGCCATGAGCGAGTTCAGTTCCACGCCGCGGAGCACGATGGCGCCGGTGGCAGCATGGGTGCCCGTACGAAGTACGCGCCGCCACGTGCTCGCCTCGGGCTGGTCCTGATTGCGGTCTTGCAGGTAGGTATCTCGAGCGGAGCTCTCCATCTCCGGGTCGGTGGATCCACTGGAGTCCAGGCGCGCCCGCGTGGCATCGAACAGCGCTACAGCATCCACCTGGACGACGTCCCGAATCTGAGACACAATTTGCACGCCCGGCGATTGCTGGGGATTCATTAGCAGAGTGCTGCGGCTGAGTTCATATAGTTTTTCCATTCCCCTGCGCTCCTGGATGGCGGTGCGGGCCTGCTTCTCCATTTGTATAGATAGCCGGCTGACCAGCAAAGCAGTGGACTCGAAGGTGATCAACGCCACCCAGTTCTGTGGATCCGCAACGTGGAAAGTGTAAACGGGTGGAACAAAGAAGTAATTCAAACAAGTGAGGGCCGCGAGCGAAGTCACGGTGGCTTCCCAGAAACCGGACAACATTGCGACGAGAGCAACAATCAACAAATCCAGGAATCCGGTGGTGGCGAAGTTAACCTGCAGACGGACTCCCAGATACGCTGTCAGGAGAACCACTGCGGATCCAGCGACGGCATGTGTCAGAAACCGACTCGCGGCTTGCGGCCCGCTTCCATGGCTTTCCATCATGACTTTGCTCTCAGGTTGCGCACTTATTAGATATCCCGCTGGCATAAAGATACCCCGAAATAGCTAAAGAAATCATTAAAGAGAGATAAAGATGGCACAAAGAGAAGTGGGAGAGGACCTACAGTTACTGCGCGGCGGCTATCTTGATGTCAGGTTAGCAAAACCCCGAAAACTCAGCGGAGGCTCTCACTTGCGGCGCTTTTTAATCCTCCGGGTTGGGACGATTGGCTCCATGAAAAGTCTCCTACATCATTCCGCGACCGAAATCAAAGCGCGGCCTCTCCGCGGTCGCCGTTGCGGATACGAACAGCATCATCGATGGTGGAGACGAAGATTTTGCCGTCGCCAATCTTTCCGGATCTGGCGGCGGTGCCGAGCGCTCCGATAATCTGCTCGGCGCGCGCGTCCGACACGAACATTTCGAGCTTCACTTTCGGGAGGAGATCGACTTTATATTCCGTCCCACGATAGGTCTCAATGTGTCCTTTCTGACGGCCGTGGCCGCGCACTTCGGAGATCGTAATGCCCTCCACGCCGATGCCGATCAGGGCTTCCTTTACCTCATCCAGCTTGTGCGGCTGAATAATCGCTTCAATCTTTTTCATATGGGTTCTATTATCGACGCTTAGGACGCCGTAACGCTAATAGCATCCTCGGGATAGCCCGAAAGTCCAAATTCGGGAACATCCAAGCCCTCTTCTTCAACCTCGGCCGAAACCCGCATCGGCTTCAGCGCGTTCACCATCTTAAACACGATGAAAGTGGCGCCGAAGGCCCACGCGGCGCAGAGAATAGCGCCCATTACCTGGACCAGGAACTGTTTTCTATCGCCGTAGAGTAACCCAGTGACTCCTCGTCCCGCCTGCCCAAGATAAGTAGTGGCGCCCACCCCGTTCCACCCTGCGCCGTACGTACCATCGGCAAACAGTCCGAGACAAATTGCGCCCAGCACGCCACAAAAGCCGTGTACCGAGATCGCCCCACATGGGTCGTCGATCTTTGTCACATTGTCATTGAACAGAACTCCCAGGCAGACCACCAGGCCCGCAAGGATACCGATGATGAAAGCTGCAGTTGGCCCAACAAATGCGCACGGCGCGGTGATCGCGACCAGTCCGGCGAGCATACCATTGCACGCCATGGTGACGTCTGGCTTGCCGAACTTCCAGTACCAGAAGAGCATTGCGGTCGCCGCGCCCGAGATGGCAGCCAGATTGGTGTTGATTGCGACCACAGAAATGCGAAGGTCGGTCGCGCCGAGAGTCGAACCCGGATTGAAACCCATCCAACCGAACAGAAGGATGAAGGTTCCGGTGACGACGTAAACGAGATTGTGAGCTGGGAAAGCCCGCGGCTTCCCGTCTCGACCGAACTTACCGAGTCTGGGCCCCAATATTACTGAGAGCGCCATGGCGCAGAAACCACCAACGGCATGCACTACTGTTGATCCCGCGAAATCAACATATCCATGCCCGAGCCCCATTGTGTTGCCAAGCTGCGACATCCAACCGCCACCCCACACCCAGCAGCCGAAAAAGGGGTAAAGAATCGCGCCGATAAACAATTCGCAGAGCAGGAAGGACCAGAAGGATATGCGTTCGCAGATGGCCCCCACAATAATGTATCCCGCTGTTTCCATGAATACTACTTCAAACAGCGCGTAAACGTTGCTGCCGACATCGTAAGCAGGCCCTACCATGAAAAAGCCTTTGCCACCCAGAAATCCCCAGAAGCCACTGCCCAAAAGGAAGTGATTCAGCGTGGGAGTTCCGCCCAGGTTTCCAGGCGCCGCGTTGACGGCCACGGCCCCAAACTGGAATGCGTACCCAACCGCATAATATGCAACAAAAGCGAAGACGTAGGCCGCGAAGTTCAGCATCATCAGGTGTCCGGCGTTCTTCTTTCGCACCAGCCCGCAGGTGAGAAGCGCGAACCCGGCTTGCATGAAGAGCACGAGATATCCAGTGTTGAGCGTCCAAGCGAAATTGGTAGCCACTCGGATGTGGCCTGTCGCATCGGCGAGCTTCAACGCAAGCGGCTCCTTGGCCGCTTGGGCTTGGAACTCGTCGAAATCCTTCTTCTTCTGCGCGTAATCGGGAGCCGTCTTGTCGGCCGGCTCGGTAATGACGAAGGCGTTACCTCCGGCGTCAACCACTGTCGTCTTGTCACCTGTATTGAGGCCAGCCGGATCCGGCTTCGGCTCCTGACCCATCCCCGGCACTGAGGCAACTACAAAAATACATGCGGCAACCGCCAGCATCATGCCGCTGCTGCACCCTCGTTTGTCGGGAGGCTTAAGCCGTGTTGTCTTCGTTTCTGTCCCCACGATTCATTCTCCTAATGGAATTAGTCGATAACATTATCTTCGCCAGCTGAGGCACTGTGGTGTGAGGGTTTCCACGGGGCTATGGCTTTTCTTACTCTTACGAGAATGAAAAACTACAGTTCACACTAGCTACCGCCAGATCGAGCGTTACCGCAAAAGGTAGCCTATTGAAAGGACGGGCGTTCAAGAGGTCACGGAAATCACTAAGAGCTAAGTATGACGGCGCAACGGGGGTCCTCCAAAATCAAACTTTCTATGAGGAACATAAGGATACTCTATCTAAGGGAAACATAAGGATTTCTTTATCTAAGACTCGTTTACTGCAGCTCATCACTACATAAGAACGTGGCATCCCCATCGGTGAGAGATTTTGAACTGGTGGTCTGCCAAAGGCTCTACTTGGACATGGACTCGGCGGAACTGTCCATCGCGCACTCAGCGCGTGTCAATAGAGAGTGTAAAAATTCGCCGCCGACTCCAGAGGTCGGGATTTAAAAATTACAATTACCTGAGCGGAGGATAGACATCTGAGATGCTCTGTCAAGCGCCGGAAGTGCGGAGGGCGTGCGTCAGAAACCGACTCGCGGCTGCGGCCTGTTTCGATGGCTTTCCTTTATGACTTTGCTCTCGGCGGGTT
>Ga0210394_10007422_pt1 | contig 11551 bp, 11 predicted proteins | sample IncBWC12MmetaG_FD_160121 | JGI IMG/M metagenome (GOLD analysis project Ga0210394, IMG submission 160121) | Forest soil microbial communities from Barre Woods Harvard Forest LTER site, Petersham, Massachusetts, United States - Inc-BW-C-12-M | ecosystem: Environmental > Terrestrial > Soil >... | reverse complement strand
CGACCGCCCAGAACATCAGTAGCGGTTGCGCCGGTATTAGTGGTTGCACCAAGAGCGCCACCACGGACTCTATTTACGACGGTGGGTCGAGCAAAACGGTTAACGACTTTACTCTCGCGCCAGGGTCGTATGGAAACATAACCATCGACGGCGCTGATGTGGTTCACGTTTCCGCTGGAACCTATACCATTAACAGCATTAATTTCGCCCAGGACGGCCAGTTCGTCGTTGATTCAGGGCCCGTAATATTCCAACTTGCAGGAAATTGTTCGTCGGGTTGTCCCAGTGAATCCGGCCTTCCTTCAGGCTATAGCAAAACAGAGGTGATCTATGGCGCCGGCTTCGCCGGCCTGAATGCATGCGCCCCGTCCGGAGGTAAGGGCGTCATCGCTAACCCGGACGTATATGGCCGCGAGACCTGTGGTCCGTCTAAAGCCACCTTTAGCGGGATTCCCTCCAACATGCAGATTGTTTACGGCGGGACTGATACCATCCGGCTTGGCGGGATGCCTAACGCCGCAGTTATTTACGCGCCCGGCGCGAGCTACTACACCCCAGGCGCACCCGTCGGTCTCTACGGAAGCATCATCACCGACAATTTCAACGATGCCTCCGGATCCCCCTGGCATTATGACACTGCGGAACAGAACTCCGTACTACAGCTGGGGAATTTCATCCCCGTCGGAGGGTTCAGTTGGAGCAAGTTTTAGTCAGGAGCTACTGACCGAGAACGCGGGCCCAACTGAATTTTGACCGCGATCCAGAGGTCACGCGGTTAGTGCAGACGGCTGGAGTTCCGTGCTTCTATCCCACGAGGTGGACTGGCGGAACTCCTTTGCGCCGGCGCTCCCAAATGGATAGGGCAGTTGCCTGCTAAGATACGGACGTAATCGCGATCCGTATTTATCCCGGAAAATGAAATTGATTCTGGCATCGGCTTCGCCGCGCCGCGCGCAAATCCTGCGCGATGCGGGCATACCGTTCGAGATTGCACGTGCAAACGTAAATGAGCGCCGCAGGTTAGGCGAGAGTGCCCGGGTCATGACCCGCCGCTTGGCCCAAGCCAAAGCCCAGATCATCGCTAAGAAGCTCGGGAAGAAACCCCTGCAAACCATTGTGATTGGTGCGGACACAACTGTGGAAGTAAAAGGCGAATTATTGGGGAAGCCGCAATCTCTCGCACAAGCTCGCAAAATGCTGAGAAAATTGGCTGGAAGGACTCATCGCGTTGTCACGTCCGTTGCGGCGATCCGTCTTCCCGATCATGCCGAAGTGATCGTGACCGAAACCACGCGAGTACGTTTCGCGCCCCTAAGTGCAGAAGACATTGCCGAATGTGTGGCGACTGGAGAACCGCTCGACAAGGCCGGTGCGTACGCTGTGCAAGGCATTGGCGGCCGATTTATCGAGAGTATTGATGGCTGCTACTTCAACGTGGTAGGACTACCTCTAGCGCGGCTTTACCGCATGCTCAGCGGCCTAGGATGGAGACCTGCGCCACAACGTGGAAGGCGCAAAACCGCACGCAAATCCGCGTGAGGTCCAACCCAGAAGGACTTACTTCTTTTCGGCCGAGCTCGAAACCACAGTGTTTGCTGGCGGCGCCGGGTTCTGCGGCGTAGTGTTGCCTGGATCGGCGCCCCGCATACCTTCTTTGAAGCTGCGGATGCCTTCGCCCATCCCGCGCATAACCTCGGGGATGCGTCTGCCGCCAAACAAAATCACGATAACCGCTAAAACGATCAGCCAATGAATCGGGCTAAACTCACCCATAGTTACCTCGCGTATTGAAACTAGATCTGCTGAGTCGAAATTACGCCCTGCCGCACGGCAGAATCGTTCCCGGGCAGACCACGACTTGAGACCCAGCCACTAAAGTATAACACGGTAATCTCCCACGCGCCGCGTAACTCCAGCCCGATCGAAATATTCCAGCAGCGGAATGGCATATTTGCGGCTGACGCCTGCCAGCTCCTTGAAATCTGCTACGGCCAAGCGATCGCCCCGGGTTCGCTTGTATTCGGCGAGCAATGCCCGGGCGTGATCGACAGCCTGATGATGGAGCACCACATCGTTGCTGATCTTCAAAAGTACCCGCTCGCGCAGCAGCAATTGGAAAATCTTCTGAGCCTGCCCCATCCCAACGGTCACAGTCGCTAATACCGCCTCGATCGCGGGCGCCGCGAGCCCGCCACGGGCAAATTCTTGCTCAATCTGCTCTTTTGCCCGGGCCTCGCCGGGCTGCAGATGGATGGACCGGCCAGCACGCTTCACCACATCGCCGGACAGCGCGAGCTTGTCTGCCGAAACGGCATCTTCCAGCGCGACGCGGAATATATCCGCATGCAGTGCCGAGGCGCAGCGCGTGCGCAGATCTTCTTTAGAGATGGCTTCCGCCAAAGGATTGGCGCGATGGAATCGTTCGACTTCTTTCAAAAGCCGGTCTGCACACGACGCAACAGCCTCGGGAGAAACTACCAGGAGTGACTGTTCCGACACGACTCGCAGTTGGTGTCGTGCCGCTAGATCCGCTACCATCCCGCGAATTTCCTTCTCCGGCCAGCCTGTGCGCATGACCAGATCCGCAAGAGTACATCCCTCGAGATTCGAAGAAATGATGGCCTTGAGCGCACCCATGCGCGCGGAGAGATCGCCATTAAGGCCGCGTTCCTGCACTTCCAGAAAGCTCACCGAATGCGGATCGCGGAGCCGACGCCCGTGCCGTATATGCAAGACCGTGCCACCGCCGATCGTAACTACCGGCGAGAATTGCCGCAGGATAAACCGGTCTCCCGGCAGCGCGAGCGTGGCGCCGGCCAGGCGCAATTGCGCCAGGCCTGTGCTCCCCGGCGCTATTTCTTTCGCGCCGAGTAAATGCACTTCTGCAATCGTTTCCGCTGAGCCGTGATGGAAGTGCACGCGCGCGCGATGCTTAAGCTTCTTTGCCGAAGCGAGCAGAACAATGCGAGCATCCAGCCGCGAGGTCGCTTCGAAGCGCCTGGGCGCGGCAATCACCATGCCTCGCTGCACGTCGTGATGCTCGATCCCGGCCAGATTCAAGGCGGTACGCTGCCCGGCGGAGGCGCTCGTCACTGCTTTGCCGCCCGATTGCACGCCCCGTACCCGCAAACGGCGCCCCAACGGGAATAATTCCACTTCATCTTCGGCTTTCACTTCCCCGGCGATGAGCGTGCCGGTTACGACCGTGCCGAAGCCTTTCATGGCGAAGGCGCGATCGATAGGCAGCCGGAAGAAGCGCGAGGCGTCCTTCGGAGGCGTTTCAGTTGCGATGCGCGCAAGTTGCCGTTGAAGCTCATCCAACCCCGCGCCCGTTTTTGCGCTTACCGCAATGATTGGCGCTCCCTCGAGGAATGAGTCGCGGATAAATTCTTCCGTCTCCAGCCGAACTAATTCGAGGACCTCAGGCTCCACCAGGTCGCGTTTCGTGAGCACGACCAGGCCCCGCGGAATTCCCAGCAGCTTGCAAATCTCGAAATGCTCGCGCGTCTGCGGCTTAATCGATTCGTCGGCAGCAATCACCAGCAGCACCAGATCGAAGCCGCTGGCGCCTGCGAGCATGTTGCGCACGAAGCGCTCGTGCCCCGGTACATCTACAAAACCGACGTTGATATCCCCGAGTTTGAGAAACGCGAAGCCGATATCCAGCGTGATGCCCCGCCGCTTTTCTTCCTCCAGGCGATCGGGATGCGTGCCGGTGAGAGCTTCGACCAGCGCGGATTTGCCATGATCGATATGCCCGGCAGTGCCAACGACGATGTTTCGAATAGGCATGGCCGAAATGGATGATTCACTTGATGCTACAGAAGAGCGGGAGGAGGATCAAATCGCGACAATGCGAGTTCATGCGGTCCGCAAGGATTCGGCAATTTCTTCGGCGATAGCTCGCGCCGCTCTCGGTGGGTCAGCCGACGCTGTAATGGGGCGCCCCACGACGAGGTAATCGGCGCCGGCACGAATGGCTTCGGCCGGCGTCGCAACGCGTGCTTGATCATCGGGACGCTTCGCCCCTCCTGCAATAGGCCGAATACCCGGTACCACAATCAAGAAATCACGCCCGCAGGCCCGCCGAATCTGGCGCACCTCTTTCGGCGAAGCTACAACTCCATCCAATCCGCATTTTTTGGCAACTCGCGCCAGACTAAGCGCTCTCGACACAGGTGTACCGCCGATACCCACGCGCCGCAGGTCGGACTGCTTGAGACTGGTGAGAATGGTTATGCCGAGTAGTTTCGGACGATCGAGGCCCCTCTTTGCGAGAGCATCCGCAGCGGCTCGCATCATGGCCTCGCTTCCCGTCGTGTGGAGGTCCAATATGCGCACTTTTGGCAGCTCTGCCGCGGCGGAAATAGCACCTGCCACCGTATTGGGAATGTCGTGGTACTTCAAATCAAGGAAAATGCCTGGCCCGAGAGCGCCGATTTTGCGAACCGCATCCGGCCCTTCGGCCGTAAAGAGATGGATATTGATTTTGAATAGCCCTACGAGGTCAACCAAGCTACGTGCCATGTCCAGCGCTTCGTTGAGGCGACTGAAGTCGAGCGCCAGGATTAGCCTTTGAGTGGCCGTAGAGGCTATGGGAGTGGGGGCTCCTTGAGCAGTTCGATACGCAAACGCGCCACGCCGGATTCTATCAGATCGAGCCGCGAGGCCACCATAAACGAAACGTCCAGCTCGCGATCGCCCACGAAAGGGCCTCGGTCGTTGATACGCACCACCTGGCTATGGCCGGTTTTTGGGTTCGTCAGTCGCAGCAGGGAGCCGAAGGGCAGCCAGGGATGAGCCGCGGTAGCAGCAAACATGTCATAGACCTGACCGCTGGCCGTCTTCCGCCCGTCGAATTCTCCGCCATACCAACTCGCCACCCCTGACCAGACCTTGATCGGCTTTGGCGGGGTGGATGGGCGGGCGGCAAGCGGCGCCTGAACGACTGGGGTTATCAGCAACACCACGAGAGGCCAAGAGAGGGCGGCCGACGAGATGGAGTGTTTGTTGCGCATGAGCAGGAAGGGCCGGATTGAGGTCAAAGTTTACCCTATCCGTCCCTATCTGCTCAATGGTTTTCTGCTCGAAACGTTCGCCGTAACCCATTGATATTACGTATGTTGTAGGAAGCGCAGAGCTTTTCCAACTCTGAGATTATCCTGACGCATGCGTTCGGGTCGGCGAAACTGGCCGTTCCCACCTGAACGGCGGAGGCCCCTACAACGAAGTATTCCAGGACGTCCTCCGCAGTTTCGATCCCGCCCAACCCGATTACCGGTATACCTACCGCCCGCGAGGCTTCATAGACCAGCCGAAGTGTTATCGGTTTGATGGCCCGGCCCGATAGTCCCCCGGTCGGGTTACCGATGCGCGACCCGCGGGTCCTGAAGTCGACGCTCATTGCCGGATAGGTGTTGGCCACGGTTAGGGCGTCGCCGCCAGCGTCTTGTGCCGCTTTGGCAATCGAACCGATGTCCGCTACGTTTGGCGAAAGCTTCACCCATAAGGGCCGTCGGCCTACCTTCCGTGCCGCCGCGACGACCTGCGCGGCCTGTTGGGCACTGCTGCCGAACTGAATTCCGCCGCACGCGACGTTGGGGCACGAGATATTCAGCTCGTACGCCGCCACACCGTCGGCGCCTTCGAGGTGCCGGGTGACTTCGGCATACTCCTCCACAGTTCGGCCGAAGACGTTCGCGATGATGGGAGCGCGATATGACCGCAATGCCGGCAGTTTTTCGGAAATAAACCGTCGCACGCCCACATTTTGCAGACCGACAGCATTGATCATGCCTGCAGGCGTGGGGGATAGCCTCGGAGAAGGCGCGCCTTCCATAGGTTCGAGCGAGAGCCCCTTCACCACGATCGCGCCAAGGCGGTTGAGATCGGTCAAATTAGCGAACTCAATGCCGTACCCGAAAGTGCCGCTGGCGGCGATAACGGGATTGGCGAGGTGCAGTGCTCCGATTTCTACGGAGAGATCAACTGCCTTGGCAGGGTTCACTGCGGCCTAGTCTAACATGCGGCCCCGCGCACTTTTTATCCTCAGCCTGCCGCTGCCGCGCCTTCGCTCGCCTATGCTAGGATGTTCGCCCGAGATGCGCGTCGTCGAAAAAAATCAATTGATGTCCGCCACCGAGATTGACCGCACGTTGCAACGCCTGGCTCACGAAATCGTGGAGAAAAGCGGCGGCACGGCAAACTTGGCGCTCATCGGGATACGCCGGCGGGGGGTGCCACTTGCGCAGCGGATCGCCCGCGCCATGCACGGCATCGAAAACGTGGAAGTGCCGGTGGGAACCCTCGATATCACGCTTTACCGCGACGACCTCTCCAAAATCGCCTCCCAGCCCGTGCTTCATTCAAGCGAAATAGCCTTTCCCATGGATGATAAGGACGTGCTCTTAGTGGACGATGTTCTCTATACGGGTCGCACGGCGCGCGCAGCCATGAACGGCCTTTTCGATCTCGGCCGTCCCAGCCGCGTGCGCATGGTGGTACTGATCGACCGAGGGCATCGCGAACTCCCGATCGAAGCCAGTTTCATAGGCCGGTCTGTCCAGACCAGCGACCGGGAGATCGTCGAAGTCCGGTTGCAAGAGACCGACAAGGAAGAGCGTGTCATGCTCGTGGAGCGCGTCGAATGATGGCCGGCCTTCGGTCGCGCGAATTGGCGTGCGTCGTAAATACCTCCGAGGAGCTGAAGTGGCAGAACGCTTGCGCGACCTGCTGAGCATTGAGGAGTTGACCGCGGAGCAGATCGCTTTTCTTCTCGATGAATCCAAACCCTTCCAGGAATTTCAGCGCTATCCCCTGAAAAAACTGGCCACGCTGCGCGGCAAGACGGTGGGGCTGGCCTTTTTCGAAGCTTCCACCCGCACCCGCATCAGTTTTGCCACCGCGGCGTCGCGGCTTGGCGCGGACACTATGAACCTGCAGGCCGAATCTTCCAGTCTGAAGAAGGGCGAATCATTGTTGGATACAGCCCGCACGCTCGACGCCATGAAGCCGGACTGCATCGTCATGCGCCACAGTTCTTCCGGCGCAGCCGATTTTGTGGCCCGGCATCTGGAAATCCCTGTTATCAACGCCGGCGACGGCACGCACGAACATCCCACTCAGGCGCTCCTCGACGCGCTCACCATACGTGACCGTCGCGGGACGATGGAGAATCTGAACATCACAATCATTGGGGATATCCTGCATAGCCGTGTGGCCCGCTCGAATCTCCACCTTCTGGGCAAATTCGGTTGCCGATTCACTCTTTGCGGACCGCCCATGTGGCTGCCGCGCGAATTCGAATGCCTAGGCAAGCACGTGCGGCGCTCGTCGCGAATCGAAGAGGCGCTCGAAGGAGCCGACGTGGTAATCGTGCTGCGCGTGCAACAGGAGCGGCTGCATGAGCCGGCGCTACCGCTCGACGAGTACATCTTGCTTTATCAGCTTACGCCGGAGCGGCTCAAGATCGCCCGCCCGGACGCCCTGGTGCTCCATCCCGGCCCGATGATTCGCGGGTTGGAGATCGATCCGGCTGTAGCCGATGGCCCTCAATCCTGCATTCTGGAGCAGGTTACCAACGGCCTTGCCGTGCGCATGGCCGTGCTCTTTGTCATGGTTGCGACCGGCTCGGAAGCCGAAGATGCGAGAGGATCGGCCCATGCTGCTCATTAAGAATGGCAGGGTGATCGACCCTGCCAGCGGAACCGACGCAAAGCGCAACATCTGGATTGACGGCGAGCGTATCGCGCGAATTGCGCCGGCGGAGTCTACGAAAGATTCTTCCTCAGCGCCTAATGGCGAGACGATCGATGCCGCGGGGCTTCTAGTTGCGCCTGGGTTCATCGATCTGCACTGTCATCTGCGCGAGCCCGGCGGCGAAAGTTCCGAAACCATCGAAACAGGAACCCGTGCCGCCGCGCGCGGCGGCTTCACTGCGGTTTGCCCGATGCCCAACACACGGCCCGTCAACGATAATGCCTCCGTGACGCGCGCCATCCTGGAGCGCGCCGCGGCGGTAGCTTGCACCCATGTCTGGCCGATCGGCGCGGCCTCTTTAGGCAGCCGGGGCGAAGCTCTGGCGGAAATCGGCGCAATGCAGAAAGCGGGAATTGTAGGGGTCAGCGACGATGGGCATCCCATCGCCACAGCCAAGTTGCTGCGCCAGGTGATGGATTATTGCCGCGCGCTCGATCTGCCCGTGATCGATCATTGCGAGGATTCTTCACTCTTTGCCGGCGCGGTCATGCGCGAGGGACGGCAGTCCCTGCGCCTTGGTCTTCGCGGGATGCCCGCGGCGACCGAATCGATCGCCGTAGGACGGGATATTCAGGTGACGGAGCTGACCGGCTGCCGGTTCCATGTCGCGCACATGTCTTCGCGCACGTCGCTCGATCTCGTGCGCGCAGCCAAAAAACGCGGCTTGCGCGTGAGCTGCGAGGTGACTCCACATCACTTCACACTCTGTGACGAAGACGTTGTCTACGATTCACGTTTCAAGATGAATCCGCCGCTGGCATCGGCGGAAGACCGCGCGGCACTGATCGAAGGGCTCGCTGACGGCACCATAGATGCCATCGCCACGGACCACGCGCCCCATGAGGCCGCGATCAAAGAGGTCGAATTCGATCGCGCTCCCTTTGGCGTCACGGGATTCGAAACCGCTTTGGCGTTGGCGCTGCAACTCGTTCATGCCGGGCGTCTGTCGCTGGTTCGCATGGTGGAGCTTTTCACCACTGGCCCGGCAGGCGTACTTGCGCGAAAGCGGTCAATTGCGGCGGGCGAGCCGGCCGACCTGACGATCTTCTCTACCGAACATCCCTGGACGTTTCACGTGAAACAATCCGCGAGCAAGTCAAGCAATTCGCCCTTTGACGAGCGCAATTTCCGCGGCGCTCCCATGTTCACGATTGTCGCCGGACGGGTTGCCTATCGCCGGGAGGCCTGAGCGGCAATTCTGGTGAAGATCCAAAAAACGAGGGGAGAAACGATCTCAGCGGGTAGCCGGTTCGGCTGCGGGATGCATACCGTGCTGCGGCACTTCGTGAATGCCGCGCGCCGGCGGTTCCTGGTGGGTGCGATAGAAATGGTCGAGCGGACCGGGACCTTTTCCGATGGCAAATCCATTTTCAATGGCTTTCACCACATAAGCTTTTGCAAGCATCACTGCCTCGCGCAAACCGCGCCCCAACGCAAGCTGGGCAGCAATCGCTGACGCGAAGGTGCAACCCGATCCGTGAGTGTGTTCCGTGCGGACGTGGTCGCCGCCAAGGGTCATCGCTTCCGTGCCGTCGATAAGAAGATCGACGGCTTTATCCATGTGCCCGCCCTTGACCACAACCGCGCGTGCCCCGCGCTCCACTAACTTCCGCGCAGCCGCTTCCATGCCCGCGAGGTCTTTGATCTCAATTCCGGAAAGCAACGCCGCTTCGGGAACGTTTGGCGTGATCACCGAGGCGCGCTTCATCAATTCGTCGGCGAGGTATTTCACTCCCGCGGCATCAAGCAAGTCCGGTCCGCCCGCGCTGGGCTGCACGACGGGATCCAGCACGATGTTCGGAAGATTTGTTCTGTCCAGAAATTCAGCCACCACCACCGCGTTGGCGCGGCTGCCCAGCATGCCGATTTTTACCGCCGCGATTTGCAAATCCTCCGCCAACGTATCGAGTTGCGCCCGCAGAGTCGGCGCCGGCGTCACGTGCACGGCTTTCACGCCCTGAGTGGACTGCACAGTGAGCGCCGTGATGGCCGCGACGCCATAGCAATTGTTGGCGGACAGAGTTTTCAAATCGGCGGCGGTTCCTGCGCCACAGCAAGGATCGAATCCGGCAATCGTTAAAACGATGGGCAAAGAAGCGTGATGATGATTATTCAAATCGTCGTGCCCTCCGCGCGAGGCACAAATGCCGGCCACTCCGTATCCGGGAGTGAACCGGCACAGCAGAATGTACGCGCCTCGACCTGCGCACGCAAGTTTTTTTCGCGGATTCCCAAAAGTTTTCGCAACTCAGAAGCTGGCCACATCAATTATTAGGATGCGAGAGGGAAGTATGGGATGCGCGATCAGGCAAAAAATGTATCAGGGGAAGAGGCCGCGCACCAGCATCGCTTCGGTGACGCGGCTGACCGCCAGCACGTAAGCAGCTGCTCGCGAATGCGTGCGGTGCTTACGCATGGCCATGTACACGTCGTTGAAAGCGCGACGCATGACGGAATCGAGTCTCTGGTTCACTTCGGTATCCTGCCAATGAGTGCCCTGTAGATTCTGAGCCCACTCAAAATAGCTGACGGCCACTCCGCCGGCATTGGCCAGAATGTCTGGGATCACGAAGATCCCTTTGCGGGTTAAAACCTCATCGGCATGGGGCGTGGTCGGTCCATTGGCGCCTTCGGCAACGATCTTGGCTTTGACCTGGTCGGCATTATGCAGCGTTATGGCATTTTCCAGCGCCGCAGGAACCAGAATGTCGCACTTCAACGCGAGCAGGTCTTCGCTGGAAATGCGTGAGGCGCCAGGCATGCCGACGACAGTTCCGGCGCGTTCCTTATACCGGTAAGCCTTCAAAGGGTCGATCCCCCGAGGATTGGCGACCCCGCCCCGCGAATCGCTCAGCGCAACAATTTTGGCTTTTTTCTCGAAAAGGATGCGAGCGACGGCAGATCCCACATTGCCATAGCCCTGTACAGCCACGCTCGCCCCGCGCAAAGAGATTTTTTTCACCTTGCAGGCTTCTTCCAGAGCGAACAGGAGCCCGCGCGCGGTGGCATCGGCGCGCCCTTCCGAACCGCCCAGCGAAATGGGCTTGCCCGTCACGGAGCCAAGCGCGGCTTCGCCAGTCAGCATGGAATAGGTATCCATCATCCACGCCATGGTTTGGCCGTCAGTGGCTACGTCCGGCGCCGGAATGTCGCGTTCGGGTCCGAGGATAGGAGAAATTTCGTAAGTGAACCGTCGCGTCAGCCGCTCGAGTTCACTGCGCGACATCCGCTTGGCATCGCAAATGACGCCGCCTTTCGCGCCACCGTAGGGGATATTTACCGTGGCCGTCTTCCAGGTCATCCAGGAAGCCAGCGCCTTCACTTCGTCGAGTGTCAGATTGGGATGATACCGAATGCCGCCTTTAGCCGGGCCTCGCGCCGTATTGTGCTGCACGCGATAGCCGACGAAAACCTTCACTTGGCCGTTATCCATTTTGATGGGGATGGAAACCTCCATCACCCGTTTTGGTGTGCGCAAAATCTGCCGTAATCCCGAATCGATCTTCAGAAATTCCGCTGCCATATCGAATTGAATCTGGGCGATGCGGAAGGGATTGAGATCTTCCCGAGGAGCCACTTTCGGAATCACCGGTTGCGGGATAACCTTAGCGACCGTTCCCATCCAGGATCTCCTTATTTTGGCGCTTAAGGCGCCTTGCCTCTAGGCTCGCGCCGCGCGTGCGGTTGGCTGACCGTAACGTTCACGGCATTGTGCGCAGCAGAAGTGCGTAATTTGACCCGATTTCTCCAGCTTGAGCGAAATCTCCGGGGAAACGTAAGTGCCGCAAACAGG
>Ga0210394_10007421_pt1 | contig 11553 bp, 15 predicted proteins | sample IncBWC12MmetaG_FD_160121 | JGI IMG/M metagenome (GOLD analysis project Ga0210394, IMG submission 160121) | Forest soil microbial communities from Barre Woods Harvard Forest LTER site, Petersham, Massachusetts, United States - Inc-BW-C-12-M | ecosystem: Environmental > Terrestrial > Soil >... | reverse complement strand
GACTTACGTGTGCCATTTCTATCCTCCCATGCTCACCTCACCTGATCCTTGGGCAAAATCTGGGCCACTTGCTTCCGGCCAGCATGCCGGCGGACGCACGCGCTCCAAGCCTGGCGGGCTTTCCGGCGAGGCCCCGAGGAACGTGCTGAAGCCTCTATGACGGCGCGGACGTAACCCTCCTGCGTCCGCGCTGCGAACTTGCGGACTGAAATCGGGGAAGGCTGATCCGGATGGGTGATTGCTGAGCGGGGAATTCGCCCTCTGCTGCACCGGGGGTAGTGGCGGAAGCAAGCGGAGTCGAGAGCTACCACTTCAATCGACTGACATCTGTCAGCCCTTCAGTCGTGAGATTGGCGCCGTCGGCGGGTAGGCCGAAGAGGAAGACCATTCACGAGGTCGCCTCCATCGCCATGATGCGGCTCGCTTGCCTCCCGGGCAGCGCCAGGAAGCCGGTAGCTAAGGCAGCGATCGCCGCAAACACGCAGGCGGACAGAAAGACATAGGTTGGCGGCAGCCCTTTGGACAGCAGAAACCCGCCGAGCGGCGCCGCGGCAATGCCGCCCAATCGACCGACGCCGGTCGCAAACCCGTAACCGCTTGTGCGCATGCGCGCCGGATAGAGCTTGCCGCAGGCCCCGTTCAACCCGGTCTGGCTACCGAGCACCGTCACCCCGGCGAGGAGGACCACCGCCAGCAGCGGCAGGTAGGGCAACGCGAACAGCGAAATCAGCGCGATGAACACGATCCCCGCGGCATAATGCAGCGCCAGCGAGCGTCGTGCGCCGAAGCGGTCGATCGCCCATCCGAGGTAGAGCACGGCGAAGATGCCGCCGAGCGGATAGAGGCTCGTCGCAAACACTGCCTGGGCCGGCGTCATGCCGATCAGGTGGAGGACCTCGGGGAGCCAGAAGACGAACAGGAATAGATTGAGCAGGCTACAAAAGAAGATGATCCACAGGAGCGTCGTCTGCAGCGCATAACCTTCGCTGAACAGCATCGCGATCGGATTGCCCCGGGCGACATCGAGCGAATGCGCCTCGCCCGGCGTGTGCGCGATGTCGAGGCGCTGCAACAGGGCGTGATGGTGCGGCGCGAGGTCCGTTCTCGCGGCGAGCAGCCGCGGCGATTCAGGAAGCCACACTAACGAGATCGCGATCAGCACCAGCGGGAAGACGCCGCCGATAATGTAGATGATCGGCCATCCGAAACCCTGGCCCAGCAGGAATGCGACGACCAGACCGCCGACAAAGCCGCCGAGCGGCGCACCGGTGAAGGTCAGCATGATCATCATCGCGCGCAGGCGCTGCGGCGTGTAATCGCCGGTCAGCGCCACCGTTCCGGCAAACCCGCCCGCGATCCCGGCTCCGGTGAAGAAGCGCGTCCCCGCCAGAAACCCGAGCGAGGGGGAATAGGCGCTCGCCAGCGAGGCGAGGCCGAAGATCGCGAGACTGAGCAGCAGCAATGGCTTACGACCAATGCGGTCGCCGATCGGGCCGGCGAGCAAGGCGCCCGCCATCACGCCGATATTCGACCACAAAAAGGCCGCCGCGAACGCCGACGGCGCTACGTGCCAGGCATGGGTCAAGGACGGCACCGACCAGCCGATCGAACCGACGTCGTAGCCGTCGCACATCTGGATAAGGCCGCAGATCACCGCGACGCGGATCTGCAAGCCGCCGAGGCGCTGGTTTTCCAGCGCATGCTCGGTCGCCGATACCATGGTCCCCGCCATAGCGCATCTCTCCCGCTCAGATTGGCCCGATTACAGGACCTTGGCGGCAAGCTTATCGCGGCCCCGAAGGCAAGTCATGGCATTTTATGATGTAAATTTATGAGTTAGATCATTAATGTAGATTAATGTTTTATGCTGCGGCGCTGTATCACCAGGGACCGACCCGCTGCGGATCGCGGCGGAAACCACCACGGCGTCCGCAGCGTCCAGAAACACGTCGTCCCCGCCGTATCGCTCCGATCATCCTGACCGCGTTTTCGTCGCCCTCCAAGCGAGCGCGATCGGAACTTCTCGGATAGCTGATTTGGGTCGATTTGACCCCTTGCCCGCCGCCGCAGGGAACGGCAGGAAGCGGCGCATCTTCCTCCTCGCCGCCCACCCCGGCGAAGCTCGCTTCACCCAACTGACAGCGACCGTTCCGGCTTGGCAGCTCGAACTCGTCTTCTCCACCGTCCGCCATTCGAGCCCGTAGTGGACCTTCAACTGCGCTTCCACGACCCAGAACGCGACGGCTAGGGCACGCGAGGAGCGGTCGTTTTCGGAGAGCGCCGGTGCCCGGCTCCGCGGAAAACCACGGTGAATGCAATTCGACGTCTTTGCCGGAGTTGACTTGGGCGGTGAGCGGACGTAGCTACCGTCCCGGACTGCCGTCGTGCCAGCACGCAGCTGCCATTGTAAAAAAATCGATGCCGGTTTATAGTGTTGCCGTCGACTCCCGTGGTTCGGCTGCTTTCCCTAGCTCGCGATCGAGCGCCTGGACCTGCTTTCCGTTCCGTGACGAGATTTGACCCGTCATCCAGCGCTGGATGGCGGCCGTGTTGTTTTGAAGGAACGTACAATGGCTAGCGGAACGGTAAAGTGGTTCAACGCCCAAAAGGGCTACGGATTTATTCAGCCGGAGGACGGCTCTAAGGACGTGTTCGTTCACATATCTGCCGTTGAGCGAGCAGGACTGACCCAGCTGAACGAAAATCAGAAGGTCACCTACGAACTCGAACGTGGCCAGCAAGGGAAGACTTCAGCGGTCAACTTACAAGTCGCGTAAAACTGAATGGCATAGAGTGCCGCCGGAGACGGCGGCCCTCTCCTTGCTGGAGCAGAACATGACGACGCATAAATTTGCCGTTGGGCAGGCCTTGCACTTTTCGCCCGGTCTTGGTGGAGATAGCAAAGGCAAGGGTCGCTACAAGGTTGTTCGGCAGCTCCCCGAGACGGGCGGCATATTTCAATACAGGATCAAGAGCGAGACGGACGGGCACGAGCGCGTCGTCCGAGAGGACCAGACCGAGCGTCGGCCTTAGATCGGCACGGCTATCCGGCTATCGGCCGCAACCAATCCCAACTCGTCAGGCACATGAGATCAGGATCACGTCAACGTCCGCCCGGGCGCTATAACGGAAACCGGCCGTTCCAGCCGCAGCGAGGTGCGCAAAACAATCAGACATTCGACAGCAACGGCCCCAACATCAAGATCCGCGGCAGCGCCCATAAAATATTTGAGCGCTACGTCGCCCTCGCACGGGAAGCCGTAATCGGTGATGACCGCGTTGCGGCGGAAAATCTCTATCAGCATGCCGAACACTATTTCCGCATCGCCAACGCCAGCCGCGAGGGCAATCAGCAGGCGACACCGCCGCGGCCGACCACGCCGGCTGATGTCGAGATGAACTCATCCGAGGCAGGCCCAAACGAGGTTCAGGTAGAGCGGTCCCAACCCCAAGGGGACGATGACCAGGCCGGCCTTTGAAAACCACTACCTCCACCCCCTAAACCAACTCGCCTCCCAATAGCCCCCGGGCGCGGCAAATTATCCGATAATCCCACCCGCATCGTCGCATTCGGCCAAAAACCCATAGGCTTCGCGTTCTGTATCGAAGAGGCGCATTTGCTTGTCCAGCGTATAAACAGCTTGCCCGCGCCATAGAACGTAGAATTTTCCGGCGGTCTCCCGCGCTTGGTTACTGTGGTTCGCGATATCGTCGCTCATGTGGCGAACGCCAATGTCGCGGCCAGGGCGCCAGCAATCCATCGCATGCGGACCTCCTCGCGCGGTATTGAGTCCGCACTGCAAACCAGGGGCCATCGCCGGGGGTAGGAATCACCACAACCCCCCAGACCAACCGCCCTTTGGCCCATACGCCCCTTGATAGGGCAGCGTCACACCGTCCAAAATTCGTACCCCATTCGCGGCGGAAAAGAGTCCAAAATCCGTCGCCTCGCCGTCCTTCATTTCCCTACCTCCCGAGTTAAATTCCGCCGAAAATTCGCCGCCCGCGCCCGCGCCCGTTTTTTGCCGAGCCGCTTTTTTCTCCCCGGCCCCGTAATCCGCTGCCGGGCCTTCAGCCCTTTCAGCTTCACCCCTGACCTCCCTTCCCCAAACCTGCTCGATGGAGAGGTCGGTTGCCGGTGCCCTCGGGTTTGTTCCAGGTCGGTCATGTTTCCCGACCACCGGCCCGCGGCGGATTTCTCCGGGTTGGGCTGGCTATGCGAATTTCAGAAAATCAGGTCATGCTGCTCGCACCCACCGACTCAGTCTGCAGCGGCATCGTCGTCGCCGGATCGTGCGACGCGGGCGACGGGGTGATGAAGCTACGCTCCGAATCGGAGCGGGCGAGGCTGCGGCCTGCGAGGTGGAGGTGCGCTCACCCGAAAGCTTTGAATTCGCGAACTCGCGCAGCCGGCGCGGCGTGTATTTTGGAAACCGACCGAACATCTGAAACGGCGGCCCGCCGCCGACGCAGCGCATTTTCGGCTTTGATCCGCGCCTGCTCCGTCGTGATCTCGCCGTGCCGGCCGAGGGTCAACCACCGCTGCCCGCCGTTCGCGCGATATTTCAGGACATAGACGTGCCTCGCGTTCGGCATTACCTTGCAGCCAAAGCCGGGCACCGCCTCATCCCAGGCGTAGACATCGCGCGGGCCCGGCACGATCGCCTCGACCGCCGTTTTCGTCAGCCTCATTTTCATGGTCCGCGCTCCCCGCCCCGGAACCCTCCAACAACCATCCAACAACCACGTGACGGTAAAATGGGGTATTCCGGGGTAACGAGCCGCAGACTGGGTTATCCGCTAATTATCTGGTTTTCAAGCGCTTCGGTAACGTGGAGCAACCTCCAACAACCACTGGAAACCTCGCCGCGGCGGACTACGGATCTGGGGGTTAGGGGTTCGACTCCTCTCGGGCGCGCCAATCTTTCAAGGGTTACAAATAAAATCGGCTCGCCGGGGGTGAACAAATGAATACGGCCTATCCCCGTGACATGATCGGCTATGGCGCGACCCCTCCGCACGCAGGGTGGCCGGGCGAGGCGCGGATCGCGGTGCAGTTCGTCATCAATTACGAGGAAGGCGCCGAGAATTCGATCCTCAACGGCGATTCCTCGGCCGAGTCGTTTTTGTCGGAGTGGATGGGCGCCCAGCCGGTCTTCGGCATGCGCAACATGAACATGGAGTCGCTTTACGAATATGGCAGCCGGGCCGGGTTCTGGCGGCTCCATCGCGCGTTCACCGCGCAGGGGGTCCCGGTCACCGTTTATGGCGTCGCGCTGGCGCTCGAGCGCAACCCGGAAGCCGTCAGAGGTATGCTGGACGCCGATTGGGAGATCGCGACACACGGCTACCGCTGGATCGATTATCAGTACGTGGCGGAAGCGGTCGAACGCGACCACATCGCCCGCGCCGTCGAGATCCACACTTCCGTCACCGGCGCGCGGCCGCTCGGCTGGTATCAAGGCCGCTGCAGTCCCAATACGCGACGCCTCGTCGTTGAGGAGGGCGGCTTCCTCTACGATGCCGACAGCTACGGGGACGACCTGCCGTACTGGGACGCCTCGCACGGCAAGCCGCAGCTGATCGTGCCCTATGCCTTCGACAGCAACGACATGCGGTTTGCGACGGCCCAGGGGTTCAACTCGGGCGACCAGTTCTTCGCCTACCTCAAAGACAGCTTCGACGTGCTCTATCGCGAGGGCGAGACAAGGCCGCGCATGATGTCCGTGGGGCTGCATTGCCGCCTTGCCGGGCGGCCGGGCCGCACCGCCGCCCTCGAACGCTTCCTCGACTACGCCAAGGGGCACGACCGGGTGTGGTTCGCACGGCGCATCGACATCGCCCGGCACTGGATCAGAACACACCCGTTCGGCGCCTGATTTGCGCCGGCGTCGTCAGCCCGGCAGCATGCGGTAGAAGATCCGGTCCTTGTAGACCAGCAGGTGCACGAGGGCGGCGAGAACGTGAATACCTATGAGGCCGAGGACGATCCAGGTCAGGGTCGCGTGGAAGCCGCCGAGAGTGCTGCCGAGCGGAGAGCCTTCCTCGACCAGAAGCGGCAGCCGCGCGAGGCCGAACAGAGCAATCGACCAGCCGCGCGCCGATGCATAGAACCAGCCGGTGATCGTCGTCAGCAGCACCGCCAGATACAGCAGCCAGTGCACCAGTTCGGCACCGATCCGTTGCCATGGCGGGAGCTCGCGCTCCGGCGCGACCGGATGGGTCAAGCGCCACAGCAACCTGACCGCGACCAAGAGCAGTATCGCCGCCCCGATCGAGATATGCAGCGACATCGCCGCACCCGGGTTCATCCCGCGCCGGATGCCCGGCATCAGCCAGCCGAGCGGCAGCTGGACCGCCAGCAACCCCGCGGTCAACCAGTGGAACATCTTGGCCGCCGTCCCGTAATGCGCTTGCGCGGCGGGCATCGGATCACAGGTCGAGCAGGCCGCGCGCCCGCTCGGTCAGCCCGCCGCCGGCGGCAAACGGGTTGTGGATGGCAACGCCGCCAAACGTCGACCCGTCTGCGATATCCTCGGTCAGGATCAGCTTGCAGCCGGCCTCGGCCGCGGTTGCCACGAGCAGCGCATCCCAATACGAAGCGCGCCCGACAACGGCATCCGCCAAGGCAGTCCGCACGGCACTCGCCGAAACCACTGCGCACTGGAAAAGCGTAAGCCAGCTGCCGCCAAGCGCTGCGGCGCGGCTTGGCGGCATGATCGCCTTGCGGGTCACGGCGGAATAGAACTCGGAGACCGCCTGCAACGTCAGCCAACAATCGACATCCGGTGCGCGGTCCACAATCTCAAGCGCGAGCCGATGCTTGCTGGCGGAGGCGCGATCGACCGAATAGACCAGCAGATTGGTATCGAGCGTGAAGCGCTCGCTAGCGTCGCTCATGGAGAGCGTCGCGATCGAGCGGATATTCCAGGCCGAGATCCCAGCCCTCTTCCATGATAGCGCGGGCCCGCGCGCGGGCGGCTTCCTGCTCAGGGGTCAGCACGCGCTTGTGGGATACCGGCACGAGGCGGGCGACCGGCCGTCCTTTGCGCGTGATGACATATTCCTCGCCGGCCTCGACCTCACGGATGCAGCGCGAGAAGGCTTGGTTGGCCTCGCGCAGGCTGATCGTCCTGCTCATCCGGCACCTCCTGGCCAGCCACGTTTGCGCGGCGAGGCCGGCACCTCCTGGCTGATCGTCTTCGCGCAACTCCCGCAGTATGTAGCGCAAATCGGTGCTACATACAACTTGCGGCGCTACACCTTGCCGTCGCGCTCGATGGCGGCCTTCAATTCGGCCTCGGGCACCGCGATCTTGATCCCGGCGCGCTCCTGCTGGAGCAGCATGGCGACCCGCGAGTCGCGGTTCTCCCAGCCGCGGTTCAGGGCCGCGGTCAAATCGTCGAGCGCGAGATTGGCCATGTGCATCGGCACCTTCATCTCGCGTGCCAGCTGGGTCGCGAGCGTCACGTCCTTGTGAGCCAGGCGCAGCGCGAAATCGGGGGGATCGTATTTGTCGGGCAGGAAATGGTCGCCCAAGGCGTCGAAGGTGCGCCGCCTGCCGCCGGCGCCCTGACGCACCGCCTCCCATAGCGCCAGCGGCTCGACCCCGGCCTTGACGCCCATCGTGAAGACTTCGGCGAGCACGCACTGGATCGCATAGCCGGCGCAATTGTGCACGAGCTTGGCGACGGAGCCGGCGCCGATCGGGCCGATATAGCGGGCCTGGTCGCCGATCGCGTCGAGCACGGGCTTGTGCCGGTTGAAGATCTGCTCGTCGCCCCCGACCCAGAGCGCAAGGCGGCCCGAGGCAGCCCCGCGCGGGCCGCCCGAAACCGGGGCGTCGAGCATGTAGAGGCGCTTTTCGCCAAACCGGCGGTTGAGCTCCCGCACCAGGGTCGGCGAGTTGGTCGACAGGTCAAAGTAGGCGCTGCCCTCCTTCATCCCGGCGATGAGGCCCTGAGCGCCTAGCGCCACCGCTTCGACTTCGGGCGGGCCGGGGAGCGAGGTAAAGATGATTTCGCACTCCGCGGCCAATGCCTTCGGGCTATCGGCCCACACCGCGCCCGCCGCGAGATGGCGCTCGGCCGCGGCGCGGCGGATGTCGTGGACAATAAGCTCATGCCCCGCCTTCTGCAGGTTCGCCGCCATGCTGGCACCCATCGTGCCGAGCCCGATGAAACCGATTTTCATGTGAGTCTCCCGAATTAGCCCCTCTCCCGCATAGCCCCCACCCTTCCCTCCCCCACTTGTGGGGGAGGGTTAAGTAGGGGCTTTGTGCCGCTAGCGCTTCTCGAACACATCCTTGGCGATTGCCGCCGCGGTCATCGCCGCCGGCCAGCCGGCATAGAAGGCGAGATGGGTGATGATCTCGCTGATCTCCTGCTTGGTGACACCGTTGTCGAGGGCGCGATTGAGATGGCCGGTCAGTTGCCGCTCGCGGCCGAGCGCAATGAGGGTGGCGACGACGATCAGGCTGCGGTCGCGCTTTTTGAGGCCGGGGCGCTCCCAAATCTCGCCGAACAGCCACTTTTCGCTGTAATTGATGAGGTCGGGAACGACGTTGCGCACCGCTTCCCTCGACGCATTTGCTTGCGATTGGGCCATGGTTTCCTCCGGTTGGTTTGGTGAATCGATCACCCGCACCCTAGCACGGCGGCGCCTCGCGGCAACCCGCGGCATGCCCGGAGCAGCCATGCCGCTTTCCCGGCGAAAGCCGGGACCCACCTCGCACCCCCCGCGTGCTGACGGATGGGTCCCGGCTTGCGCCGGGAAAGCGGTTGAGGGTCACGATCGCCGCTCGGGCGGCAGGATCTCCGGCGCGAGGATCTCGTCGATCAGATGGGCGCGGCGGATGTCGGCGAGGTGCGCCCGCTTTTCGTCGGCGGTGAGGCGCGTGCCGATGCCTCGCGTCATCAGCAACACCAGCGAGCGGTCGCTGAGCCCCAGCCAATATTCGCGGCGGATCAGCTTATCTTCGCCGTCGCGCGCAAACGGGTCTTCCTCCAAGCCGTCGAGCGGCGGACGGTAGAAGCCGGTCATTTTCTCACCTCGCCATGCAATCAACTCGTCTCGCCCATCGCCAGGCGCAGGCCGGACAGCAACAGCTCGCGGTGCTCCCGGTTGCGAAAAGGCAGATCGCTCGGCACAACAAGAGAGGTAATGGCGCGCAGCCGCGCGACGGTCGCGCGCGCCTCGTCGAACCGCCACATATGGGCATAGCACGCCGCGAGAAAGCGGTATGAAAGGGGAAACCCGGGATAGTCCTGAATGGACAGGAGAAGCCTCGACGCCGCTTCGTCAAACTGACGTTTAAAGAAATAGGCCGTACCCATCACCAATAGGGGCGCGCCCAGCCGCTCGCGCGGGCTCAGGCGCAGCGAGGTCTCGAGATATTCGAGCGCGAGGTCCGGTCGGCCGGCAAGATTGCTGATAATTCCCCTTAGATACCAGCCGCGGGCATAGCTCGGGTTCAGCACGAGCGCACGGTCGACCAGCCCGATCATGGCGCCAATATCCTCGCCGAAGCACGCCAGCGCGAAGGCGGCGTTGGCGAGGATGTTCGGGTCGTTCTGCGCCACCTGGAGCGCCTGCCGAGCAAGCTCGATGGCCCTGCGACGGGTTGTCTGCGGCTCTTCGGCCCAGCCGTTTCCGACGAGCTGCATGTGGCAGATCGCCGCCCAGGAAAGCGCGGGTCCGTAGCGCGGATCACGCGCAATCGCTTTTTCGAGCAGGTCGAGCGCCTGGAGAATTCCCTCCTCCGCGAAAGATAAGAAGAGCGGGAGCGCGCGCAGGTAAAGATCGTAGGCGCTGAGGTCACTCGTCGGACGGCTGGCAGAGCGGCGCCCCTCCGCGGCTTGCAATGTTGGCTCGATTACGCCGGCAACGCTGAGAGCGATTTTGTCCTGAAGCTCGAAAACGTCTTCCAGCGTTCCGTCGAAACGGTCGGCCCACAGATGCGTGCCGTCACTCGCGTCGATCAGCTGCGCGGTGATGCGCACCCGGCCGCCGCCTTTGCGGACCGAGCCTTCGAGGACGTAGCGGACGCCAAGTTCGCGGCCGACCTGCTTCACATCGACGCTCTGCCCCTTGTACGTGAAGCTCGAATTGCGGGCGATGACGAAGAGCCAGCGGATGCGGCTCAATGCGGTGATGATCTCCTCGACCATGCCGTCGGCGAAATATTCCTGCTTGGGGTCGCCCGACATGTTCTCAAACGGCAGGACCGCGATCGATGGCTTGTCGGGGAGGGCGGGCGCCGGCGGCTCATCAGCCCCCACCCTGCCCTCCCCCATCCAGGACGCAGGCGGGGGAGGGTTGGGGTGGGGGCTTTTTGGTCGGATGCGGTAAACCCGCACCGGCCGGGCGATGTTCTTGACCTGCTGCTCTCCCAGATCCTCGAAAGTGACGTCGAGCCTGTCGCGGACCTGGTCGCGTGCGCCGCGGCTGAGGCAGATCCCGCCGGGGTCGGCCAGGGCTTCGAGGCGAGCGGCGATATTGACGCCGTCGCCGTAGATGTCGCCCTCGTCGATGATGATGTCGCCCACATTGATGCCGATGCGGAATTCGATGCGTTGCCCGGCCGCAACGGCGGCATTGCGCGCGGCCATTTCACGCTGCACCTCGACGGCGCAGCGCACCGCATCGACGACGCTGGCGAACTCGGCGAGGAGGCCATCGCCGGTCGTTTTGACGATGCGGCCGCGGTGCTCGGCGATCTTGGGGTCGAGAGCCTCGCGGCGATGAGCCTTGAGCGCGGCGAGCGTCCCTTCCTCATCCTCCCCCATCAGGCGCGAGTAGCCGGCAACATCGGCGGCGCGGATGGCGGTCAGCCGGCGCTCGACCCGTTCCTCCGCCGTCGGCATCGTCGTCACCCCGTACAAACGAGACAGCTATCCTAACGCTTTCACCACGCCGGCAGAAGACCGGCTGCAACCCGACGGCGCGTCCTTCGAGACGGCGCTTCGCGCCTCCTCAGGATGACCTAAGTCTATGATAGAATTAAGAAAGAACGTCATCCTGAGGAGCCCGCACCGCGGGCCTCTCGAAGGACGCATAGCGCCGATCCATTGCGAGGCGGGTGACGCGCGGCGCGATTTCGCGCAGGTTGGGGTGATGAGCGAGCCTCCCCTTATCCCCGCCCGGCCGGGCATCGGCCCGGCCTGGCTGATGCTCGGCGGCGCCTTTACCGCATTCACCGTCAGCGCCGGGATGATGCATTCCTATGCGGTCTACCTCGTCGCTTTTATCGAGGAGTTCGGTTGGGGCCGGGCCGAGACCTCGGTCGCCTATTCGGTGTCGCAGCTCGTCGCCGGGTTCAGTTCGCCGGTTGTCGGCGCGCTGGTCGACCGGCTGGGGCCGCGAAGGCTCCTCTTGCTCGGCGGCGGATTGCTGGTCCTCGGGCTCGCCGTCAGCGCCTTGTCGACAGCACTGTGGCAGATCATCGTGCTCTACGGCGTCGTCATGACGGTGGGCGCGAATTGCCTCGGGCTCGTGGTGTTCGTGCCCCTCTTGTCCCGCCATTTCGTGCGCACTCGCGGCATGGCGATCGCG